>Ga0105247_10002817_pt1 | contig 11609 bp, 8 predicted proteins | sample KBSS24metaG_FD_81519 | JGI IMG/M metagenome (GOLD analysis project Ga0105247, IMG submission 81519) | Switchgrass rhizosphere microbial communities from Kellogg Biological Station, Michigan, USA - KBS S2-4 metaG | ecosystem: Host-associated > Plants > Roots > Rhizosphere > Soil | place...
GCCGCACTCGACGACGCCGGACTTGCGGTAGATGATCTTGATGGCTTCGTGTACTTCGCCACTGGTCTCGACACAGGGTGGTTCGCGGAGGCGCTGGGTGTTCCTACGATCAGGTTCTCTGCCAGCGCAGGCACGGGCGGCAACGCATCCGCCAGTTCCGTCGCGTTGGCGGCGACAGTCGTGGAGGCGGGGGTGGCCGAGGTGGTAGTGAGTGTCATGGCGACCCAGCAACTTCCAGCTCGCCGATTTGGGAGTGCTTTCGCGTACCGGCCCCCAACGCCCGAAGGCGACTTCGAGAACCTCTTTGGCCTCCTGGCTCCTGGGCACGCGTTCGCGCTCATTGCACAGCGTTACATGCACGAATTCGGAATTACTCGGGAGCACCTGTACCAAGTGGTGCGAACACACCGGGACTACGGGCTGACGCGCCCCAAGTCGCTTTTCGATAGCTCAATCACCCACGAGGAGTACTTCTCCGCGCGCATGATCGCCGACCCGCTGTGCCTGTACGACTTCACCTTGGAGAGCGATGGCGCGGTGGCGGTCATTACTACGACGGCCGACCGCGCAAAGGACCTTCCCAACCCCCCAGTGTACGTGCTGGGCAGCGCGACGGCCGGAGATGGTCGGTGGGGGCGCGGCATCAACTGGCTGGGCATGGACGACGACCTCTTCACGACCGCTGGGGCGCGCCTGTCGGCCAATGAACTGTACGCGAAGAGTGGTCTGTCGCCGAGCGATATCAACGTAGCGTTACTCTACGACCACTTTTCGCCGGCGGTTTTGTTGCAACTCGAAGACTATGGATTCTGCGGACGCGGTGAAGCGGGAGACTTCGTGGCCGACGGAAACACGACGATTGAGGGGCGCCTGCCCGTGAACACGCACGGCGGACACTTGGGAGAGGCGTACGTCGTGGGTATGACCCACGTCGCGGAGGGGATCGAGCAGATACGCGGCACCGCCATTAACCAGGTTTCGGGTGCGGAGGTCGCACTCGTGACGGGCGGACCGTCCATCCTCCCTGTCGGGGCGATCTTGTTTGGAAGTTCGGCTCCATGAGTGAGAACGGACGGGACGCTGTCTACGCACCAGTGATGCCGGCGCTCGGTATTGAGCGCAGTCCACATTCGGAACCGTTCTGGGAGGCGGCCCGACAGCGGCGGTTGATGGTGCCACGGTGCGTTCACTGCGGTGCATACTCACTGCCGCCAAAGGGTTTCTGTCCATCGTGTCGTCGTCAAGACCAGCGGTTCGTCGAGCTTTCCGGTCGAGCCACTCTGTATACGTACACGGTGGTCCGTCACGCTGTTACTCCTGCGCTCGCAGAACGGGTGCCGTATGTGCTAGCGATCGTCAAGTTGTCCGACGCTGGAGACCTGAAGATGCTGTCGAACATCGTCGACTGCGAGTTGAAGGACATTCGTATGGACCAGCAGCTCCAGGTGGTCTTCCAGGACCAGGCCGACGGGGTGACCGTGCCGAGGTTTCGCCCGGTACTTTGATGACTCGATCAGGTCCTTGCGGACGGGTCGTCGCCGTCGAGCGCGGACGTCGGCCTGTCGGTCGGCGGTAGGGCAACAAGGGCGACCCCGTCTGATCCCCATCAGGCGGGCCTGATACGACTATGAGCCTTTGCCACCGGCGCGGGACGACTCATCGAGTCAACGACGGGCGCGTTGCTTACCTAGAGTAAAACTGACATCATGTTATCAAGCATAGGACAGTCGGCGAAGCATCCCGCCAATACAGGGCGCATGCGACTGGACGGCCACTCGGCGTTGTGGACGTCAGCGATTCGGAGGTAACCACATGGGTCTGCTGCACGGGAAGGTCGCCGTGGTGACCGGAGCGGGCCGCGGTATCGGGCGGGCTTACGCCCTGGCACTCGCGAGTGAGGGTGCTTCTGTAGTTGTCAATGATGTGGGTCTGGGGCTCAAGGGTGACCGAGGTGGCGCTGGACTCACTGATGGACCTCCTGTACCCGAAGTCGCCCAGGCTGTCGTGGACGAGATCAGGGAAGCCGGGGGTCAGGCGACGCCTGATGCATCCGACGTCGGCAGCATCGATGGGGCGGCCGCCGTCGTCGAGACCGCGCTGCGGGCGTTCGGCGACGTCCACATCATCGTCAACAACGCCGGCACCTGGACCGAGACAACTGTTGAAGACATTGATGATCAACGAATCGATGAGCAGTTTGCCGTTCATTTCAAGAGTACGGTCGGCACCATCCGAGCGGGGTTCAACGCGATGCGCGCTGCGGGCCACGGCGGTCGCATCATTAATACAGTCGCTGGCGTCGCGACTTCCGGGGAAGGGGGAATGGCAGCATACTGCGCGGCGAAGGCCGCTGTCGCCTCCTACACGGGTACCGCTGCTGCGGAAGGACGTTCGTTGGGCATCACGGTGAACGCGATTTCGCCTCTCGCGATAACTCGGCAGTCGCAACGCTTCTTTTTCGAGTCGGGAGTCGTGGACCCAACCGACGATGCGGCAATCGCCCATCTCGCTCCAGAAATCAACGCACCGCTGATTGTGTATCTAGCGTCGGACCTGTCGGCCCACCTAACCGGCCGAATTTTTCGCGTCGCGGCGGATGGCTTTGATGCCGCTGCGCCGATCCGCATCAAGGAACTCTGGTCGACCTCCAACGACGGCGTCGCATCTGCGTCGTGGACTGTCGACGGCGTTACGTCGCACATGTCAGAGATCGCAGCGGAGTTGCCTCCCGAGGCAGTAGGGCGCGCCGTCGAGACGTATCGATAGATTGGGCGTCCGCGAATACACCCTCTTCTGCGATGGGCCTCAAAGGTCCCGGGGATGTGCGGCGGACGCCGCGTACGCGGCGAGGAGCTCGCGGAGAAGTTGACGGTCGTTCGGGTCGAACGGTTCTACGAGACCTACCTGGACAGCGTTCACCAGGGGTTGCGCATTGGCGAGTTTTTCGCGGCCAGCGGGCGTTATTCGGACCTTGATCTTCTTTCCATGGTCTCGTGCCCGTATGAGCAGGCTGCGTTGTTCCAGCAGCGCTAGCTGGTTCTGCACGGCTTGCGCGCTGACGCGCACCCGACGAGCAAGTTCAGCACCGGAAATGTCAGGGTCTTGCGCGACCCTCATCAGCAATCCGTACTGCATTGCCGAGAGATCGAAGCGGCCGAGGACTCTGTCTATCTGCGCCCTACTAGATCTGTAGGCGTCCGTGACGAGTTGCATGATTGCTGCCGCATCATCAGGTTGATCCGACGTGCTTTCGACAACTGACATCGTCACCATCACTGCTGGCGGATTGCGACCTGCGAAGGTCGAGAGGACTCGCAAAGGATACCTTGCCAGCCGCCGTGGGCGGTCACGCCCCGCTCGCTGCGAGAGAGTCTCCGGGCCCGGACCGCCTGGGAGCCCACTGGGCACGCAGCCCCTCCGAACCTATCAGGCGTGACCGAGGCCGAGTCGACCGAAGCGCAGCAGCGGACCAGTGACTCGCATGACAAATCCGACGACCGAGGCGTCATTCGCTGTCCCGGCGCGACGCGTACGACAGCGCGGAAGGCGTCTTCTCGACCGCGGTCCTGCGCAACCGCCTAAACAGCGCCGGCGCTTCGCGTCACTTCCAACAGGTGCGCGCCTGATGTCCCCGACTGGATTCTGGGCAGCGTCGCTCCGGGCGCGACGATTAACACATCCCGTTCGGCCAATGGGCGGCTTCCGAACGATGCAGTGCCGTTCAACAAGAAGAGCGCCCGCCATTCGTCGCCGTTGCGGTTCGTGAATTCCTCGCCAGGACGGAGAAGCACATCGTCGACGAGCCCCCGGTCAGGGTCATCCGGGTCTCCTAGCTCCCAGCGATCGCCTGCCCCCAGACGACCCAGGATTAACCGAGCTTCCGCTGCGAGCGGTAACGTCTCGTTATCGCGGTTGCGCTCGTTCTCGGCGCTGCGGGGCAGGAACTGAAACATGCTGGCTTCATCCGCCGCCGTATCCTGCAACGTCGGATGATCGTGGTACTCAGGGCCGTAGCCGCCCAGCGACAGATGGTCCTTCGCAAAGATCTCGAACAGCTGACAGCCGGTCGGTCCACTGACGAGTGGCCCATACTCCAGGCCTGCTGGCGCGACGAGAACGTCACCGGATTCAAGCCAGGTGTCGCCCACGAGACATTCGCCATCGAGGACAACGACAGCTATCCAGCAATCGTGCCAATGCATAGGCCAGTATTGGTTCGCGGGCATGCGAACGTCAGGCACAGTTAGCCGGAAGGGGTCGGAGTCGCTGCCGAGCGACCAGGATTGGAGCCAGACTTGCCCGCCGCGAGTCGGCAGGAGTACTTCGCCGTTCGGCCCTTGCTTTCCGCCCGGGGCGATCTCCGAGAGTTGTATCCCGGGGGCCACTTCAGTCATGGGAGGCTCGGCCACGATGTACCGCACTTCAGTCACCTCGAGAAGTCTTGAGACGAAGTCGCCTCGATTTCAAGCCGTGGTCAGCATGAACGCTGCCGGCTGCTGGCAGCTGCTTCTGGAAGCCGCCCTGCGCTAAGCCTCCCACGCCCTATACGGCAGACCGCACCACTAAGGGGCTGCCTGATCCATCCACCGCGACAACAACCTGGTTCCCCGGGTAAAGAACCGATGTCCACTCGTCCTGCTTGAGCCTGGCGTTGCCGATGCCCCGGACGTACGTCTTGTTGTTGAGTCGAACGTCGGTCTCGGAACCGTCCGTTGTTTGAACGTGAAGAAGCGGGTCGGCGAAGGCCGTTACCTGCCCAATGATGGGCTGCGGTGAAGACGCAGGAACAGCACGTACATCGATTGAAAGCCGCAGTTTGTCGGACACGTTGTCGAGCGCTGCGTGGGCGACGAGATTGTGGAACATCAGGACATCGCCAACACGATAGTCAGATCTGCGCCACTCACTATCTGCAATCGCACTGCTCGGAATGTCATAGGTCGGCGGTGCATCGTCGTTGTGCAGTGGCCCCTTCTTGTGCGTGCCGGGGGCGATGGCGAGGCCGCCGAGACTGGAGTCAATGTCCATCAGGGGCACCCAGCAGATGCGGAAATCGATACCTGCGTTGAAGTATCCGTCCTGGTGTCGGTTGTGGAAGGTCTCAGGCAAGGAAGTTTGGACCGGAACTTTGGCGCGGTACGAGACAATGGGAATCCAATTGGGCGACTCACCTAGCACGGCCGACATGAGCGTAGAGAAACTTGGGTGGCTGACTAGCTTCCGCCAGTGCTCATCGTCCATGCGCTCGATCGGCTTTGGGTTCACAGACGGTGTGCCAGTCCAGACTGGCGGTGCGTCAACGGCGGCAACCAAGTCCTGGTCCTTCAACCGGCGCATGTATTCCGCTCGCAGCGCTGCGATAGCAGACGGATCAATAACGTTGCGGAAGAACAAGTACCCGTCGTCAGCCCACCGTTGCGCGAGTACATCAGGGTGTTGGAGGGCATCGTTCGACTCACGTAGCGGTGGAATGTCCGTGATATTCATGCGCAGCTCCCAGTGTGCTGTTTTGTGTGACACGGCGACTGTCGCCCACCGGCGGTCACTCGTCGCCCTTCGGAATTCGCGAGGACCGTACGGCTTACCGGCGGGGGGTACCCCGCTGAGGCCAGTCGGCCGAGCGCGCGCCGTCGGCGGTGTGATCATCAACAAGTTGACAAACCATAGAACGCTTCGTGGGCGACGTCAATAGAACGATCGCTCGTTGTGGGCAGGCGTCGTGACGACGGTTTGCTCATGGCGCTGCCGCGGTTTCTCGGAGTGAGGTGCGGCGGCGGGTGGTCGGCTGTGGGATGCGGGTTGGCATCGGGGCAGGGAAGGTCGTCTCGCCTACTTGTCAACCCCCGTTACAAGAACGTTGTGAGCGAAGAGCTCGACTGCGCCGCCCCCACGAAGTTGGTATGTTGACGCCGGATTACTTCGTGACAGGGGCGGCGATCTGTGTCACGATCTCCGGCAGTCTCACGGGTAGCGGCGATGGGCCGCTATCGGCGTTAGTCTGACGGCTAGGGGTAATGGATGATCATGTTTCGGGCGGCCGGGTTGCGGTTGCGGGTTCTCGCTGTCCTGGGGCTGGTGGGGCTGCTTCTGGCCGCATGCAGCAGCAGTGGTGACGGCGGGAAGAAGGCGAGCCCGGCCGCGTCCGGATCATCCTCCGGTGGTGGTCATGCGGCCGACAGCAGCCTGTCGACCATTCAGATCGGCATCATCGCGGATATGACCGGGGTTAATTCGACGGCCCACCAGGGAGGGTTGGCGGCGGCGCCCGCCTGGGAGAAGTGGGTGAACACCGAGATGGGCGGGATCGGGGGTCACCCCGTCAAGCTGAATATGGTTGATGACAAGGAAGAGCCGGCGACCGGTTTGGCCGGCGCGAAGGATCTGGTCGAGAACAAGCATGTTCTCGCCATCGTGGGAGAGGAGTCGGCTACCACGGCGGCGTGGGCGGATTACATGCTCGAGAAGCGGGTGCCGGTGGTCGGCGGGACCGGGAACTATAAGCCGTACTGGACGAATCCGATGTTCTTTCCGTTGACCACGAACGGTGTGACCGCCAACTTCACGGTTGGTGACCTGGCGAAGAAGGTCGGCGCCACGAAGATGGGCTTGGTGTACTGCGCCGAGGTCGCGCAGTGTCAGTCGTTGCAGGACCTGGTCAAGCCCGGGCTGGCCCGGAACAACATTCAGTTCGTCGGTGGATTCGCGGTGTCGGCTAGTGCGCCGAATTACACGTCGCAGTGTCTGCAGCTGAAGAGCGCCGGCGCGGACGCGGTCGAGGTCGCCACCTCGGTTTCGCCCTTCCAGCGGATGATCCAGGACTGCAGGCGGCAGGGGTTCACGCCTAAGTGGATCCCGACGCCGGGCGCGCTTCAGGCGAAGTTCTTGTCGAAGCTCACTGACGACGTGATTGTGGGGTACTCGCCTAACTTCCCCTACTGGGCGGACCATCCGGCGGCGGCTCAGTATCGCGACGTCATGGGGAAGTACGCGAAGGGCGACGTGTGGCGAGGCGAAGACGGCACCCAGATGTGGACGTCGTTGGAGCTGCTGCGCCAAAAGATCCTGCCGCACCCGAGCGCGAACCCCACCAGCGATGACATCCTGGCCGGGCTCTACGCACTGCACGACGAGAACCTCGGTGGACTGCTGGCCAACAAGGTCACCTTCACTCAGGGCAAGCCAGTCAGCCCGGGATGGCCATGCGCATGGTCCATCGAATGGAAGAACGGAAAGCCCACGCCGTCCAGCCTTTCGGCCTCAGACACCGTCTGCGGACAGCCATGACACATCACCAGGAAGGCCGGCCGAGTTCCGCGGATGATCAGGGGGTCCGGTGAACAGTCTGCTGCCGTTCATCATCAGCGGCCTGGCCAGCGGCGTCATCTACGGCTTGGCCGGCACCGGACTGGTGTTGACGTATAAGACGTCGGGGATCTTCAACTTTGCACACGGCGCTATTGCCACGTCCGCCGCGTACCTCTTCTACTTCCTGTATCACGACCACGGACTTTCCTGGTATTTGGCCTTGATACTGAGTGTCGGCGTGGCCGGGCCGCTCATGGGATGCCTATTGGAACCAGCAGCGCGGCGGCTTGCGCAGCAGAGCATTGCCTGGCAGGTGGTTGGAACCGTCGGCCTCATCTTGGTGGTGCAGGGCCTGGCGTCGGTCCGCTATGGATCAAACCCGCTGGACTTGAACCAATACCTACCCAAGGGAGACCAGACCTTCGAGTTCGGCGGCGTATTCATTGGCTACGACCAGCTCACCACCGCCGTCATAGGCGTGCTGCTCGTGGCGATGCTCTACGCGATGTTTCGCTGGACCAGATCTGGTGTGGCAATGCGAGCGGTGGTGGACGACCCCGCGCTGCTTGCGCGTCAGGGCATCAATCCGGCGCGGGTCAGGCGAACTGCCTGGGTAATCGGCGCCACCCTCGCGGCTCTTTCCGGAGTCCTGGTGGCTCCGTTGGTCGGGCTCGCCCCCATCGCCTTGACCTTCCTGGTCGTACAGGCGTTCGGGGCTGCAGCGGTCGGCGCGTTTTCCAACATTGGGCTGACGTTCGTTGGTGGCCTTCTTCTGGGTATTGCGTCGGACGTTTCGACGAAGTATGTCGTGAAGGTGGGATGGCTGGCTGGACTTCCGTCTAGTCTGCCCTTCATCATCTTGTTCGCTGTGTTGTTGCTGTTGCCGCGCCGCAAGCTTCAGCCGCCGGCCGCAGCGACCGAGCAGGCGTCGGCGCCGTGGCACGCGCCAGTTGCGATGCGGGTGATGACAGGTGTCGTAGTGCTTGCCGCGCTCGCGATTGTGCCGACGTTCGCATCAACAAAACTTGGCTTCTACACGTCTGGCCTCACCCAGATGATCATGCTCCTGTCACTCGGGCTGCTCGTCCGCACTTCCGGCCAGATCTCTTTGTGTCAAACGATCTTCGCCGGCATCGGAGCAGTCGCATTCTCACAGCTCACTGTGCAGCACCATGTGCCGTGGCTTGTCGCGATCATCGTGGCCGGTGTCATCACTGCAGCCGTTGGTGCAGTAGTTGCACTTCCCGCGATCCGCTTGTCAGGCGTGTTCTTGGCGCTCGGCACCCTCGGCTTCGCAATCATGCTCGAGCGTTTGCTGTATCAGCAGTCTTTCATGTTCACGAGCACGATCGACGGTCGGGCGATGCCGCGGCCCTCGTTCGCGCAGGGCGATAAAGCGTTCTATTATGTGGTCCTCGGTTTCGTAGTGGTCGCCGCTCTCGTCGTGCTTATCCTCGAGGAAACCCGGCTTGGACGAATCCTGCGAGGGATGTCCGATTCACCGGTTGCGATGGCAACGATGGGATTGGACCTGCGGCGCACCAAGATCATCGTCTTCTGCATCTCCGCCTTCTTGGCGGCTATCGCAGGAACGCTCTATGGGGCCTCGGTACATTTCGCGACGACACAGGATTCGACGTACCAGGCGTTCACATCATTGGTGCTGCTGGCCGTCCTGGCGCTTGCGCCGTTCCAGGCACCTTGGTATGCGCTCTTTGGGCTCGCCGGCCCGGTCATCAACGCCTACGTCCACGGCGAGAACACGCCTTATTGGCTCAACGTCGTGTTCGGCGTCTTTGCGATCATGACCGCCCTTCAAGGCGGTCCTCCCGCGATGCCTGCGGCGTGGCGAGTGAAGTTCGAGCGATACCGCCGGCCGAGGGTGCCCGATACTGCTGCTGCTCAGCCGACCGCAGCTGCGCCGCCGCTTCCAGACCGCACGACCGGAGGCCTCGTGGTCCGCGACTTGTCCGTGCGCTTCGGGGGTGTTCGTGCGGTCAACTCCTTGTCACTCGACGTTCCAGTCGGACGCATCACCGGATTGATTGGCCCGAATGGGGCTGGGAAGACAACAACCTTTGATGTTTGCTCCGGTATCAACCGCCGGGCGGCCGGCCGGGTCGTGCTTCATGGAAATGATGTCACCCGACTCCCTCCCGGGGCGAGGGCGCGTCAAGGGTTGGGCCGAACCTTCCAGCGTATGCAGCTATGTGACTCGCTATCCGTGGCGGAGAACGTTGCGTTGGGACTTGAGGCGGGCTTCGCCGGCGCGCACGTGATCGGACAGGTCGTGGCATCACCGGCACAGCGCCGCACCACCGCAGCGGGCACCCTCGCCGCCATGGACCTTTGTGGGATCGGAGGGCTCGCCGATCGCAAGGCAGGTACGCTTTCTACTGGCGAACGGCGGCTCGTTGAGTTGGCACGTTGCCTCAATGGGCCATTCAACGTGTTGCTCCTGGACGAACCATCATCAGGACTTGACCGGGAAGAGACCGCCCGGTTCGGCGAGCTGCTGACGCGGGTTGTCCGAGAACGCGGCTGCGGAATCCTATTGGTGGAGCACGACATGTCGCTCGTGCTCGACGTGTGCTCGTACGTGTATGTGCTCGATTTCGGTGAGCTCATATTCGAGGGAGACCCTGACAGCGTTCGCGAGAGTAGAACCGTCCGTGCCGCTTACCTGGGCGAGGACCCGGTCGAAGCAAAGGCAGTCAATGGCTGAGGTGTCGATGGTTCCGTCGGATCAATCCGCGGCGGCTGCCCTGGAGTTGACCAATGTCTCCAGCGGGTACGGAAGAATGACTGTCCTCCGTAACGTCGATATTCGTGTCGAGCCCGGGTCGGTGACCGCATTGCTCGGCCCTAATGGGGCGGGCAAGACGACCCTACTGCGCACGGTCGCCGGCTTCCTGCGGCCGACAGTCGGTTCGATAAGAATGAACGGGACCGACGTCGGATCGTTGGCTCCCCATCGCCGCTTTCGCCTAGGACTCAGCCATATTCCCGAAGGACGAGGCATTTTCAGATCGCTTTCCGTTCGAGACAACCTCAGGCTGATGTCTCCAAAAGGCCGCGAGGCTGAATCGGTTGACAAGGCGCTAACAGCATTTCCCGCGCTCAAGAAGTTCCTGGACCAGCCGGCGGGTGTCCTCAGCGGTGGCCAGCAACAGATGGTTGCGTTGTCGTCGGCGTACGTTCGGCAACCTCGGTTGATCCTCGTCGACGAACCATCACTGGGCCTCGCGCCGCTGGTGGTGCACGAGATCTTCGACTTCCTACGGACAGCAGCCGATTCGGGTGCCGCCCTTCTGCTCGTGGACCAATATGTCACCCAGGCCCTGGCTATGGCGGATACGGCGTATGTTCTCCGGCGCGGTCAGATCGTGTACTCGGGTGCTGCCGCGGCACTGCAGAACACCGACGTTTTCAGTAGCTATCTGGGGACCGGCTAGCGTTCCCCTGGGCGAGGTTCGGATGGAGGGTCTGCCGCGCGAGCAGGTGGCGGCATAGTTGTCCATCACCAGTTGCACGTCGCCCTCGGGATAGGCCTTGGCGACCTGTTTCAAGGAGGTGCTTTTCCATGCTCAAGGTCGTGGTGATGGCTGGACGAGTCGAAGAAACGCTGACGTTCGAGGCGGCTTTGCGGTGAGCGTGCTGGAGGGCCGGCGTATCCTCGTCACCGGTGGTGCATCGGGAATCGGCGCTGCCGCGGTCGAGGCGTTCAGCTCGCATGGTGCGGTCGTAGCGGCTACCTACAATGAGACGGCCGCTCCCGCGGAATTGCAGGCGGCTGCCACGTGGTGGCAGTGCGATGTCCGGTCTCGCGACCAGGTGCACGGCACCGTCGCCGAGGTGGCGAAGGAGTTCGGCGGCCTCGACGTCCTGCTGCACGCGGCCGGCACCTGGCAGCCGGGAGCCCCGGACCAGATCAGCGAAGACGATCTCGATTTCCTGCTCGCCACGAACTTCAAGGCAACCGTCTTCACCAACCAGGCCGCCTTCGAGGTGATGCGGAACAGCGGCGGCCGGATCATCAACCTGGGCTCCTCGGAGGGCGTCTTTGGAAATCCCATCGCCGCCACCTACTCCGCTACCAAGGCGGCGGTCCAGGCGTGGACTCGCAGCGCAGCAAAGGCCTGGGGATACTACGGGGTGTCGGTGAACGCGGTGGCGCCTGCGGTAGAAACCCGCGGGGCCCAGCGATTGCGCGAGTTCCTCGGCCCAGAAGGCGGCACTATTCTCGATCAGCGACTGCAGGCGGTGATCCCGCTGGGTGGCCGCCTTGGTGATCCGCTCCGCGA
>Ga0105247_10002818_pt1 | contig 11608 bp, 10 predicted proteins | sample KBSS24metaG_FD_81519 | JGI IMG/M metagenome (GOLD analysis project Ga0105247, IMG submission 81519) | Switchgrass rhizosphere microbial communities from Kellogg Biological Station, Michigan, USA - KBS S2-4 metaG | ecosystem: Host-associated > Plants > Roots > Rhizosphere > Soil | place...
AATCTCCCCAACCTCTTCGTGACATCATTCCACCGCCTCTGTTACCACCTCCAAGACTGCCCAAAATTCCAAAGATCAATATCAAAAGAAAAATAATAGTACCCAATCCAATTCCTTTTCCCTTATTGCGATAACCCTGCGGTGCTTTATATTCACCGGCAGCAGCTTTTATTAAATCATCTGTTGCAACATCAAATGCATGATAAAAATTTCCGGCTCTAAGATTTGGAATAAGATCATTATCAACAATTGTTTTTGCAGTAAGATCGGGAATAGCTCCTTCCAATCCATAACCTGTGGCAATAAAAGCATCCCTGTTTCCATCGCCACCACCTGTTGAAATAAGGATAACTATGCCGTTATTAAATTCTTTTCCTCCTACTCCCCATTGCCTGCCAAGCGCTATCGCATAATCAGATGCAGAATATCCATGAAGATCATCAACAACAACAATTGCAATCTGGCTTGATGTACTATCATCATAGGCTATGAGCTTATTTTCCAAGGCTTGTGCCTGTGATGAAGTAAGTGTACCGGTAAAATCATTTACTAATCTTGGAGGATTGGGTCTCGAAGGAATAGCTTTTTCTATTTGCGCTTTTACACAAACAGATATAAATAAACAGACTAAAAAAAGTAAACGTTTCATTAATTATCTTCCAAAAACAATATCGTCAGGCAATTCGTTTTTGTCTATGTTTTTATCATAAAGGAAATGATGATGTAAAGCTTCTCCAATGTCTTTTATGCATTGGCAAATTCCTTCTGCGTAATTTTCTTTATTAAAATCTTGTATCATTTTTTTGACTTCAGCATACCAATACTTATCACCCACTTTATTATGAATACCTTCATCTCCAAAGATTGCTAACTGGCGATCTTTTATCGCTATATAAAGAAGTACAGCATTCCTGTCAGCCGTTTGCTCCATTTTTAATTGGAAAAATATTTCTGCCGCCCTGTCAATAGCATCCATGTATTTGCAGCGGCTTTCTATGAATATACGGACTTCACCGCTCGTTCGTTGTTCGGCTATACTGATAGCATTGGTAATACTCTTTTTTTCTGCTTCAGTAAAAAATTTCGTTTTCTTTTTTAAAAAACCTAACACAATGATGTTTTTAAAATTTTATTTCTACCGGATTTTCATTTCCTGCTACCGCCTCAAATCCTTCTTTCTTTTTAAACCCAAATAACCCTGCGGCCACATTTGTTGGAAAACCTCTTACCTTTTTATTATAAATGGCAACAGCTTCATTAAAATCATTTCTCGCTACTTTAATTCTTCTTTCAGTTCCTTCCAACTGAGTTTGCAAACCGGAATAAGCAGCAGTTCCTTTTAACACCGGATATTTTTCAATGATCACTATCAGCCGGTTAGTTGATGCAGCCAATGTATCCTGCAATGTTTTTTGGCGTTGATAATTTTCAGCAGAGATCTCATCACTTGACATACCATTCAAAGCCCTGGCTCTTGCTTCAGCAATTTGAGTTAAAGTTGATTGCTCAAATTCTGAAACTCCTTTCACCACATTTACAAGATTAGGTACCAGGTCAAGTCTGCGCTGGTAAGTATTCTGCACTTCAGACCATTGTTGTTTTACTTTCTCCTGTGCTTTTACCAAAGAATTATAAGAAGTAATTATCCAAATTATAATTATAAGTAGAATAGCACCGCCAACTATAAAGCCGGATCTTTTTTTCTGCATGGCTAAAACTTAGAATTGAACCTTCGGAGCTTTTTCTGCACCTTCATCTGCTTTAAAGCCTTCTTTCTTTGAAAAGCCAAACATACCGGCAAAAAAGTTCATGGGAAATGATCTCACTTTTACATTATATGTATTCACTGCATCGTTGAAGCTTCTTCTTGAGCCACGAATATCATTCTCAATTCCTTCCAACTGTCCCTGCAATTGCTGAAAATTTTGTGTGGCCTTAAGATCAGGATAGTTTTCAACTACAGCCAGCAAACGCCCTAACGAACTACTTAACTGGCTTTGTGCTGCCTGGTATTTTTGAATATTTTCCGGTGTAAGCTGATCGGCTGTGAAATTCACAGAAGTGGCTTTGGCTCTTGCATTCACTAATTCTGTAAGTGTTGACTTTTCAAAATTAGCAGCACCTTTAACCGTATTAACCAGATTGTCTACAAGATCGCCACGCTTCTGGTATTCGGTATTCACATTGTTCCAGGCTTTTTTTACATTTTCATCTTGTTTTACTAAACCATTATAACCGCTGCAGCCCCAGACACCAAGTATAAGAACAAGGCCAAGTATGATCAATAATGTGAGATTGCGGGTTCCTTTCATTTGTTTAAGTTTTATTGAATAATAAAATTACTGTTTTTGAAATTCTTTCATCCTGATATTGCTCAGGCGGTGCAAGATAAATTGTTTATGTTTCGCAAGGTGAGAAAACCGGTAAGACAGATTTTATATCCATTTGATCGCATCAACGATCGGCAAAATGCAGTTTCTTGGCGGCAAAATTCACACGCCTCCTCAAGTTGAAGTCTCTTCGAATGCTAAAGCTTATGTCTGAACAAGCAAGAGGAAAATGATAAAATCGTTGAATAACTAAGAAATAAATAAAAACGGAGGCTTTGCCGATAACTAAGGAATCGTTAGATAACCTTTGAATTTTTACCTTAAATTTTAATTTATGATTGTACAGCAGCAATACCTGGTAAGATCTTTCCTTCAAAATATTCAAGCATAGCACCGCCTCCGGTTGACACATAGCTAACCTTATCAGCATAGCCAAATTCATTTACTGCAGCCACTGAATCACCACCACCAACTAAGGAAAAAGCCCCTTTTTCAGTAGCATGTGCAACAGCGGAAGCAATACATTTTGTGCCATGTTGAAAGTTGTGCATTTCAAAAACTCCCATCGGGCCGTTCCATAAAATAGTTTTCGAATGCATGATCACATTGGAAAATTGTTCGCAAGCATTAGGACCAATGTCCAGGCCCATCCAGCTTTCGGGAATATTGTTACTTGGTGCAGCAGACACTTGTGCTTCCGCATCGAATTTATCGGCAATAACAGAATCAGATGGAAGATGAATACAAACGCCTTTACTGTCAGCTTTTTTTATAAGATTAAATGCAGTACCAATATGTTCGCTTTCGCACAAAGATTTTCCAATATTGCCTCCTTCAGCTTTCATAAACGTATAAGCCATTCCTCCACCAATAATAATGTCTGTTGCTTTCTCCATCAGGTTTTCGATGATAAGGATCTTGTCACTTACTTTAGCGCCGCCGATAATTGCCACAAAAGGTTTTTCTGCTTTGTGCAAAATTTTTTCTGCACTGGCAACTTCGTTTTCCATTACCAATCCAAACATCCTTTTTTCCTTTGGAAAAAATTGAGCTATTACAGCCGTTGATGCATGTGCCCTGTGCGCTGTACCAAATGCATCGTTTACCCATACGTTTCCCAACCTGGACAATTTTTCTGCAAACTTCACATCCCCTTTTTCTTCTTCCTTATAAAAACGAAGATTTTCTAACAATAATACCTGGCCAGGTTTAAGTGAAGCTGCCTTACTATTTGCTTCGTCGCCGATACAATCATTTGCAAAAAGAACCTCTTTGTTTAAAAGCGTTTCAAGATGTTTTACAAGATGTTTCAAAGAAAATTTTCCCGATGGCCCATCTTTTGGTCTTCCAAGATGACTCATTAATATAACACTACCCCCATCCTTAATGATCTTATTAATTGTAGGAACAGTGGCTTTCATTCTTGTGTCATCAGTAATTTCAAACTTATCATTCAGTGGTACATTGAAATCAACTCTTATCAATGCTTTTTGATCTTTGAAATTATAATCGGAAAATTTTGACATGGATAATTACTTTAAGTTGTAATCTCTAAAACTTCTTCTTTTTTTGTGTTTCTTCAAACAAAGCATAACCCGCAACCACGGACATTACTTCTTCTGTTACATTTTTTCCTCCTATCATATTTGTACGGATGCTTTGAATGGTATGCTTAGGTCCCCAGGGTATTCCCCACCAGCCAAAAAGCAATGAAAGAAGAATATAGGGAAACCCTTTAATCAAAACATTTTTACCAGCCGGAATAAGATATACGTCTGATGCCCTTTTGAAGGTAATAATTATAAAAGATATGGTAAATGGAAAATAAATAAACTTTCCTCCTTTATTCACTTCCTGCTGCAGGTGATCGGCAGAAAGTCCTTCGATATTTTTGATCTTCATACTAACTCTTAGTGGATAAAACCGCAATGAGATCATCGCGGTAAGATTGATGGTATTATTGAATAAGCTTTGCAAAATAATGAACCGTACGAACCAACTGGCTTACATAGCTCATTTCATTATCGTACCAGCTAACTGTTCTTACCAATTGTGTATCGCCAACTGTTTGCACTTTGGTTTGCGTGGCATCAAATAGTGAACCGAACGTAATGCCAACTATATCACTGCTTACAATCTCATCTTCTGTATACCCAAAGCTTTCATTACTTGCAGCTTTCATTGCGGTATTTATTTCTTCCACTGTTGTTTTTTTACCGAGCACTGCTGTTACTTCAGTTAGTGAACCAGTAAGTGTAGGTACTCGTTGCGCACTACCATCTAATTTTCCTTTCAGATTTGGTAATACAAGGCCGATTGCTTTAGCAGCGCCGGTGCTATTGGGAACAATATTCTGTGCAGCAGCTCTTGCACGGCGCAGATCTCCTTTTGGATGAGGCGCATCCTGTGTATTCTGATCGTTAGTATATGCATGTACAGTTGTCATTAATCCATTCGCTATTCCAAATTTTTCATCCAGCACCTGTGCCATCGGCGCCAGACAATTCGTAGTACAGGATGCACAGCTAATAATTGTTTCGCTGCCATCAAGAATGGAATGATTAACGTTAAATACTATTGTTTTCAGATCACCTGTTGCAGGTGCAGAGATCACTACTCTTTTAGCACCCGCTTTTAAATGTGCTTCTGCTTTTACTTTATCGGTAAAAAAACCTGTACATTCTAATACCACATCCACCTCATGTTCTTTCCATGGTATTTGAGCCGGATCTTTTTGCGCATATATTTTTACGGAATCTCCATTGACAACAATAGAATCTTCCGTAGCTTTTACTTCAGCATTGAAGCGACCCTGTGCACTATCATATTTTAATAGATGGGCCAACACTTTAGGACTTGTAAGATCATTGATAGCTACCACATCAATTCCTTCCATTTGATATATCTGCCGATACACCAACCTGCCTATACGACCAAAACCATTAATAGCAACTTTAACTGTGCTCATTTCAAAAAAGATTTTAAGTTTAAAAAATGCGGGAGCGAAGTTACATGAATTGTATCTAAAAAGACTTCCGATTTCGGCAGCTAATATGATGTCCAAAACAATGAGAAACATTTGGCGACAAAAAGCTTCAAACCTATCTTTGCGTCCCTTAAAATGAACAATAGGCCCGTTCGTCTAAGGGTTAGGACACCACCCTTTCACGGTGGTGATACGAGTTCGAATCTCGTACGGGCTACAAGAAATAGTTTCAGTACGAATCAGTACACATCGAATCCCCGCAAATTTAAGATTGACGGGGATTTTAATTTTCACTATCTCTCAGTTGGAAACGCTTTTCGTCACTTTTTGGTTCACCAGTGTTTCACCAAATGGTGTTGTTTCACCAAAAATCTTAAAAGATAAAAGCTTCAATTATTTACTTACTCGTTGCAAATTCATTTCTATGTGTCGACTTGTCAAAAAAAAGACAAGAATAGAAGGCATATTTTAAATACTCTTTCGATTTTCATTAATACAAACATCCAAACGGATCAATTGAGGACAATCACAGCTTTCAATGACCACTGTCATAATTACTGTTACCCATCAGTAAATACATTTGAAATTTAAATGAATCAGGCAATATCTCCCAAAATCCGTGAATAAAAGATTTACGTCATCAAATGGAAAAGGCGCTAAGGCAGGAAAGCTGGAAGAAAGGATTCGGAATGTATGAAAGCGGGCTACATATAAGCTAACTGAATATTATTAATAATTATAAAAATAATTCTCATGAAAACAATTGTTGCAACTACCGATTTTTCTTCCCTGTCATTAAATGCGATTAATTATGCTGCTGATATGGCCTGTCACATCAATGCAGATTTGTCGCTTCTTCATGTATGCCTTTTACCAATGACATACAGTGAAGTGCCTTATCCCGCAGAAAGCATAACATCATTAATGGATGATGCTGAAGAAAGGATGCTACAATTAAAAAATGAGTTGATTGAAAGAACAACTGGCAAAATAAAAATAAATACAGAAGTAAAAACAGCATCAACGGTAGTTACCGAAATTGAAGATTATTGCGACGATCAGAAACCATACGCAGTCGTGATGGGAACACAGGGAAGCACTGCATTAGAAAGAATTTTCCTGGGCAGTAATACGATTGGGGCCATGAAACATTTGCCCTGGCCATTAATTATAGTTCCTCCGGAAGCAAAATTTATCGGTATTAAAAAAATTGGACTGGCATGCGATCTGAAGAAAGTGGATGACAGTATTCCCGTTAAAGAAATACGATTATTAACAAAAGAATTTAACGCTAAACTGCATGTTCTGCATATAAATACTGAAAATGAAAAGGGTTATACAGTCGAAACAATGATAGAATCACGATCACTCCAAAACATGCTGGACGACTTGCATCCGGTTTATCATGACCTAAAAGATGATGATGTGGAAAATGGCCTGATCAAATTTGCTGAAGATAATCAGCTTGATTTATTGATAGTGATTCCTAAAAAACATAATATCGTTAATCAATTATTCCACAAAAGTCACAGTAAAAAATTGGTGCTTCATGCACATGTTCCTGTGATGGCAGTACATGAAAATTAGGTATATACTCATGAAAACCTTACATAATCTATCCATTGCAAGCTTGGGGCTGATGATCAGCTCAGCAATATGTAATCCACTTTGGTCATTATAAATTGATTAAAAACATTTCATGCCGTCTATTATTACCATTACATTCAGTCCATGTATTGATAAAAGCGCTTCGGTAAATAAATTAATACCTGAAAAAAAATTAAGATGCTCTTCAAATAAATTTGAACCCGGAGGCGGAGGTATCAATGTAGCAAGAGCCATAAAAAAATTAGGGGAAGAAGCCATTGCTATCTATCCATCCGGAGGATATACCGGCAAATATTTTGATAAACTGATATCGGATGAAAGCATTTCTTCTATCATTATAGAGACGGGGAGCGAAACCCGTGAAAATATCATCATATTTGAAGAAAGCACCAACCAGCAATATCGCTTTGGAATGCCAGCGTCAGCATTAAAAGAAAATGAATGGCAACAAATTCTTACAACCATAGAGGATAGCAATGATATAAGTTTTATTGTAGCCAGTGGTAGCCTGCCACCAGGTGTTCCCAAAGATATATTTGCCCGTATAGCAAGGATAGCAAAGAAAAAAAATGCAAAATTCATTGTCGACACTTCAGGTGAAGCATTGAAGTATGCAGCAGATGAAGGTGTTTATTTATTAAAACCAAATTTCGGTGAACTGATTTCGTTGGTCAATAAAGATTACCTGAACAATACCGAAATGATTGAAGCCGCAAGACAAATTATTAATAGAGGAAGTTGCGAAGTTGTTGTCGTGTCTATTGGAGCCGGTGGCGCCATCTTAGTTACAAAAAATATAGAAAAGAAATTTGTACCGCCACCTGTCGAAAGAAAAAGTACCGTGGGCGCCGGAGACAGCATGGTGGCAGGAATTGTGCTGCAATTATCAAAAGGAAAAAGCTTGGAAGAATCGGTTCAATATGGCGTGGCTTGTGGCACAGCCGCTACTTTAAATGCGGGAACAGAATTATGCAGACTGGACGATGTTGAAAAATTAAATAAAATAATTACTATTGAAAAAATATTCCCTTACATGGAAATGCTATGATGAAAAAATATGAACCTGCTCATATTATTCATTATTATTTCAAAAGACTCAAAAAATATATCCGGCAGGTAGAAAAGAATTTCAATGAAGAAACCATCCATCTTTTCCGTGTAGAGGTAAAAAAAATCAGGGCCTTTTTAAGAATGTTGAGATTGGATGCAACCAGGCCAGGCGAGTTGAAATTCCCACATAAGTTCAAAAAAATGTATTCGCTGACCGGTAAGATCCGTGACAGGCAATTATACCTGAAATATCTTAAAGAAAATAAACTGCAGCACGAAATAACTGCTGCAGAAAATGAAATAGAAGATCTTAAAAAGAAGAAAGATGAATTTCTTTCAAAAAAAGAGCTTGAAGAAATTGAAGAAAGGTTTATTGAAAATGCGCCTGAAAAAATTGACAATGAATTAATAAAAAAATTCTTTCTGCAAAAATTGGATGCGATCAGGGAAATAATTGCTGAACAAAATTATAAAGATGATCGCCTGCACAACATAAGAAAATGCTTAAAGGATCTTATCTATATAATCAGGATATTCAGAAATGATCTCAAGATTCCGTCCCTGTTTTTATTTTGGAATAAGACTGAATTGAAAAATGCCGAAGACCTTGCCCATACTCTTGGCCTGTTTAATGATGCATGTGTGGCTTTGTCCTTTGTAAAAATTTCTGATATTAAAAAAGAGAATAAAGATAAGCAGGAGAAATTATTGATCATCCGGCGTAAGTGGCTTAGTGAAAAAAGAAGATTAAAAAAAGAAGTGTTGGTTAAACTACATGTTATAAAATTAAATTAGATGCCGGGAAAAGTATTTAAGCTGGACACAATACAAGGTTTAAGCAATCAGGAAGTTCCCTATTTGCAAAAGCAATACGGTAAAAATATTTTTAGCACAGGGAAGCAACATCGCTTCTTTCATATCATCAAGGATATTTTCCGGGAGCCCATGTTCATTATGCTTGTTGTTGCCTGTTCACTTTATTTCATTTTAGGTCAGATTGGCGAAGGAATTATGATGGCGGTAGCAATGGCGATAGTTACTGCTATTTCACTTTACCAGGAGGTTAAAAGCTCCCGTGCATTAGAATCTTTAAAACAATTCACCGAACCACGGATAACAGTCATCAGGGAAGGTATTGAACAACTCATTAGCAATGATGAACTGGTGCCCGGTGATATTATGATGATCGAAGAAGGAATGAAAATACCAGCAGATGCAATAGTGCTGCAATCAAATGACCTGAGCCTTAATGAATCAATTATTACAGGTGAGTCATTACCGGTAGAAAAAAATGAAAGAAGCGATAATAATATTTTATTCCAGGGTACGACAATCAATAGCGGACAATGCATTGCACAAGTAACTGCAACAGGAAATAATACTGCTCTTGGAAAAATTGGTAAGGCAGTAACAGGTTATGCTGCTCCAAAAACCTTATTGCAGCTTCAGATCAATAAGTTTGTAAGAAGATTAGCGCTATTCGGATTAATTGCTTTTGTTATTATCATGGTGGTTAATTACCTGCATTACCATGAATTTGTAACCAGTCTTTTATTTGCTCTTACTCTTGCAATGTCTGCTGCTCCGGAAGAAATCCCCGTTGCATTCTCATCATTTATGGCGCTTGGCGCTTATAAAATGAGCAAACTTGGTATTATTTCCCGCCAGCCCCAGGTCATTGAAAACCTTGGTGCGGTCACTGTTTTGTGTTTGGATAAAACGGGTACTATTACTGAAAATAAAATGCAGGTAAAAACAATTTATAATTATAAAACAGATAGCCTCATTGATATTGAAAATAAAATGGTATCGCAAATACAAAACGTTTTATTATACGCTGTGCTTGCCAGCGAATCCAGCCCCTTTGATCCCATGGAAAAAGCAATATGGGAAACTTATTTTCAAAATAATGGAAAAGAACATGATGATTTAAAAATGATATACGAATATCCATTGGAAGGTAAACCGCCGATGATGACACATATTTATCAGGGCGAAAATAAAATTATTGCAGCAGGTAAAGGAGGTGCAGAAAGAATTCTTACCGTATGCAAAATTGATGAGGCAACAGCAAAAAAGATTTTTCGGATTGTTCAGGACCTCGCATCAAAAGGATATAGAGTACTTGGTGTAGCCAGCGCTATACATGGAAATACAACTATGCCGGATAAACAAGATGATTTCAATTGGCAATTCGAAGGCCTAGTTGCATTATATGATCCACCGAAAAGAAATATCAATAACGTTTTAAAAAAAATCTACGATGCAAAAATTAATGTGAAACTTATCACAGGCGACTATGTTGAAACCGCTATTAATATTGGCAGCCAGGCAGGCATATTAAATCCATTGGAATGTTATACAGGAAATGAAGTAATGAATATGAAGGAAGATGAATTGCTAAGAGCTGTAACAAAAACAAACATTTTTGCACGCATGTTTCCGGATGCTAAATTAAAAGTCATTGATGCACTGAAAGCAAATGGAGAAATAGTGGCTATGACGGGTGATGGCGTGAATGATGGGCCTGCACTTAAATCAGCTGATATTGGTATTGCGATGGGCAAGAAAGGAACTGAAACAGCAAAGCAGGCTTCAGACCTGGTACTTACTGATGACAATCTTGAAAAAATTGTGACAGCGATATCGGAAGGAAGAAAAATTTATAATAACCTGGTAAAAGCTGTTCGTTATATTATTTCCATTCACATCCCGATCATTCTTACGGCGGCGTTGCCTGTTATATTGGGATGGACTTATCCCAATATTTTCACTCCTATTCACGTAATTTTTTTAGAATTGATCATGGGACCTACCTGTTCGATCTTCTTTGAAAAAGAGCCGGTAGAAGAGAATATTATGCTGGTAGCTCCTCGGAGCAGAAGAGCAGGGCTTTTTGCAACAGATGAACTATTAATAAGTATAGTATTAGGCCTAACCATTACAGCAGGGGTGCTGGCACTCTATTACATATTTATGAATAATGGGCATAGCATTGAAGAAACCCGTACCATGGTATTTACAACCCTGATCTTAAGTAATATCTTCTTGACTTTTAGCGGTCGTTCTTTTACCCAAACGATGTATTATACGAACAAATATAAAAATAGTTTGGTCCCCGTAATTCTTATTGTTTCAGTTATATTTCTTTTAGTTCTTCATTTTGTTTATCCGGTTCGTAACCTCTTTCAGCTTACGTCAATTACATTCCTTGAATTCCTTGTGTGTTTTGGTACAGCCTTCGTAAGTGTGATGTGGTTTGAGGTCTATAAAATGGATCTCTGGAAAAATGCATAACGTTTATCCTGATTATAATCAATAAACCTGCTGACAGGCTTCATAACCTATTTGCCTTATAATGATAAATTTTGGTACTACTAAAAAAGCGTTGCGTATTGATCCAAATATATCTTTCATCAACTAATCTCATTTAAAATGTGCTTGAAGCAAAAATTGTTACTATTCATAACCCTGTCTGTTATGAATTCCTTGCTTGCTCAGGTTACTCCTGAAAAGTTGAAAATTTTTGCGAGCGACAATTCTTCTCCATATATAAATGCAAAAAACAAAAATGATCTCGTTCAATTTTATAGCATGCAGCAATATCAGCCGGTTTGGATGCTCTCCTCTTTTC
>Ga0105247_10002819_pt1 | contig 11598 bp, 10 predicted proteins | sample KBSS24metaG_FD_81519 | JGI IMG/M metagenome (GOLD analysis project Ga0105247, IMG submission 81519) | Switchgrass rhizosphere microbial communities from Kellogg Biological Station, Michigan, USA - KBS S2-4 metaG | ecosystem: Host-associated > Plants > Roots > Rhizosphere > Soil | place...
CTGTGCCGGCAGTCGCCTCGGCAGCGGGAGCGGGTCGACGAACGGTATCAACGGGATGGGACAGCCAACCCCGAAGCATCTGCTGGGGCAAGGGGACGCATCAACGCGTCCGCCGGCGGAACTGACCGCGCATACTCCACCCGTCGCGGATTCCCTTGGCGGCTCCCTGAACACCGCCGATAACGCCCTTGACCCACGCCTCACCCGGCCGGCCTGCCACCGACTGACTACCTTTACGCCAGCCCTCGCGGATTCCATCGGCAGTCCCCTGAATACCGCCGATCACGCCCTTGACCGCGGCGCCAACCACCCCGCCCGCCACCGCTGCCGTGGCATCGGACCCCCGGGACCTCGCCCCACTCGCGCGCGGTCCGTTGGACGGTCCCGGCTTTCTCATTAGCCGCTCCCATTTGGAAAGGGCAGCCATTGTGCGGGACTTCGACGATCGCGTCGACGGCCCAGATGCTGCGTGGCCGGAGCAGACGCCCGGGCGATGGCGCCTGCCGCTCCCAGCTGCACATCCTGCGCCGACAGCAATACCAACCGCGGCCTCCGTACCCACTATCAGTGGATCGTTTTCGGCACGACCCCTGGTCACCTGACGTTACGCACGCCGTACGGACCCCACGCTGTCACCGCCAACTCAAATGGCGCCTCAACGTTGTGTCTGTACACAATCGACATCTGCGACGTAAGGAAACGTTTGCTCTACGCGGCCGCGACAGCCCTGCCGTCCCGATAGGCTCATCTCACGGAATCGTTGTGACCGGGCAGACGTTGGTGCGTCCGCCTGGCCCGACGAACTCGTTGGGGCCGAGGCACTTTGGCGGCGCCAGGATCTGTGCACGCGGCGCCAAAGCCGGTCTCCACGCCAAGCCGTTGCAGCATCCGGGCCGTGCTGGTGTGACGCGAAATCGCCTGCACCCAAATATTGTTGCCGCTCATCGGCCGGGCTGGAGCCCACCCCTCACGGTGCCGTCGACTCTACGTGTGCCATCTTCTGGCCAAACCTAAATGTCGCACGCACCCCGATGCTGTCCGAATCGAAGTAGAACCCCTGGGACGTCGCCCGGCATGACGCTGTAATCGAAGATTCGGACGACGAAGACGACGATGAGATTACGATTGTCGCGACCGGCGGGGATCTACCGCGAATCCAACAGGAATCGGCGCCGATGCCGTCGCCGCGCAAGCCCGGATGTACCGGGCGCGTCGGGCATAGCCGCGCGGTTCAGTCCCGATCCCGAAACCCGGCATGAACCCGAGCTTTAAGATTCGGCGCATGCATTCCGCCATCCGAACCACCGCCGCGGTTTTCGGTGCGCTAGCGCTGACCGTCGCCGCCTGCACACCGCCGTCCGAATCGCCGTCCACCCCGACGTCGCCGCCCACGTCCAGCTCGGCGGCTCCCACGTTGTCCACATCCCCTCAGTCCCCGAAGCCAGCCGCCCAGCCCGCGGTGGCCACCCCGCTGCTTGCCAGCGTCGTCGCCGCGCCCGTCCCGGTGCCCGCCACCGATGGCAAGGACCATCTGGCTTACGAGCTGCAGCTGACCAACGCCCTGTCGCAAGAGGTCACGATTACGTCGTTGGCCGTGTTAGCCGGCGACAAGATGTTGCTGACCCTCGCGGGCGACCAGCTCGCGTACTGGACCCGCATCCTGGGCAGTTCCCAACAACCCACCACGAAGGTGGGTCCGGGACTGAGCGCGCTGGTATGGCTCGACGTCGCTGTGGAACGGCCCACCGACGGCAGCGCGCCGATCATCCCGACCAACCTCTCGCACACGATCAGCGTTTCGCTCGCCCAGCCGCAGCCACCGTCGTTACCCGCGGCGATGACCGAAACGGTCGCGCCGGTGACCGTGCAGACCCGCAAGCCGGCTGTCATATCGCCGCCGCTGGCCGGCCCGAATTGGCTGGACGTTGACAGTTGTTGCGCCCTGAGCGCGCACCGCTCGGCACTGAACCCGCTCAACGGCCAGCTATGGGGCGCCGAGCGATTCGCCATCGATTACGTCCAGCTCGGTCCCGACGGGCGGATTTTCACCGGCGACAGATCCAAGCCGGCGAGCTACCCCTACTTCGGCGCCGACATCCACGCCGTCGCCGACGGGCCGGTGATCACGGTGGTCGACGGGCTGCCCGAGCAGGTGGCCGGAAAGATCCCGACCGGGCTTCCCCTCGATCAGTACGGCGGCAACCACATCGTGCAGGACATCGGCGGCGGCAACTACGCCTTCTATGCCCACCTGAAGACCGGGAGCATCCAGGTCAAGCCCGGGGAAGCGCTCAAGGCCGGCCGAGTCATCGCCGCACTCGGCAACACCGGCAACACCGATGCGCCACACCTGCATTTTCACGTGATGAGCACACCGGACCCACTGCGGTCCGACGGTCTGCCGTTCGTGTTCTTCTCGTTCACACTGGACGCCCGGCTCGCGTCACTGGATGCCGGCGACCCCCTGCAAGAGGGGCAACCGGCTCAGCTGCAGCCCGGTTTCCCCGCCCGCGACGAAACCAATGTCAGCCCACTGGTTCTCGATGTAATGAGCTATGCGGCCGGATAGCCGCACGCGCACTCAACCAGTGGTGCTCGCGCTGGTGACCGACATTGTCTGCGTGGTGGTGTTCTGCACGGCGGGCCGCCCGGTCACCGTTCAGCTCGGCCAGCTCTAGCCCGAAGTTCCCCCCGGTTTGTTGACGGGTTGGGGTGGTGACCTGGGGTTTTGTGGTCTGGTTGATGTGGGGTACTGACTACGCCGGGCCGTGTCGGTGGGAGAAGCCGAGGAGTTCGAAGGCGCCGTTGCAGCGGGGTGGGCGACATGGTGAACGCCGGCATGTCGTGGGCGGGCTGGATGTGGTTGGCGCAGATGGTGGCCATGTCGGCGAGCAGGCTGGTGAAGCTGTGCACTGGGCAGTCGTCCTCGTGTGTTTGCGGGATGCCTTGGCTAGCGCGGGGTTTGAACGTTGCGCCGCTGCGACGGGGTCGGCGCGTTTGGCGCAGGCGCCGGGTTTGTCGTGGTCGTAGAACAGGATCGGGGCTAGCCGAGCTCGGCGCAAAGAACGTCCGGGTTTCCGCGATCGAGCCGGGCATCGTCGAGACCGAAATGCAGAGCCACGTCACCGATGCAGGCGCGCAAGAGTGGCTGGAAAGCACCAGGGACCAGATCGATTGGCTCGCTCCCGACGACGTCGCCGAGGCGATCAACTTCCTGGCCTCGCAGCCCGCACGCGTCAACATTCAGCAGCTGACGATCATGCCGACTCGGCAGGCTTCGTCAACCTGCCATTCCGTCCCTTTGCCCGCCGAGGCTAGCGGCCGCCGCCACCCACCTCGGCGGGCAACGGTGCCGGCAGCGGTGTCGTCGGCGTCGTGGTCGTAGGCGGCGCGGCAGGTGCTGCAGGCGCGACAGGTGCTGCAGCCGCGTCCGGACGGTGGGAGTCCACCATCGATTCTTCGCGAATCACCTTGTTGCCCATACTGACTACCAACGACTTCGCCGTCACTGTGTAGGTGACGCCGTCATTCTCGGCGACGAACCCGTCACTGCCGGATTGCGTGGCGGGGACTATCAATTTGGCGCCGTCGCGCAGGCGCACGCCTCGGTATTCGTACTGACCGCCGGCTGACTTGCAGATCGCCACCCGCGAGCTGTCCGTGCTACCAAACAGGACAGAGGTGGCAGGCGGACTGCAGCGCGCCGTCGAATCGACATAGCCCTGACCGTCGGTCGCGGGCGCGGCAGACGCAGAAGGAAGCCCGATGGCGAGCAGTACCAAGGCCGCCGTCGCGGCGGCGGGCAGGCGGTGAGACGAACGCGAAATGGAGAACATCGGCTCCCACCAGACCACCGATGCGTTAATTGCGCGAGCGTCAACGCCCAGCTAGTACCAAATCGTTAGGTTCTTGAAATCGAGCGAGCGCCGGCCAGCCGGTTGAGAACTGACATGTCGAGACTCCTGATGCTCGTTAGACAGCAGTAGGAACACCCATCGATGCGGCATCACCAGCCTTGCAGATCGCGCGTCTGCCGTCGTGTGCGGCGGGATGCACCTCATCTCGTCGGTATGTTTTCTTGCGTAGGCAGGCGAGGTTCAGGCGATGTTGGCGGGTACCCCTTCCGGCGAGGAGGCGGCATGTCGGGGATACAACCGGTGACGACGGCCTCGGCTGCCCTCGAACGGCTCCCGGTAACCAGGTGGCACTGGCGGCTGGTGGTGTTTGCCGGTCTCGGTGCGTTCTTCGACCTGTATGAGGTTTTTCTCGGCGGCGTGCTCGCTCCGGTGCTGGCCACCGAGTTCTCGCTCGGCACCGTTGGCAAGTCGATGGTGATCGCCGCCGGGTTCGCAGGCATGTTCGTCGGCGCGAGCGCACTCTCGGTCGTCGCCGACAGGCTCGGGCGCCGACGGGTGTTCATCTTCAACTTGCTCGTGTACTCGCTGTTCTCACTGGCCGCCGCCTTCTCCCCGAACGTGGAGACATTCCTTGTGCTGCGGTTCCTTGCTGGCATCGGGCTGGGCGCCGAGCTGGTGCTCATCGACACCTACCTGGCCGAGTTCATCCCGGCCCGCGTCCGTGGGCGAATGACAGCGTGGGCCTACACGATCGGATTCCTCGGGGTGCCGCTGGCAGCGCTGCTCGGCGGCAAACTGGTGGCGCGCCATGAACTCCTCGGCATCGACGGGTGGCGATGGCTGCTGATTTTCGGCGGGTTGGGCGCAGTGTTCGTGCTGGCGGTGCGCACGATGCTGCCCGAGTCGCCGCGCTGGCTAGAAAGCCGCGGCCGCCACGCCGAGGCACGTGAGGTCGTCGCGTCAGTGGTGGCCAAGGTCGCGCCAGGCACGCCAGTGCCTGAAAGCCCACCGGAGCGACCGTCGCGCTCGGCCGAGGACGCCCGCAGCGTCGCCGAGGTGTTGCGAATCGCATTCCGCGACTACCGCAAGCGCACCGTGATGCTGGTCATCTTCCAGGTGCTGCAGACAGTGGCCTACTACGGCTTTGGCACGCTGGCACCGCTCGTGCTGGTGAGCAAGGGCTTCGAGGTGACGCAGTCGCTCGGCTATGCGGCACTCACCTTCGCCGGGTACCCGCTCGGCTCACTCGTTTCGGTACCGCTGGTCGAACGGTTCGAGCGCAAGTACCTGATCATCACCTCTGCGCTGGGAATCGCGGTGTGCGGCATAGTCTTCGCTGCCGCGACCAACGTCGCGATGATCGTCGTCGCCGGGTTCCTACTCACCGCCGTGTCGAACATTTTCTCCAACGCGTTCCACATCTACCAGGCGGAGATCTTCCCGACTGCGATCCGCAGCACGGCGAGCGGCATCTGCTACTCGCTGTCCCGCGCGACTTCGACGGTACTGCCCTTCGTTGCCGTACCCGCGCTTGCGGCGCTCGGGCCGGTGGCCGTGTTCAGCGGCTCGGCGGTACTCATCGTGCTGCTCTGTCTCGACGTCGGGCTGCTCGGTCCGCTCAGCACCGGCCTCAGGCTGGAAGAGGTCGAACAGATCGACTAGCGGACGCTACACCGGGCTGGCGGTCGCGATGTCGGCACGGAGCGGGGAAATCGCGGCGAGGATCTGTTCGATGGTGGGGTCGGGCACGCCGGCGGCCGCGAGGGTGTCCGCGAGATGTACTGCGACAAGCGTGAAGTGATGATTGGTGATACCGCGGCCCTGATGCACCTGGCGCATCGGAGCACCGGTATACGGCTCGGGGCCGCCGAGCGCAGCTGCGAAGAACTCGACCTGTTTGCCCTTCAAACGAGCCATATTGGTACCGGTGAAGAACCCGGCCAACTCGTCGTCAGCCAGCACGCGACCGTAGAAGTCGGCGACGACGGCTTCGAGCGCCTCATGACCGCCGATCTGAACGTAGATACTTGTCATCAACGGAGTGAACGCCGTCGTCGTTTCGCACCGGCGCTCCGCACGTTGCCCGGTTGCAAAGTAGGCCTCACATCGCTGATTCCGGAGATGTGAGGACGACAGTCACCTGGGCGTCGAGGCGGCGACCGTGCGGATATGCAGTTGCTCTTGGAGATGACGGTTGTCGGTCTCCAACTCGGCAATGCGGCGTTGCAGTGCGGCGACGTCAACGTCGTCGGCGGCGGCGGGCTCTTCGCCAGCAGGTTCCGTCGGTAAGCGACCACTGCGCAGCAGCGCGGCGGTGGTGACCGCACCAACGAGGAACAGCCCGCAGGCCACGCTGAAGGCCACCGTGTAGCCGTGAATTGCGGCAGCGGATTGTGCCTGCGGACCAGGCGGGTGACTACCCATGTATCGGATGAGCGTCGAGGTGAATATCGTTGACAGCACGGCGGTTCCGACGGCACCGCCAATCTGCTGGCTGGTGTTCACCATTGCCGAGCCGACACCCGCGTCGTCGTCAGGCAGCGCCGCCGTGGCGGTGGCGATCGCGGGAGCGAAGGTCAATCCGACGCCGAGACCGAGCACGATCAGGGGAACCAGCACACTGCCCGCGTACGACGACGATTCATTCAGGTGACGCAACCAGAACATGCCCGCGGCGGCGATCGCCATTCCGGCCGGGACCAGCGGCCGGGGTCCGAAGCGGGGCACCAGCGCGGTGTTGGACACTCCCGCGGCGACTGCGATCCCTGCCGCGAACGGCAGGAACGCCACGCCGGTCATCAGCGGGCTGTAACGGAGGGTCTGCTGCAGGTAGTAGGTGAGGAACAAGAAGACGCCGAACATGCTGCAGAACGCGAGCCCGATCGCCAGATACGATCCAACGCGGTTGCGGTCGGCGACGATGTGCAACGGCAACAGGGGCTTTGGTGCCCGGATTTCGATGGGGACGAAAAGTGCAAGCAGCACCGCGCTGGTTACGAACATGCTGATGGTCAGCGGCGCGGTCCATGAGTCGGTCTGGGCGTTGGACAGCCCATACACGATGCAGAAGAGCCCGCCCGAAACCGCAAGCACGCCAGGCCAATCGAACTGTCGAGTCTTGGCGGCGACAACGTCCTTGGCGGGAAGCGAGGTAGACACGAGTGCGGCCGCAGGAACGGCGAAGAGCAGGTTCACGTACAGACACCACCGCCACGACAGCCACTCGGTCAGTGCGCCGCCCAACAGCAGTCCCACCACGGCGCCTCCGGATGCGATCGCGGCGTAGGTGCCGAACGCGCGGCCGCGTTCTCGCCCGCCAGTGAATGTCACATTGAGCGTGGACAGCGCGGCAGGCGCGAGGATTGCTGCAAAGACGCCCTGAGCCGCGCGCGCGGCAACCAGCATGCCGAACCCGACAGCGGCCCCACCCACGGCGGATGCCGCGGCGAACCCGACCAATCCGATGAGCAGTGTCCGCCGTCTGCCGACGATGTCTGACAGCCGCCCGCCGCTGAGCAACAGTGCACCGAAAGCCAGCGAATACGCGGTGACGATCCACTGACGGCTTTCCGTGTCGAAACCCAGCGCGCTTTGCGCCGACGGCAGCGCGATATTCACAATCGTCGTGTCGAGGACGACCATCAGTTGGGCAAGCCCGATGATCACCAGGACCCGAGCCGGATGGTGGCCGGACGTTGGCACCTGAGCTGAGGCATCGGCCTGCGGCCGCGGCAGCTCGGTTGGGACAGCGATGCGGGGAATGGGCCCCGTCGGAGCGTCGTCGGCGCTCGGCCATCCATCCGGGCGCACGCGCATTCGGTCGCGCATATACCCGTTATCCGAGGTTGGAGCCGAAGTCAGTGTCACGGTGTATTCCCGAAGGGGGCAGGGGCCGACGTGTTCCTTCCCCGCGGCGATACCCGCGATGCCGAACCACGAAACGCTCGCAGATATTCGCTGAGCTGACGCGCTGCGCCCGCATAGGGTCGGTACATGAGCGCCGGAGAACAACGCGCCGGAGTCGATCTGACCAACCTCGATCAACCGCTGAGTCCAGATGCCGGGGCGACCAAGCGGGATTTGGTCGACTACCTGGATGCGGTGGCCGACTGGATGTTGCCGGGGCTGATCGGCAGGCCGCTCACCGTGTTGCGCGTGCTGCGCGGGCAAGCGCCGTTCATGCAGAAGAACGCGCCGAAGTACACCCCGGACTGGGTGAAGACCGTGCCGATCTGGGCAGAGGCCTCCAAACGAGAAGTGCACTATCCAGTTTGTGACGATCGGCGCACGCTGCTCTGGCTGGCCAATCAGCGTGCCGTCGAGTATCACCCGTCTTTGGGCCTTGCCGACAATATCTATCGGCCCACACACTTGGTGCTCGACCTCGACCCACCCGCAGGCGAAGATTTCGGCGATGTGGTGGCGGTCGCCTTCCTTGTGCGTCAAGCGCTGGCGGACAGCGGCTTAGCCGGCGCGGTCAAGACCAGCGGCGCGAAAGGCGTCCACGTCTTCGTCCCGATAGACGACCATGCCCCTGTCGACGATGTGGGTGCGGCTACCCGCGCACTGGCCGCCAGGGCCGAAGCGCTTGATCCCGCGCTGGCCACAACGGCTTTCATCGTTGAGGACCGGGCAGGGAAAGTGTTCGTGGATTCGACCCGCGCAGGAGGCGCAACGGTCGTCGCCGCGTACAGTCCCCGCCTACGCCCGGGCACACCGGTGTCGTTTCCTTTGGACTGGTCGGACCTTGACCAGGTCACCCCGGCCGATTTCACAGTGCACACAGCGATCGGCGCGCTTGCCGGGCGCGATCCGTGGGCCGAAAGGATGCCTGCACCACAGCGCCTGCCGACCGGACTCATCGAGCACGGCCGCACGATTCCAGTCGCCCGAGTGGCAGCCATGCACGAAGGGAAGCGTCGCGCGCGAGCACGCCGGGCGGACAATTGAGCCGCAGCTGCCGACGCAACCACAGTCAGCAAGCCAATTGCAGCGCAGCACAGAACGATTGACGTCATACTCAGTTGATGGTCGCTACGCCCGCGCCTCCGGCGCCGTTTCCACCGATGACGAGGCTGGATGCCGTGGTGTCAGCGCTCGACTCCGTCATCGAATGGGCGATTGCTGCGTCGAGCCGACTCGGGTATTTCGCCGCTTTGTACAAGCGGATAACGATCGCCGTGGCAGTCGCGGTGGAGAACGGCGCGTTCGAGGACGGGCCCAGAATGGAGCGATTCGATGCCGCATTCGCGAGTCGGTACTTCGACGCGCTGAACGGATACTTTCACCCCAACAAATTCCCGCGGCCGACGCGGTCGTGGCAGAAGACTTTCGATGCCGTCCATCGTGATGACCTGATCATCTTGCAGCACATGCTGGCCGGAGTGAACGCCCATATCGACCTGGATCTGGGGATTGCGGCCCAGAACATCGCTCCGGCAATGAAACTGCCCACTCTGCACAAAGACTTCAACACGATCAACGCCGTGTTGGCGAGTCAGGTCGAAGGTCTGGTCGACGACATCAATCTACTGTCACCGGACCTGGCCGATCTCTACCAGATCCTCGCAGGCAACGAGATCTTTCTGATCAATCAGGCGATCGCCGCAATGCGCGACAGCGCTTGGCGGTTCGCGATGGTGCTGGCCTTTGTTCCGGGATTTACCCGGCCGCTGACGATTTGGACGCGCGATCGCAAGGTGGCGGCCCAGGCCGAAGTGATCTACCACCCGCCTGGAGTGATCGGTCTGATCCAGGCGACGATTGACGAGATCGCCGAACGGGAAAGCCGAGACGTGGTCCGCAACCTCGCTGTGCTCGACGAGATCGCGTCCAAGCCGGCACCGATCAAGACGACGTTATGAGCGTCGGCTGCCTTGTTCAGCGCGACTGTAGACCGTCGCGTCGTCGATGTTCACCCGCGAACGGTCGGCCAGGGCGAGGCAACAGACCACCGTGACGACCGCAGCCACGACGATATAGACCGAGATCGAGAACGGCGTCCCGGTCTCGTGGAGCAGCCAGGTCGCCACCAGCGGAGCGGGTCCTCCCGCGAATACCGATGCCAATTGGTAGCCGAGGCCGGCGCCGCCATAACGTAGATGCGTCGGGAAGCTCTCGCCGATCAACGCGGCCTGCGGGCCGTACATCATCGCGTGCACGATCATCGAAAGCACGATGGCGATGAAGATCAGCACCTGCCCGCCGTAGGTCAACACGGCAAAGTACGGGAATGCGTACAGCCCCGCGATGACCGCGCCGGTCACATAAACCCGTCTCCTGCCGAGCGTGTCCGACAGATTCGAGAAGTACGGGATCGCCGCAAGCTCGACGGTGGCGCCCACCAGGACCGCGGTTAGCACGAAGGTCTTGCTGTAGTGGTGACGCTCCACGACGTAGATCAACACGAATGTGGTGAACAGGTAGAACGGCATCTGCTCGGCAAACCGGGCGCCCGCCGAGAGCAGGATCTCCCGCCAGTGGCGCCGGATCGCTTCGGCGACCGGGGCGCTCGCGGTTTTCCCGTGCTCCAGCACCTTGCTGAACATCGGCGTCTCGAGGATCTTCAGCCGGATCACCAGGCCCACCGCGACCAGCACCAGGCTCGCCAGGAAGGGCACCCGCCAGCCCCAGGAGTTGAACGCCTCGTCCGACATCGTCGCGGACAGCAGGGTCATCCCGCCGGTGCCCAGCACCAGCCCGACCGGGACGCCGACCTGAGCGAAACTGCCCATAAGACCGCGCCTGTTTTGGTCACCCCATTCCATCGTGAGCAGCACTGAGCCGCTCCACTCGCCGCCGACGGCGATCCCCTGCAGCACCCGCAGCAACACGAGCAGCAGCGGCGCCGCGACCCCGATGGTTGCGGTCCCGGGCAGGATGCCGATGGCCGCAGAACCGAGGCCCATCACCAGCAGCGTGATGATCAGCGTGGTCTTGCGGCCGATCCGGTCGCCCCAGTGCCCGAAGATGGCCGCCCCGATCGGACGTGCGGCAAACCCCACGAAATAGGTCGCGAAGGACTGCATCGCGCCCGCATACGCGCTGGATGCGGGAAAGAACAGGTGGGGAAAGACCAGCGCGGCGGCGGTGTTGTAAAGGAAGAAGTCGTACCACTCGATCGTCGTGCCGATCGTGCTCGCCAGCGCGGCGCGCCGTACCTGTACCCGCTGCGATACCGGGTCAGCTTGCACCGCGCTGACCCCGTTGTCTCCAGTAGCCATCGGGCCTCGCCTCCTGTGATCGACGCCACTTCATAGGGTGGGCAACAGCGACCGGATTTAAACCCTCGAAAGCGAAACTTGAAGCGCCGCCGCTGCGGCAAAGCCCACAATGGAGCCTCCGGCGGGATTCGAACCCGCAAACCGGCGAGTTAGAAGCTCGCTGCTCTTTCCATTGAGCTACGGAGGCGGGCAGGCGCGGAAGCGGAAGGCAAACGAGTCGAGCCCCTCAGGACGTTGGAGCCCGGCACGGCTTTCAACGCCGCTTCGCCGCCGCGGCGCTGCCTTCCCAATGTGGTACTGCGTGGAGTCGGATGCAGGACTCGAACCCGCGCCGCCTGGTTACAGAGCAGGTGCTCTGGCCTGTTGAGCTGATAGGCCGTGAGTAGTTGCCGGGCGGATTCTCTATGGAGGTCCGGTTCAGAGGAGGCTGCTTATGTCGGTGTTGCAGGTTGCGCTTGATTCGGTGACGGTGATCGTCGCCGTCGATCCGGGCAAGGTGTTCAATCGGGTGTGGATCA
>Ga0105247_10002820_pt1 | contig 11598 bp, 12 predicted proteins | sample KBSS24metaG_FD_81519 | JGI IMG/M metagenome (GOLD analysis project Ga0105247, IMG submission 81519) | Switchgrass rhizosphere microbial communities from Kellogg Biological Station, Michigan, USA - KBS S2-4 metaG | ecosystem: Host-associated > Plants > Roots > Rhizosphere > Soil | place...
TAAGCCAACTTCCCAAAACAAAACGGGCCGGCGAACCGACCCGTTGATCTTACTTGAATGAAATGGCCCGGTCCGAGAGAAGACCCCGGGGGGGGCTGGGGGGCTGAGATTCCGAAGCCCCTCTATTGGCCCGGGCCGAGAGGCAACGATACACATGATACGTTTCTTTGGGGCGTGGCATAGACCGAACTAGGGCGGAACTGTGATTTATGTTTCATTGTGTTACACCTTGTGTACGCGGCGCCATCGTCTTGAATTTCGCCGACGCTGCGTTCATCATGAAGCTTCCGTTACAGGAGGCGCGATTTGAGCGAAACGGAACCCATAGTCGTGCCGCTGGTCCCCAGGGCCGGCGGCGAAGGAAATCTTTTCGAGGGGGGTGCTCGGCGCGGCGGCATCGCGTTTGACCGCCGGGAACTCAGCCAAATCCTGAATGTCTACGGGCGAAAGGTGGCGAGCGGCGAGTGGCGCGACTACGCCATCGACACGATGAGAGAGAAGGCCGTGTTCTCGGTCTTCCGCCGCGCCTCTGAATCCCCGCTCTACCGGATCGAAAAGGCGCCCAAGCTCGCCCGCCGCCAGGGTGCCTATAGCGTGATTGCCGCGACCGGGCTGATCCTGAAGCGCGGGCATGACCTCGCCCGCGTGCTCCGCGCGCTCGACAAAGGCCTTCGCCTCGTCGAAGCCTGATCCCCTATCGTTGGACAAAAGGAAAGGCCCCGGCCGGAGCCGGGGCCTCATAGTGCCCTGTTGTTGGAGGCTTGCGCCTAGCGGCGGTTGCCGAACAGCTGGAGCAGCAGCATGAACAGGTTGATGAAGTCGAGATAGAGCCTCAACGCTCCCATCACCGCCTTGCGGCCCGCGACCGATCCATCGTCGCCGACATAGTACATCTCCTTGATCTGCTGCGTGTCGTAGGCAGTGAGCCCTGCGAAGATCAAGACGCCGATCACCGACACGGCGAATTGCAGCGCGGTCGAGCCCACGAACAGGTTCACGAGCGAGGCAATGATGATGCCGATCAGGCCCATGAACAGGAACGAGCCCCAGCCGGAGAGGTCGCGACCGGTGGTGTAGCCCCACAGCGACAGTCCGCCGAAGGCGGCCGCGGTGATGAAGAACACCCGCGCCATGCTCTCGCCGGTATAGACGAGGAAGATCGAGGAGATCGACGCGCCCATGAGCGCCGCGAAGACCCAGAACGAGATCTGGGCGGTCTGGAGGCTCATCGAGCCGATGCGCGCCGAGATGAAGAATACCATGGCAAGCGGCGCGAAGATCACCACCCACTTGAACGGGCTCGTGAACATGAACGAGCCGAACGAAGTCAGCTCGAGCCCGCCCGTGCCCTGCGTGACGGACATGGCATAGATCAGGTAGGCCACGAGGCCGGTGATCGCTACCCCGGACGCCATGTAGTTGTAGACGCGGACCATGTAGGCGCGCAGGCCCTGGTCGATGACACCTACCTCGGTGCGGCCGACGGTCGTCCCTTGCGCGTAACGTCTGTCGAGATCAGCCATGTGTGTGAGGGTCCTTTTCCCCTAGCTGCGCCAACGTTGAGAAGACATTTTGGCCCCGAATATGGGGGGTTGAGCCGGCCCGCGCAAGATCACGCGGACGTGACTGCCACATACCGAATAAGACACGTTATTCCGTGCGCAAATAGGGTGCGGCCTTGACCGAAAGCAGGCGCCAGGTGGTGAGTGCACCCACCGTCAAGACAAGAGCGAGGGCAAGCAAAACGGTCTCGAGCACGGCAAGAGGCGAGAACACGAAGGTCACGTCAAATGCCCATTTGCACAAAGCCCATGCCGTGATCGTCGCAATCAGGACTGAGAGTAGGGCCGTGGCCAGGCCAAGCAATCCGAACTCCAGCAGCTCAGCGCTGACGATGCGCCAGCGCGTCGCGCCAAGCGTCTTGTAGAGCACGGCGAGATATTTCCGCTGCTGCTGGCCGGCGGCGACCGCGCCGGCGAGCACGGCAGCGCCGATCAGCAGCGTGACCCCCGCCGTCGCTTTGATCGCGGTCATGACCTTAGTAAGCAGCTCCTTGGCGGCCGCGACGATGTCGCCCACCTTGACGGCGGTGACGAGCGGAAAGCGTTCAGAGAGCGCCTGGATCACCTTGCCTTCGAGCGCGGGGTCGGTGCCCTTGGGCAGCTCGAGCGTGGTGAGTGCGCGGTGGGGCGCGCCGGCAAGGGTATTCGGCGAGAACACCATGACGAAGTTGATGGCAAGCGACTCCCAGTCGATCTTGCGCAGACTCGCGATCTTGGCATCGACGTTGCGGCCCAGAATATTGACCGTGATGGTATCGCCGAGCTTGAGCCCCAACCCCTTCGCGAGCTCGGCGTCGAACGAGACGAGCGGGGACCCGGAATAATCCTTGGGCCACCACGTGCCTTCAACCAGGGTCGAGGCGGGCGGAACGGCATCGGTGTAGGTGAGGCCGCGGTCGCCGGACAGCACCCAGCGCGCATCGGGATCGGCCTCGACCTTCTCGGCGGGCACGCCCTTAAGCGCAACGATGCGCCCCCGCAGCATCGGCGCATCGTCGAGCTTGGCGTCGGGCACGATCGCTTTCACCGTGTCTCCGAACTTGCCGATGTCGGATTCCTCCACATCGACAAAGTAATAGGCAGGCGCGTCGGCCTCGATATTGCCCTCGATCTCCTTGAGCAGGGCGCGATGGATAAGCGCAGTCGCCACGAGCAGCCCAAGTCCCAAGCCGAGAGATACGGCAATGGCGCGGGCGAGCGAGCCAGGTCCTCCGATGCTGGCGATGGCAAGCGCAAGAGAGGTCGGCTTGGCGCGGCGGAGCTTCGCCGCGAGGCGCTGAACCAGCAACCCGAAGCCCGTGAGCAGCAGGAAGGCGAGCACGATGCCGGCCGAGATTGAGGCGGTGATCGCGCGTTCCTCCGATCCCGCGATTGCGAGCGCGAACAGCGCGATGCCTGCCACGGCCGAGCCAACTGCGTAAGGCCATGGCGAGCGCTCGCGCTCTTCGCTGAGATGCGCGCGCATCAGCACCGCGGGTGAGACGCTCGCGGCGCGGCCGAGAGGCCACAGCACGAACAGCACCATGGTGAGAAGGCCAGCCAGCGCAGCGGCGATGAGCGGCATGGGGTGCGGCTCGACCGCGAGCGTGATCGGTAGCGCGTCAGCGTAGAGCGCGGCAAGAAGGGCAGGGGTGAGCGCGCCGATGAGAAGACCAATGGCGATGCCGACAGTGGCGAGCAGCAACGCCTGGATGAGATAGACCAAGAGCACGAGGCGGCTCGTCGCGCCGAGGCATTTGAACGTGGCGATGACCTCGCGTTTCTTGGCCATGTAGCTGCGGATGGCATTGCCGACGCCGATGCCGCCGAGAAGGAGCGCGGTCAGCCCAACGAAGCTGATGAACTGGGTAAAACGGTCGGCGTCGCGGCGGAGCGATGGCGCCGGATCGGTCCAGTCGTGGATGGCGAAGCCCGACTGCGGAAATTGCTTTTCGACGTTGTTCCGCGTCTCGACCAGGAACTCCTTGTCGGCAGAGCGCGCTTCGGGGAGCTTCACCCGATACGTCCAGCGGATCAGGCTGCCAGGCTGGACCAGCCCGGTATGCGCAAGCGTGTCCCGGAACATGAGCAGCTTCGGTCCATAGGCGAGGCGGTCAGCGAGGCGGTCAGGTTGCTCGCCGAGAATGCCGCCGATGGTCACGGTCGCATCGCCAATGGCGATCTTGCTGCCGATGTCGAGATTGAGCCGGTCGAGCAGCGTGCGCTCGACAAGCACCACATCCGGGTCCCGCCACACCGGCCCGGGCCGCTCGGCCCTGGTGATCGAGACATCGCCGTAAAGCGGATAGGCGTTGTCGACGGCTTTGACCTCGACCAGCGCGCTCTTGCCTTCGGCAGAGCGGGCCATGGCGCGGAAGCTTGCCGATTCGCTCACCTCGCCCAAGGATTCGAGCGCCGCCCGCTCCGCGCTGTCGGCCTGGCGATGGATCAGCTCGAAGGAGAGATCGCCGCCGATGAGCAGCCGGCCCTGCCGCGCGAGTGCCTCGTCGAACGAGGCGGAAAGCGAGCCGATGGCGGCGACGGCGGCCACGCCGAGCGCTATGCACAGGACGAAGATTGAGAGCCTTCCTGCGCCGGCGCGCAACTCACGCAAGGCGATGGAAAGGGCAAGCGAGAGCTTTAAGCCATTTGCTGCAGGTGATGCGGTCGCGCTTGCAATCGTCACGACGCAGCGACCTTCCGTTTTGCGCCAGCGCTCACGATACGGCCATCGGCGAGGCTGACAATGCGGTCGCAGCGTTTGGCAAGCGAGCGGTCATGGGTGATGAGAAGCAGCGTCGCGCCGGTACGTGCTTTCAGCTCGAACAGGAGGTCCATCACTTGAGCGCCCGTGGCAAGGTCGAGATTGCCGGTCGGCTCATCGGCAAGGATGAGCGCGGGACGCGGGGCGAGCGCGCGGGCAAGAGCCACGCGCTGCTGCTCTCCGCCCGAGAGCTGGCCCGGAAAATGCGACTCGCGATGCGCGAGACCAACTTCGGCGAGCGCCGCGCGCGATGCGGCAAAAGCATCGCCGTGATCGAGAAATTCGAGCGGCAGTGCCACATTCTCGAGCGCGGTCATGGTCGGCACGAGGTGGAAAGACTGGAACACGATGCCGATATTGGCGGCACGAAGCCGGGCGAGACCGTCCTCGTCGAGGACGGCATAGTCGATGCCCTGCACCGCCACGCTGCCGCCTGTTAGGCGCTCAAGCCCGGCAATGACCATGAGAAGCGTCGATTTGCCGGAGCCTGAGGGACCGACCACTGCGATAGCGTCGCCGGACTCTATGCGAAGGTCGATGCCGCGCAGAATCGCCACCGGGCCGGCACGCGACGGTAGCGTGACATGCACGTCCTCAAGCAGGATCACTGGGTTCTGTTTTAGGCTGTGTTCCATGGGCGGGGCGAGGAGTAGGTGACAGATGACATGGGGCTCGCCAATTGAGAAGGACAAATGAGGTCGAAAAGATGAAACGCCGCGCGGGTATTGTGGCCTTGCTTGTCGCAACCCTTTTCTGCGCAGTGACGCTGCCGAAATTGGAGGCAGAGGAGCAGGAAATGGTCATCGTGGCGCTGGGCGACAGCCTCACCGCGGGCTACGGCCTGCCGCAGAGCGAGTCATTTCCCGCCAAGCTCGAGGCCGCGTTGAAAGCGCAAGGACACAAGATCAGGGTCGTCAATGCGGGCGTGTCCGGAGATACGGCATCGGACGGTCTGGCCCGGCTCGACTGGGCGCTTCCGCCCAATGCGAACGCCGTCATCGTCGAGTTTGGCGCCAACGACGCTTTCCGAGGATTACCGCCGGCAGAGATCGAGGCTTCGCTCGCCAAGATTCTCGACCACCTGAAGGCGAAGGGCCTGCCAGTGCTCATCGCCGGAATGGAGTCGCCGCGCAACATGGGCAAGGATTATGTCGATCAGTTCCGCGCTATCTATGCCGATCTCGCAGAACGCTACGGCGCGGTGTTCTATCCCTTCTTCCTCGATGGTGTCGCGCTCGACGCTGGCCTCATGCAGGAAGACGCCATCCATCCCAACGCCAAGGGAGTCGACCGCATCGTTCAGGGCATTCTGCCCAAGGTCGATGAGCTTCTCGCGCAGGTTAAGCCCAAGGGCTGAGTGCCGCATGCGGAACTCAGGCACGAAGTTGTGTGTTGCCGGTCAGGCCCCGATCGCGACGATGGAGCGCGGGAACATGCAAGATCGGGGAAGTCCACATGAGAGCGTTTGCGTTGGCAGTCGTCATGGCCCTCAGTCCTCTGGCCGCTCACGCGGGTGAAGCCGTTCCCTATTCCGTCGATGGCGAGGCCTTCGAGGGTTATCGCGCCAAGCCTGCCGGCGCATCGAAGGGGCTGGTCGTCATCATCCACGCGTGGGGCGGCTTGACCTCCTACGAGCAGAAGCGCGCCGACATGATCGCCTCGCTCGGCTACGACGCCTTAGCCGTCGACCTCTACGGCAAGGGCAACCGGCCGACCGATACTGACGCCAGGAAGAGAGAGGCGACCAAGCTCTATGAGGACCTGGCGCGAATGAAGAAGCTTCTGATCGCAGGCCTGAATGAAGCGCGCAAGGGCGGAGACGGCGCGGCCGTGGTGATCGGCTATTGCTTCGGCGGCGCGGCCGCGCTCGAGCTCGCGCGCTCGGGAGAGGCCAAAGGAGTCAAGGGCTATGTCACCTTCCATGGCGCACTGAAGACACCCGAGGGGGAGTCCTATCCCGCCGGCACGCCCCCCATTCTCATTCTGCATGGCGGCGCCGACACATCAGTCACCATGGAGGACGTGGCCACCTTGTTGAGCGAGCTCGAAGCCGCGAAGGTGCCATACCAAATTGAGGTCTATTCCGGCGCGCCGCACGGCTTCACCAATTTCGAGGGGGAACGCTACCAGAAGCGCGCCGACGAACGGTCTTGGAACGCCTTTACGAATTTCCTCGCCGAGGTCTTCGGCAGTTAGGCCGAGTTCCCGCCAGCACTCCTTCCTAGGAGCAAGCGCTAGCCGTTGAGCGGCTAAAGCCTTACAACTGCTCCGATCGTTCAAGCGGGGCGCGAAGCGGTCTTGGCCAGCATCTACGATCTAAAGCCTCGCTTTCAGGCCCTGCTCCGCCCACTTTCTGACGCGCTGGTGCGCGCGAAGCTCAGCGCCAATGACGTCACGCTCGGTGCGCTTTTGCTGAGTGCCGCGCATGGGGCTTGGCTCGCGCTGATGCCGGGATCGGCCTGGCCGGTCCTCCTCCTCCCGGTCACGCTGTTCGTGCGCATGGCGATGAACGCCATCGACGGCATGATGGCGAAGGAGCATGGACAAGCGAGCGCGGCCGGCGCCGTCTTGAACGAGCTGTCGGACGTCATTGCCGACGCCGCGCTTTATTTGCCCTTCGCACTCATCCCCGGCGTCAATGCGCCGCTTGTCGTGCTCGTGGTGGTGGCAGGCGTGATCGGCGAGATGGCCGGCGCTCTCGGGCCATTGGTCAAAGCGCCTCGCAGCTATGCCGGTCCGTTCGACAAGAGCGATCGCGCCCTTGCCTTTGGCCTACTCGCGATCCTGCTCGGCCTAGGGCTTCAACCCGGATTGTGGACCACGCTCTATCTTGCGGCCCTGCTTCTTCTTTCGGCGCTGACCATTATCAACCGCGCGCGGCGCATCGTTGCCGAGGCCAAGAGCCGCGGCGCATGAGCGCGATTCTCGGCCTTCCCGCCAATGTGGTCTACGCAACTGTAGCCATTTACGCGCTGCTCGTCATCGCCAGCATCGTCGTCGGGGTGCTGCGCTGGAAAAATCCAGGCGAGCGCTATTCGGAGCTCGCCTCACGGACCGACTCGTGGTGGTGGATGATCGGCGCATTCACGCTTTGCATCCTTCTCAATCAGACCGTCGCCATCTTCTTTCTCGCCTTCATCTCCTATCTCGCGCTCAAGGAATATCTGTCGCTGATCCCGACACGGCGCATCGACCGCGAGGTGCTGCTGTTTGCCTATCTCGCCATTCCCATTCAGTATTACTGGGCGGCGATCGACTGGTACGGCATGTTCATCGTGTTCGTCCCGGTATGGATGTTCCTGTTCCTGCCGCCGCTCCTAGTGCTGCGCGGGCGGAGCGAGGGCTTTCTGCGCGCTGTCGGCACGATCTCCTCGGGCCTGATGATGACGGTGTTCACGCTCTCCCACTGGCATGGCTGCTCGTGTCGGGCGACGTCGTCAATCCGGTCGCTGGCGGAGTCGGGCTCTTGTTCTTCCTTGTGGTGCTGACCCAGTTCAACGATGTGGCGCAATATTGCTGGGGCAAGCTCTTCGGCCGCCACAAGGTCACGCCGCATGTCAGTCCGAAGAAGACCTGGGAGGGGCTGATCGGCGGCGTCGCCACGACAACGCTCGTTGCGGCGCTTGCCGGCCCTTACCTCACGCCGTTGGATATGCGCTGGTCTGCGCTGGCCGGCCTCATCCTCGGCATCGCCGGCTTCCTCGGCGACATCACCATGTCGGCGATGAAGCGCGATCTCGGCGTGAAGGACACCGGAGGACTGATCCCGGGCCATGGCGGCATTCTCGACCGCGTCGACAGCCCACTTACGCGGCACCGGTGTTCGTGCACTTCGTCCGCTACTTCTACTACCCATGAGCAAGAACCCGCTCACGAGACTGCTCAGGTTCCTGTTCTTCGCCGTGGTGGTGCGCGCCGTGATCCTTGTCGCGCTCGGTCTTACCGTGCGGCATCGCGAGCGGCTGCCTAAAGATGGGCCTGCCATCCTTGCCGGCAATCACAATTCCAATCTCGATGCGCTGGCGATGATGTCGCTGATGCCGCTTAGACTTTTGCCGAAGCTCCGCCCTGTCGCGGCGATGGATTATTTCTATTCGAGCCGTTTACGCGGCTGGTTCGCCGATCAAATCGTCGGCATCATCCCGGTAAAGCGCGGCAGCGGCAAGGAGGGCGGCAATCCGCTGCTGCTCGCCGAGCAGGCGCTAGACCGCGGCGAGATCCTGGTGATCTTCCCGGAAGGGACACGCGGCGAGCCGGAGACGCTGCAAGCCTTCAAAAAAGGCATCGGACATCTGGCGAAAGCGCGGTCCAAGGTGCCGGTGGTGCCACGGGCTCGGCAAGGCGCCGCCGCGCGGCTCCGCCCTGCTCGTGCCGTTCAACGTCATCGTCAGCGTCGGCGAACCGCTCTACGGCAAGGAGTCCTATGATGCCTTCGTCTCGGAGCTCGAAGCGGCCATGACCGCGCTCGCCGCACAGGAGAAGCTTCCGGCGTGGGAGTAATAAAGTAACCCATCATTGCCAAAGTCGACGCAGCAGTCCGCGATTGTCGTTGCCCGGCTCGACCGGGCAATCAGTAGCCCGTGCGCTCGCAAAACCATCTGAAGGTGGTGATTACTGGATTCCCGCTTTCGCGGGAATGACACGACAATCGTGGATGGCCGGGACAAGCTCGGCCATGACGATTTGATTTTCGGAGCGGTGATCAGCCGACCTCGACCTCGTGCCAGAAGCCGAATCGATCAGCGACGTGTTGCATCGAGGGGCGCGGCGCCTCGTAACGCCAGGCGGCGCGGGCGTAGCGCGCGCCATCGATCACCACATCATAGAACTGGACGCCATGCGGGCACTCGAGGTCCGACGCGGTCTTCGGCGCTTTCTCGAGCAGTTCGAGCCGCACATGTTCATTGGGAAAATAGGTGTAGCCGCCTTGCTCGACGATGTCGTCGCTCGCGGCAATCACCTTGCCCTTAAGCGTGGCTTTCATCAGCCTGCTCCTACTGGCCCCATGAGGCATTGGTGCAGCGGATGCCCTTCGGCGGGACCGAGGCGATCTCGCCGGTCTCGAGCGAGATCTGCCACGCGCGCCTCACATCGGTCCACCACTCCTTGTCTTCCTTGCCCTTGGCCTCACCCATGAAGTTCAGCGTCTGGTCCTTGCCGAGCACGCAGGCGATCGAGAACTGCATATCGGCTTGCGGCTTAGGCACGATCAGCGCGTCGGCAACGACGTAGGACGCGGGCTCGGTCTTCGTAGCCTTTTTCAGCTCACGACTCGTAAGGACGAGATAAGTTCCGTCCTCGCGCTGATAGCGGCGGACATAGACGGGCGGTGCGACGAGCCCTCCGTCGACCTCATCCCAACCCTCGACCGTAAGCCCATCGTCATAGGCCTTGCCCACAAGGCTTTTGGCGAAGATCACATCGGGCGAGTCCTCCGGAGGCTGCTGCTGCTCGACCGGCTGCTGATGCTTCTTCTTCTTTTTGGCGGAAGCTGGCGTCGATGCGAGCGCCAAGCTCAAGGCAAGGCTTGCGGCAAGTACGACGCTCAAGAACTGGCGGATGCTGACCATAGTGTTCTCTAGCAGGATCCTGTTGCGGGGCGTCTCACAGTAACTTCACAATCGTGACAAAATCGGCACCGAGCCCAAGGGTTTTTGCGCTATGGGCGACCGGGGCCGCCGGTGCTAAGCTCCGCCCCGCCGAGGCCATCCCAAGGCCTGAATCGATGTCCCGCTTCCTCTTAGCACTGGCACTTCTGCTAGCGGCGCTCTTGCCGTCGGCGGGGCAAGCAAAGCGCGTCGCCCTCATCATCGGCATGAGCGATTACCAGCATCTCTCGAGCCTGATCAATCCGGTGCTCGACGCCAAGGCGATCGCCGCCGAGCTCAAGTCGCACGGCTTCGAGGTCTCGGAATATTACAACATCGACCGCGCCGATCTTCTCGACGCCTTGGAGAAATTCAAGCGCGAGGCGACTGGCGCCGAAGTGGCACTCGTTTATTACGCGGGCCATGGCATGGAGGTCGACGGCAAGAACGTGCTCGCGCCGACCGATATGGAGATCGAATGCCAGAACAAGACGGCGCTGAGATCGGTCGCGCTAGAGCAGCTGTTCGATGCCTCATCGCCGGCGCCGCAGCAGATCGTCCTGCTCGATGCCTGCCGCAACAATCCGTTTCCCCAATGTCCGACGCGCGGCGCGTCAGGCTCGGGATTTCGCGGGCTGTCGCTGGTCGGGGAGGCCGACCGCACGCTGCTCATCGCCAACGCGACCCTGTCGGGGAATCTCGCCGCCGATGGCGATCCAGGCGCGCATTCGCCGTTCGCGAGCGCGCTCATCAAGAATTTCAACGAGCATCCGCGCCTCTATTTCGGCGATCTGCTCAACATGACGGCCGCGGACGTGCGTGGCGCTTCGCGCGGGAGCCAGATTCCAGAGATCACCGCGCGCGGCGGCTCGCCAAGGATCTGCCTCGACGTGGAGGGCTGCGGCAACACCAGCGTCGCTATCTCTCCCGAGGACATGGTGACTGATCCCGGCGCTATAGCCGATGCTCGCTCGATGCTGCAGCAGCTCGGCTATCTCGGTGACGCGAGCCGCGGACAGGGTGAGGACCTGCTCAGCGATGCGATCAAGCGCTTCCAGGAGAAGGCCGGGCTCACCGCTGACGGCAAGCTCACGCCGACCGTTCTTGCCGTGCTCCGCGCCACTAAGGTGGCCGGCCTGCCGATACCCGGCAAGACCGGGCTCCTTCCTCCGGTCGCACCGAGTGCGACCGAGCACGAGGCTGGCTCGAGCTTCAAGGACTGCGAGACCTGTCCCGACATCGTATCCGTGCCCGCCGGGCACTTCGTCATGGGCTCAGGCAAGGCCGAGAAGGGGCGGCAGAGGAGCGAGGAGCCGCAGCACGAGGTCACGGTTCCCACGCCGCTCGCCATCGGCAAGTACGAGGTGACCTTCGACGAGTGGGAAGCCTGCACGCTGGAAGGCGGCTGCGCCAATTACCGTCCGCAGGACAGCGGTTGGGGAAGGGGACGGCGCCCGGTGATCTATGTCTCCTATGACGACGCCAAGTCCTACATCGAATGGCTCAGGCAGAAGATGGGCAAACCCTACCGGCTCCTGTCAGAGGCCGAATGGGAGTTCGCCGCGCGCGGTGGAACGAGCACGCCTTACGCTGCCGGCGCGACATTGGCGCCCACGCCCGCCACTTCCGATCCGAACAGCGCCCCAGGACACGCCCAGCCCGCATCCCCGGCCACGCCGACCGACGACGCCACCTTTCCGCCCAA
>Ga0105247_10002829_pt1 | contig 11583 bp, 9 predicted proteins | sample KBSS24metaG_FD_81519 | JGI IMG/M metagenome (GOLD analysis project Ga0105247, IMG submission 81519) | Switchgrass rhizosphere microbial communities from Kellogg Biological Station, Michigan, USA - KBS S2-4 metaG | ecosystem: Host-associated > Plants > Roots > Rhizosphere > Soil | place...
CCCGCGCCGGCGCCCGCGCCGAGGTGTCGGCGATCGCCGCGGCGCGCGCGCGTCACGTCGTCTACGTCTCGTGCGACGCCGCCACGCTCGGGCGCGATCTCGCCGCGCTCGACGCCGAGGGCTACCGGCCGCGGTCCGTCGCGGCGTTCGACATGTTCCCGCAGACGAGCCACGTCGAGGCGGTCGTCTCCCTCACCCGCGAAGCGGGGCCCCGCGTGACCGGCTCCCGCCCCCGCCCCTCGCGCGAGGCCCCGTGAGGACGAAGGTGGATCTGCGCCTCGTGGACGAGGCGCGCCGCTTCGCGCTCCGCTTCGCCTGCGAAGACTGCGCACACTTCGTGACCCCGCCGCCGGGCGCTCCGCTCCCCAAGGCGCCGCTCTCTCCAGCCGACGGACGGTGCGCGCACGGCTACCCGCTCGCGCCGCGGCGCGACGCCATGGCCGCTGCGGACATCTCGTTCTGCAAGGAGTTCGACGTCGCGTGACGCGATCGCACCCGCCCACGTTGATCACGATCGCCAAACGCACGATCGTCCGCGAGCGGCTCTTCGCCCGCGGCGACGTCGTCCTCGTCGCGGTGAGCGGCGGCCGGGACTCGATGGCGCTCCTCCACGTGCTCGCGCTCCTGCGGCGCACCCTCGGACACCGCGTCGTCGCGCACGGGGTCGATCACGGGCTCCGCTCCGACGCGGCCGCCGAGCTCGACCGCGCCGGCGCGTACGCCGCGGCGCTCGACGTCCCCTTCGAACGGACCTGCGTCGTCGTGGCGCCAGGTGGCGATCTCCAGGCGCGGGCGCGCGCCGCGCGTCACGCCGCGCTCGACGCCGCGGCCCGTCGACACAACGCGTCATGCGTCGCGTTCGCGCACCACGCGGACGACCGCGCGGAGACGCTCCTCCTGCGGCTCCTCCGCGGCACGTCGCCGCGCGGCCTCGCGGTCATGCCACCGCGGGCGGAGGGGGCCGGCGGCGTCGACCGCGTCCGTCCGTTCGTCGAGGCTCCGCGCGCGTCGATCGACCTCCACGTCGCGCGCCACGCGATCGATTTTGCCGACGATCCGTCGAACCGCGACCCGCGCTTTCTCCGGACGCGGGTACGACACGAGCTCATGCCGGTGCTCCTCGCGCTGAGCCCGCGGATCGTCGAGAGCCTCACGTCCCTCGCCGCCGAGTCGGCCGCGGCGTGGGGGCCGCCCCTCGCTCCGAAGGACATGGCCGGCGCGCTCGCCCCCGAGCCCGGCGCGGCGCGCGGTGATCCAGCGGAGCTCGCTGCGGCCTTCGCGGCGCTGGCCGGCGGCGCCTCGCGGCCCTACCCGCTCCCTCGCGCGACCCGCGCCGCGCTGCGGGATCTTACGGCCCCCCTCGACAAAACGGGCGCAAACTGGCGAACTGCGCGCTCGAAAGTGCGTATCCAGCTCCCCGGGGGCCTTGTCGCCACCAAGGATAGGACGCAGGTTCAGGTGTTGTCCGAGGGGACGACCTGGGCACGACGAAGACAGTAGGTGGTCTGGATGGCTCGGAGGTTCGATGGTACTCATTAACGGATATCCGTCAGGCATCGACCGCCCCGGTCGTCGCTCGAGGTCCACGTGAAGCAATCGCACAAGACACTCCTTCTTTGGGTCCTGCTCATCCTGATGTTTCTGGCGATCTGGCAGTTTTTGAGCCCCGCCGACAAGAAGCAGCCGGTGGCCTTCAGCGAGTTCGTCAACGAGGTCCACGCGGGCCACGTGGACGAGGTGAAGATCAAGGACCGCGAGTACACGTTCCGCGTCCACACCGGTGACGCGTCGAAGAGCACCGTGACGAAGGAGGCGGTCGGTCCGCTCGCCGACGAGGCGCTCCTCTCGACGCTCAAGCCCGACTCGAAGGACGCTCCGCCCCCGCGGATCTTCTTCGAAAAGGAGGACGCGTCGCCCTTCTGGTCGTCGACCCTCATCACGCTGCTGCCGATGCTGTTCATCGGCGTCATGTTCTTCCTGTTCATGCGCCAGCTTCAGGCGGGCGGCGGGAAGGCGATGTCGTTCGGCAAGGCGAAGGCGCGGATGCTGAGCGACTCGCAGAACAAGGTGACGTTCGCCGACGTCGCCGGCGTCGACGAGGCGAAGGACGAGGTCGAAGAGATCATCGCGTTCCTCAAGGATCCGAAGAAGTTCCAGCGCCTCGGCGGCCGCATCCCCAAGGGCGTTTTGATGATCGGCCCGCCGGGCACCGGCAAGACGCTGCTCGCGCGCGCGATCGCCGGCGAGGCGGGCGTCCCGTTCTTCAGCATCTCGGGCTCCGACTTCGTCGAGATGTTCGTCGGCGTCGGCGCGAGCCGCGTCCGCGACCTCTTCGAGCAGGGGAAGAAGCACGCGCCGTGCATCATCTTCATCGACGAGATCGACGCGGTCGGCCGCCACCGCGGCGCCGGCCTCGGCGGCGGTCACGACGAGCGCGAGCAGACGCTGAACCAGCTGCTCGTCGAGATGGACGGCTTCGAGTCGAACGAGGGCGTCATCATCATCGCGGCGACCAACCGCCCCGACGTGCTCGACCCGGCGATCCTGCGCCCCGGCCGCTTCGACCGGCGCATCACCGTCTCCCGCCCCGACGTCCGCGGCCGGGACGCGATCCTCCGCGTCCACGCCAAGAAGACGCCGCTCGCCCCCGACGTCGACCTCGAGATCATCGCGCGCGGCACGCCCGGCTTCAGCGGCGCCGACCTCGAGAACCTGGTGAACGAAGCGGCGCTCCTCGCCGCGCGCCAGGACAAGGACGCGGTGTCGATGGTCGACTTCGAGATGGCCAAGGACAAGGTCTACATGGGGACCGAGCGCCGCTCGATGGTCATCAGCGACGAGGAGAAGCGCCTCACGGCGGTGCACGAGGGCGGCCACACGCTCATCGGCGTCCTCATCAACCACCACGACCCCGTCCACAAGGTGACGATCATCCCGCGCGGCCCCGCCGGCGGCGTCACGTGGTTCTTGCCGAAGCAGGACACCCACTACCTGAACAAGCAGCAGGCCAAGTCGATGATCGCGGTCGCCCTGGGCGGTCGCATCGCCGAGGAGGTGATGTTCGGCGAGATCAGCTCGGGCGCCGGGAACGACATCGAGAAGGCGACCGATATCGCCCGCAAGATGGTCTGCGAGTGGGGCATGAGCGAAATCCTTGGCGCCATTACGTACGGCAAAAAGGAAGAGCAAGTGTTCCTCGGCCGCGACTACGGCGCGCGCACGCAGGACTACTCGGAGCAGACGGCGCGCGAGATCGACCAGGAAGTGCGGTCGATCGTGCAAGAGCAGTACGCTCGCGTGAAGGAGCTCATCAGCGCCAACCGCGACAAGCTCGAGCGGCTGTCGGCTGCGCTCATCGAGCGCGAGACGCTCGACTCCGAGGAGATCGCCGCCGTCATCGAGGCGCGCGACCTCCCGCGCCGCGAGCGCGTCATCATCCCGACGTACGCGGACAAGGAGAAGGCCGCGAAGGACAAGCGGAAGGTCGCGAGCATCTTCGGCGGCCCGCCGAAGCCGGCCACGTCGGGCTGAGGGGGGTCGCTCGTTTCATTGCGTCATGCGGCGCGCTCTCTGCGGAGGGCGCGCCGTTTTTGCTTGCCGTTCGCTTGAATGAGCCGCTTCGTCGGGCCGGTTCCCCCTCTTGCTCGATCGGTGGGCCGAGGCTACGTTCCGGCGCCTCGGCCTGGCAGGGGCGCGGCGCAGCACGAGCCCGGGGACGTCCTGCGCGTGTGCTATGCAGCACCGCACGAAACGGGAGGTATGAGGTCATGGCGACGAAGATCGGAATCAACGGGTTCGGGCGGATCGGTCGGTGCATCGTGCGCGCGCTGACCGAGCGGAGCATCACGGACCTCGAGGTCGTCGCGATCAACGATCTCACCGACGCGAAGACGCTCGCCCACCTCTACAACTACGACACGGTGCACGGGCGCGCGGCGCACCCGGCGAAGGCGGTCGAGGGGAGCCTCGAGTTCCGGACGAGCCGCGCGAAGATCCTCGCGGAGAAGGACCCGGCGAAGCTCCCGTGGAAGGAGCTCGGCGTCGACATCGTCCTCGAGTGCACCGGCCTCTTCACCGATCGCGAGAAGGCGGCGACGCACCTCGCGGCCGGCGCGAAGAAGGTGCTGATCAGCGCGCCCGCGAAGGGGCAGGACGCGACGATCGTCCTCGGCGTCAACACGGAGAAGTACGACGCGGCGAAGCACACGGTGCTGTCGAACGGGTCGTGCACGACGAACTGCCTCGCCCCCGTCGCGAAGGTGCTCCTCGACTCGTTCGGCGTGAAGCAGGGCCTCATGACGACCGTGCACGCGTACACGAACGACCAGGCCGTCCTCGACATCCCGCACCGCAAGGGCGACCTCCGGCGCGCGCGCGCCGCGGCGCAGAACATCATCCCGTCGTCCACCGGCGCGGCGAAGGCGCTGAGCGAGGTCATCCCGGAGCTCAAAGGGAAGTTCGACGGCTGCTCGCTGCGCGTGCCGGTGATGGACGTGAGCTTGATCGACCTCGCCGTCGAGACCGAGAAGCCGGTCACGAAGGACGCGATCCACGCCGCGATGAAGCAGGCGGCGGAGGGGCCGATGAAGGGGATCCTCGGCTACACCGAAGAGCCGCTCGTCTCGAGCGACTTCATCGGCGATCCGCGCTCGTCGGTGTTCGACGCGACGCAGACGCAGGTGCTCGGCGACCGCTTCGTGAAGGTCTTCAGCTGGTACGACAACGAGTGGGGCTTCTCGAACCGGATGCTCGAGCTCGCGCAGCTCGTCGCCGCCAAGCTCTGATCGTCATGGCGCAAGGTCAATCGAGCGGGCAAGGCGGAGCGGCGGGCTCGGGCGGCGGGTACCTCGAGGGGATCCAGAGCGTTCGCGATCTGCCGATCGAGAACAAGCGGGTCTTTCTCCGGGTCGACTTCAACGTTCCGCTCGACGACGGCGCGATCACCGACGACTCGAGGATCCGCGAGGCGCTGCCGACCATCAAGCACGTGCTGGAGCGCGGCGCGCGCCTCGTCCTCGCGAGCCACCTCGGGCGGCCGAAGCCGGGCAAGGCGTCGGGGGCGGGCGGCGCCGCGGCCGTGTCCGACGAGACGAAGAGAGCGCTGACGCTCGAGCCCGTGGGGGCGCGCCTCGCCGAGCTCCTCGGCGTGGAGGTGCGCCTCCCCGACGACTGCGTCGGCGACGCGGCGAAGAAGGTGGTCTACGACCTGCGCAGCGGTCAGGTGTGCCTCCTCGAGAACCTCCGCTTCCACGCCGAGGAAGAGAAGGACGACGAGGGGTTCGCGAAGCAGCTCGCCGAGCTCGCCGACGTGTACGTCGACGACGCGTTCGGCGCGGTGCACCGCGCCCACGCGAGCGTCCACGCCCTCGCGCGGCTCTATCGCGATCGCGGGTGCGGCTTCTTGCTCGAGAAGGAGATCGCCGCGCTCGGCAAGCTCGTCACCGGGCCCGACGCGCCGTACGTCGCGGTGCTCGGGGGCGCGAAGGTGTCGGACAAGATCGCCGTGGTCGACTCGCTGCTCCAGCAGGCGAGCGCGCTCCTCATCGGCGGCGCGATGGCCAACACGTTCCTCGCCGCGAAGGGCGTCGACGTGAAGGCGTCGAAGGTCGAGGGCGACAAGCTCGCGCTGGCGCGGACCATCCTCGAGAAGGCGCGCGACCGGAACGTCGACGTCGTCCTCCCGAGCGACGTCGTGGTCGCGAGCACCATCGAGGCGCGCGAAGGGAAGATCTGCGACGTGGGCGCGATCCCCGACGGCGCGATGGCGCTCGACATCGGGCCGAAGAGCGTCGCCGAGTTCGCCGAGCGGTTCCGCGGCGCGAAGACGATCTTCTGGAACGGGCCGATGGGGCTCTTCGAGAAGGCGCCGTTCTCGGCCGGCACGTTCGGCCTCGCGCAGGCGATGGCCGAGTCGACCGCGTTCACGGTGGTCGGGGGCGGCGACAGCGCCGCGGCCGTGCACGCCGCGGGGGGCGGCCTCGCCGCGAAGATGAGCCACATCTCCACGGGCGGCGGCGCGTCGCTCGAGCTGATCGAGGGGAAGAAGCTCCCCGGGATCGAGGTCCTGAGGTCCAGCGCGCCGCGCGTCGGACAGGGCGCCTGACGTGGATCGCGCGCGCAAGCCGCTCATCGCGGGCAACTGGAAGATGCACCACGGGGGCCTCTCGGGGCTCGCCCTCGCGGGCGCCTGCGCCAAGCTCGCCTCGCGCGTCCCGCACGTCGACCTCGTCATCGCCCCGCCGTACACGGCCATCGCGGCCGCCGCGGCCGAGGTCGACGGGTCCGGCGTGGCCATCGCCGCGCAGAACCTGCACGAGAAGACGCACGGCGCGTTCACCGGCGAGGTGAGCGCCGGCATGCTCAAGGAGAGCGGCGCGACCTGGGTCATCGTCGGTCACAGCGAGCGCAGGCAGCTCTCCGGCGAGACCGACGCGATGGTCCTCGCGAAGGTGCGCGCCGCGTTCGAAGCGCAGCTCGTGCCGATCGTGTGCGTCGGCGAGACGCTCGCGCAGCGCGAGGCGCGCCGGACGCTCGACGTCGTCGGCGAGCAGGTGGACGCGGTCCTCGACGCGCTCGTCGCGTCGCCCGTCGCGACGGCGATCGCGTACGAGCCGGTGTGGGCCATCGGGACGGGGCGCAACGCCGGCCCCGCCGAGGCGGAGGAGGTCCACCGGGCCATCCGCGAGTGGCTCCGCCGCAAGTCCGACGCCCTCGCGGGCCGCACACGGATCCTCTACGGCGGCTCCGTGAAGCCGGACAACGCGCGGGCGCTCCTCGCCGCACCCAACGTCGACGGCGCCCTCGTCGGCGGCGCGAGCTTGGATGCCGGTGCGTTCGGTGCTATCGCGGAGGCAGCGGAAGACCTCTCGCACGCCACGAACGCATAGCGCCCCTCCTTTTCGAGGATATTTCCAGGCCGACTCGCGCGACAAGACCCCACGATGCAATCTTCCATCCTCGAAACGCTGCTCCAGATCCTCCACGTCTTCGTCTGCGCGGTGCTCATCTTCGTCGTCCTCCTCCAGCAGGGGAAGGGCGGCGGCATGGGAGCAGCGCTCGGCGGGGGCGCCGCCACGCAGGTGTTCGGCGGCCGCGGCGCGGGGAACATCCTCACGCGGGCCACGTCCATCTGCGCGGGCATCTTCATGCTCACGAGCGTCTCGCTCGCGTACCTCTCGTCCTCCGGCGACCGCGCCATCAAGGCGAAGGCCGCGATGGAGGCGACGAAGCAGCACAACGACCGAGGGACGGCCCGCCCGAAGGACGACAAGCCGCCGGCCGACGCGACGAGCAACAAGCCGCCGACCGACACGCCGGCGCCCGCTCCGACCGGGAGCACGCCGTAGATCGGCGCGGCGTCGCGCTCGACGCGACGGCGCTCGCGGCGGCGAAGTGCGCGCTCGCCTTCGCCGTCCTGCACCTCGGGTTTCGGCAGGTCTCGGACGACGACTACGCGCGCGCGTCGATCGCCGAGGCGTTCGCCCACGCGCCGCGCCTCGATCCGAGCGGCACGAGCTGGCTCCCCTTCCCGTTCTGGGTGACGGGCGGCGCGATGATGGCGCTCGGCCGGACGCTCGCGGTCGCGCGCGGCGTCGCGATCGCGTCGTCCGCGGCGGCCACCGCGCTCGCGTACCTCGCGCTGCGGCATGCCGGCGCCGCGCGCCTCGTCGCGATCGCCGGGACGGCCGTCGCGGCGGCGACGCCGTGGGACGCCTGGCTCGGCGCAGCCGCCGTCCCCGAGGGGTTCACGGGGGCGCTCGTCGCGTGCGGCGCGATCGCGCTCGCCGCGCCGCGCCCGCCGTGGTGGGCCGCCGCGGCGCTCCTCGCCGCGTCGCTGTCGCGGTACGAGGCGTGGCCGGCGTGCGCGTGCTTCACCGCCGTGGCGGCGTACCGCGCGGCTCGACGGGCCGCGACGCGCGCGGGCGAAGCGCCGCGGTCCGGCGCGCGCGGCGGCGCGGCTCCGGGCGGCGCGCGCCACGGCGGGGACGCGGCGACGGCGCTCCTCCCGCTGCTCGGTCCGATCGCGTGGATGGCGTGGAACGCGCACGCGCACGGGAGCGCGACGCATTTCCTGGCGCGCGTCGCGGCGTATCGGCGGGCCATCGGCGCGGCGAGCGCGCCGCTCTCCGAGCAGATCGCCGTCTACCCGCGGTCCCTCGTCGCCGACGCGCCGGACGTCGCGGCGGTGGCGGCGCTCGGCGCCGTCGCCTGCTTCGTGTCGCGCGACGCGCGCGCGCGCTGGACCTCGCCGCTGTCGGTCGTGGCCGCGACCCTCGCGTTCCTCGTGGCCGGGCAGATCGGCGACGGCGCCCCGACGCACCACCCGGTGCGCGCGCTGACGCCGATCCTGTGGGTGCTCGCGCCGTTCGGCGTCGACGGGGCGCGCGCGCTCGCGGCGCGCTACGCGTGGGCGCGCGCCGGGCGCGAGGCGTGGGCGGTCGCGATGGCGTCGGGCGCGACGCTGTTCTGAGCGCTCGGCCTCCCAGCGCGATGGCGCAAGGCGCCGGACAGGTCGCCGTCGGAGGACCGCGGCGCGCAGATCGCGCGCGGCGCCGAGCTGCGCGACGCCGGCGCGCGCGATCTCGCGATCACGCCGTGCGCGTTCGAGCACTTCGCCCTCCTCTCCGCGTACGGCGCGCCGGAGCGCGCGACCGTCGCGAAGCCCACCGGCGCGCCCGTCACGCCGGCGTGCCCGCGCGTCGACGCGCGCTGACCGCCGCGGCCGGCGTCGCCCGCTTGCGCGCGCTGAACTCCGCGCCGGCGTCGCCCGCTTGCCGCGCGCTGACCGCCGCGCCGGCGTCGCCCGCTTGCGCGCGCTGACCCGCGCCGGCGTCGCCCGCTTGCCGCGCGCTGGCGTCGCCGGCGTGCCCGCGCGCCGACGCGCGCCGGCGCCTCCCAGCGAAGACAGCGACGGAGCGACGAGCTCGGCGCGCCCACCGCGCGGCCTGCCGCACGCTATGGCGCGGCGCGGACGTGGACGGCGACCGGGCGCCGGGCGACGTCGACGATCGCGCCGCGGTCGAGCGTCGCGACGACGTCGCCCGCCGCGACGAGCTCGGGCGTGTGCGCCGCGACCAGGACCATCCGCCCCTCCGCGAGCTCGCGGACGAGCGCGGCGATCTCGCGGATCCCCGCGGCGTCGAGGTTCGCGTCGGGCTCGTCGAGGACGACCACGGGCCGATCGCGGATCACGAGGCGCGCCACCGCGAGGCGCTGCCGCTCGCCGACGGACAGCGCGCCCACGCGCACCCCGAGCGGCGCGTCCGGCCTCTTCTCGGCGAGCGCGCTCCACAGGCGCACGCGGTCGAGGGCGCGGCGGAGCGCGCCGTCGTCCGCTCCCTCGTCGAGCGCGCGGAGCGCCTCGCCCACCGTCGCGCGGTCGAGCACGTAGGGGCGCTGCGGGAGGTACGCGATCCGCGCGCGCCAAGCGTCGCCGTCGAGCCCGCGGAGCTCGCGCGGCTCGCCCCCGTCGTCGACGGCGATGCTGCCGTCGTACGCGGGCGCGACGCCGAGCGCGAGGCGCAGGAGCGTCGACTTACCCGACCCGTTCGCCCCGGCGAGGACGAGCACCTCGCCGCGCCGCCACGCGAGGTCGACGCCGTGGAGCGCCGGGCTCGTCGCGCCGTCGTACCGGAAGCCGACGCCCGCGAGCCGGACCTCGGCCGGCGCTTCGCCCGGCGCGGCGGCCGGCGCTTCACCAGGCGCCGCGGCGCGGGGCGCCGCCGCGAGCGCGGCGATCGGCGCGGCGACGGCGAGCAGCGGCGCGAGGGGGGCCATCGCGGCGGTCGCCTTGAAGAGCTCGGTCGCGGAGCGGACGACGCCGGCGAACGCGGGGAGCGCGGCGACGAAGACCGCGGCGTCGCCGAAGGCGCGGAGCGTCACCGCGCCGCGGAGCGCGCTGTCGGCGAGGAGGGCGACGCCCACCGCCGACGCGGCGATCAGCGCCGGGAGGCGCGCCGACACCGCCGTGAGCCGCTCGGCGCGGACCGCGGCGCGGCCCCACGCCGCGAGCTCCGCGTCGGCCCGCGCGACGTACGCGCGGCGCGCGCCGTTCGCGACGATCTCGAGGCGCCCGCCGATCGCGCCGACCAGGCGATCGACCACGGGCCGGTACGCGCGCCACGCGCGGTCCACCTCGCGGAACGTGACGCGCCGGACGACGAGGAGCCCCGCGGCGGCGCACGCGAGCGCCGCGGCGCCGACGACGAGGACGCGCGGCGGCAACACCGCGGCGAGGAGCGCGGCGAGCGCGGCGGACGCGGCGACGTCCGCGACGAGCGACGGCGCGGCGTCGGTGAGGAGGCGCTCGACCGTCTCCACGCCGTCGAGGATCGCCGCCTCGGCGTCGTCGTCGTCGAGCGGCGCCGCGCGGAGGAGATCGCCGTGGAGGAGGAGGACGACCACGCGGCGATGGAGCGCGACCTGGACCGCGGCCCGGTACCCCCCGCGCGCGAGCGCGCGGAGCGCCACGATCGCGGCGACGCCGATCACCGCCGCGATCGCCCGGGGGCCGCCCCCGTCCACGAACGTCAGCGCGACGCCGACGACGGCGAGCCGCTCGGCCAGGTGGAGCAGCGCGAACGCCGCCCCCCGGGCGTGCAGCGTCGCGGTGTCGAGCGTGGCGAGCGCCGCGCGGAGTTGCGTCCTCACGGCGCCCGGATGCTAGCGCTACGGCGCCCCGCGGGATCGACCAAACCGCCGGCGCGCCACGGACCCGCGGCGGCGCGGCGCTCCGCTCGACCGGCCAGCCCGCCGGCGCGTCACTGACCCGCGTCGGTGCGGTAGTACGTGCACGTGTCCTCGGTGGCGAAGACGAAGTCGTTCGCGCACGCGCCGTAGCCCGCGTCGACGAGGACCGGATCGTTGGTGTCGCCGCAGAGGCCCGAGGCGCACTCGAAGCTCTGACCGCACCCCGCGTCGAGCGGCTCGGGCGGGTGGCACAGCGAGTCGGACCGGTAGGTCTCGCCGTTGTTGTCGATCGCGCAGTAGCCGGGGACGCCGGTCGCGCGGTTTCCGCACTGGGCGACCGACTCGAGATCCGGGTTCGCCGTGTTCGAGCTCCCGCACCCGGAGCCCGCGTCGCGCGGCGCCGTGCACGTGCCGGCGTCGGTGCCGCCGGGCTCGCAGTGAGTCGGCGCGGCGCACTCGGCCGACCCGCGGCACCCGATCGCGCCGGCCTCGAGCGTCCCGGTGACCGCCGCGTTGCAGTCGTCGCGCACGGCGATCGCCGTCGCGCTCGACACGCTGGAGCAGCTCAGAGCGGCGATCTCGTTGAAGCACCTCTGCGCCTTGGCCGGATCGAACGTCATATGGCCGCCGTCGAGGTACGGCGCGAAGAGCCCGTTGTCGGCGATCCCGTAGAAGTTCGGCGTCGTGTCGAAGCGCGTCACGCACTTCGCGAGATCGAAGCCCGCGGCGTTCGATCCGTTGCAGCACGCCGCGAGCTTCTGGCAATACGCGAGGTTGATCTGGTGGCTGTACGTCTCGAGCGCGGGCGTCCCCGCGTCGACCGGCGAGCCGCTGTCCGACGCGTCCGACCCGTCGGCGCCGCCGTCCGTCGCGCCGTCGCCCTGCGACACGTCG
>Ga0105247_10002831_pt1 | contig 11578 bp, 8 predicted proteins | sample KBSS24metaG_FD_81519 | JGI IMG/M metagenome (GOLD analysis project Ga0105247, IMG submission 81519) | Switchgrass rhizosphere microbial communities from Kellogg Biological Station, Michigan, USA - KBS S2-4 metaG | ecosystem: Host-associated > Plants > Roots > Rhizosphere > Soil | place...
TCGCGTCGGCGGCCGCGACGGCGCACGCGGACACCGCGAGCGCGATGAACGGGTGCAGCACGCGGAGGCGTAGAAACAGGTGCGCGCCGGGCGAGAGGTCCTGCGCGATCCCCTCGCCGATCGATCGCGCGGGGAAGAGCGTGTCGCCGAGGGCGGTGACCGCGCCGCTCGTGCCGAGGACGAGCATCCCGACGACCGGGACGGCGAGCGCCCACGCGATCGGCCCGAGGCCGCGCGTCGTGATCGCGGGCCGCTCCTCCGACGAGCCCCAGAACGCCGTGAGGCTGAGCGCCGCGAGGAGGAAGAACGTGTTCGTCAGGTGGAGCGACATCGACAGCGCGCGCTTCATCGACGCGTCGTGGGCGACCAGCTCGAAGAGGACCAGCCCCGCGCCGATCGCCGCCTCGGCGAGCACGAACCCGAGCGACGCCCACGCGGCCTTCCGCGCGGGAGCGCCGGGGGGCAGGGCGCGGCGCGCGGCGACGACCAGCGCCGCCACCAACACGAGCGCGAGCCCGCTCGTCACCCGGTGCGACAGCTCGATGAGCGTCTGGAGCCGCGGTGCGCGCGGGAGGAGCTCGCCGTTGCACAACGGCCAGTGGGCGCCGCACCCCGCGCCCGAGCCCGTGGCGCGGACGAACGCGCCCCAGACGATGACCAGGAGGTTGTACCCGAGCACCCCCCACGCCATGGATGTAAACCGGAGTGGACCGAGTCCAGCTTTGCTGGACGGAGTCCGGGAGGGACCACGAGGGCCCGGAGTGCACCGTGCGCGTGTCACGACGGACGGCTTGTGGCGTCAACGCCGCCGCACGTCAAGTCGCGCGCTCGCGCCCCTAATCCGCCTGCTCCGGCCAGCGAACGATGACCTGGTTTCGTCCGCGGCGCTTCGCCTCGTAGAGCGCGGCGTCGGCGGCCTGGATGAGATCCGTGATCGTCACCGCCGGCGTCTCGGGGAACGCCGCGACGCCGAGGCTCACCGTGATCTGCAGTCGCGCACCTTCGCTCTCGAAGCTGGACGATTCGATCAGCAAGCGTAGCCGCTCCGCGAACAGCGCCGCGTTTTCGAGCTCGACCGCGCGGCAGATGACGCCGAACTCTTCACCGCCGTACCGCGCGAACACGTCCTCGCTCCGCACCGCGCCTTGCGCGACCTTGGCGAGGCGCGCGAGCACGTAGTCGCCCGCGAGGTGCCCGTACGTGTCGTTCACCTTCTTGAAGTGATCGACGTCGAACATCACCAAGGACAGCGGCGCTTTGTGGCGTCGCGCGTACGCGAGCTCCGACTCGAGGCGATCGGCGAAGTACTTCTTGTTGAACGCCTTGGTCAGCCCGTCCCGGAGCGCCGCCTCGTACATCTGCTGCTGGAAGCTCTCTTCGATGTCGTCGTGATACGTGAACTTCAGAACAGTCGTCACGCCGATTCGGACCTTGTCTCCGTCCTTCAAGACGAGCTCGCCCTGGATCGGCTGCTCGTTCACCATCGTGCCGTTGGCGCTCTTCAAATCTTCGATCCGAACGACGTTTCCGTCGTAGACGATCCGCGCGTGGCGGCGCGAGATGCCGTCGTCGTTGATCCGGATTTTCGCTTGAGACGTGCGCCCGATCAGCGTCTCTTCGTCTTCGATCCGATACATCTGCCCCACGGCGTCTCCCGCGAGGACGATCAAGCAGGGTCGATCGCGCGCCGATGACCTCATGGGATCCTTCGGCGGCTGACCGACGCTCGTATCGAGCTCGTCGTCGGGAGGCTGACTACTCGGAGGCATCCCTCGTTCATCTTCATCCGATGACAAAATGCGGTCAAGTCGCGACGCTCGCGCCGTGAACGCGGGCGCCTCCCGGGGCACCGGTGAACGAGCGGGAGAATCTGTCCGCGAAACCAAATAACTCACATATGCCCCACCACCATTCGAGATACGCTCGTTTCGGAAGTGGAAATAGTCGAGCTTTGCCCCCCGGGGTAAGCTCGCTGACCAGCTTGGAGGTAAACATGAACCATGGACGGCATCGCGGGTTGTTGATTTTGGGCGCCTTCGCGAGCCTCGGGCTCCTGCCCGTCGCGTGCGGAAGCAGCAGCACCAGCTCCAAAACCGACGCGTTGAACACCGGCGACGGCGGGCGCGACGGCGCGGCCTCGGGCGACGACTCGGGCAGCGCGGCGACCGACTCTGGTTCGACCGAGACGACCGACTCGGGCTCGGGCGACTCGTCGACGACGCCGGCCCCGACGACGACCACGCCTCCGACGACCCCGCCGCCTCCTCCGCCCCCGCCTCCGGCCGGGTGGCGCTCGGTGGTCGGCGCGGGCGGCCTCTTCAGCCAGACGTACAACGAAGTGGGCTGGCAGACGAAGGTCATCACGAGCCAGGACCTCTACGCGGTCGCGTGCAACGGCAACCTCCGCGGGTGGGCCGCGGGCGCCGGCGGATTCGTCGCGCACACCGAGGACGGCGGCGGCTCGTGGGCGGCGCAGGACTCGCACCTCACGGCCGATCTCCACGCGATCCGCTTCGGATCCGCGTCGCTCGGCGTGGCCGGCGGCAACGGCGGCGCGCTCGCCGTCACGACCGACGGCGGGCAGACGTGGCAGCCGTCGTCCGTGACGACGTCGACCCTCCGCGGCGCGGCGGTCGCGGGCGACGTCGGCCTCCTCGTCGTCGTGGGCGACGCCGGCACGGTGCTCCGCTCGACCAACGCCGGGCAGACGTGGACCCCGGTGACGATCACCGGCGCGGGCGACCTGCGCGGCGTCGCGAGCGACACCGGCGGCCACCTCGTCCTCGCGGTGGACGCGCAGAAGAGCATCTGGGCGAGCACCGACGGCGCGAAGACGTTCACGCGCGACGCCCTCGCTTCAGCCTCGCTCGATGCGATCGCGATGTCCGACGACGGCGCCACGGCGCTCGTCTCCGGCGCGGGCGGCCTTGCGATGACCCGCTCGGCGGCCGGCGCGTGGTCGGTCCTGTCGACCGGTACGGGCGCGTCGCTGCACGCGGCGCTGGTGACCGACAACGGGACGCACCTCTACGTGGCCGGCGAGGCCGGGACGCTCCTCTTCAGCGCGGATCGCGGCGCGCACTGGGCGGTGAAGCCGCTCGGAACGACCGCCACGCTGTACGGCCTCGAGGATCTCTGATCCCGCGGCGCCCGCGGTAGCGGCTTCGAACGGGCTGGGCCGCGCGCGGACGGCGCGTAGCCCGAGCCCGTGACGGCCGTCGCGGAGCGCGGACGCCGGCTCGGACAGGGCGCGCGAGCATCTCGCGCGACCTTGTCCTATGTTCTGTCGAGGTGACGCACCTCGATCCACCCACCCACATGGATCCCCGAGCCGCCGCGAAGGTGCTCGAGGGATCGCTGCGCGATCCCGGCAAGCCGCTGACGATCGCCGACGCGGCCACGCAGAGCGGGCTCGCCTTACGCGACGCCGAGCGCGGCCTCCACGCGCTCACGAGCGAGTACCGCGGGCACCTGCGGGTCACCGAGGACGGCGACCTCCTCTTCCTGTTCCCGTACGGGTTCACGAAGCCGTGGGAGACGCGCGACGCCGTCGCGGCGGCGCTCCGGGCGATCGGGCGCGGCGCCTCCGGCGTGGCGCGCTTCCTCGTCCGCGCGTGGCTGACGATCGCCATCTTCGCCTACGCGGCGATCTTCCTCGGCATCCTCATCGGGCTCACGCTGGCGCGGCAGGGGAGCTCGTCGAGCCGCGACGACGGCTTCCCCGGCGCCTCGCTCGTCTACGTCGTCTTCCGTGTCCTCGGCGACGCGCTCTTCTGGACGTTCCACCCGTTCTCTCCGCTCGCGATCGGGTACGACGATCGGTGGGGCGCGCGCGACGAGGACCGCTGGGGCGCGCGCGATCGAGGCCGCTTCCAGCGCGCGCGCAGGGACGAGACGCCGTTCTACGAGAAGGTGAACCGGTTCGTCTTCGGTCCGCCGCCCGAGAAGGAGGACCCGCGCGCGATGGAGCGGCGGATCCTCGCCGAGGTGCGCGCGCTGAAGGGGCGGATCGGCCTCGCCGACGTCATGCGGACGACCGGGCTCCCGCGCGAAGAGGCCGACCCGCTGATGGCGCGGCTGATGCTCGACTACGACGGCGAGGTCGACGTCTCCGAGGCGGGCGGCATCACGTACCGCTTCGAGGCGATCCGCAAGACCGCGACGAGCACGAGCGAGCCCCGCCCGCGGCCGGCGTGGCTCGAGAAGAAGAAGCTCGCGCCGCTCACCGGGAACCCGGCGGGGAGCAACGTCCTCATCGCGCTCTTGAACGGCTTCAACCTGCTCATGGGGCTCTTCGCGCTCGACGCGAACCTGACGATCGCGCGCCTGCGGTACATGCTGGAGCCCGTGTCGCGGTACGAGGTCCGGCTGCCGATGCCGTACGACGGCGTCCCCATCCTCCTCGGCGTCTTGCCGCTCGTCTTCTCGCTGCTGATCTTCCTCCTGCCGGCCGGGCGCGCCCTCCTCCGCCGGTCGCGCGCGATCGCGATCGCGAAGGAGAACGGCCGCCTCGGCCTCCTCCAGGAGATCCTCGCGCGGATCGAGCGGCGCGCCCCGCTGACCGAGGCGCCGCTGAAGAAGGCCTGGGCCGAGAGCGCCGGCGCGGAGCCGGACCCGAAGGTGCTCACGCGCGCGATCGTCGATCTCGGCGGCGACGTGGAGATCGAGAAGGACGGGGAGGTGCGCTACCGCTTCGTCGATCTCGAGACGGAGGCGGCCGCGCTCGAGGCGGAGCGCGCCGCGGCGGCCGACGAGGAGGCCCGCGTCGGCAAGGTGATCTTCGGCTCGGACCGCTGAGCCCTACTCGATAGCGAGTGCTTGCTTCATGCCCGTCTGCCGGCGGAGCGAGATGTCACTCTCGCCGGCGAGCGATCGCGCCCCGCTGCGCGCTCCATCGTCGATGAGCGACGGCGACGCGACACCACAAAAAAACGAACGGGCCCGTGCTTTCGCACGAGCCCGCGGGGCGGGGCGCGGCTGATCGAGCGCGCGCCCCTCGCTTCGTTATTTCACTTCTTCGCGGGCGGGGTGGCCGGCTTCGCGGGGGTCGCCGGGGTGGCCGGCTTCGCGGGGGTCGCGGGGGTCGCCGGGGCGGCCGGCTTCGCGGGGGTCGCGGGGGTCGCCGGCTTCGCGCCGGCGGGCTTGGCGGTCCCCGGCGTCTTCGGCGCGGGCGCCTTCACGAACTTCAGCGTCATGCGGTCGCTCTCGCCGATCGCCGCGTACTTGTCGTGGTCCTTGTCCTTCAGCTCGAACGACGGCGGGAGCGTCCAGACGCCGTCGGGGTAGTCCTTCGTGTCCTTCGCGTTCGCGTTGACCTCGGACTTGCCCGCCAGCTTGAAGCCGTTCTGCTCGAACTGCTCGATGACCCACTTCTCGGGCATGTAGCCCTTCTTCGCCGTCTCATCGACCGCGCCGTCGGCCTTCGCGCGGTGCTCCTCGATCCCGAGGACGCAGTTCGGCTTGAGCGCCTTGTTGATCTCGGCGAGCCACGTCTTGAGCGTGCCGTTGTTGTGCATGTTGTGGAGGCCCCGCATGATCAGGACCACGTCCACAGTGCCGTCGAGGTTGAGCGACGGCGCCTTCCCGTCGATGATGACCGGCTGCACCTTCCCATAGAGCTCGGGCGCGGTCGCGAGGAACGCCTGGATGCGCTGCCCGCCGAGGGTCGCGCGCGAATCGGCCGGGCCGTTCGGGTCGGGCGACGTGACGAGGAGCTTCCCCTGCTTCGCGACCACCGGGGCGAGGACCTCCGTGTACCAGCCCTCGCCCGGGCCGATCTCGAGGACCGTGCTCGACGGCTTCACGCCGAGGAACGCGAGGGTCTCGACCGGGTGGCGGTACTTGTCGCGCGCCGCGTTCCCGGGCTTGCGGAACTTCGCGGCGACCGCGGCCTGCGCCGCCGCCTTGCCGTTCGGGAACGTCTTCTCGGTCAGGGCCTTCGCCTCGGCGTGCATCTCCGGCGTCCAGCGCGCGGTCTCGGCCTTGGCGGCCTCTTCCATCTTCGCGCGGTCGTCCTGGAGGCGCTTCAGATCCTCGGCCTTCTTCTTCTCTTCGGCGGTCGGCTCCGGCGCCTTCACCGGCTCGACGGGCGGCGGCGTCGCGGCGACGGGCGCGGGCGGCGGCGGCTCGGGCGCGGGGGCCACCGGGGGCGGCGGCGGATCCGACCCGCAGGCCACGGCGGTGAGCATCGACAATACGGCGAAGGGGCGGAGCAAGCTGCGCATCATGGGCGCGTTATTAACGTATCGGCGCCTGGACGACAAGTATCGTGCGGCGCCCGCCGCCGCGGCTCTCTCGGGTCAGTGACACCCGCACGTTTCCTCACCAGGACATCGGATCGCGCTGGCACCAGCGGAGGCGCCGCGATAACCCAGTGGTCGCTCCCCCTCCCGCACGCGGACGCGTGCTGCGTTTCCCGCGATCGGCGCGCATCGTGTCGAAAATGACGCGTGTACGACGCAGGCATCGTGATTGCACACGCCAGGGCGGGCGGGCGCCACCCAGGAAACGATCTCTGGGCCGGCCTCGACGACGAACATGCACAAAACACTCGCGCTCGGCATTCTCGGCGGGATCGTGGCGGCCTCCGCGACGCCCGCCTGCACGCTCGTCCAGACGCGCGTCGTCGGGGACATGTCCATGACGAGCGCGCCCGCGACGATCCAACAGCCGCTCGTCCCGTACGACGCGTTCGCCCCCCTCTTGCCGCCGGCCGACGCGCACCTCGAGCTGTGCGGCGCGGACGATCAGCACCCGAGCTTTCCGAACGACGCCGACATGATCACGAAGATGTTCTGCCAGGACCTCGTCCCGGGCGGATCGATCCCGGCGCCCAAGAGCCTCGCCGAGCTGCTCGTGATCCTCGGGCTCGATTTCAAGAACCCGAACGGCGAAAACGGCAAAGGGGGGAACCCCGCGTTCGCGATCCTGGGGCACTCGTCGGCGCTCACCGCGCGGAGGGTCACGACGATCACGCCGTCCGCGTTCGTCTTCACGCCGCCGCCCGAGGACGGCAGCAAGCCGAGCGGGTTCATCTTCCTCGCGTTCGACCCGGGCGAGCAGTTCGTCGAGGTGGCGTCGCAGGATCCGACGACCGGCGACGTGAACCTGTACATCGTCCTCTTCGAGCAAGCGTGCACGCGCAGCGCGGCGGGGTGCACGCCGACGAACCTGCTCACGCCCCAGCTCGTCACCGGCTGGAGCAACGTCCGCGTCTACGAGTCGGAGACGGCGCTCAACAACACCATCGCCGACTGCAAGCAGTGCCACGCGCCGAACGACAAGGACCCGCAGATCCTGCGGATGCAGGAGATCACGCCGCCGTTCACGCACTGGTTCAGCGCGCAGACCGAGGGCGGGCGCGCGCTGCTCCAGGACTTCCACGCCGCGCACGGCACGAAGGAGGACTACGGGCCGATCCCCGCCGCGATGATCGACAAATCCGATCCGTCGCTCATGGCGAAGATGGTCACGCTCGCCGGCTTCGGGCAGCAGCCGAACGCGTTCGACTCGGCGAAGATCGAGGCCGAGGTCCGCGCGTCCTCCGCGCAGCAGCCCGCGGTCAACACGCCGCGCGGCGTGAGCGCGACGTGGCGCGCGAGCTACGACGCGGCGGCGGCCGGGCGGTTCATCGCCGCGCCGTACCACGACGTGAAAATAACCGACCCGGCGAAGCTCGCGTCGATGTCGCAGGCGTACCGCGCGTGGGCGTCGGGATCGCTCGCGGTGCTCCCCGAGATCCGCGACGTCTTCCTCGACGACGGCCTAAGGGACATGGGGTTCGCGCCGAGGGAGGACGCCGACGGGACCGCGCTGCTCGTCCAGATGTGCAGGCAGTGCCACAACGACAACCTGGATCAGACGATCACGCGCGCGCGGTTCAGCATGGATCACCTCGACACGATGAGCCGCGACGAGAAGAACCTCGCGATCGACCGGCTGCGCCTCGGGCTGAACGACCGGCTCCGGATGCCGCCCGCCCTCTTCCGCACGGTCACCGACGACGAGACGGCGAGCATGATCGCCGTCCTGCGCCGGTAGCGGGCGTCGCGCCGATCGCGGCGCGGCTCCCCGGCGCGCTCGGGCGCGCTCGGGCGGACGCGCTCAGAAGTTGATCTGCGTCCGCATCAGGACGACCTGCTCGGCGTCGCGGTTGCCGCCGGCCGCGGCGGTCGCGCCGCCTCGGAAGTCGGTGTGCGCGTAGTCGGCCGACACCTTGGTGTGGGCGTTGACGAACCAGTTCACGCCGGCCGCGAGCTCGGCGGCGTTGCGCGCCGACTTCGTCGGATCGGCGAACACCGGGAACGCGCCGCGGCTCGCCTCGAGCTCCGAGTAGCGCAGGACGATCTCGAACGCGCCCCAGTGCCCCTTCGAGACGTCCACGTTGTTCCGCGGGCGGACGCCGTCGAAGTCCGCGTCCTCGCCGGTCACGACGAGCGACGCCATCGCCTGCCACGCCTGGAAATTCAGGAGCGACGAGACGCCGCTCCGCGCGACGCGGTACTGCGAGAGCACGTACTCGCCGAGGATCCCGACGGGCCCTCCCGAGTAATAGAGGTGCCCGGTGGCCCGCTGGTGGAGCCCGCCGGCCACCGCGGTCGCGGCGGGCACGGGCGGCGTCGCGGCGTCGACCAGGTAATTGAAGAACGCGTTCTGGCCGATGCTCGAGTACGACGGCAGGTACGCGTTCTTGGCGCTCCCGTTCTTCTCGCCGCGCGTCATCGCGGCGCCGACGACCAGCCCTTTGAGCCACCTCGATCCGTCGACGCCGAACGGGCGCGACCAGACGCGCGCGGCGATCTCCTTGTTGTCGTCGACGTCGCCGTCGGAGAGCTGGTTGTCGGGGACCCCGTTGAAGACGCCGATGGCGTACCCGAGGCGCTCGCCGGCGAAATCGCCGTGGATCTGCGCGCCGATGTCCCGGTTCGGCGCGAGGCTCGTCGGATATGCGCGCTCCATCAGGTAATACGCGTAGTCGGACTGGAGCCGCTCGAGGCCGAACGGCACCTTGAATTTACCGACGCGCACGCGGAAGAACTGCGCCGCCTTGAGATCCGCCCAGACGTCGTAGACGACCGCCTTGCCGTCGGCGAAGTCGGGCATCAGGCGGAACGTGACCGACTTCGCCAGCGTCCCGTCGAGGTACGGGCGGGCGCGGCGCAGGACCATCGTGTCGGTCAGCCGGTGCTCGTCGTTCACGAAGATCCGGGCGTCGGCCTGGACGGTGATCCGCGGGCGCAGCTGGAACGCCTTGTCGGGAGACGAGAAGACGAACCCCTGCGGCCCGATCGACACCGCCGGCTCCGATTTCTTCGAGGAGCTCGCCTCGGCCGACGGTTGGCCGGTGATCTCCGGCTGCGAGCTGCGCGCCGGCGCGGGCGGCGGCTCGACGGCGTCGGCGCGCGCCGGCGCGATCTCCGGGGGCGGCGAGGACGGCGTCGGCGCGATCTCCGGGGGCGCGGCGGGCGCGGCGTCCGCGGCGGGGGCCGGCGGCGCGGGCTGCGCAGCCGCCGGGCGCGCGACGCTCAGGACGGAGGCGGCCGCTCCGAGGACGAAGGCCGAGAGGGCGCGGGCGCGGCGCAGAGCGCCGGGGCGGAGGAGATCCGCGAAAGGAGGCGCGGCGAGGACGAACGCACGGAGACGCGGGACACGCATGAATGGACCTCGGCGCGGCCTTCGAGGAGTGAGCCGCGTCTATTATCCAAGACATATGTCCGCAATAACGACAGGTCAAGCGGACGTGACGCCGCCTACATTTTCGGCTTCTGCTCGGCCTGCGTGAGCGTCGCCGCGCGGCGAGCGCTGTGCCTATCGTCGACCCACTGTCTGTTATCGCGAAGGAGGAGCGTCACCTTGTAGAGCTCCTCGACGACGTCGGCCAGGCGATCGCGGTGCGCCGAGTCCTTCATCGCGCCGCTCTCGTCGAAGTGCTCGTGCGCGTGCGGGAACACGCTCTGGTTCGGGATCGCGAACATCCGCAGCCAGCGGCCCACCTGGCGCATCGTGTTCACCGCGTTGAACGATCGCGCGCCGCCGGTCACCTGCGTCACGGCGAGCGTGCGCCCTTGCGTGAAGCGGCGCGGCCCGATCGCCAGGGGGATCCAATCGAGCTGGTTCTTGAGGACGCCGGTGATGGTCCCGTGCTGCTCGGGGGAGCACCACAGGTGCGCCTCCGACCACTCGGAGAGGGAGCGCAGCTCCTGGACGCGCGGGTGCGTGTCGGGCCCGTCGCCGAACACGGGCAGCCCTCGCGGATCGAAGATCCGCGCCTCGGCGCCGATCGACTCGGCCATCTTCGCCGCCTCCTCGCACACGAGCCGGCTGAGCGATCTCTCGCGCAGCGAGCCGTAAAGGAACAGGAAGCGGGGCGCGTGGGCCGCGGGCGCGGCGTCCTGTCGCGCGGGGACCACCAGCGGATACGGGGTGTCGTAGAGGGGCATGTCGAGCGTCCGCGATCGAGGTTTCTTGCCAGATAGCACCACGATACGAGGGCGGGCTCGATCGTTGTACTTTTGTTGGGTCCGTGGAGACGGATCGTTTGGCGAGTCCCCGAGTGGGATTCGATATCCCACAAAACGACGCCGCTGCACGATTCGAGATGGCCGGTCAAACGACGGCGGGTCCAAGATGCGCGCGCCTCGGGGGGCGGTCCGTCGGCGAGCTCGCCCGCGGCGGCCGCGAAACAAGGCGCCGATACGAGGCGCTGCGACACAAGGAGTCACCCATGAAAGCGACGTTCGGTGCTGCACTGCTCGGTTCGCTGCTCGTCGCCAACGCGGCGAACGCGACGACCTATTCGCTGTACATCCACGGACGGACGGGCGGCGTGACGGGGTGCGGGGTCACCCAGCCGACGCCGACGGGGTGGAGCTACTGGGGCGTCACCGGGTCGGGCGTCAATCCGATCCCCGTGAACTACGACGGGACGGCGCACATCAGCGTGGCGAACCCGACGGTCCGCGCCGCGCTCGACACGTACTGCACCGGCGGGAACTCCTGCTACATCGCCTGTCACAGCGCCGGCTGCGCGCACATCGGGTACGCGCTCGACCAGTTCGGCGGCGGCAACCGATGGAACATCATCTGGACCGACGCGGCCGGCTCCGCGGAGGGCGGCACCGAGCTCGCCGACTACTTCTCGTGGGCGTCGTGCGACCCGCTGGGGAGCGATCTGCGCACCGGCACGGTGCGCGGGCTGTACAACCACAACAACCTCCAGGGACATCTGCAATTCATGTTCGCGGGGGGTAAAGGGACCGCGTATTCGTTCGCCATCCCGGGCGACGACGACCAGGTGGTCCCCTTCCACTCGTCGGGCGGAATGAGCTCGACGGGCCGCTGGTGCGTGTCGGGGACGTTCCTCTGCACGACGCTCCCGGACGGGACGAGCGGGAAATACGCGTCGCACACCCTCTACTTCCGCGACGACGCGGAGTCGTTCGATCACTACTCGCCGAACGGGATCCCGCACCCGATGTTCAGCGACATGGCGGCCACCGCCCGTTGAGCGGGCGCGCCCTCGCCACCCCACGACGCTCTTCCGACCTTCGAGGCCCCGGTCGTCCCCCCGAGCCCACGA
>Ga0105247_10002834_pt1 | contig 11569 bp, 5 predicted proteins | sample KBSS24metaG_FD_81519 | JGI IMG/M metagenome (GOLD analysis project Ga0105247, IMG submission 81519) | Switchgrass rhizosphere microbial communities from Kellogg Biological Station, Michigan, USA - KBS S2-4 metaG | ecosystem: Host-associated > Plants > Roots > Rhizosphere > Soil | place...
GAACCAACTGTCTTACGGATACCTACTTCTTTAGCCCGTTTTTCACTTCTTGCAGTAGCAAGATTCATGAAGTTGATGCAGGCAAGTATTAATACAAAAATACCAATCATAACAAACAACCATACATATTGAATTTTTCCACCAGTGTTCACTCCATTTTTAAATTCATTGTACAAATTCCATTTTCTCATGGGTTGAAGAAAAACAACCCACTGATATCTTGCTTCCTCCTTATTAACATTGTTCAGTTTTACATTCTTGATTTTTGCAGAAACTTTTTCCATACCTGTATTGTCTGCAATCTGTACAAATGTTTGAGAGAAATTGCTTCCCCAGGGTTCATCCATATTTTTGGCCCATGGATTTTGAATTAACCAAAGTTCCCATGGCATCATGATTTTTACCCCCCTGAATGAAGTGTTATCAGGCAGATCTTTGTAAACGCCAGTCACCTTAACATCAATGCTCCTGTCAAATTTTATTGTTTTATTGATGGGGTCATCTTTGCCAAAGATGGATTCGGCAGCGGATGCTGAAAGCATGATAGAATAAGGATCCTTCAACCCTGACCTGGTTCCTTTAAGCATTTCAAGCGTAAGCATTTCAGGAGCATCCGGCTCGAAATAGATTCCAGTTTTATTAATGTTTTTATCTCCAATGGAAAGTAAATGACCTCCCATCCATGATGCTTGTACAACATATTTAAAATTGCTTCCGTATTTATTCCGCAGCTCAGGTCCCATCAAAGCGGGAGCAGCAGTCTGGGTTTCCCATTTACCATTAATGTTTGCATGCTGCATAACCTGTGCAATACGATCGTAATTATTATGGTACTTATCAAAACTAAGTTCATCATATACCCATAAACCAATCAGCATAGCAACCGCCATACCTACAGCAAGACCTCCGATATTAATAGCACTGTAGCCTTTGCTTTTAATCAGATTTCTCCAGGCAATTTTGAAATAATTTTTTATCATGGCTAATAATTTATTCTGTTCTTAAACTTTTCACAGGGTTTGCAATAGCTGCTTTGATGGATTGGAAGCTTACGGTCAATAAAGTAATTAATAGTGCTCCCCCAATGGCAACAGCAAAAATGTTCCAGGTAATTGCTGTGCGATATTTATAATTCTGCAGCCAGTTATTCATATAATAATATGCAAGCGGTATAGCGATAAAACAGGAGATGATAACTAACAGCACGAAGTCTTTGGATAATAATTTCCATAAACTAAATACCGATGCACCGGATACCTTCCTTATACCTATTTCTTTGGTACGTTGTTCTGCTACAAAAGAGGATAATCCAAAAAGACCAAGACAAGAAATTAATATGGCTAAAGCAGCAAAAAAAGTTGTCAAAGTACTTACCCGTTCTTCACTTTTGAATTTTTCACCAAAGGACTCATCAGCAAATTGATAATCGAATGGAGCGGAGGGAATATATTTTTTAAATACTGCTTCAACTTCTGCAAGTGACTTTTTTATTGGCCTGGCAGGATTCAGCTTAATGTGCATCCAGTTTACATTTTCATAATCCAGTAAATAAATTGCTTGTCTTATTGGGTCATAAGGTGATTCCATCAACATATTTTTTACAACCCCGGCTATTGTAAATTTTCTGCCATTCCAGTCTAACACTGTTCCCACGGGCTTTTTAATATTCATAAATTTTATAGCAGATTCGTTCACAACTATAGCAGCAGTATCAGTAGAATACTGCCTCGAAAAATCACGGCCTTCTATAAATTGCCAGCCTACTGTTTTTCCATAATCATGGGTAACCCAGATAGTAGAGAATTCCGCATCGAGATTAGGATCTTTTCCTTCCCAGTTAAAACCACCATTGTTACTCCATATACCTGTTAAAGGGCTTGATGATTCTGCCATTTCATAAACAGCCCCTTTACTTTTTAATTCATTGCGGAGCAGATCATATTTTCCATAAAAATCCGGCGATCTCATCTGGATCATTACTATTGCCTTGTTGTCATAACCCAAAGGCCGATTTTTTGTATGTTGAATTTGCCGGTAAACAACGATTGTTCCTATGATCAGGGAAACAGAAACAGTAAACTGTATTACTACTAATACTTTGCGTGGTACAGAAGCATACTTTCCCAAACGAAAAGTGCCTTTTAATACTTTTACAGGTTGAAAAGAAGATAAATAAAATGCCGGGTAACTTCCTGCTAAGAGACCGGTGATTAAAATAAAAGCAAAACTCACTAACCAAAATATGGGTTGACTAAAAGGCAGTGTTATTTCTTTAACAGTAACCTTATTAAACCATGGCAGTAACAGGAATACTATTGATAAGGCCGCAATAAATGCCAATACAACTACAAATAACGATTCACCAAAAAATTGTCTTATCAACTGTCTTCGTCCTGAACCAATCGCTTTACGAACGCCTACTTCTCTTGCTCTTTTTTCTGAACGAGCTGTACTTAAATTCATGAAATTGATGCAGGCTAAAAGCAATACAAAAATTCCGACAAAGCCAAACAACCATATGTATTGAATAAATCCGCCCGTTTTTATACCGTTTTCCCAGTTATTTCTCAAATGCCAATCTTTCATTGGCTGAAGAAATATTTCAGCCTTAAACTTTTTTTCCTCTTCAGGAACATTATCCTGTTTTACATTTTTGATGATGCTATTTATTTTATCAATATCTGTATTATCTGCTACTTGTGTAAAAAGCTGGAAAGAGTTATTACCCCATTGGTTTTGATCACGGGCATCCTGCACCCATTTTTCTGAAGAAACATATAAGTCCCATGGTGCAATAAAATGAAGTGTTCTGAACCGGCTATTATAAGGTATGTTCTCATATACACCGGTTACTTTTACATCCAGCTTATTGGCAATTTTTATAGACTTATTCATAGGGTCTTCATCACCAAATATTGCTTTAGCAGTAGATGCAGAAATTAAAATGGAATGAGGGTCTTTAAGTCCATTATCTGTTCCTTTCAGCATGCGTAACGATAACATCCGTGGTGCATCCACATCCATATAATTACCTTCAATAGATAATTTTTTATCTCCGTTGGAAAGAATAAACTTACCCTGCCACGAAGCCATAACCAGGTATTTAAAATTGCTGCCGTATTTATTTTTCAATTCTGTAACAAGCGGCATCGGTATAGAATTCTCAGTGCCTTTATTACCATTAAAAGTCTGGTGCTGCATTATCTGCGCAACACGATCATAGTTTTTATTATACTTATCAAAAGAAAGTTCATCGTATATCCACAAACCAATAAGTATAGCTACTGCCATTCCTACGGCAAGTCCGCCAATATTAATAAAAGAATAGGCCTTGTACTTAACAAGATTTCGCCATGCAATCTTTAAATAATTTTTTAACATAAAATAAAATTTATTCTGTTCGTAAACTTTTTACCGGGTTAGTAATGGCTGCCTTTATTGCCTGGAAGCTCACTGTAATTAACGTGATCAATAGTGAACAACCAATAGCGCCTGCGAATATCCACCAAGCCATATCTGTTCTGTATTCATATTTCTGCAGCCATCCATTAAGAAAATACCATGCAACAGGAATGGCAATAAAGCAGGAAATAATAACCAGTGTTATAAAATCCTTTGATAATAATTTCCAAAGATTTAGGACAGAAGCTCCTAACACTTTTCGAACGCCAATCTCTTTTGTACGTTGTTCGGCAACATAAGATGCGAGTCCAAATAATCCCATGCAAGAAATGATGATTGCGAGTACAGCAAAGAAGGTCGCCAATTTCCCAATACGTTCTTCCGCTACGAACTTTAAACCGTATTCTTCATCTACAAATTTGTAATCAAAAGGAAGCGTTGGAATTACTTTTTTAAATCCGGCTTCCATTTTTGATAATGCTTCATGAATGCTTGTATTTGGATTAATCCTGACAAATACCCAGTTTCCTTCTCCTAAAAAAATAACAGAAGGAAAAGTTGTTTTGAAAGGTGAACCCTTTACCATATCTTTTACTACGCCTATTATTTTGTAATAGGCCGGCTCACGGTAACCCGGTTCCCATTTCACGAGTTGACCTACAGGATTATTTAGTCCCGCTAATTTCACGGCAGATTCATTTAATATGATACTCGCAGAATCACTGGCAAGTTCTTTTGAAAAATCTCTTCCCTGCAATAGCTCCCAGCCAACCGTTTTACCATATTCCTGCGATACAGAAATTGTATTGAAAGATTGTCCTTCAATGGGTGATTTACCTTCCCAATAAAAACCGCCATTCCATCCTCTTGTATCGGTAATAGCATAGTTTGCTCTCGCTACATTCGTTACTACGCCGGTATTGGTTAATTCAGTTTTTAATACATCATATTTTTGATTAAAGTCTGATGATTTCATCTGCATAGTAACCAGGCCGGCTTGTGAATATCCGACAGGTCTGTTTTTAGCATACTGAATCTGGCGATAAACAATGGCTGTCCCAATAATCAATGCAATGGAAACTGTAAATTGTACAACAACTAATACTTTGCGTGGAGCACCTGTAAATCTTCCTGCACGAAATGTTCCTTTTAAAACCTTTACAGGATTAAATGAGGACAGATATAATGCTGGATAACTTCCGGCCAATAAACCTGTAATAACTGTGAACACAAAACAAATCGTCCAAAACAAAGGATTAGTCCATAAAATATTGATTTCCTTATCAGCTACTTTATTGAACCAGGGCAAAATGAGTTGAACAAGCGCAAGAGATAATGCAAATGCAAAAAATGAGATCAATAAAGACTCTCCATAAAATTGTTGAACCAGTTGGCTGCGTAATGAACCCACTGCTTTACGAATACCCACTTCTTTCGCTCTTTTTTCAGAACGGGCAGTACTAAGATTCATAAAATTGATGCAGGCAAGAAGCAATACAAAAACACCAATCATACCATAAAACCATATAAACCTCATTTGCTAACTGGTCACTGCTACATGATTTTCAAACGCAGAATACAAATGCCATTTACTCATCGGTTGAAGAAATAAATGATGCGTTGCTTCCTGGTCTTTGTTTTTACCTGCAAGAAGATTTTTTATTTTAGCTGACACCTTTTCCACATCAGCATTTGGGTTAAGCTGCGCATAAATGTACATGTTGAAATTGCCCCAATCCGTTTTATTGAAATTGGCAAGATCAAATGGTGCGATGAAAGTGGTTGTTCTAAACTCTGAGTTGTTAGGGAGGTCTTTAAACACTCCGGTTACTTTTACGTTTACCTTGGCGTCAATCTGCACGAGTTTGCCAACAGGGTCAACATTTCCAAACAATTTTTTTGTAAGCCTGTTTGAAAGCAATATCGAGTTGGGATCTTTCAACCCCGACCGGTTGCCATAAATCATTTCCAGGCTGAATATTTCAGGAGCATCTGGCTGCATGTAATTACCTTCTTGTGTAAATTTTTTATCAGCCGAGGAAATCACATGCTCTTCTGTTTCTCTTACCATCGCTACAAACTTAAAATCATTACCATAGTTTGATTGAAGTGTGGCACCAATAGGTACAGGTAAAACATCATTTGTATTGTTTTGTCCATGGCGCCCCTGGTGGTCCATTACTTTTACAATACGATCATAATTTTTATAATAGCGGTTAAAAGAAAGCTCATCGAAAATCCAAAGGCCGATAAGCATAGCGACTGTCATCCCCACAGCTAGCCCACTTATATTAATAAAAGAAGAAGTCTTGTTTTTAAACAAATTTCTCCAGGCGATTTTGAAATAATTTTTTATCATGATTAATGATTTTATTCTGTTCGTAAACTTTCAACAGGATTACCATTAGCAACTTTCAGTGTGTGATAACTCACAGAAATTAATGCGCAGGCAAAACCAATGACCGCTGCAATAACAAAAAATATCCAACTGATTTGAATACGGTACGCAAAATTTTCCAGCCAGTTATTGGCAACATAATTTGCAATAGGTATAGCAATTAAAATCGAAACAAGGACAATAGTTAACGATTGCTTGTTAAGCGTATAAAAAACCTGCGCTGCTGATGCTCCTAAAACTTTGCGGATACCAATTTCTTTTGTTCGGTTGACAGCAAGAACTGCCGATAGTCCAAATAATCCCAGGCAGGCAATAAAGATGGCCATCCACGATGCAAACGAAATCACTTTGAACCATCGTTCATGCGACTCATACAAAGCTTTCACATCGTCGTCCATGAAGTAATAAGAGAAATCTTCACCGTTTGTGTCCTTGTTAAACTCGGTTTTTAACTTACTGATATTAACAGCAAGGTCTTGACCCTTTGCTATTCGAAACCAGAAATATCCAATTGTACCCGGCCGACAAAGATGATAAGCTGGGGCAATTTTTTGATTAAGTCCCATAAAAAAATAATCCTTGCACACGCCTACAATAAAACCACCTAATGGCCTGTTCCATTCATCCAATGGTGGTTGACCTAACATGTTGTAAAGTGTTTCATTCACTACCATGTTAGACCTTGTTTGTGTATTTAAACTATCCAACTTTTCTTTGACAATATTCATCTTTGTTGTATCGGTAGTAAAATTTGGTGAAAACGATCTTCCTTTTACAATTGGAATTTTATTGTATTCGAAATATCCATAGTCTACCACCATTTTATTAATGGAATATTTAGTTCCATTGATAGTATGACCATTGGTTTCAGAACCTGTACCATAACGGAACGAAGAACCTGTAACTCCAACTATTGAAGATTGAGAGGAAGCAAAGCGGTAAAGTTGTTCCCGAAGAGAAAATGTTTTTTGCACTCCGGCTCCCCAGCCATAAGGGTTTTGAATAAGTATAGTTTGTTCCTTATCAAAGCCAAGGTCTTTGTTGTTGATAAAACGAATTTGCCTTGCAATTACAATGGAAAAAACAATCAGCACAATACAAGCAGTGTATTGCAAAGTGATGAATACTTTAGAAAGCGTTGGGTTCAGTTTGTAAGTTCCGAATTTGCTTAAAACATTCAAGGGTTTGATGCCCGCCATTTTAATTGCGGGATAAGCACCGGCAATTAAGGTTAGTAACAAGGCTAACAAAAAAGCAATGCCTATGAATTGCGGATTAATCATTTCAAGAACTGAAATATCAACTTTTGTAAGTCCATTAAAATAAGGCAAGGCAATCACCGCTATTACAAAACTGAAGAGTATGGAAAACAAAACCAGCATCCATGTTTCGGTAAGAAATAAAGACATCATGTGCTTCCATCCGGCACCAACGGTTCTTCTCACACCTGCTTCATGACTGCGAATGGCTACACGGCCTAAGGATAGCAATACATAATTCAAACAGGCAATTCCTAAAGCAATGAGTGCAAGAAGTGTGAGCTGATACAAACTTTTTACATCGGTAAAATAAAACCATGGCGTGCTGTTGTTGTAATGACTTTCAGAAAAAGGGCGAACAGATAAATTAATCTTTACATCTTTCAGATCGGGATTGTATTTCTTTCCCAGGTCAACCCATTCTTTTAAATATCTTTCACCAAAGCCAGATAATTTTTTTCTGAATGCCGTAACATCTGTTCCTTCTTTTAATTGAATAAGCGTTAAAACAGAAGAGTGGTTAAGGCCTGCCTGCATTTGCTCTATATAATCGGTTCGACTCTCAAGACAAAATAGTACATCAAACTGCATACTGCTGCTGGGGGGAAAATTTTTAGCTATTGCCGACACTGTAAACAATCGATTATCTTCTCCTTTTATACTAATTGTTTTACCGACAGCATTGTCAATTCCAAAATATTTTCTCGCAGCTCTTTCGCTGAGTACTACATTATTAATATCCGGAAACGCATTTTCTTTTTTTGAAGTCAACAATGGAAGATCGAAAAGAGAAAAGAAATTTTTATCTACATAAGCAACATACTTTCCATCTTCTTTAAATTTTTTGTTGTCTATGATTAGTATGGGTTGATAAAAAGTTTGAATTCGGCAATACTGTTGTATTTCAGGAAAACTCCGTTTCAGATCTTCACCCATTATAAATGGCGTTACCAATTGATTTTGAATCCCAGCATCTTTCGTCAACCAGTCAAACAATCCTTTTTTAGTTGTATCAGGCTTATCCCATATCCTTGTTGTTTCAGTTCTATAAACATTCTTTAACACATTTGAAAACTTGTCCATTGTCAGTGCATGAATTACATACACTGCTACAAGCAATATGAATGCGCCGGAAATACCAAGGCCAGCAAAATTGATAAGACTGTAAATTTTGTTTCTCCTGAGGTTACGGAAGGATTGTTTAAAATTCAAAACAGTCATTGGAATAAATTTTATTCTGTTCTCAAACTTTTTACCGGGTTTGCAATTGCTGCTTTTATTGCCTGGAAGCTTATTGTTGCCAGCGCTATGGTTACTGAAAGCAAAGCTGCTGCAGCAAATACCCACCATTCAATATTTATCCGATAAGCAAAATCCTGCAGCCATGCATGCATAATATAATAAGCTAAGGGGGCAGAGATAATAAAAGCAACAAGAACCAATCGTATAAAATCTTTCGACAAGAGCATTACTATATTCGCTACCGATGCACCCAGCACTTTTCGTACTCCTATTTCTTTAGTCCGTTGTGTAGTGGCAAAAAGCGACAAGCCGAGTAAACCAAGACAGGCAATGAAAATGGCAAAGGCTGCGAATATGCTGAAAGCCTTTCCAAACAACTGGTCATCCTTATACTGCTCATTAAATTTTTCGTCAAGGAAGTAATAGTCGAATACATTGCCAGGAAAAAATTCTGAATATTTTGTTTTAATGGTTTTAATTGTTGCGCCAATATTTTCAGGATTTACCTTAACAGAAATAGAATTATTAGTATTATAGAAAGGCTGAAGTATGGCCGGCTCTAAAGGATATCGAAGTGATTTTTGATGATAATCATCGAATACACCGATAATGTCCCAGTTTTTATTAAACATGTTGAGAGATTTCCCAACGGGCTCTTCATTGGATGAGAACCCAAGTAATTTTACAGCCGAAGCATTAATAAGAATATTATGAAGCTTATTGTAATCGGCATTATAATCTTGCCGGGTAAAATTTCGGCCCGCTAACAATTTTATCCCATATACATTGAGAAAATCAAAATCAGCACCCATATTTCGCAGGGTGTAATGATTATCCGATTTATCATCTGTTCTGCGTACATTGAAAGCCCTGGCCATTTCACTCCCTGCTATCCTGTCAATAGCTGTTGCTCCTTTTACATTTGCGATTTGGTTTATTTCCTCTTTAAAGCTGTTTTCTTTTACTATAAATGAGGAATCGAATCTCTCCAAAACAGGTGGCTTTACTATCAGCATCTGGTCTATGTTCATGCCGAGATCCTGGTTGGTCATATATCTTATTTGCCGATATACTACGATTGAACCAATAATCAGAATTACTGTTATCGCAAATTGACCAATGACCAAACCCTTTCGCACAATAATTCCTTTTTTCGAATTGCTGAATTTTCCTTTCAATATCAAAATCGGTTTGAACGATGACAATACGAATGCCGGATACAATGCGGAAACCAAAATACCCACCAATAGAAGTGCAAACAAGCCTGCACTTATACTATAACCACTAAAATTTCTTTGAAATAAAAACGCTAAAGACAGCTTATGCTGAATGAGGTTGTTGAACGAATGTTGGAAAAGAATTATTAATAATAAAGCCAGGCTGAGAGAAATAATATTAATGAGAAGAGATTCTGCCAAAAACTGACGGATTAATTGTGATCGGGTTGCACCTGCAACTTTTCTGACACCTACTTCCTTCGCTCTTTCTACGGATTTAGCAGTGGAAAGATTGATGTAATTCACCCATGCAATGACAACAATAAATATGGCAATAATAAACAGGCCCCAAACTACTGTTGCACTTCCGATCTTTCCTATCTCGTATTCGAAATCAGAATAAAGATGAGCCATAGCGAGAGGCTGCAAATAAAATTTTTCAACGCTGCCCGAAACCTTATCTCCCTGAAAATGCCTTTGACTAAAGCCGTCGAATTTTGCCTGGAAAGTCTTATAGTTTGTTCCATGCTTTAATTGTATATAATGCCAGAAATCAGAATCAGTAAAATCATAACCAGCCTGTGTATATGGATTCTTACCGGCAAGTAATGTTACATAAGATGCAAGCAGCTCAAATTGTAAATGAGAATTTTCGGGAACATCTTTGCAGATCCCTGTAATTTTATAAGGTGTTGAATCACGGCCCATAATTATAGCTCTGCCAATAAGCGATGACAAATTATTGTCATTAACTCCAAAATATTTTTTAGCAGCAGTTTGAGTAACAACGGTTGTATAAGGTTCTTTCAACGCTGTCTTCTTATCCCCTGCTATAAGAGGATAAGAGAACATGCTAAGGAAAGAATTGTCAACTGCAAGCACTCCCTGCTCACCAAATTTTTTGTTGTCGGTTGCAATCACAACCTTTCCAAAAGGAAATACTCTTGTATGATCAATCACTTCGGGATATTCATCCTGCATCGCCTTACTAATGGCAGAATAGGTAATGGTACCATGTTGCACTAGTTTGCCTTTCTGATAACGGTCATTGTAAATGCGATAGATATCATTTATGTTATTATTGAACTGGTCATAGCTCAATTCAAAATTTACGTATTGTAATATTAAAAGGCATGCGGCCATACCAATAGACAACCCGGCAATATTGATGAAAGAAAAAATTTTGTTCTTCATCAAATTGCGCCACGCAGTTTTGAAATAATTTTTTATCATGGCTATACTTTTATTCGGTTCTTAAACTTTTCACAGGGTTAGCAATGGCTGCTTTTATTGCCTGGAAACTTACTGTCAGCAATGTGATGAGTAATGCGCCTGCACCCGCTACTCCAAAAATCCACCAGGCTAAGTTGGCATGGTATTCATATTTCTGCAACCATTGATCCATGAAATAATAGGCTATGGGAATAGCAATGACAAATGCTAATGCTACGAGCAATATGAATTCCTTTGAAAGCAAACTCCACAGGTTAATAACAGAAGCGCCTAATATTTTTCTGACGCCGATCTCTTTGATGCGTTGCGATGCAACAAATGAGGCCAGACCAAAAATACCCAGGCAGGAAATAAAAATGGCGAGTATTGCAAAGGCAGTTGATAAAGTACCGATGCGCTGTTCGGCTGCAAATTTTCTACCGTATTCTTCATCTACAAATTTGTATTCGAAAAGACCGTTGGGATTAAGTTTTTTGAAAACAGGTTCAATAAGGCTGATGGCTTTTGAAGGACTTAATCGCGGGTTCAACCGCATAGTAATTACAGGACCAATTTGGGCAACCATAAAATATAAAGCCGGACCAACCGGTTTATAAGGAGAGTCTGTGATCATGTCCTTAATCACTCCTGCTATGACATACGGATTATTATTGAATTTGATTGTTTTGCCAACAGGGTTATCTAATTGCATATACTTTACGGCAGCGTCGTTTAAGATCACTGCAGTATTATCGGTTTGATAACTCCTGGAGAAGTCACGGCCTGCTACAAATTGCCAACCAACTGTTTTTCCGAATTCATAGGTTACTGCTCTTAGC
>Ga0105247_10002838_pt1 | contig 11561 bp, 6 predicted proteins | sample KBSS24metaG_FD_81519 | JGI IMG/M metagenome (GOLD analysis project Ga0105247, IMG submission 81519) | Switchgrass rhizosphere microbial communities from Kellogg Biological Station, Michigan, USA - KBS S2-4 metaG | ecosystem: Host-associated > Plants > Roots > Rhizosphere > Soil | place...
AGTCTGGAAGTACTGGAGAATGCGACCCACTTCAATCTGAGCGCGTCAAGCAAGCTGGCGAGTATATTGAGGCGTCATCAGCCCGACATCTTACACCTGCACTATACCGGGTTCGTTGGGCTCTTCCCCTGGCTGGCAAGATTGTTATCTGTCAAGAAAGTTTTCTTTACTGACCACTCATCACGACCTGCCAATTACCATCCTCGTCGTGCTCCCTTTTTGAAGCGATCTCTGTTGCGATTGATCAATTACCCGATCACCAGAGTTGTTTGTGTCAGCCAGTACGGCTGCCACTGTATGAGAACACTCGATCTGCTCGAGAGTCAGCGTTATGAGCTCATTTACAACGGGGTAGATCTTACGCGAGTAGAGTCAAACCCTGCTCGGGGAGTTGAATTTCGCCAGCGCTTTGGAGTTCCTGACTGCCGGAAGGTAATTGTTCAAATCAGTTGGTTCATCCCTGAGAAAGGAATCCCGGATTTACTTGAAGTAGCGAAGGCTCTGGTCGCACGCGATCAGAATGCGCATTTCATAATCGTAGGCGAGGGACCCTATCGAGAGCAGTACATGAAGCAGACGAGAGAAATGGGTCTCGACAATAATGTAACCTGGACTGGACTGATCAAGGACCCTTTTGAAGAGGGCGTATTCGACGCTGCTGATGTCGTTTGTCAGTTCTCGCGTTGGGAGGAGCTCTTTGGCTGGATGATCGCGGAAGCGATGGCGTATGAAAAGCCCATTGTCGCGACGCGTGTCGGCGGCATACCGGAGTTGGTTGCCGATGGAGAGTCTGGGTATCTGGTTGAGCGTGATAACCCGGAGGCCGCTGCTGACAAACTACTTAGCTTGCTCCGGGATTCGGATTTGCGGCGCAAAATGGGCGCAGAGGGTTGTCGCCGGGTCCACTCTAAATTCAATCTGCGGCAGAACGTCGAACAGTTAATCGGCTCTTATAACCTTTAAGATTCTACAGTGAAAGAAGGCCTCGCTCTCATACTCGATTCAGCGCCGCTTACCTGGACCAGCCAGGAAGATCGGCACCTATTACTCTGTCGTGAGTTGTCTGCGCGCGGGATTCAACCGGTGCTCATCTTCTCAGCGCCGCTGAAGGAGTTTGAGCAGAAGTTTATAGACGCCGGCGCGTTAGTGTATGCAATCAGCTATGAAAAGGGCGCCGTCGATTTTTATCGCCGCCTCCGCCAGGTCTTCAAAGATAACAACGTCACTTTAGCGCATATCATTTTCTTCGATTATTTCAGTCCGGTAACGTGGATAGTTCGAGCTGCGGGCGTCAAGCACATCATTTATGAAATGCAGAACAGCGGAATGTTTCGTGCAACGTCCTGGAAGAAGCTCTTGCTGCGCGCGCGCACCAGGATTATGACGGCGCCGATGACTCGCGTGATCGCCATTTCAGAATTTGTCAAAGAGCAACTGGTAAAAGCGGGAGTAGCAAAAGAAAAAATCATCGTCAGATATCTTGGAATCGACACCGAGAGATTTACTCCGGACGCTTCATCGAAAGAGGAATGGACCAGTAAGTTTAATCTACCGCCCGGGCAGATAATCGCCAGCACGGTTTCCTATCTCAGGCCTTTCAAGAACCCGGACATACTGGTGGAAGCGTTTCGAGAGTTAAAAACCCGAAACGTACCGGTGCGGTTGTTTGTCGCCGGCGGTGGCGAAATGCTCCCCGATTTGAAAGAGCTCAGCCAAAAACTGGACGTTGAAGACTACATTCACTGGCTCGGCAATGTTTCGGATCCGAAGAGTTTGCTGCAGGCGTCCGATATGTTTTTGCTGGTGTCGACGGGAGAAGCTTTTGGCCTGGTACTGGCGGAAGCGATGGCTTGTGGCGTTCCCATTGTCGGGACGCGGAGCGGTTCTTTACCTGAGGTTGTCGAAGAAGGTAAAACCGGATTGCTGGTACCGGCGAGGAATTTCGAGGAGCTCGCGACGGCGATTCAAGCGCTATCCACTGACACGACGCTGAGACGTAGTATGGCCGCCCAGGCCCTGGAGCGAGTCAAGAACCACTTCACAGTTCAGGATGCGGTGACGAAGACTATAAACATCTACGAGAGGCTGCGGGTCGAGGAGAGTCGTTGATGGCAAGCCTCTCTTCCTGACTTGTTCTAGTGAATGGGGTAATTCACCACAGATGGGCATCCGCTCTGATCGCTATGGCAGAATTGAGTGAGGCACTTTTGGACTGACGCAAGTCTTTTTGTCCTCGAAAGATAGCTCAATTATGCCGTTTGAAAACGAAAATGCAATCCGCACAATTTCGCAACCTTTAACACCAAAATTCCTCACAAAATACACCAGAAATTATTATTGACAAACGAAGTTCAAAACTGTTGAAATGGTTCCGTTGGGCAGTACCAAGCCCCAGGCACTGTAAGGATATTTCATAATTACGATTGCACACGATAAAGGCAAACTCGTTGCGAAGCGAGGACTGCAAAGCCGTGAGTCTCCGGAGTATTGGAGATTGTCTGGTTGCCGAAGGCGATCGGAAGAGAGCCGACGCGATTTTCAGACTTTGGTAAGCAAGCCTTTATTCGTTACGGGAGTCTGAGGATATTCAGTTAATCCGCTTCGGTGCGATCGTTTTCTTCCGCCCCGGAAGTCGACGGTAGCAGGCTCGTTCTTCTGAACGTTCTCTTTCTTCCTTCCGCGTTCCTTTTTTAGTTAGCAACCACGGCACTTCTTTCACAAACTCCCGACAATTTAAGGCTTTGTAAGCATTTAGGGTACGGCTGCGCCCGGATCCTTCTGCCGCCCTCAACCCACTGAGGGAAAAGCAACTTCACCATTTTGTGCAATCAAAAAATGCGACCCCGTGCGGTACGGGTGCGCTTAAAAGCCAGGAGTCTATTTTGAAAACTTTTATCTCCCTGAACGGTGTCGTCCGGTCGATCATCGTTTTGTTTACCATTATTTTAACCTTCAGTGCTGCGAGAGCGGCGACGATTGTCGTTCCCGCGGGGGGAAATATTCAGGCAGCTATCAACTCCGCCCAATTTGGCGACACCATCATTTTGCAGGCAGGCGCTACTTACGAGACGCCCGCGAACTACACGCCTTACATGTTGCCGAATAAGGGCAATGGGTCGGGCTACATCACTATCACTTCATCTGTGCCACCGCCGGCGGACGGTACGCGAGTCACGCTCGCTGACAGGGCCAACATGCCAAAGCTTGTGGTGAAACAGGGCAGCAGTTTCTTTGAAGCGCTGCATGGCGCGCATCATTACCGGCTGAGTAATTTATGGGTTACGAACAAGCAGGGCGGGACGACGACGCTGTTGCTTGGCAACAACGGCGAAGATATCGCTCACCAGGACCCACGTGATCCCCTCGTCGACTGGCCGCACGACATCGTCATCGATCATTGCTTTTTCAATCCCGTCGAGTGGGACATGTATCCGGACGCTAATTTGTGTTCCTCGGTCAACACCGCGGTTGGCATGGTTGGCATCAACGTAACGATCCGCGACAACGTGATGAAGGGATTCGGCGCCCGTTACGGCAGCGGCACGGGAGCTAATTTACCAGGATGTGGTTCAGTACCTCTCGATGGTGAGTCAGTCATCATCGGCACGGCGCCGGGCCCGATGCTGATCGACAACAATCAAATGGAGGAGTGGTTTGTAGCATTCTTCATCGGCGGTGGCGATCCCGGTTCGATGTACGGCGGCACAGTTCTTTCCAGTCCGGCGCCGACGCTGACTTCAGCGACATTGTCAAACGTCAATGGGCTAAAGGTCGGCGACAATATCTCTTTCGAGATGAACAATGCTTCGCCAACCTTCCCTGGTGTCACTGTTGGCGCGGGCACGATCACGTCGATGAATGGAAACAGCGTGACCTTTACCCATCTGGTTGGTAAATGGAACACGAACGACAACTACATTCCCATCCCCGATGGCGCAGCGCGACCAAAGACTGTGGACGACCCGGGTGGTATTCCTCCTTGTACTCCTAACCGTAACGGTATTCCGGTGTGGTGTAGCAAAGCGTATTGGGGTGGCTACAATCCCAGCAACATCACGATTACACACAATTTAATTAACAAGCCGAAACGCTGGTACGACTACGTTGGCACTGATGGAAAAGGATTCTTCGAGATCAAGTTGTGTGATACGTGCCTGATTGATGGAAACATCTTCGACGGTAATACCGGGTTCACGGTCACGGTTCGAAATCAAGGTGGACGAGCTCCGTGGTCTGCTATTCGAAATTTGACGATTAGCAACAATCTCGCCACTCGCTTCAGTGCTGGATTGTCCACCCTTTTCTTCGATAACGAACAACTATCGACAGAATCCAGCAATATTGTTCTCACCAACAATCTGATGTACGGCGAGTATGACAACTCCGCACAGTCAACTTTCAGACCCAGGGTCTTTAGCGGCAGTTACGGCGACAATGTTCGGATCACTCACAACACCATTTTACAGAGCGGACGGATCGTGGTTTATGGAAACTCTGCTGATATGGCCGGTATCGACCAACTAACCAATTTCGTTTTCAATGACAATATTGTTAATTGGGGCACTGACACACAGATAGGCTATGCCTGTTTGGACGGCAACTCCCCGTCAGTTTGCACACCAAACTATGCCTGGACCAGGAACGCGATGATCGGTGCGCCTACTGGTCCGATTTATGAGCAGCAGACGTTAGCGAGCTTCCCTGCGGGTAACTGGAATCCGGGGACACTCAATGACGTTGGGTTTGCTAACCCGGGCGCGGGCAACTATAGACTGCTGACGACAAGCCCGTACTATCGAAAAGCAAGTGACGGCAAAGACGTGGGTGTCGATATGGATCAATTGTTGGCCCATCTTAACGGACCAATTCCGATTCCTACGCCGACACCGACCCCGTCTGCAACCCCGACTCCTACGCCGACGGCAACGCCGACGCCCACACCGACACCAACGGCAACACCAACGCCGACACCGACACCGACGCCAACACCGACGCCAACACCAACCCCAACACCGACACCGACACCGACGCCAACTCCGACACCGTCGCCGACTCCCACACCGACTCCGACACCAATCACGGTTAGTGTGACGAGCCCGACGAACAATTCAACGTTCAGTGTCGATACGACTGTTCCGATCAACGCCAGTGCGACAAGTAAATCCGGGAGTATAGTCAGTGTCACTTTCCAGGCTAATGCAGCGGTGATCGGGACAGACACCAGTTCTCCCTACAGTGTGTCGTGGAGCAATATGGCTGCGGGTATTTACCAGGTGACGGCTGTCGCCAAAGACAGCCAGGGCCTTACGGTCACTTCGAGCCCGATACAAATCAAGATAAGCAAGGCGCTGAGATCTGTTCGCAAGGGAAAAGCCAGCGCTACGACTCTGGAAAGCTCGCTCAGTGGCGCCAGCGGATCATCAATTGGAGACCAGGCGGTAGTTCCCGGCAATGACTTCGATGCTCTGGTCAACGATATTCAGCAGGCTTACGTCGACTTCAATGCTGAACGAGCAATGTTCACTTCGGCGACGCACCTGGAAGATTATCTCTTTGCGTCGCTCTTCCTGGCCCGCTCCAGCGCCAGCTTGTCTAAACTGCCGTCACAAAACACCGCCGTAACCAATCGCATCAATAAGCTCGATGCTTACCTGAGCTTATGTGACGATCTCATGTCGACCGGAACAATCTCGCAAGCCAGTCTCGATGCCGCGAATCAAATCAACGCGAGAGTCGACCTGGCAATCGGTCAGCCAAATACCCTGGCGCCGACAGGCGAGCTGTTAATGCCCGACGGGGTCGGAATGATCCTGGGTTCGTCCTCGACTCCGTTCACGAATTTGACAACGAATGCGCCAACCAACAGCCATTCATTCGAGCTCGGTAACGTCAGCGTCACGATCAAGGGACAGGCGGCGCAGGTGCTTTCTGTCTCACCGAGCAACGTCACCTTCAAGGTCCCCAGCGATTTAGCAGGCGGCCTGGCGGATATCATCGTGACTTCACGTAATGGGTTCATCTCATTCAGTACGGCAAACGTCTTTGGGCTGAATCCAACTATCTTTATGAATGAAGACAACTCCGGAGCGGGAGTTTTACTGAACGGGCTCAACGTACTGTCCGGTACTTTCTCGACCGTGACCGATCAGTTCATCGGGTTCGATGCCCGCACGCGTGTTTCGTTCTTCGCAACCGGAGTCAGCAGTGCGCTCGTCAACACGGACCTCGGCAACGATGTCTTGCTGACAAACGGTCAGACGCTGCCGAACCTTGCGGAGTCGGTCAAAGTTGAAGCACGCACCAGCGGAGGCGCAACAGTCATGCTGCCGGTTGAATATGCCGGTCCGCAGGGCATGTTGTCCGGGTTGGACCAGATCACCGTGATATTGCCCCCCGAGCTCTCGAGCGCAGGGACGGTTCAGTTGACGGTGATTGTCGGCGCCGCGCGGAGCAATCCGGTCAGTATCGTCGTGCAGTAAGAGTTTAGAAATACTGACGATTGATCGTGGGGGTGGTTCTCCGGAGCCACCCCTTCAACATTTTGTGTCCGCACTTGGAAGGAGTGGCCCTTTAGTCGTTTCTTAGCCTTGGCAGTAGTGCAGCAGTTTGAAATTTTTGACTAAGTTACGCCGAGAGCGTTCGCTGTTACGCCGAAGGCGTTCGCTAATTTGAGCCCAGGGTTCGAGCTTGCGAGAACCCTGGGGCCCGTCACATTAAAGACGTTCTTAACCCTGAAAGGGTTAGGCGATTGGCGAACCCTTACAGGGTTTAATTCATGTTAGGTTACAAACCCAGGGTTCTCGCAAGCTCGAACCCTGGGCTCAAATTAGCGAACGCCTTCGGCGTAACAGCGAACGCCTTCGGCGTAATGGTCAAGATTCAACTGCTGCTGTACAGACTTGGCTGAACGATTGTCACGAATGCCAATATGCGCTAAGCTTTTGGGCGTTTATTAACCCGGGTGAAAAGTTTTGGATCACCTAGCGGTTTCGTAAGAAAACTTGCCCTTTTCGAGCGAAACCCACCAAGGAATAGGAATGAGTGTCCCAGCCGCAAAGAAACTGTGGCAGAGCCTTGCTCTCAGTTTCGCCATCATCTTTACCTTCGCCACTGTTCTGGCGAAGCTCGTCCACGACTGGTGGAACGACGAAAACTATTCCCACGGTCTCTTAATTCCCTTCATTATCGGCTACATCCTTTGGGCGCAACGTGACAAATTCGCCCATGTGCAGGCCAAATCATCAGAACTTCTGGGCGCTGCTGCTGTCCTCGTAGGCTTGTTTGGACTGTGGGTCGGCGTCGCCGGCGCTGAGCTTTATACGCAGCGGCTCTCGCTGATCCTGCTACTGGCCGGCGTGGTGGTCTATTTCTGGGGGCTGGCGCTCCTGAAACTCCTGGTGGTTCCGTTCGGGCTGCTGTTTCTGGCGATGCCGATTCCAGCCATTCTCTTTAACAAGATCGCTTTTCCACTACAGTTATTTGCTTCGCGCTGCGCCGTGTGGTCCATGAGCGTACTGGGAATTCCAGTCTTGCGGCAGGGAAACATCATCGAGCTCAAGCCCCTCAATTCGTTTGACACGAAGAAACTCGAGGTCGTCGAAGCATGCAGCGGCATCCGGTCGCTCATGACACTAATCACGCTGGCCGTCGTCTTTGCCTATTTCACGCATACACCGTCAGATGATCCTCCTTCAGGCAAACCTTTTGGCTGGCTGAAGAGCTACGGTTTCTGGCGCGCGACCATCATCATCGCTTCAGCGATCCCGATCGCCATTTTGACCAATGCGTTCAGAGTGAGTGGTACCGGCGTGCTGGCGCACTATTATGGGACAGAAGTCGCTGACGGGTTTTTCCACACTTTTTCCGGTTGGGCCGTATACATCGCCGCTTTTGTTCTCTTGTTCGGCATTGGCATGATTCTTGATCGTTTCCGACCGGCCCAGGCTGGGAATGAGCATTCTGAAAGGAAAGCGCCTGAGCCTGACACTGCTGTTTCCATCAGTCCAGTGATTTCGGCCGAGGGCTCGGAACTATGAAACCCTCGTTGCGTTTTGCGATATTGCTGGTCCTGATCCTTGTGGCAGGGGTGCTTGTCAACGCGTGGTCCTATCTCGGCGAAGCTCATGTTGAGCGCAAACCGCTGCAGGATTTTCCCCAGAGTATCGGCGCGTGGCAAAAGACCGGAAACGACCAAATACTCGATGACGAAACACTCAAAGTACTGCGGGCCAGCGACTACTTACTGCGTAACTTCCGCAAATCTGATGGTCAGGTTGCCAACCTTTACGTCGGTTACTACGCGAGTCAGCGTACAGGCGCCACCTATCACAGTCCGTTGAACTGTCTTCCCGGTTCAGGTTGGACCTTGAGTGAGCCAGGCAAAGCGACGGTGACGCTGCCTGATGGCTCAGGATTCGTTGCTAACAAGTATGTAATCCAGAGCGGTGATTATAGGAGCATGATGATTTACTGGTACCAGGGACGTGGACGGAATGTCGCCAGCGAGTACTGGGGCAAGGTCTACACTGTTTTTGACAGTGTTCGCCTGCGCCGGTCAGATGGCGCGATGGTCCGGGTCACCGTACCGGTTGGTAATTCGGAAGCAGCGGCTGAGAAAACAGCCATCGAGTTTGCTTCCACTGCTTCGAGTGTTTTACCTGAATTTGTACCCTAACGTACCGGAATACCCGGCATAAAGGATCTATAGTTCAGGAAATCACTATGAATTAAACTTTTTTGAGAATTGTCTCAGGTTGTGAAGAGATAACGGCATTGCCCGCCGAAATCTTCGAGGGATCTGAAACATTATTTGTAGGTGCTGCCTGGATCAAATTAGCGGGGCGGCAAACGGAGCAAATTAATGAGAAGTGAGTGCCGAGGTTATACCTTTCATATAAGCGTTTTGTGTCTTCTTTTGGCAGCCGCGGTTTCCCTGGCCGGCTGCAGCAATCCCCAAAAAGCCAAAGCCGAACACGTTGCGAAGGGCGAAGCTTACCTGAAGGACCAGAAGTTTCAGGAAGCAACGCTCGAGTTTCGCAATGCCATACAGATCGACGACAAACTCGCCGCTGCCCACTGGGGTTTAGCGCGCGCGTTTGAAGGACTCGAGCGCTTTCCCGAAATGATCGATGAGTTACAAAAAACTGTAACTCTCGATAAAGAAAATCTCGACGCAAAACTCAAGCTCGGCAACTACTATCTCGCCGCCAGCCGCAGTCGCGCAGATATCATCGCGGAAGCGGAACGACTGGCCAAGGAAGTTCTCGAAAAGGATCCGAAGAACATCGAAGGTCACATCCTGATGGGCAGCGTGTTCTTCTCGCAGCAGCAGAAGGACAAGGCTTTCGAGGAGTTGAATAAAGCAGTCCAGTTGGATCCAAACAGAGTTGAGTCGTATCTGAGTCTGGCCAAGTTTCACGTTGCCAATAGAGAACCGGAGAAAGCCGAGGCGCTTTACAAACGCGCCATTTCCGTCAATGCAAATTCTTCGCTGGTCCACAGCGAGTACGGCAAGTTTCTGACGCAGCAGAACCGGCAGGCTGAAGCCGAAGCGGAGTTGCGCAAAGCCGTGGACGTTGGACCAAACGATCGCAATGCGAGATTCGTCCTCGCGAGTTATTACTACGTCAACAGGCAGCTCGATAAGGCTGAAGAAGCATACAAAGCTCTCGCTGCGTTGCAGCCGGACAAGCCTGAAGGCCAGGCCATGCTCGCCGATTTTTATTCCGCGGTCGGGCGTAATGATGACGCCATCAAGATCTACCAGGACATTCTTTCCAAGTCGCCGGATTATCTTCAGGGCCGTTATCGTCTCGCCGAGATTTTCCTGACGAAAGGCGACACGCAGGGTGCGAACGCTCAACTCGATGCGGCATTCAAAAAGGACCAGCACGATCGCCAGGCGCTCCTGCTGCGCGCGCGCATGAAAGCTCAGCGTGGCCAGCCCGATGATTTCAAGAGCGCCATCGAAGATCTTAAAGACGTTCTCAGGCAGGAGCCGAACTCACGAATGGGTCTGTATTTCATGGCCCAGGCGAATTACAACCTCGGATTCTCTGATCAAGCGCGTTCGTTCGCCTCCGAACTCGAGAAGAACTATCCCGACTACCTGCCGGCGAAGTTGATGCAATTGCAACTGACACTCGGCGGTGGTAAACCCAGCGACTACCAGGCAGCGATACCACTTGCTACCGACCTGCTGGCGCGTGCCGACAAGACTGCTCCCGATCGTGACAACTCGCCGCAGGTGCTCGGTGAAATTCGCGAGAAAGCTCTGCTGGCACGCGGTACGGCGCAGCTTCAGTTAAGGAATCTGCCGGCCGCCCGCCAGGATTATGAGACAGCGAAAAACATCGCTCCAAAAGATCCAGTTGTTTACAACAGTCTCGCACTCGTCTCGCTCGCTGAGAATAAGCCGCAGGATGCGCTCAGCTCGTTTGAAACCGCGCTCAACGTTGACTCTACCAACTACGACGCGCTCAACGGCCTGATCACGCTCTACGCGAGGAACAAAGAGTTTGACAAGGCCCACGCCCGAATCGATCAGGCGCTCAGCGCGTATCCCAACCTCGCGTCATTGCACTACCTGAAGGCGCAGGTGTTTGGGTACCAGCAGAACTCCCAGATGATGGAAGCGGAATTGAACAAGTCGCTGGAGCTCGATCCAAATTACCTCGCGTCGTACTCGACCCTCGCGGCGCTTTACATCCAGTCGAACCAGCAGGATCGCGCCATCGCGCAGTATCAGAAGATCATTAGCCTGCGACCGGAAAACGCCACTCCTTACGTCCTGATCGGCATGCTGGAAGATCAGCGTAAGAACTACGACGTTGCGGCTGACAATTACCGCAAGGCTTTGGAGAAGGATCCAACCTCAGTGATCGCTGCGAACAACCTCGCCTGGCTTTATGCGACGACGGGCAAGGGCAACCTGGACGAGGCAGTACGTCTGGCCCAGGGAGCAGTGCAGAAGAGTCCGAATGTGTCGGGTTTCGTCGATACGCTGGGTTGGGTCTACTACAAGAAGAACCTTCACAGCGCCGCCGTCGAGCAGTTGCGTAAAGCCATATTTCTTAACGAAGCCGAGGCTCGATTGACGAATGGTGCGCCGGCTGCGAGTTATCACTATCACCTCGGTATGGCTTTGAAAGAAAAGGGTGACAAGGAAGAGTCGCGTCGTGAGTTGCAGACGGCGATCAAGCTCGCCGAGAAATCGCCTTTTGCGGATGTGGAAGAAGCGAAGAAGGCGTTAGCCACATTGTGATGGATTTCTCTGTGCTACCTCTGCGTCCTCTGTGTCTCTGTGGTGACTTCCGCAGAGAAACCACGGAGACACAGAGGGCACAGAGGTAGCACAGAGAAGAAAAATAGGAGTGCGTTATGAGCGTTGATTTCAGACAACGAAAACCCGGTGAATACCTGAAGATTTTGCGGCGGCGCAAGTGGTTCATCATTCTTCCGACCATAGCCATCACCGTCGCCGTCGCCTGGGTGGTTTACAAACTGCCCGATGTCTACGAGTCGACCACGCTGATTGTTGTCAAACCATCGACGCTGCCGAC
>Ga0105247_10002840_pt1 | contig 11560 bp, 9 predicted proteins | sample KBSS24metaG_FD_81519 | JGI IMG/M metagenome (GOLD analysis project Ga0105247, IMG submission 81519) | Switchgrass rhizosphere microbial communities from Kellogg Biological Station, Michigan, USA - KBS S2-4 metaG | ecosystem: Host-associated > Plants > Roots > Rhizosphere > Soil | place...
AGCGGAAGTTATGCGGCGATAGTTGATATCGATGTCTGTCAGGTTGGTGACAAACAGCGGCATCGAGGTCGGTGCGTTCTTCTCGAGTATGGCAACCGAGTGAGACACCTTGAGTCGTGGCGGGCGGTGATCCGTGCGGAACTCCATCGCCAACGGGCCGGTCAGCGTGCGGCCGAATTCGTCTCGAAGCCCGCGCAGACTCGCGATGGCGTAGGGTTGAAACGCACGCAGATATTCAGGTAGCTCGACGGTGTATTCAGTGCCGCGCTCGTGGGGCGAGCCCAGATAGCTGCGCGGATAGATGTTCTGCCACGGATCGTAGTCGGTACGGCCGTTCAGCAGATCCGGCCTCAGCACGAGATGATCTTTCACCTCAGGTGCGACAACCGGGGCGGAAAACACCAGTGAGACGGTGCCAAACGGGTTGCAGGCCGGCTGATCCGCCTCGGGTGTCGAAGCAGAAATCAACGTTGACTTCGCGCCGGTCATGCAGCGCACGCCGATGAAGCGGAAAGCGGGAAAGGTGTCGAATGACACTACAGTGCGACGCTCGGTACCCGGCAACGGGCCGGCATACCCACGCAGACCGGGTGTTGCCTGAAGTTTGATGGTCGCGTCGGCCGGCAACTCCTGCGTGGGCGAAACCAGCCAGACGCGGCGCGCCTCGATCTTCTGGCCTGCGGGCTGACTGACGCGGTCATCACTTTTGACCGCTGGCGTGCCGGCAGGGAAGACGACCGCACCGGGTTCACCCGGCAAGGGCAGCACGTAGTACACCTCCCGGTCATACTCGTCCGCGCTTGCGACCACGCTCGTCTGACTACCGAAGTGCAGAGTGGATTGCACGGTGTTCTGGGTTACGGGTTGGTTGAATACCAGCCGGACCACCGGCATCCCGGGAGCCTGCCAGGTCTTGAACGAGTACCCCGTGATGGCAGGACGTTCGGTTGTAAACGACCAGGTGTAGGCACCCTCCAGAACCGCGCCATCCTGGGCTTTGATTCCCGGCGCCACCGTCACTGTGTACTGGGTGGCGGGGACGAGCGCGTTCTGCTCGTTCAGCTCGCAGGCAAGAGATCGGGGGTCCAGCCAATGCCACTGACAGGCAACCGCGGGTGAGACGCTCGCGGGCGACTGCCCGTTGGGCACCGACAGATCACCCAGGGATTTAACAGGGCGATCGAACGTAACAACGATCTGCCGCCCGGGGGAGGGGACCTGTTTACCCTCGGGGACCCCACGCTGAACCTGCAGAGGGGTGCCGGAAGGCACCGCGGCACTGTCAAAGACACCCCAGGCGGCCTTTTCGAGCACCAGTCCCGCCGCAACCAGCACAGCAAACCCCACGACCTTCGGCGCAATCGTCATTCAACGCTCCCGTGACTACCGGCGATTCTCCCTTATCGCAAGGCAGGCTAGACGGGAAACCCGTCCAACTCGGGGCGCAATTGTGGCAAACCGGTGGCAGAACCACCGGTGCGCTGCGTGTCTACAGAGGCGACCTGCGTCGCAGGAGCAAACCGACTCCCGACAGCAGCAGCCAACCCGCGGCTGGCAGCGGCACGGGGGTGAGGGGCTCGCCGCCTGGCGGAATCTCGGATGCGGCCGACAGAGAGGTCATGCTGTACCGGAACCCCGCATACTCGTCCTGAAGAGGCTTTGTGTAGTCGATCGTCTCGTAACCACCAAACGAGTTGCTCCAGTCAATAGCCGCCAGGTTGGGCAGCCCGTTACTGAGATACGGAAGTGGAGCGCCCGTGGCGGAATACAGGAGCACACTGTTCAGCTTGGCGTGATTGACGTCAGTGTAGGTGTCGCTCTCTAACAGCAGCTCGCCGAATCCGGGAAGGTCAGAGCCCGACACGCTCGAAGACTGCAGCGGCGCGGTTCCGGGCTGTGTGCTGTAGGAAGTACCGTCCACGGTGAAAGTCGAATAGTCGACCGCCAGGGCCCCCGGCATCACCGTCGTCGACGATCCAACGCGCCAGGATCCTTGCGCGGGAGAAGTTGGAGTGCCATTGGCGTATTGGGGCAACCCATTCGCGAAGTCAATCGTGATCGAGCCGCTGACCAGATCGCCGATCTGCAGTGAGCTCGGTGTGCTCGTCGGGAGGACGTAAGTAATCGATCCGGTGAAATCGTAGGTTATTTCAGTGGCATGAGCCGCGGTGGTGAGGAGAGCGAACCCGGCAATGGCTACGAGACCCGAGGCAAAACGAACATCCATGATCCTTCCCTTTTTGCTTTGTAATGCTGAGCAGGAAGGCTGCGGGAATCAGGTTACAGATCTGTGATGACTGGGTGAACCTGGTGGCTAGCGCGAGTTGAGGATGAGGGCGGGAATGGTTTCCAGGGGGACGATCCGCACCGCGGCTTCCAGTCGAATCGCCTCCTTGGGCATCCCGAACACGACACAGGTGGCTTCGTCCTGCGCCAGTGTGTGCGCGCCTGCGTCACGCATTTCGCGAAGCCCACGGGCTCCATCATCGCCCATGCCGGTCATGATGACGCCCAGTGCATTGCGTCCGGCACACTTGGCCACCGAGCGGAACAGAACATCGACCGAGGGGCAGTGACGGTTGACCGGAGGACCTTCCTTGATCTCAACGAAATACTGGGCACCACTTCGGCGCAGCATCATGTGCTTGCCACCGGGTGCAATCAGTGCAGTCCCGGGCACTACGCGATCATTGTCCTTGCCCTCGCGGACCTCAATCTGACACAGGCTGTTCAATCGGGCGGCAAACGCAGCGGTGAACTGCGGCGGCATGTGTTGGACGATGACGATTCCGGGTGTTACGGCAGGCAAAGCCGACAGAACCGCCTGCAACGCCTGGGTACCGCCCGTTGATGTCCCGATTGCGACGATGTGCTCGGTTGTCTGAGTCATCGCCTGAGTGCGCGCAGGGGCCTTCAGCATCACATCGGCAGTGTGCCTGGCAGCCACGGGCGCCGCGGTTGATCGTGCAGCCAGTCGCTTCACGTTCACCCGGGCGGCGTTGCGAATCGCGGTGATGACTTCCTGAGCGGACTCGCTCATGAATTGCTTCAAGCCGATTTTCGGCTTGGTAATGATGGAAACCGCGCCGGCACTCAACGCCTCGACCGTCGTCGCGGCCCCGGACTCCGTCAGAGTGGAGCAGATGACAACCGGTGTTGGCCGCTCCTGCATCAGCTTCTTGAGGAAGGTGATACCGTCCATCCGCGGCATCTCAACATCCAGCAGGATGACGTCGGGCCACTGTGCCTTCATGCGCTCATAGGAAAAAATCGGGTCCGCGGCCGCTCCGATCAGCTCGATACCGGGATCCGACTCGAGAACCCCCGTCATAACCTGCCGCACGACCGCGGAGTCATCGACAATCATCACCTTGATGCGGTTGGCTGCCAGCATCCCTACGGCTTCTGATAGATCGCCGGCGCAATGGCTTTGACCGCATCCGAAATGCCATTGAGCGTTTCAGAGTGGCCGATGAACAGCCAGCCGCCCGGCCGCAGAACGGACAGTGCCCGTGCCACCACGGAGCGCTTGGTTTCCGGGTTGAAGTAGATGAGCACATTGCGCAGGAACACGAAGTCGAACGTGCCGATGGCCGGCAGCCGGTCGTTGAGATTGATCTGCAGGAAGGTGACTTTACTGCGCAGGGCGCGATCCACGAGCAGTGTGTCCTGCTGTTTGCCGGTGCCCTTGAGACAGAATCTCTGCAGATAGCCGCGCGGCACGTGGCGGGCACGCTCCATGGGATAATGCCCGGCCCGGGCCCGATCCAACACCCGGGAGCTGATGTCGGAAGCGACGATCTCCCAGGGGCGTCCCGGGAACCGATCCTCCAGGAGCATCGCGATGCTGTAGGCCTCTTCACCCGTAGAGCCTGCGGCACTCCAGATGCGCACCGGTTGCTGCCGCGCCGGCAGGGCGTTCAGTTGTTTTTCGAGGAACTCGAAGTGGCGCGGCTCCCGGAAGAAATAGGTCTCGTTGGTGGTGAGCAGATCAATTGCGATCTGCACCTCCGCGCCCGCTGCGTCGCTGTTCAGAAGCTTGAAATATTCGGCGAACGTTCAGAAGCCGTGAAAGGCCACCCGGCTGCCCAGGCGGCTGCTGACGAGCTGCTTCTTGTTATCTCCCAGCGTGATTCCCGCAGCTTCAAAAATAAAGCGTCTGAAGTGCGCGAACTCCTGATCGCTGATTGCGGCGGCCGGAGTCAGGATCTCCCGGGCGGTATTCGGCACGTGCGTCGTTACCTATGAGACATCGGATGCCTTGGCATCCGTGAGCAGCAGGGCTGCCTCCTCAGAAGCCAACACACTGTTGACTTCCAGGAGTATCACGAAGCGCCCGTTGACCTTACCCATGCCTTCGATGAAATCCGTGCCGATGCGCGCGCCGAATGCCGGCGGCGGCTCAATCTGGTCCGGTGGGATATCCAACACCGAGTCCACCGCGTCGACGACGACCCCGACATCCTGGCGCTCGCCCGCGGTGGAGATCTCGATGATCACAATGCAGGTCTTCTTGGTGACCGGGCTCGGCGCCTTGCCGAATCGGACCGAGAGGTCGAGCACTGGAACCACCGCGCCTCGCAGGTTGATGACCCCACGCACGTACGGGGGCATCATCGGCACCGTGGTCAGCGACGAGTATTCGATGATTTCCTTGATGGCCAGGATGCCGATCGCGAAAACCTCGTTTCCCAGCGTAAAGGTGAGATATTGGCGCACCTGCACGGCCTGCGCGGGCGGAACACCGCCGCGCGCCGTGGGGGCCTCTCGTATGTTGGCTTGCGTCATGGGTAATGATCTCAGGTGAAGCGTGTGAACTGAGATTCGTCCGGCTGCGCCTGGAGGGCGGCGTTACCAGCGAGTCGCAGTTGTGCCTTCGGCTTGCCCTTCGCAGCCTGCGCGCCCTGGGTGGTACCGGCGGCGCGAGCCGAACCGGCAGAGCGTTCCAGCCTGAAGAAGCCCATCGTGTCCTTCAACTGGCCGGCCTGGCCGCTCATCTCCTCGGCGGTGGCTGACAACTCCTCGGATGCGGCGGCAGCCTGCTGAGTGGTCTGGCTGAGCTGGGTGACGGCCGAATTGATCTGGCTGACACCCGATGACTGCTCCTGCGAAGCCGCGGAGATCTCCTGCACGAGATCGGAGGTCTTGCGGATGCTCGGTACGATCTGATCGAGCAGCGTGCCCGCTTTCTCCGCGAGCTCCACGCTACCGGAAGCAACCGTGCTGATTTCCTGCGCGGCGACCTGGCTGCGCTCGGCCAGCTTGCGGACCTCGGCGGCAACAACCGCGAAGCCCTTACCGTGCTCGCCGGCACGCGCCGCTTCGATCGCCGCGTTCAGGGCCAACAGGTTGGTCTGATAGGCGATGTCATCGATGATGCTGATCTTCTGGGCGATCTGCTTCATCGCGGCGACGGTCTGCTTCACAGCCTCGCCACCCTCGGCAGCCTCGCCAGCCGCCTTGGACGCCATGTTGTCCGTGACCTTCGCGTTGTCAGTATTCTGCGAGATGGAAGCAGTCATCTGCTCCATGGAGGCGCTCGTCTCTTCGACGCTCGCGGCCTGCTCGCTGGCGCCCTGTGACAGCGACTGGGAGGTTGCTGCAACCTGTCCCGCGGCGCTCGTCAGCGCCTCAGTGGCGCTGTTGACTTCGCTGATGATCGCGGAGAGCTTGAAGACCGTGTCATTGGCATAAGCCTTCATCTCACCAAACGCGCCCTGGTATTCCTTGTCGATGGTCGCGGTGAGATCGCCCTCGGACAGGGATCGCATCATGCGCTTCACGTCTTCGATGCTGGCACCGGTCGTTTCGGCGAGCTGGTTCAGGCCATCGCCCATCTGCTTCTGGAACCCCGCCATGCCTTCAACATCGACCCGCTCGTTGAAATCGCCGCGGTTGGCGGCCTCGACGACGCGCTGCTGGCCGGCAATCACCCGCTTCAGGCGTTCCACCATGCCGTGGACCGAGAACAACATGCTGCTCGTATCGCCTGACTTGACCTTTACGTCAACGTCGAGATTGCCGTCGGCCACGCTCTGCAGCAGCTCCGCGGCATAGGAGGGCTCACCACCCAACTGTTTGAGGATACTGCGCGTGACGAGAAACGCGGCCGCGATCGCGGTGAGCAGGGCAACGGCGCCAAGGGTGTTCATGAGCAGGCGGGCGTCCTGGTAGGCTTTCGCGTCCCGCGCGGTTTCCTCCTCGGCCAATTGCTGCTCCAGTTCAACCAGCTTCTGGATCGTCTGGCGCAGGGCGATATTCTTGTTGGACCCGTCGGCATCAACGAAGTAATACTTGTACGCATCCTTGGGCTTCATCTGGCTGCCCAGCTCGATCGTGCGTTGATAGATGGGGCGAACTTGCTGCCAGGCCCTTTCGATGCTGGCCGAGAGCTCCTTTTCCGTGGCCGAGGTGCGGGCGATGGTCGTGAACATCTTGTTCAAAGTGCCCAGGTGGGATTCGAACGTGTCGAGGTTTTTGCGGGCCGCCTCCGTCTCCTTCGCGATCTTTGCGGCATCCGTGTCCAGCATGAGGTTGCGAACGGTGAGCGAGGTGTCGTATATCGTGGCGCGCAACGCTATGGCATGGGCAATCTCGACATTGTTCTCCTGGGTGATGCTCCGGATGCCCTCGTTGATGAGGGCGAGCCGGTTCACGCCCACGGTGAGGACGGCACCCAACAGAACCACGACGAGCCCGAAGGCCATCGCCAGGCGCGTGCCCACTTTCATACTGCTGAACATCTGATGTCTCCGATTGATAATTCTGTTTGAGTCAGGCGACCGCGGCCATCTCGGCTGGGGGGCGCTGATTGGTTGCGACCTGTGAGCGTTGCACCGCGCGCTCGAGGACGGCAGGTACATCCAGGATCAGTGCCACATCGCCGGTGCCCAGGATGCTCGAGCCGCTGACGCAATCCACCCGCGTGAACATCTTGGCGAGTGGCTTGATGACTGTTTGAAATTCTCCCAACAAGGTATCGACGACGATACCGGCGCGGCGGCCCCCGTGGCGTACCACAACGATGCTCTGGCGCTTGGCCGGTGGCGCGTTGCTCTCAAACAGGCTGCGCAGATGGATGAACGGCAACACTTCGCCCCGCAGGCTCGTGAAATCGTGGCCTTCCGAGGTGGAGAACTCGACGCACTCGTCGATCGAATCCAGCGGCAGCACGTAGATGGTGCTTCCCACGCCGACCTGGAATCCATTGATGATGGCCAGTGTGAGTGGCAGGCGGACCGACACGGTCGTCCCGGCGCCCTCGACACTTCGAATGTTCACCACGCCGCGCAGGGCCGTGATGTTTCGCTTCACGACATCCATGCCGACGCCACGGCCCGACAGGTTGGTCACCGCATCGGCGGTTGAGAAACCGGGTTCGAAAATCAGGTTGAACAGTTCCGAGTCGCTGGGCTTGGCGGATCCATCAATGAGACCGCGCTCAATGGCCTTGGCCAGGATCTTCTCGCGCTTGAGACCGCCGCCGTCATCACTGACCTCGATCACGATCGTGCCTGAGTCATGATAGGCGTTGAGCTCGATGGAACCGACGGCGCTCTTGCCGCGTGAGGCACGGACATCGGCGGCTTCAATGCCGTGGTCAATGGCATTACGCACCAGGTGGGTGAGGGGATCGGCGATCCGCTCGACCACCGTCTTGTCCAGCTCGGTGTCTTCACCACGGATCTGCAACTCGATCTCTTTGCCGAGCTCGCGTGAAACATCGTGTACGACGCGCTTGAAGCGGCTGAAGGTTCCGCCGATCTTCACCATGCGCAGTTGCAACGACCCTTCGCGGATCTCTTCCACGAGGCTCGTCACATTGGCCATGCATTCCTCGAAGTCACGGCTGCCGGAGCGTCGGGCCACGAGGTTTGCGCCGGCGACCGCGGTGATGAGCTCACCGATTCGGGTGATCAGCCCATCGAGCTTCAGGGAGTCGACCCGGATCGTCTGGTTGGCGTTGGCGGCGGAGCCAGCCTGCTGGGTCTGAATGGGCGCGCCAGCGGCCGCCTTCGGTGCGGGAGGCGTCAGTTTGAGCGTGCAATCGTCACGGACAAACTCGAACGCACCCTCGATCTTTTCGCGGGGCGCCTCGGTCTCGAAGAAGAATTCAAAGCCGACGTAGCACTTCTGTGCGTCGAACTCGGCGACCGGCGGCAGCGCTTCGTCGACTATAGTCAGGTCCTTGATTGACCCGAACGTGTTGAGGTAGCGCAGGAAGCCCAACGGGTCCATGCCGGCAACGAGCACATCTGGGCTGAAGCGCAGGGAGATCTGCCACGAGCCACTCGTCGAGGGCTGAGCAGCATCTTCCGTGGCCGAGGTCTTCGAGGCCGCGGCCGCGTGTGGCTGCGCACCTAATGACTTCAGCAGCTTGCTTCCGTTGGCGCGCATCTCAGGATCGGGCGGCGTGTTGCCGTTGGAAGCCAGCGCCAGGAGCTTTTCAACGTGGTCGTTGCACTCGAGGAGCACGCTGGCCACCTTTGTGTCCAGCACGGCCTTTCCCAGGCGCACGCGATCCAGCAAGGCCTCGATTTCGTGTACGAACTCCACAATCGAATCGAACCCAAACAGGCCCGCGGATCCCTTCAGAGTATGGGCGCTGCGGAAAATCCGGTTGACGTCGTCCGCGCTCGGCGCCGCCGATGTGCAGGCGAGGAGATCAGTCTCCATCTCGCGCAGCAGCTCGGCTGACTCCGCGAAGAAGGTTGGGAGTGCCTCGTCTATATTCACGCGGCCTCCGCGACAATCAGCTTGTTCAGGTGAGTGAGCTCCAGCGTAGCGCGCACACCCGGGCTGCAGGCAGTGATGCGCAGGCCGCCCAGCAACTCCCGATTCAACAGCAGGATGAGCTGCAACCCGGCGGTATCGAATTCCTGCACTTGCGACAGGTCCAACGAGCTGTTGCCGGCGGCGACTTCAGCGAGCAGTGCCGTCTCGAGTTCAGCGGCGCAATACACCGTCATGTCACCGGATACCCGGATCGTCCCGGATTGCGACTCGATCTGAAATTCCATTGCCAGCTACCTCGAATGGGGCCGTTCAGGCCATCACCAGCTTGGAGACCGCTTCGAGCATGACCGCGGGCTGGAAAGGCTTGGTAATCCAGGCCTTGGCGCCGGCGGCCCGGCCCTCCTGCTTCTTGTCCTCACCTGCCTCGGTGGTCAGCATGATGACCGGTGTGAACTTGTAGGCAGGGTGCTTCTTGACTTCCTTGAGGAAGCCGATGCCGTCCAACACGGGCATGTTGACGTCACTGATGATCAGGTGGATGCGCTCGCCACTCAACTGTTTGAGGCCTTCCTGGCCATTGGCAGCCTCGACCACTTCATAACCGGCTCCGCGCAGGGCAATGCCTGCAACAGTACGCACCGAGGCTGAATCGTCCACCAACAGAATTCGTTTTGCCATGTCTTGATCCGCTCTAGAAAAACGTCACCGCGCTCTGCTCGACTTCCCGCGACTCGATGCCCTGATGATTCTGTTTTTGCTCTTCGGTCGTGTAGGTGCCCAACATCTGATCGGCATGCTCTTTCGCCAGCTGCGCGGCTTCCTCGGCCGTCGCGTAGGCTGCCTTGGTCGAGAGCTCGTTCATGCTCGTCACCACCTGCGCCAGGATCTGGCCGACCCGGTCCTGGAATTGCAGGGCTACCAGGGACTCGCAGATTTCCCCCTTGATGGCTGCGCTTTCGACGTGCGACTGTTGTGCCGACGCCGTCAATGCTCGTGTGCTGCTCTCGAAGCGCGCGATCACCGCGCGGATCTTTTCATCTGATGCCTGGACGGCATGCTCATCGCGGGCCGCCACTTCCTCATTGGTCCTTCCGATCCGCAGAAGGGCCTCATTGATGAGGCCGACCTTCTTGGTAATCTGCTTGCCCGTATCGCGGGCCGCGTTGGAGAGAGCTCGTACTTCCGTGGCGACGACCGCGAATCCCTTACCGCTTTCCCCGGCGTGCGCGGCCTCGATGGCGGCATTCAGGGACAGGATGTTGGTGCGAAAGCCGATCTGATCGACTTCCGTGGCCATCTTGTGCAGCTCCGCGGTGTAGTCCGTCAGTACCCGGATCTGGCCGACGAGCTCATTGCGGCTCTGCTGAATGGCTCTGAGCGAATCGATCACCAGGGCGAGATCACCCCGGCTACGCTCGGCTTCGGCGCGGGCGTCGTGTTGTGAGCCAGTTCCGCTCGTGTTGAGGGCGGCCTCGATCCGCTGAACAATCGCCGCAAAGCGCGCGGTCAACGCAACAATGGCGTCTTCAGTCTGCTGGCGGGAGGTCTCGATCTGGCGCGACCAGATGGGTAATAAACTGACGACTCCGTCACTCTCGGGGCGCCGCGGCGCACCGTTTTGTGACTCAAAGCTCGTTGTTGTTTCCAATAGGTCGAGAGCGTCGGGCTCAGGCAACGCCATTACGGGCTCTCAACACGACTCGGGACTCCGCCCTGAATTCGATGTGCGAGGGAAAAGGACGCCGCGGCCTGCTGGCGCAATGATCCGAGATGCTTGGGACAACTCATGGACGCAAGTATCGTCCGCCAGGCGGTACCCCTGAAGTGGACTACTCGACAGTTTATGCAACAGATTCCGACGTCTGTTGATGTTGCGATGCGTCAGCGTCTGGCGAAGAACACACTCAACGCTGCCCAGGCCGCCATCAACATCCATTCCAGAGGAACCCGGCCCGGCGCCCGCAGCAGAGGGCCGAAGAAGGCAAAACCAGCCATGAGGAGCGCGCCCGCGAGGCACACGAGGATCGTTGGCAGGCCACCCGGAACCGCGAATCCCGGTGATTGCGGCAGAGCGCGGCGCAACTCGAGCAGCACGACGAGCGCGAGCACAACAATCAGGGTGATACAGATGGTCGCCATGTTGATGATCGGAATGAGAGCGCCTTTCCCGAGCAACATCCCGAAGATGCTGAGTAACGTGACCGTGAGGATGGCCGTGCTGGCCTTGGTGCAGGACGGCGGCAGCATTCCCGCACCGGCTTGCGCGAGCAGGATGCGGGATGCCATCAGGACCAGGGCGTTCCAGGTTTTTGCGGTGGAGGCGATTGAAACAACGAGCACAACAGACCCGACCAGGCCGTTGGGAGTGAGCGCGTTGAAAGCGGCGACGGCCGGCAGATGCGCCGCGAGGATCTGTTGCCACGGCAACATGCGGCCGGCCGCCAGAATGATCCCGGAATAAAAGAGCGCGGCTGCCACGATCCCACCGACCATGCTCAACGTTGCGGTGCGAACGCTGACATCGGTCGCCCGTTCTTCAATCACGTACAACGCGGCCTGAAATCCATTCAACAACATGGCGCACTGCGCGAAGATCCAGAAGGCACCGCTCGTCCAGGGATGCCCATCGGCGGGCTGAAACATCGGCTCGAGATTCTTCGCGGAGCCGAATACAAATCCACAAACAATCAGCGCGCCGATGACGGCGAGAAACGTAAACGTCACGACGCGCTGGAAGGTAACCGAGGAGCGGACTCCTCGAAGATTCAACACGCAGACGGTCGTGGCACCGATGAGCCCGAGCACGAGGGCGTCGCTCGTTACT
>Ga0105247_10002843_pt1 | contig 11551 bp, 7 predicted proteins | sample KBSS24metaG_FD_81519 | JGI IMG/M metagenome (GOLD analysis project Ga0105247, IMG submission 81519) | Switchgrass rhizosphere microbial communities from Kellogg Biological Station, Michigan, USA - KBS S2-4 metaG | ecosystem: Host-associated > Plants > Roots > Rhizosphere > Soil | place...
CCGGGTGCGCCCTTCGGCGCCATGGCCGAGCTGACTCGTGTCCGCGCCGGGTTCTGCATTCCCGTGCCCGATGACATCGATGACGTCACCGCCGCCGCACTGGCCAACCCGGGCATGTCCGCCTGGGCCGCCCTCGTGCACCGCGCACAGATCAAGCAGGGCGACACGGTGCTCATCAACGGGGCTACGGGCATCGCCGGGCGGCTGGCCGTGCAGCTGGCGAAGCATCTGGGCGCGGGGAAGGTCATTGCGACGGCACGCGACCAGACAGCGCTCGCGTCCGTCGAGGCACTGGGCGCCGATGTCGTGATCCCGTTCGATGTGGACGGCGCTGATCCCGAAGGCGCTTCCCGTTTCGAAGGCGCTCTCGAAAAGCAATTCAAGGACGGTGTCGACGTGGTGGTCGACTACCTGTGGGGAAAGAGTGCCGAAACCATCATCGTCGCGATTGCGAAGGCTGTCGACGACGCCAAGCCGGTACGTTTCGTCCAGGTGGGCAGCGCCAGCGGCGGGGACATCACCTTGCCCGGCGCCGCACTGAGGTCATCGGCCATCGTGCTGATGGGCAGTGGTATCAAGAGCGTGCCGTTGCCGGATCTTCTTGCCGCCGTGGGGCATGTCTTCGCCGCAACGGTTCCCGCAAACCTGCGGATCGCGACGCGCGTGCTTCCCCTATCGGACGTCCAGACGGCTTGGGACGAAAAAGGCGGAAAGGCCAGGGTCGTCTTTGTCCTGTAGGAGCCGATTCATCGGCGAAGGGTGCTCGCCTCGCCTCGCTGGCCCGCTGCCGCGGGATCGCCGATGAATCGGCTCCTACAGATGGCGGTCGCCTTTTGTTAGACTCCGCGGTGAAACGACCTGCCAGCCGTCAAGCCAGCCCCCCGTCGTGACTCTCATGCAAGCGGAACTCCCGCTTGTGTAGGCCACTCGTCCCAGGGGCACCACTCCATGCTTGAACTCCGTACCAGCCGTCCTCGACTGCTCTCGCTGGCCATCGGCCTTGCTTTTTCCGTTCCCGTCGCCGCCCAGCCACAGTCGACGACTTCCGACGCCGCAACCACGCTCGATACCGTGAAGGTACGAGGGCAACGCACGTCGAGCTACGTCGTCGACCAGACCGCTGTCGCCACGCGCCTGCCGTTGTCATTGCAGGACACGCCGCAGTCGGTAAGCGTCATCACCGAACAGCGCATCGAAGACCAGAACCTGACTTCGGTGCGCAGCGTCCTCGACAACACCACAGGCGTGTTCTCCAGTGCGTACGACACCGAGCGCGTGGTGTTCTACGCGCGAGGCTTCCAGATCGAGAACATGGCGTACGACGGCGTGCCCGTCGCGCCTGGCCTCAATGCCAGTTCGGCGGACGGTAGCCTCGATACCTCAATCTATGATCGCATCGAAGTGGTGCGTGGCGCCTCGGGCCTGCTCAGCGGCGCTGGCAGCCCGTCGGCCCTGATCAACTTCGTGCGCAAGCATGCCGACAGCCACACCCTGCAGGCGGACGCCACGGTGAGTTACGGCTCGTATAACATGCAGCGCGAGTCGGTCGATCTATCCACGCCGCTGAATGCATCGGGTAGCGTCCGCGGCCGTGTGGTCGCCACGCACGAGCAGGGCAATTCCTATCTCGACCGCTACAGCAGCAAGAAAGACGTGTTGTACGGGGTGGTGGATGCGGATCTCGACGCAAACACCACGCTCAGCGTTGGCTTCGATTGGCAGAAGTCCAAACCCAAGGGCGTGACCTGGGGCTCTTACCCAGTGTTTTACGACGATGGTGGCTTCATCCAGTGGCGTCGCGGATTCACCAGCGCGGCCGACTGGACGCGCTGGACCAACACCACCGAGACCGGCTTCATCGACCTGAAGCGCGACTTCGGTAATGGCTGGCAGGGGCATGCCATGGCCAGCCACCGAGAGACTCAGGGTGATTCGCAGCTGTTCTATGTCTACGGCTTCCCCAACCGCGACACCGGTGCCGGCGTGGATCCGTACGCTTACCAGGGGCGCGATCGGGGCCGCCAGAACATGGTGGACCTCTACGCGTCCGGTCCGTTTGAAGCCTTCGGTCGCGAACACGAACTCGTCGTGGGCGTCAACGGTTCGCACTACACCAAGGACTCCACCGAGAACGCGCACGGCGATCTCCCGGCGATCGACAACTTCCTAGACTGGAACGGCGATTATCCTTTCCCGGATTTCGCCTCGACAGGCGGCCGCGCGAACATCGCACGCACCGTGCAGAGCGGCCTGTATGTCGCCACGCGCCTGCAGCTGGCCGATCCGCTCAAGCTCGTCGCCGGTGCGCGCTATGCGCGGTGGAAGAACGACACGAACGATGCGTCGGCGGGCATCTATCACCAGAAAGAGAGCAAGACCATTCCGTACGCCGGCCTGATCTACGAGATCAATCCCACGTACTCGGCCTTTGGCAGTTACACCGAAATCTTCGATCCGCAGGACAACCGTCGCGCCGATGGCAGCTTCCTCGACCCGATGACCGGCAGCAGCCGTGAGGTAGGCATCAAGGGCCGCTACTTCGATGGCCTGCTGAACACGTCGCTGACGTTCTTCGAAACCCGCCAGGACAACGTGGCCGAAGCCGCGGTGGGCGAGTTCCTGCCGGATGGCCGCACGCAGGCGTACAACCCGGTGAACGGCACCAAGTCGCGTGGCTTCGAAACCGAAGTCTCCGGCCAACTGTCCGACACATGGAACGCCACGCTGGGGTGGTCGCACTTCAACATCAAGGGACTGGGCGACGACGGCACGCACACGGCCTTGCGCACGGCCTTGCCACGTACGCTGGTTCGCCTGTTCACCACTTACACGCTACCAGGCAGCTGGAATCACGTGACCGTGGGTGGCGGGGCCAACTGGCAGTCAGCCAGCCGCGCACCGGTCGACGGCCCGGACGGTCCGCAGACGGTGAACCAGTCCTCCGTGATGCTGGTGAGCGCCATGGCGAAGTACGCGTTCTCGCCGCAGGCCTCGCTGCAGCTCAATGCGGACAACCTGCTCAACCGGAAGTACTTCGTGCTCGATGAGTACAGCAACCTGTATTACGCGGCGCCAAGTACCGTCACGTTGACGTTTAACTACAAGTTCCTTTGATCGAAAGTAGCCCCGGCTTTTTCCAGTCGGGGCCTTCCGTAAGCAGCCCGGGGTGCTCGGCCTGGTCTAGATCAGTTGCGCTCGAGTCGCGACAACAACTCGGATGCGTGGAAGATCCGGTTGCGCTTTCTTTCCGGATAACGGTCTTGAAGGATGCCACGATCGACAAGCAGATCCACCGCCTTGGACGCCGTCGGGTACGACGACCGCAGGAGTGAGGCCACCTCGTTCACGCTCGTCACAGGATGTCCGAGCAGTAGCATTGGTAGCCGGTGAGCGACCGAGTCGGTGCGGATGTCCGAAAGCCTGTCAAGCCATCCCTCGACGATGTGGTTCATGTCACGCGCGATGGAAAGCGACGTGTCACAGGCATCCACAACCGCGTTGGACAGAAACTCCACCCATGCGTCCCACTGCTCCTTCAGCTGCACACCTGCGAGGCTGCTGTAGTACGCGTGGCGATGCTTCAGGAGGAAGCCCGAAAGATAGAGCGGCGGGTAGTTCGCCTCGGCAAGCATGAGGGGCATGAGCAGGCGACCGACACGTCCGTTACCGTCGGCGAAGGGGTGGATGGTTTCGAACTGTGCATGCGTGATGGCGAGGCGAACAACGATGCCGAGTTCGAAGTGTTCGTCTTCGCTCCTCTCATAGCGGAGCATCGATTCCTCAAGCTCCCGCATGCACGCCTCGATATATCCAGGAGGCGGCGGGACGAAGGTCGCATCCTCGATTCGTCCTGAGCCGAGCCATGCCTGCGTATCCCGCCATTGGCCTGGTCGGATGTGAGGCTGCGCGTCTTCCATCAGGACACGGTGCAAGCGCTTGACGACATCGAGCGTCAGGCCGGTCGCCTCTGGGGTCTTAAGCAAATCCAGTCCATCCTTGAGCGCGATGACGTAGCGTTCCGTTACCCGGGCATCGGCTGTGCCGCCTTCGGCACCCTGGGTGGCCTCATATTCCAAGAGTTCCGATAGCTGTGTCCGCGTTCCTTCGATCTGCGAGCTCTGCACAGCCTCGCGACGTGCAAGCGAACGCGTGATCAGGTCGGTGTTGGGCAGATGAGCGACTGCATCCTGAAGGCGTCCCAGGGCTTCGTGGGCCAGGCCGATGGCTGGCGCCACGCGGGCGGTGGACGGCAATATCCGCGGCGTCGTCGATGGAACGAGGGCATAGCAGTGCGACCGCGGCTCGTCGCATTTGACGAGGCAGCGCTGTCGACTGGGGGAGAGGTCCTGTCGGCGCATGGGGCCGCGACCCTTGGCTAAGGTTGAATAAGGGTAGGCGTTATTAAGGGATAAGTCGATATCCCTTAATAAGGGCGCGGCTTATTAAAGCTTAGCGGTCACTTCGCCGCGTGCCTCATCGCCCCCGGCGGCTCCCCAATAACCCGCTTGAACGCCCGGCTGAAGGCGGCCAGCGAGCCATACCCCAGTTGGAAAGCCACGCTCTCGATCGTCGCGTCGTCGCGCCCCAGCCACTGGGCGGCCAGGCGCATGCGCAGTTCGGTCAGGTAGCGCACCGGCGTCATACCGGTGACGGCGAGGAAGCGCTCAGCGAAGACGGAGCGCGAGCTACCCATCTCGTCGGCAAGGTCAGCCACGGTCCAGTTGCGACCCGGCTCGCGATGCATCGCGACGATGGCTTTGCCCAGGCGTGGGTCACGCAGCGCTTTCAGCCAACCGGTCGCACCGCCGCAGCCTGACTCGACCCATCCGCGCACGATGATCGCGGAGACGACGTCGGCCAGCCGGGCGAGAATGCCGGCGAAACCGGCGCGCTTGTTACACGACTCGCGCTCCATGGCGTCGAGCATCGGACGAAGTTCGGGATAACGGTCGAGCAGGGTGCCGACAAGCATCACGTCGGGCATGGCGGTGACCAGGGGCTGCATGCCGCCCAGCTCGAACTCCATGCATCCGCTGAAGATCAGAGCACCCGACGCGCATGCACTTGCGTCGCACTCGGGATGGATGTTCGCAACGCTGTTGCACAGCGGCGTGGCAAGGAAGTCGGTGACGTCGCGCGACGGTACATCCGCCGAGGAGAGAAGGACGTGGGGACGGCCTTGTGGAAGCAGAACGGCGTCGCCCGTCTCAAGCGGAAGAAGCCTGTCGTCGTGCGTCCGCAGGAGCACGGGCCCGCGGCCCACGAAATGAAACTGCGCATGCCCCGGCTCGCCCTTGAACCCCACGCCGAAGGGGCGGGCCAGTTCGATGCGCCGGTAATTCACGCCGACCAGGCGCATCCCCAACAGCAGCTCGCTCGCCGCATCCGATTCGTCTGCAAAGGCAGGAAGAGTCATAGGTTCGGACGTACGATCAAGGATTAAGGATTTGGCATCATATACCGTCCGGATAGACCCGCCTACCATCCTCGCTTTCCTTTGGCTGGACAGGAAGCGACATGACGGTATGTGCGGAAACCTGCGACACGGTCGCAGTAACGGAGCAGCCCGCCTGGGGCGCGGTCTTCGCGGTGACGCTGGGCGTCTTTGCCCTGATCACGGCTGAATTCCTCCCGGCGAGCCTGCTTACGCCCATGGCGGCGAGCCTCGGTGTGACCGAAGGCATGGCGGGGCAGACCGTGACCGCGACCGCCGCCATCGCCCTGGTGACCAGCCTTGTCATCTCGGTGCTTACCAGGAATATCGACAGGCGGATCGTGCTCCTTTCGTTCTCCGTCCTCCTGGTCGCGTCCAACCTGCTTGTCGCCTTCGCGCCGACGCTCTCACTGGTGCTCGTCGGCCGCGTGTTGCTCGGCATCGCCATTGGCGGTTTCTGGACGATGTCGGCGGCTGTCGCCATGCGACTGGTGCCCGAGGCGCTGGTCCCGCGAGCGCTGTCGATCATCTTCAGTGGCGTCTCTGTCGCTACCGTGGCTGCGGCGCCGCTGGGCAGCTACTTCGGCCATCTCATCGGCTGGCGCAACGTGTTCCTCATCGCTACGGTGATCGGCGTGCTGGCCTTCTTCTGGCAGCTTGTCGTACTGCCGAAGATGGCACCGACGGGCTCGGCGCGGATGGGCACCCTGGTCGATGTCATGAAGCGTCCCGTCATGCGCGCGGGCATGCTGTCAGTGCTGCTCGTGTTTACCGGGCACTTCGCGTTCTTCACCTATCTACGGCCCTTCCTCGAAGTAGTGACTGGCGTGAGCGTAAATGGGCTTTCGTTGATCCTGTTGGGCTTCGGTGTGGCCAACTTCATCGGTACGTCGCTCGCGGGCTTCATGCTGGAGCGCAGCCTGCGGATGACGTTGCTGCTGATGCCGTTGGCCATGGGTGCGATAGCGCTCGCGCTGGTCGCCCTGGGACGCGCCCCGATCGCCGACGCGCTACTTGTCGCGCTATGGGGCATGGCCTTCGGTGCCGTGCCGGTGGCATGGTCCACCTGGATCACAAAAACCGTTCCCGATGAAGCCGAGAGCGGCGGTGGCCTGATCGTGGCGGCCGTGCAGTTCGCGATCACGCTCGGCGCGGCAGCCGGCGGCGTGGTGTTCGATCACACCGGCGCATCGGGGGTCTTCGTGGGAGCGGGGGCGGTGCTGCTCGTGGCGGCAGCAATGATCTTCGCCAGCTTGCGGGATCGGCTGGAAGCACCCGTAGCCATGGCATCCGACGCATAACCGTCGGGATCGTTGCATGCAGTCGGGGCAACGCCCTCGGCTGCATGGCGATGTTGGGCTATTTCGCAGCGTTGACCAGAACCTGCTCGAGTTCGGCGTGAGCCTGGTCGAGCTTGCGCTGACGATCCGCGATCTTCTTCGGGCTCTTGCCCTGGCCCTTGGCCTCCTGCAGGTCATGCTCGCGCTCGGCGACTTCCTTCTGGGCCTTGGCCACTCTCGCCTCGGAGGCCTTTTGCAGCGAGGCATCGGTGCAGTGATCCTTCACTTCCGCGAGTGCCGTTTGCAGGCCCTTTACGCGAGAGGCATTCCCGTGGCTCTGGGCGTAGCCGATCTCGGTCTCGATCGACTGTCGCTTGGCATCGCAGCCGCTGGACTGAGCCAGCGCGACGGTGGGCAGGAGGAACGAGGCAAACAAGACGCCTGACGCAAGAGCTCGCATGATGTCGCTTCTCCCGATCGATGATGGGCTCAGACCCATGGAGTTGATGCCATGCCCACCCTATCCGTCAAGCGTGTGTACGACGAGCCAGCATCCCGCGACGGCATGCGTGTCCTGGTCGATCGCCTCTGGCCCCGTGGTCTGACCAAGGAAAAGGCCGCGGTCGACCTCTGGCTCAAGGAGGTCGCACCGACGCCCACCCTGCGCACCTGGTTCGACCATCGCGAGGACCGCTTCGACGCATTTGCCGAAAAGTACCGCGAGGAGCTCGCTCATAACCCGGCTGGCGCGGAGTTGAAGGCACTGGTGAAGAAACGCAAAGTGACGCTGCTCTATGGCGCGCACGATCCTGCGATCAACCACGCCGTCGTTCTCGAGGCGTGGTTGGGTCATTGATCGAAGGCCGTGAGGTCAGGGGGTCGCCTTGGGCTCACCGGATTTCGGAAGACCTTTCTGGGCCTGCATCACTTGCCGATAATCCGGCGCCATGACGGGTCCCGTGCGCAACGCACTTTGATAGTTCCCCTGCATCACCAGGGACACGTCGCCCAGCCCGCCATCCTGCGCGGTGCTCCATGAAGCAATGGCCACGGTGTTGTCGCCGTGCCTATTCAGCAGCCCGGCCGGCAGTTCGAAATCGGTTTGCGGGCCGACGTCGCTGATATAGCGGCCGATTTGCCAGCCGTTGATGAAGACGATGGCACGGTAGTGATGCGGCGCGACGTCGTGGATGCGCAGGGCGATCGGTACGTCCTGTCCGGCGGGAATGTCGAGTTGAAAGCGCGTGCGGTACCAGTCGACGCCTGGTTTGTCTGTCGCGCGGGGCAGGGTGGTGGTTGTCCAGCGTCCGTCGACGAAGCCGGGCAGATGCCAGCCCATTCGCTCGCCGTACAGGCCGCCGGCGTTGAACGGGCCGCGCACGGGATCGGGCAGATCCTCACCACCGACGTTGCCCTGGATCTTCCAGTGGATGTCGGTCGGCGCACCGGCGAATGAAGCCCCCATCAGCCCGCGCGGCTCGCGGAAGCTACCGCTGTGTTCTTCCTGGAGGTGCCCCGTGTTGTCGATCAGCACGGCAACGACGTTGTCACCGCCTGCCTTGAGCCAGCGGGGGTCGATCGGGAATTGCTGCGCGCCGCTCGGGTTGCTGCCGAGAAAGTGTCCGTTGAGCCAGGCGGTGAAAATGCCATGGTTGCCCAGGTGCACGCCGGTGTTGGCGGCGAGAAGGATGGCGGCTTCCTTGCCCGTAGCCTTGAAGTGGCCGCGATACCACACGTTGCCGTGGTGGAAGTCGTAGTCGTCGCTGTCCGTGATCGGCAGTTTGTGGTTCCAGTAGGGGTTGGGCGTCGTGGTGCGATCGGTGGCGCGCCATTCGCTATCGTTGAAAGCAGGCTCGATTTCCGGCGAGGCGTCAGTGACGCGCCAGGAGGTCAGCTTCGGCAACGATACCGGCTGCGGCCCGTCGACGTGGCCTTGCAGGCTGCCGGACGCGGTAACGTTCGCTTGTACCGGTGTGCCGTTCCATGAGAAGCCGTGTGTGCCGGGCATGGCGAACAGTTCGATGTCGCCGCCCTTGTCGGCGTCACCGGTGAGCGCAACTTGATCGGCGTCGTTCATCGCGTTGCGCGCCAGGTACGGGCCACGCACCAGGATCGGTCCCGTTCGAGTGTCCAGCTTCCAGAAGCGCTTTGCCGCCGCGTTGTCGCCAACCAGCAGGAGCAGGGATGCATCGCCCTGCTGGATCTCCACTCGTGCGAGGCCGTCATGACGGTAATTCAGGCGGAGCGTGTGCGTGGCAGCGTCCCAGTGTGTCGCCACATTGCCATCGACGACGCGCGTGATGGGTTCCGCGGCGTAGCGCAACACGGTCTCGCCATCCTCATCGCGCCGGCCGTATAGCACCACCACATCGCGACCGCCGAGCTGCAGCTGGGTCATCCACTCCGATGTCGAGTACGCGAGGTCCTGCTTGCCGAAGTGGTAATCGGCGAGGAGCATTTTCGAATCGCGCCCGTAGATGTGGATCGCCGTGCCGGGTTGCTGCGGGATGGTCGTATCGCCTGTCTGTTTCAGGGTAATGCGAAGATGCGTCGCATCGTTCGAGGTATCCGTCGCGTCGGCGTGCCGCAGGATGTAGAAGCGCGTGCCGTCCTCCGGGTTGACGCGGGCGGTGACGCGAAGACGCGGGTTATCCGGCACGGAAGTGGCCACGGCGTCGGTTCGCGCGAGCGGTGCAACGGCCTGCGTCATGTAACCGATAAGCTTCTGTTGGTCGTACTTGTCGGTGAGCTGGCGATTCGCCGTGATCGCCGCACCGTAGTCGTATGAGGTGTAGACGCCCGGCGACGACAACCATCCCCAGTTGATGCCGCCGTACGTCATGTAGAAATTCTGCATGGTCGAGCCGGCGGCGACATTCGACTCGTAGAACACACGCTCGAAGTCAGGGCCGGTGAGCTTGCGGCAGGCTTCATAACCCGGACCGCCCCACACGTCGAACGCGCCGCCCTGGAATTCCGGGAAGAAAAGCGGCGAGCGTGTCAGGCGCTTACGTTCACTGGTGAAATCATAGACGGCGTTCCAGCGCTCGGGCCGCGTGCAGTCGAAATCCGCGGGATAGGAGTCGTAACCGGGGATATCGACCGCGCCGACACCGGTGATGAAATTGTCGTTGTGATTGCCGGTAAGTGGAACCGTGATGCCATCGGCACGCGCCTTGTCCTCGATGTCCTGCATATAGCGGCGGCTATCGGCGGAATCGTCGTAGAGCTCGTTCTCGACCTGATAGAGCAGCACGGTGCCGCGGCCATCGGTGAGTTGGTGACGCGCGAGGATGCGATCGATCTGCGTCATCCATTCGCGATAAGCCGCCGTGTAATCCGGTGCGGTCGAGCGCGGCTTGCCGGCGGTCGTGACCAGCCAGCCGGGAAAACCACCGGCGTCGGTTTCCGCGTTGATGTACGGGCCTGGCCGCGCGATGACATAGATGCCTACGTCGCGTGCCATGTCGAGCAGACGGTCGACATCACGGATGCCCGAGAAGTCATAAACCCCGCGCTTGGGCGAGTGGTACCCCCAGTCGAAATAGATCTCCACGGCGTTGAAGCCTGCGGCTTTCATCTTCTGCAGGACATCTAACCAGAGGTCGGGGCTAGGCAGCCGCCAATAGTGGAACGAGCCCGACCAGATATACGTCGGCTTGCCGTCGATGATCAGCGAGTAGCGGTCGTAGGCGATGGTGTGCGCGGGCGGGGCAGTCGTCGCTGTCGCCGCAGCTTGCGCGGCCTGGGCCTGGGCTGGGGCAATGACGCTGGACGTGGAAAGCGCCAGCAGCCCAAGCGCTGCCGAACGTGCGGCAAAACGGCCAGACGGCCTTTGAAAAGCAAACATCCCCAACCTCCGATCGACGACGGCGCGCCCTATGGCATCCGTGGAGGTTGGGGTATTTTGGGTAGTTTTGCAAATTTGGGTATTGCTGAAAAAGCGGCGCCCCGCCCCGAAGGTTGGGGGGGGGCGCCGACATCGTTACGGCGCAGGCAGCGCGTAAGCGACCACCGAGTCGCCCATCTTCGTTCCGAGTGAGCCATGACCGCCGGCCATGATGACGATGTACTGGCGGCCGTCCTTGCCCTTGAAGCTCATGGGAGTGGCCTGCCCACCGGCGGGCAGGCGCGAACTCCACAGCTGGCGACCGTCGGTGACGTCGTACGCACGCAGGTAGTAGTCGATCGCGGCACCGAAGAACGCAACGCCGCCGGCCGTGATCAGGGTGCCTCCCTGGCCGGGCACGCCGAGCGGAAGGGGGATGCCGAAGGGGGCGGAGTCGCGTGTCGTGCCGTTCTTGTGCTTCCAGATGACCTTGCCAGTGGTCAGATCCACCGCCGACACCCAACCCCAGGGCGGTGCTTGGCAGGGAATGCCGAGGACACTGAGCAGCGGCGAGATCTCCACACCGTACGGCGCTCCGGTGTCGGGGTGCACGCCCGAGGTTTCATTGGTCGACGCCTCGCGACGTGCGACTTCCGCGGCGGGAACCAAGCGGAAGACGAATGCGAACGAGTCGGGGTTGGTGAAGGCGATCTGTCGAACTGGATCGACAGAGATGCCACCCCAATCGAAGACGCCGGCGTTACCGGGGTGGATCAGGGTCTCGGTGACGCCGGGCGGAGTGTACGGCCCGTCATACCGCATGGACTTGAAGCGGATGCGGCACATCACCTGGTCGAAGGGCGTGGTGCCCCACATGTCCGCTTCGGTGAGCCTGGGCGGATCGTAGTTGAGCCGCGACCTGGCCTGCGTCGGCGAGGTGCGATCGCCTGGCACGGCGCCCTGGGCCACCGGCACTTCGTCGATGGGGATGATCGGCTTACCCGTCAG
>Ga0105247_10002845_pt1 | contig 11549 bp, 7 predicted proteins | sample KBSS24metaG_FD_81519 | JGI IMG/M metagenome (GOLD analysis project Ga0105247, IMG submission 81519) | Switchgrass rhizosphere microbial communities from Kellogg Biological Station, Michigan, USA - KBS S2-4 metaG | ecosystem: Host-associated > Plants > Roots > Rhizosphere > Soil | place...
AGGCGGCGCGGTAACGGTCATGATCACCCCGGATTTATTCAGGAGCATGTATCTTGCTGCCAAACGTGCAGTTAGAAAGTATGAGGTGGTATAGCTCGTGATCGGCATGGAGAATTGTTTAAGCTCCATATCGACCAGCGATCCACCCAGGTACTTAACCGGCGAATTCCCCACCGCGTTGAACGAAATATTGATACGGCCTGCCTTAGTTACTACCGACTGCAGGTGCTTATCTATGGCCTGCTCATCCAGCGCATCCACCTCCGCTGCCGCTGCATCGCCACCAGCAGACACAATGTCCCTGGCAACTGCTTCAACCGGTGCCAAACGATGCCCGGTAAGAAAAAGCCTGGCCCCTTCGCGTGCAAAAGCACGTGCAACAGCGCCGCCGATTTCGCCCCCTGCCCCATAGATCACTGCAATTTTGTCTTTCAATTCATTCATTGTTTTTATTTTTAACGTTAAATACACGTGAACCATTCACGCTTCATAACTAAGACGTAAGGGGCGAACGTTTCCGGACATTTTATTTGGATTATTTTTTTGGTGCGTCTCGTCCTAAAAAAAGTTTACACAATTATTAATTAATGCTGCTTTAAATATCCAAAATGAATATTAGCGGTTCGTGGTTTTTCGTCCACATTCATTGCAGTTTGTTGCTGGGTAGGCGGCGTGCCCGGCAAACCCCTGCGAAGCGCCCGGCGGTGAATCGTTCAGCAACAGTTAGCTGGCAGGGCCGCCTGCCCCCGTTACATAAGTCGCTTAAGCAGTAATATCCTGACAAATCATCGTTTTGCATGCCTTTGCCAGGCTGGCCATTATATTTTTTTTGGATCTTTGCTTTATGAAGAAGAAATCAATACAAATAAAGGTGTCGGCAGAAATAGGAAACGTCTCAGGTATTTGCGCTATCCCGCCTGCACCAGCATGTGTTCTTGTAATGGCACATGGAGCAGGTGCGGGAATGGAACATTCGTTTATGGAAACATTGGCATCCCGGCTTGCAGAACAAGGAATCGCCACGGTACGTTTCAACTTCCCTTTTACAGAAAACAAAAAAGGAAGACCCGATTCGCCGGCAGTTGCCCATATGACTATCAAAGCTGCTATTGCAAAGACGCGGAAATTGTTCCCGGATATCCCGCTATTTGTTGCCGGCAAATCATTTGGCGGAAGAATGAGTTCCCAGTATTTGTCGGCTAACCATGATGATACCGTAAAAGGCATTATCTTTTATGGTTTCCCGCTTCATCCAGCCGGCAAACCTTCCACCGAACGGGCAGAACATTTAAAACAAATACATATACCGATGCTGTTTTTACAAGGCACCAAAGATACATTGGCAACCTGGGACCTGATTGAAGCGGTATGCAAACCACTCCGTTCAGCCAGCCTGGTAAAACTGGAAGGGGCTGACCATTCCTTCAAAGCAGGAAAAAAAGATACCATGTCACTATTGGTTGACGCCACAAAGCAGTGGACTGAAAAAATAGTTGCCCGGAAAAATAAATAGCAGGCATACCGGTAAGGACTTGTAAATTCAGCCTTCGTGGCAATATTGTTTATACAACCGGCTTTGAATAAATCATTACCAGCACATTGCAGTGACAATGCCAGCGCGAGACGTAGAAACCCTTTCTTTGTTTCGTACATGTACGATTTCCGTCGTGAAAACCACAGATTAAAGATCGATTAGAAGTCCTCTTGTCCACAATGGCAGTGTGGATTAATTTTGGATAACAAAGCTGGTAACAAATCCAATATCCTTAAAAAGACAAACGACCCAATATCCGTAGAAAATCCAAACCATTACCGGCCTGATTAAAAGAATTTGCCTCCTGCTCCTAAGCAGGAGGCTTTTTTTTACACTCTGTTTTTATCCCTAATTTGGTTGTATTAAACTTCCCCGATGCAAAATAGGCTCTCCGAACTGTATGGCAATATTGATATCTACCTGTTTGATCAATTATTAAAAGGCCGTTATGATAATGTTCAGAAACTGCTGGATGTGGGTTGCGGCAATGGACGAAACCTGTATTATTTTTTGCGCAATGGTTACCAGGTAGCAGGTATTGATCCCGATGCGCAGGCTGTCCGTAAGGTAAAAGAACTATCCACCGCGTTGGCACCGGGTAATCCCCCCGAAAATTTTGTGGTTTGCCCTGCAGAAAATTTGCCATATACCGATGCAAGCTTTGACCTGGTTATTTGCAGCGCCGTATTGCATTTTGCAAGGGATGAGCAGCACTTTGAAAGCATGCTGCGGTCGATGTTCAGGGTTCTGCGACCGGGTGGTTATTTTTTTGCGCGCCTGGCATCGGATATAGGGATTGAGGCACGGGTAAAATCATTGGGCAAGGGCCGCTATTTATTGCCAGACGGTTCCGAACGTTTTTTGGTGAATGAACAAAAGCTCCTGCAGTATACCAATGAACTGGGAGCATTGTACGAACCCATCAAAACCACCAATGTGCAAAACATACGTTGCATGACAACCTGGTGTGTACAGAAATCCGGTGGTTGACCGGCAGGGCGTAACAACCAACACGATGCATCATATACAATAAATAGCCACACGTGCTGCAGGTCCATCAATCCACCAGCATATCAGTTTTGGTGGTTTTGGAATGCGCAGGACCGCGCTGTTCATCGCTGCCCGGGATGTGCAATTTGCGCGGGGGGCTCTTTGTATTTAGAGAACTGGGATCAACAGGCGTGACCTTACCCGTAAACATTTTTTTCAATACAGCAATGAATTGCCGCAAGTTGCGTGGAACAGGCATTGTTTGTTCTTTTTAAAGTGACTGAATAGCAATTACAGGTAGCAGATAATGGGCAGTAACGAAAGTTAACGATTCCCTTCTTTTTTGCCAAATTGTTTATGAACCTGTACGCCTCAGCGGCAAAAAAAATCCACCACAGTGAGAATGATGGATTTTGACCGAACTAATGGGATAACTGTTATTCTTCAATTATTTATACTTCGCTGCTGTATTTTTGCCCCGCATTACTGACGGTGAATGTTGCATTTTTAGGTTGCCGTGATACTTACTGATTCAGTAAGATTGCAATAACATTCTCTACCTTTGTTTCCTTACTTGCACTATATGGGAAGACAAAATATCCCTGTCATTGTTATTGCGGCTATTGTTCTGGCAGCATTGGTGGTGTTTCTGATCTGGAAAAACCGGAAGGATAAAAAATTACTGAACCCCGATGCGGAGGATGCTGTGAATGAGACACACATGGACCAGGAAAGGAAAGCTGATAAAATGTAATTAGCCGGACCTGCAATCATCAAAACGTTCATTTAAGAACATTTTCAAGTTGTTGCGACAAGACCGTAAATAATTTTGAGATTCTTCTACAGACGCGCTTATCCAAAGTATGAACAGTGAAAGATAGCCGAATTTTCTTATCGCTGCAACAACAAGGCATCCGACCTTATCCTTGTTCTAAATTACCGGTATTTTTGATTGATGCTGGTCAATTAACTGCTCTTTGCTCCGCCTGCAAGTGGTGTTTATTTCTGCCGGACTTTTAACGGACGCTGAAGCAACAGCAGCAAGGCCAGTCTGCGCTCGAGCCCGCAGCTGTTTACATTTTTATTTCCTTTGGACTTTTGAACTGCATCCAGTATTTTGCGGCGTAACAAATCGAACCCCGACGCCCGTGAAAAAGACAAACAACCTTATTCTGCGCCTTGATATTATATGGAAGACAATTGTTTCTTCCAGGTCTTTCATATTGGCTGCTTTCATGATTGCTCCGTGCTTACAGTCATCAGCGCAAATACCCATCATTAATTCTTTCAGCCCGCTTTCCGCCAAAGCCGGCACTGTTCTTACCATCAACGGAAATAATTTTAATGCTGTTGCAGCTAATAACACGGTACGATTCGGTACCGTTAAAGCTGCAGTAATAGCGGCTTCTGCAACCACATTGCAGGTGATTGTGCCGGCGCAGGCCAGTTATGCGAGGGTGTCTGTTACCAATAATAACCTGACAGGATGGAGTGCACAATCTTTTTCAATTTCATTTGATGGTGCGGGAACCGGCTTTTATGCCAATTCGTTTTCAGAAAAAACGGATTCTGCGCTTGGCGGAGGCGCGGGCGCTGTTGGTTCTACAGATATAGACAATGACGGCCGTACAGATATCGCCGTACTGCAAACAGGTGCCAATAAAGTGTTTGTTTACAGAAACACGGGATCCATTGGCGCGATTTCATTTGCTGCAAAGGTTTCTTTCTCCACCGGCAAATCAGCATCGGCCATTGCGTTCGCCGATATTGACGGAGATGGAAACGAAGACCTGATTATTGCAAACGCTGGCGACAGTAGCGTTGCAGTATGCCGGAACACCAGCAGCAAAGGCCTGGTTTCTTTTTCGGCAGCCGTTAATTTTAACACGGGCGGCGCCTGTATGAATGTGATTGCCCGCGATTTTAATAATGATGGCAGGGTTGACCTGGCCCTGGTCAACACCAGCACCAATACCATTGCGGTACTTACCAACAACAGCAGCGGCAATGGCATTGATTTTCTCGTCCGTCAGTTATATGCTACAGGCAATTCCCCCGTCAGCATCAGCGCAGCAGATCTTGACGGAGACAACCAAACAGACCTGGCAGTTGCCAATGCCGGCGCCAGTAATTTTTCTGTGTTTAAAAACACCAGCGCGGGCGCAATCACTTCTTTTGCTGCGAAAACAGATTACACACTTCCCTATACACCCATTGCCATTGCAGTTGCTGACCTGGATGCTGATAATAAACCGGAAATAGCTGTCACTTATGCACAGCTCGGAAGCGCAGTCATAATGCCGAATACCAGTACGGGTTCAACGATTTCCTTTGGCACACCGGAAACTTTTCCCATTGGTAACATCAGTAATAATATTGCTGCAGCAGACATGAACGGAGATGGAAAACCAGATATTATAACGTACCACGGTATCCCTTCGGGGATTTGCGTATTACGAAATAAAAGTGTTCCCGGAAATATTGATTTTGGGATGTTTGTCAATTATCCGGCAACTGGTAACCCCGGAGATATGGTGCAGAACGACCTGGACGGAGACAGCAGGCCGGATATAGTTGCAGCCCCGTTCGGTACTTCGGTACTGGAAATTATGCGTAATACGGTGCCCTATCCATTCATTGCCGCTGTTAAACCGGATACCGCTGGAAACGGCAGTGTAGTAACGGTGACGGGTTATAATTTTAATCCCGGCTCTTCGATCAGCTTCGGAGGAACGCCACCTCTTTCATTTAGCGTTGATTCTCTAACAAGTATCAGCGCTGTAATGGATACGGGCAGCAGCGGTAAAATAAAAGTAAGCAATGGTTATGGCGCTGCCGAAATAGCCGGATTTATATTTACCAAAAAACCGCAGATCGTATCCTTCTCTCCCGCAGTTGCGGGCAGGGGAACCGAAATACTGATACAGGGAATTAATTTTACGGGAACAACCGCTGTTTCCTTTGGAGGCAATCCCGCAGCTGCTTACACGGTTTTATCGCCCGGCTTAATTAAAGCAACTGTTGGAAACATTGGAACAGGAACCTTTATTGTTGCTGTCACGAACCCCTCTGGTACGACTTCGCTGGACGGGCTTTATACCGGTCCAACGATTAAAACCATTTCCCCGCTGAGCGGTCCGGCGGGATCAAAAGTTGTTATTACGGGTGAGCGTTTCAGCAATAGCATTACCGGCAACATCGTTTATTTTGGCGCGGCACAAGCAACCGTTTCCTATGCTGATTCCGGAAGAATTGAAGCCACTGTTCCTGCCGGCGCAAGTTTTGACCCCCCCACGGTTACTGCCAATAATTTAACCGCCTTCGCCACCCACCCTTTTGTGGTTAGTTTCGCCACTACCGGCCAGGCATTTACGCCCTCTTCTTTCGCCCATGTAGCCGATTCTGTAACGGGGAACTTTCCGATAGCAGAAACCATTGCTGATTTTAACAACGATGGGAAAAATGATATTGCCGCCGCTAATTTTGCTGGTTCGATCGTATCGGTTTTGCAAAATACCAGCACCAACGGTTCGGTGTCTTTTCTCCGGAAAAAAGATTACCCGGTAGCCAATTATCCAAGACGCATTGCCACCGGCGATCTTGACGGAGATGGTAAAAAAGATTTGGTTGCGGCTATTGCAGCGGGCAATGATTTCACCGATTCAATCGCCATCTTCAGGAATACCAGCAACAATGGCGGAGCAATTTCCTTTGATAACCGTCAGTCATTTTATATCGGGTATGAAACCAATCCCGAGGGCGTAACCACCGGTGATTTTGACGGGGATGGCAAACCTGATTTGGTCGTCGTTGACCTTAATATTGCAATTGTGCTGAAAAATACCAGTACACCAGGCAATATATCGTTTGGCACCAGGACCAATTTCTATTTTTACTCAGATCCTTTTGGCGTTGTTGTAAGGGATATGGACAAGGATGGAAAACCAGATATTGTTATCACCGGCGATGCCGGTATCACTATTTTAAAGAACACTTCTTCCGGTGGCGTTATTTCATTTACAACGCTAACCGCTATTTATTCAGGCGGTTGGCGTTTTCTAAGTGTTGCGGTGGGTGATTTGGACAATGATGGATTGTTTGACCTGGCAGTTTCCAACGGTGGCAACAGCCTGATGGCGGTATATAAAAATACCAGCGCGGGGGGCGTTATTTCATTTGCCGCACCATTGACTTTCTACCAGGACCAGGCGAACGGAAATATAGCCATCGGAGATCTGAATGGTGATGGAAAACCGGATATCGCGGTGCTTAGCAGCGATGATATTTCTGTCTTCAGAAACAATTGTTCTGCCGGTTCTTTTTCTTTCGGAACGCCCGTCGTATACGCAGCCCCGTATGGCATAAGTGCTTCAGACATCAGCATAGCTGACATGAACGGAGACGGGAAACCTGACATTGAATTGTTATCCTCCACCAATAACGGGGTGAGCATTTACGCCAATACTTTCCAGGGTATTGCGGCTACCCTGCCGCTGACGATCAAGGGCACATCAGAAATATGCAGTGGCGATTCTGTTCTCCTGCAAACTACCGAAGTGGCGGGTGCTTCTTATCAATGGTATAAAGATAATATTGCACTGACCACTTCCATCAATGCCGCCTGTACAGCAACGGCGGCAGGAAGCTATACGGTTGTAATGACCAGTAGTGGTGTAACAACCTCTTCTGCTGCTGTAAATATTACAGTCAAGTCGTTGCCGGCTCCACCAGTCATTACAGCAGCCAATGGTTTGCTTTGCCAGGACCATGACCAGGTGCTCAGCTCTTCTGTACCTGTAAACAATCAATGGTATCTAAATAATACCCTGCTGACCGGCGCTACTGCCAATTCATACCGGACAGCAGTTGGTGGTTCTTATACGGTGGTAACAAACATCAATGGCTGTTATTCCCCTCCATCCGCTGCGAAATTAATTACCCTCATTCAACGACCGCAGGCAAGTATTTCTCCGGCCGGACCCATTACTATCTGCGGTAATGACAGTACTGTGCTTAATGCTATGGGTGGTACAAATCTTATTTACCAATGGACGGTTGCAGATAACCCCTTGCCGGGCGCTACTGCACCCAATTTTACCGTTTACAATCCGGGTGTTTATAAGGTGCTTGTAGACATCACTGGTTGCTCAAGCTTATCATCGCCCGTAATAGTTATAACCAATGCGCAGCCGTTGAAGCCAACCATTACGTTAACCGGTTCCATACTTTCATCCAGCGCAACGGCCGGCAATCAGTGGTACCGCAACGGCTCACCCATTGCTGGTGCCAATTCAGCTACTTATCAACCTGCTGATGCAGCAAGCTATTCTGTTACCGTTACTGCCGGCGGATGCAGCAGTCCAATGTCTGACGCGATAAATTATACCGTTACGGGTATTGTGACCATTGACAATACACACTTTATCAGCCTGAACCCCAATCCGGCAAGGGATTTTTTAAGATTGTCTTTTAATCTTTCCGGCACGGCAACCATTGATATGATGCTGATTGATATGGAAGGAAGGATATTGGGAGAATGGAAAAAACTGCCGACAGGCTCTACCGTCGGCATATCAAATCTTCCGGCAGGAATGTTTTACGCAATTGTACAAAATGCCAATGGAAAGGCGCACTACACTTTTAAGGTGATAAAACAATAACGGGGTCAACCCCAGGTAATCAGGAAAAATTACTTTACCTGATTACCGTTTATAGGAGAAAGAAAATTTATCAGCAGGCACTATGCATCAGCGTATTGTTGCATTTATCAAAGCGAAGCAGGCTGGTTTGAAAATGGACGGCGCAGTCACTTGCTGATTCTTTCATTAGCAAAATAGTCCAATACCCGGCAGACCATCCTTATAAAGGTTAAATGATTTATCCTACATTCACTTACCGGAATTAAAGGATAGTAAAACAAACAAAATATTCATGCGCCGCCCGCCCATCATCTTCATTGTATTACTAACAAGCCAAATTTGTATTGCCCAATCATGGGCAGATACCCTGTTGTTGATAGACAAAACATTCAGCCAGTACAAACCAGAAAACCCCGGTTGCCAGGTATCGGTATCAAGAAACGGGCAAATTATTTTTTCCAAAGCCTGGGGCATGGCAGACCTGGAACGCGGTGTACCGCTTACAACGCATTCAATTCTCGAAGGAGGTTCGGTATCAAAACAATTTACGGCAGCGGCCATACTGCTGCTGGAACAGCAGGGAAAATTGTCGCTGGACGACGATGTAAGAAAATACATCCCGGAACTGCCGGACTACGGAACACCCATCTACCTGCGGCAAATGATGCACCATACCAGCGGGTTAAGGGACTGGGGCGCTATTGCCGCGCTGGCCGGCTGGCCGCGCGGAACAAAGTTTTATTCAAATGAGGATGCGCTGGAAATCATTGCCCGCCAGCAACACCTGAACCATCCACCGGGAGCAGAATTTTTGTATAGCAATTCCAATTATAACCTGTTTGCCATCATTGTGCAAAGGGTAAGCGGACAAACCCTTGCCGCATTTACGCAGCAATATATTTTTGAACCGGCCGGCATGATCCATACCAGCTGGAGGAATGATCCCAACCGGGTTGTCCCCAACCGGGCTATTGCTTATTCAAAAACAGTCAACGGCTACCAGACCGATATGCCCAATGAATATGTTTATGGCAATGGCGGACTGCTAACCACAACAGAGGACTTATTAAAATGGAATCTTTTTTACCAGCAGCAAAAACTGGGTACCACCTCCCTTTACCGCAAACAAACGGAAACAGAACCGCTGACCAACGGCTCTATGAACACCTACGCAGCCGGTCTTTTCATTAACGATGTGATGGGCTGGCACAATATCAGCCACAGCGGCGCAACTGCCGGCTACCGGGCCTACCTGGAAACATTTAATGAACCGGGGCTGTGCTTTGCGGTATTAAGCAATACTTCAGCGTTTAATATCGGCAATGTTGCCGCCATGCTGCGCAAAATTTTCCTGCGCCCCAATACGAAAAATCTCCCCGGCAATACAAAGACCATCCATCTTTCTGACACCGCATTAAATCATTTCACCGGTCTGTATAAAAATGAAAGGGACGGTTCCACTTCCTGGTTGTCTTTAAAAAATGGGCAAATCCTGCTGGACAATGAGCTGCCATTACAACCACTGAATGAAAATATATTGACGGCGAATAATTTTCTTTTACAACCCGATGGCAGCAAAGGCTGGTATATCCCGCTCTCACCCCGCGATACCATACCTTTTATTAAATTGGAACCGGCGCATCCGCTGCCAAAAGATCTTGAAGCCTATACCGGCAAGTATTTTTCTGCAGAAACAAATTCATGGATGACCATCGAAATGAACAAAGACAGTTTAACGGTTCAACTCAAACCTGGCGAATCCTTTCCGCTGACACCCACTTATAAAGATGGGTTCAAATTCGACGCCCTTGACGCATACATAGCTTTCAACAGGGACGCCAATGATAGAATATCAGCACTCTCCATCAGTGTTACGAGGGCGAGAAATGTAGTTTTTAGGAAATTAATTGTGAATTAATGCGAGGCGCCGCGCCAGAACGCAGCTTGCCCGAAACAAGCAGCTTTTCCAAATAAGATTTGTATTAACTTTATTACTATGAATCCTGATAAAAAAATACTCATCATCACCGGCGATGCAGGTGAAAGTTTTGAAATTCTCTATGCCATGCACCGGTTGCGGGAAGCAGGTTATGAGCCTGTAATTGCAGCCCCTGCTGTTAAATCCATGAACCTGGTAATCCATGATTTTGAACCCGGATGGGACACCTATGTGGAGCGCAAAGGTTATTTGGTGGATGCCCAGATTTCCTTTGACCAGATGGTTGCCGATGAGTACAGGGCGGTTCTTTTTCCCGGGGGACGCGCACCTGAATATTTGCGCAATGATCCCAGGGTAATCAGCATCACGAAAGAATTTTATAACAGTGGCAAATATATTTTTGCTATTTGTCATGGTGTGCAGATTCTGGTAACGGCCGGTTTGGTGAACAACAGAAAAATTGCCTGCTATGAGCATGTTAAGTTTGAAGTGGAATCTTGCGGAGGCATTTATGTTTCGCCAGACGAAGCAGTAAAAGATGGCAGAATTGTTACCGGGAAAACCTGGCAATCTCATCCTGAATTTTATAAGATCGTATTCAGTTGCCTGAAAGAACCGGAAAAAGCTGTGATGCCCAATTAAAGAATGACAAGCAAAGGCATTCTCCGGACAAACCATTTTTAATGCTGGTATACAAAGGATACGATCAGTCAGCGCTTGACAGGCAGTATAATAACCGGTTGCATGTTCCGGATTATGCCACTTATATGGATAGATGGGAAATGCTCAGCAGGCAAGCGGAAAAAGAATTGTCCGTTGTTAAAAATATTCCCTACGGCGCCTTACTGCGTGAACAATTAGATATATATCCTTCGCTGCAACCTTGCTCCAAAACATTGATCTTTATTCACGGTGGCTATTGGCATAAATTAGATAAAAGCAGTTTTCAGTTCATTGCGGCGGCATTCAGTAATTATGGAATCACTACCGTTCTGATAAATTATCCGCTGGCCCCTGTAGTGGCTATTGATCAAATAGCAGCATCCTGCCGCTTGGCTATTCATTGGCTATACCATAACATATCAGCCTACAATGGTGATCCCGCGCAGCTTTATATTGCCGGGTATAGTGCAGGGGGACACCTGTCGGCCATGTTGCTGGCAACGGACTGGAGGCCGTTTAATATTATACCAGATACCATTAAAGGGGCATGCGCTATCAGCGGTTTGTTTAATTTAATCCCTGTCGGGCTTTCTGAAATTAACCAGGTACTGAAAATGGATACGGAAACAGCGTTTCGAAACAGCCCGGTTCATCTGGTACCGGCAACACAATGTCCGCTGTCTATCATTGTGGGCAGCAATGAAACAGATGAGTTCCTGGATCAAAGCAAAGAATTATACGCATGTTGGAAAGAAAGTACCCCTGTAGAAATAATAGAGATAGA
>Ga0105247_10002847_pt1 | contig 11542 bp, 10 predicted proteins | sample KBSS24metaG_FD_81519 | JGI IMG/M metagenome (GOLD analysis project Ga0105247, IMG submission 81519) | Switchgrass rhizosphere microbial communities from Kellogg Biological Station, Michigan, USA - KBS S2-4 metaG | ecosystem: Host-associated > Plants > Roots > Rhizosphere > Soil | place...
CATCTCCCGGTGCTTTTGAAGGTTCAAAAGGTCCTGCTGGGCCTTATATTTCTAGCGGCCTTCTCCCCAACGACAGCCTACGCGGATGACGAAATCCGCATCGATTTGCCTGCCGGCGGCCAGCTAAAAGTTCGCAACGATTTCGGCGATGTCACGGCCGAGGTCTGGAGTAACAACCACGTCGCTGTCTCCGCCATTGTCGGCGGTGATGGCGCCAAGAGGTTAACCAGATCGCCGATCATCATCGATAACCGTGGCTTGGTGATCACGATCTCCGTCGTGCGACGGCCAGTGGATCCGGTGGTACCGATTCATCTCAAGATCAAAGTTCCTGACAATGCCGACATCACTGCGCGATCTCTGCGCGGCGCCATCAAATCCACGCTTGACGGCCCGTCACCGACAGATAACCAGCCATTTCAAACACGCGTCGGAAATGGCGGCCCAAAGATCGACATCCAAACACAAGCAGGCGCGATAGTCCTGGGTTACGCCTCGCGTCCGGAAGTCGCGACAACGGATCCGCCGGTCAAAGAGCCTGAGCTACTCGGTGCCAATGGTCCAAAGCGCGCCTCCGGAACTCCCGCGCAGCCAGTCACCAGCGACGAGATCAGTGAAGGCGACGTCATTCGTGTCGATTCACAACTCGTAACACTCAATATCAGCGTCATCGATCGCAGCACCAATCGTGGGCTGCTGGGCCTGGCCCAATCCGATTTCAAACTATTCGAAGACGGCGAGGAGCAACGGATCGTCCAGTTCGATTCGTCGTCTGCGCCTTTCGATCTCATGCTTTTGATCGACTTGTCCGGATCGACGAAAGAAGTCATCAAGCTGATTCGCGCCGCTGCGATTCGTTTTGTCGACGCAGCGCGGCCTGCAGATCGCATCGGCGTGATCACGTTTGCGGGCGAAGCGAAGGTCATCTCCGAGTTAACTGCCGATCGCGAGTTGCTGCGCCAGCGAATCGAGACGATCGATACCGCGCGTGGCGACACGAAGCTCTACGACGCGACCAACTTCGCGATGGATGAGTTGTTGAAGGAGTCTAAGAAGTCACGCCGGAGCGCTATCGTACTGATGAGCGACGGGCTGGATGGCACAATTCCCGGTGTCAGCGGACAGCAGGGCTCCCGCAAGAGTTACCCGGAAACACTCCGAAACATTCAGGAGTTTGACGGTGTCTTATACACGCTGTGGCTAAACACCGAGTACCAGGCGATGAGCCCGGAGGACACGCAGCCGGAAGCGTTCGACGCCGGTCACGATCGCATGAAAGAGATGGCTGACGCGGGCGGCGGCGTCTTCTACGAAGTGGAACGGTTGACTGATCTCGCGGGCGCTTACGAGCAGGTCGTCGCTGATCTTGGAACGATGTACAGTTTGGCGTATCGTCCTGCAAACAGCACACGCGATGGAAAGTGGCGAGCGATTAAGATCGGTGTTAGCCGCACTAACGCCGTGCCGCGCGGCAAACGTGGGTATTATGCGAATTAGAGTTTTCACAACTGTTTTCGTGCTTCTTGTTTTTTGCGCCGTTGTGGTTGCTCAAGACCCGCCCGAATCAGTTGAAACCGTTCGCATCGACTCAGACCTCGTTGATCTGAAAGTCAGCGTGCTGGGATTTCCTCTGAACGCGCCACCGCCGGTACTCGATCCGAAAGACTTCGTCGTGATGGAAGACGGCGTGCCACAGGAAATCTCGTTCTTTGCCGCCGCCGACACGCCGTTCGATCTCGTTCTGCTCCTGGACCTCTCGGGTTCGAATAAAAAGAAATTGAAGATGATCCGCAACTCCGCGAAACGCTTTGTCGATGCGGCACGTGACGTGGATCGTATTGCGATCGTGACGTTCACGGACCGGCCGGCGCTCTACTCTTCATTCACTTTGGACCGCAAGAAGTTGAAGAAGACGATTGACGAAATAGACTACGCCGACGGCGGCACGAATTTCTGGGATTCGATGGATTGGGTACTGCGCGATCTAATCCCGCAGGGATCAGGGCTGCGCCGCAGCGCGATCGTGGTGATGACCGATGGCGTCGATAACGCGCTTCCGGGCGTTGAGGGGGCTGGTTCACAAACACCCTTTGAGGAGTTGCTGGCGAAGATCAGGAATTCAGAAACCCTCGTGTTTCCGATCTATCTCGACACTGAACTTGAGAACAAGGATCGCCATGATATGACACCGGCTACCTATGCGACCGCGCGCGAGCAACTCGGGCAGATTGCGAGTACCTGCGGCACGCCGATGTATCGAGCTGCGCGTTTGAGTGATCTCGAGCAGGTGTATGCGCAGGTGGTCCGTGATCTCAGCACTGTCTACAGCATTGGCTATCGACCGACGAACAAGGCACTCGATGGGAAATGGCGCTCGGTCGAGGTGCGTTTGTCGACGCGGACGGATCTATTTGCACGTACCAAGCGCGGCTACTTTGCAAAATCTCGTTCTTAGCCGCAGTTGAAAAACTTGTAAATGTTCCTGACCAGACTATAATGCTCAGGAGCTTAGCGCCCGCCCACAATCTTTAATCGCGAATCGGAGGGTATTTCGATGAGAAAAGCTTTCAGCCTCCCGGCGTTGTTCACTCTTTCAGTGGCCTTCATCCTGTGCTGTTCGATCGTCAACTTTGCTCAAAACCGGGAAAAATTCGTGATTTCCGCCAAGGCGGGCGGGATTAATGCCATCACCGGCCAGGCCGACGTGCACGGGAAAGGCGAGTCTGAGTGGCAACAACTCTCGATCACTGACGATCTGGACTCCGGCGATCGCGTGCGAACCGCGAACGATGGTCGCGTCGAAATCCTGCTGAATCCGGGGTCTTACCTGCGCGTGGGTGGCGATTCTGAAGTCGAGCTCTTGAACAACGCGCTCGAGAACCTGGAAGTACGCTTGCTCCGCGGCACCGCCATCGTTGAGGCTACCGGCGCTGATGGACTCGAGCTCAATATCAATATCAGCACGCCCCACACGAAACTCGCGATTGTGCGACAAGGGCTCTACCGGTTGAACGTGATTCCAAACGACACCACCGAGCTGATTGTCCGTAAAGGCCGGGTCATTCTCAGCGATGATTCGCACACGAAGGTTAAAGGCGGGAACAAGGTCGTCTTCAGCGCTACTAACGTCTCCGTTGCAAAACTGACGAAAGAAGAGAAGAAGGTTCAGGAAAACATCGATAACTGGAGTAAGGAACGCGCGGAAACGCTCGCGAAGGCCAATCGACATATCAACGATCGGATGATTAATTCGGCGTTTGCCACTTTCCGCGATTGGGATCCGTTCTCGCGCTCGAATGGGTTGTGGTTCTTCAACAGTCGCGCCGGGTGTTACACGTTCCTGCCGTTCTCATATGGCTGGGGTTCGCCGTACGGCAATTCCTACTCGACTGCGATATTCAGCCCGTACTTTGGGCTCGGTTATCCGCGAGGCGGGAGTTGGCCTCATCCCGGCAATACCACCAACAACGGTTCGCCTGGCGGTTATACCCATCCGACGCGTCCGGTAACAACTACGCCAACTACGCCGACGACCAATCCATCTGGCTCTTTCGGCACGCCCATGGGCCGCCGTGAACGCCCGATCGATCCCGACACAGGCGCCCGCATGCCCCACAAGAACCTTGAGCCATCGCGCCCGAACTAAGAACCAAGTCAGTAGAATAGAACAAGTCAGGAAGAGGGGTTTGCCCCGCTCGGCCAATCCAAGTAACGGCGGGGGCAAGCCCCTCTTCCTGACTTGTTCTATTCTTCCTGCTTTGTGATTTTTGTGCCTTTTTGTGGCTACTGTTTTTGTAATTCTTCGAGCTCTTCGTTGATGAGGGCTTTGATCTCGGAGTGTTTCAGTCCGGCGAGGATGAGTTGGGTCAGGGCGGTGCGTAATTGAGCGCGTAGGCGGTCGTCAGGCTTGTCTTTGAGCGTTTGGGATATCACGACCGCCCCTGAACCATGTTTGACGCGTATCAGCCCCTCTTTTTGCAAACGACGATAGGCGAAAGCGACCGTATTCAGGTTCACGCCGAGGTCCGACGCCACTTGCCTCACCGGCGGTAACAGCGTCCCTTCCTCCAGCTCACCCCGCGCAATCAGCGTCTTAATCTCATCAACCAGTTGCTGGTACAGCGGCCGCGCGTCTCGTTCATCAACCGTAACGAACATATTGTCTGTTGACTATATACACTAGACAATCAGAGGACAAGACGAAGTTTTACTTTTCGAACGCGAGGTTATCCACCACCAACGTGCCTGACTCGGGTTGGCATTTGTCGCAGAACACTCCGATAGTCACAGAGGTTAGTTTCATCAATATATCGCGCTTTAAATCGAGGTGCGTGGCCCATTCGGGCTGGCGAAATGAGTCAAGCTTGAACTTGTAGGTGTTGAATCCCGGAGAGAGGCGAAACGTCATTTGCGGATAACCGGATTCGAGGTTAACGCCCTGACCTCGGGATACTAGCTCAACTCGAACTGACTGTGGCCCTTTGCCGAAGAGCCGCATGGAGATGTACTTGTATCCACTGATATCGTCTGCGACCGGCTTGCCATCCTTCTCAGGCTGACCAAAGACTTCCAAATTCACACCTGCCCACTCGTTCGGCATACGCATCTCGTACTGAAATGCCGCCGCGGTATCCTGATCAGTTACTCGTGCCGGAGCCGGGCCTGGAGGGTCAGCATTTTCGAGGCCCACCATTTTCGGCGCAGCGCCCATGTTTTGTGCCCAGCGATTTAGCTGAGTGCGGCCACCACGTGAACTCACCAGACGGCCGTTCTCAAGCTTTTGGAAATCTGCATAAATCAACTTCTCGTCGCCGGCCTTCGAGCTGTCGCCGTTTTGGGACAGCATTTCTCTACTGCTAACACACAAAAGCGCAAGCGCTAACCCAAAGCACACGCGCCACCCTTTCATCATGGTCGCACTCCTAACTATGGATTTGGATTATCTTGATGAGCCCTAGTAGCATACGTCCTCTGTCAAGTCTCTAACTATATCTCTCCTTGCAACGATAATGCTGATTGAACCACCGCATCCACTTTTGCCTCGAAACTAACCGTATCCCCTACCATAAACACATTCGGAACCGACGTTTGATAGCCCATTGAAACCGACTCCTCAACTCCGAGCACCATCCCAAGCTTGCGCCGTGTTGAATCGTAATAGGTGCGCGGGTTCGCGGTTTCAATCACTTCGATGTCACTCCCGAGCTCAGGCAGCGCTGTATGCAATCGATTCCAGAAATGCTCCAGCGCACTCTGGTCCCATTCCTCGTAATCTTCCTGACTGGATTGGTAAGCGAACCACGAATCGATTTCGGCGCGCGTCGTGAAGGTGACCGCGCGTTTGCCCGGCGGCGCCACTCCGCTCGACGAGATTGCCATCGTGAACTCCCCTTCATCATCTTCCACGCGCATTAGTTCTGCAGGCAGTCGCGTCACTGCCGCTTCGTCAATCCCCGCATATAAGACGTAGACACCTGCGCCGTGAAGCGTGCTCAGATGCTTCTTGATCTCAGCGGGCGTGCGATTCAAACCGACGAGTTTGCCATACGTGTCCCAGATCGTGAGGTTACTGACGATCGCCTTTTTCGCAAACACTCTCTCACCACTCAGCAGATCCACTCCCACCGCTTGTCCTGCATCATCAAACGCGAGTCGCAGCACTGGCGAATTCAAACGCAACTTGCCGCCGCTCTGCTTGATCGACTCAGCCAAACGCTCGGCGAGAGTCGCGGGTCCTCCGGCGATCGAGTAAAGATCGCCAGTTGTTAGCGTAACGTCACTCCGATCAGCACGCCGCAAAACGTAAGGCGAGGTCAACAGCGACACTTCCGGCGCCGCGACTGGTAGTTGAGAAAAAAGCGTGTCGTAAACCTCGCCGGCCCCGAAGGAAGTGTAGAGTCCCATTCCCGGCTCGAAGTCATAACCGGAAAACTCCACACGCGCGATGCACCCGCCGACCTGCGATTGTCGCTCGAGCAGGCACGTGTTCAACCCGCGCGCAGACAACAACGCCGCGACGGTCAGACCACCAATCCCGCCTCCCACTACGACGACGTCGTACGCGCTCATGCTCAGTCTCTACTTGAAAATATCTTTGTCGATGAAACCGCCCAACACGATGAAGACCGATTGAATACCGTTGAAAACGAGGTGGATGATGAAGGAAGGAAGAAGTTTGCCCGTTACGGCGCGCGACACCGTCAACGTGAAGCTCAGCAGCGTTATGACCAGGATAACGGCGAGATTGTTGCGGTACTGAAAGACGTGAACGCCCGCAAACAGCAGCGAAACCAGTGCGATTGCGACACCCATTCCCGCTGCCTTTTCGAGTGTTTTATAGAGCAGGCCGCGGTAAATCACTTCTTCGACGAGCGGCGCTGTGGCGACGGCCACGAATGCGGTTGCTAAACGTGTGTAGATCGAGCTCTCGATCAGCAAATCGAGATCGGTCTTGCGCTCTCCGTAAAGCGAGGTGATGCCGAGGGCGAGCAGGAAAAGTAGCGTTGCCACGAGGGCGCTGACCAGCGTCACGACCATCGGACTGGAACCACTGGGCCAATCGAAATCGATGTTCTTCCAGAACGGGCGGCGGCCTCCATACGTGATCAAAAGCCACACAATCACAAACGTGAGCAAGTGCGTCGGAAGAATTCCGATGACGGAGTAGAAGATCAGCAGCTTGTCTGAGGCGAGTGCTTCCGGGTTCGGCGGACCGAATTTGGCTATACGCCAAATAAGATATGGAAGCGTGTAGATCAGCGGCACGATCAGGAGCAGCACGACGCTTGCGATCCACACACCGATGCTGATCCCGACGTCGGTCCAGGCCGACAACCAGGGCGTCTCCGTCGTAGCCGGAACTGCTTCGCCCGATCCTTCACCCGAGCGCAACACTGGCGGCTCAGCACGTTCTTCTTCAGGGAGCGGTGTTAACTGCTGCGATGGTTCTTCGGTGAACACTTCGATGAGTTTAGGTGGTTGATTGTCTTCGGTCAAACGGCAGGATATTCGATGTCCAACATAGGTGCTCCGACCCGTGGCGCCGCAAGCATCAGCCCGATGATCGTCTTCGCATCCTGAATCTCGCCACTCGTGATCATCTCGAGCGCTTCGCCGATCGGCATGCGAACAATGTCCAGCACCTCGTCCTCGTCAGGGTTTGGTCGGCCTTCCGTCAGCCCGGTGGCGAGATAAACCCACATCTTCTCTTCAAGAAATCCCGGCGACACAAAGAATTCCGAAAGCTTCTCGAGCCGATCGGCCACGAGTCCGAGCTCCTCTTCGAGCTCGCGCGCGGCGCCGGCTTCGGGGCGCTCGCCATCGGCAAGCGTTCCGGCGGGGACTTCGAGCAGGTAACGAACCGCGGGATGGCGATACTGTCTTACCAGCACGACAGTACCGTCGTCATGGACCGGCACGATCACGGCGCTCCCCGGATGATGGACCACGTCACGTTGATAGGTGAGCTCACCTTCAACGACGGTGTCGACCGTGACCTTGAACACGCGGCCGTCGAATACTTTTTGACTGTTCAGTATTTTGGGTAGCTCTTTAGTCATGTGTTTTTCTCAACATCTGCGGGCGCATCTCGCCCGCGAGATAAAGCGATCCGGCAACGCAAATCATTCCCTCGCCGGGCGTGTTGGCAAGCGCGATTTGCAACGCTGCCGCACTACCGTCGCTCTTTAGTATTTTCCCATGAGCATAACGCAACGCGATGGGTTCGAGCATTTCAATCGTGGCGCTTCGCGGGTTATCGACCGTTGTCAGCACCAGCACGTCTGCAACCGGAAACAGGATCTCACCGATCTGCTCGAGTTGCTTATCACGCATTGCTCCAAAAACCAACGTGAGCGGTCGTTGTGCGAACTCGTCGAGATATGCGCGCAATGATTCTGCGCCCGCGGGATTGTGTGCGCCATCGATTAAAAATGCCGGTTGGTGTGGAATCAATTCCAGTCTGCCGGGATGTTGCGCGGTTTCGAGCCCGCGCCGGATTGCAGCGTCCGGAATATCAAAACCGGTTTCGCGTAATAACTCGGCCAGGTGAATCGCCACTGCGGCATTCTCGAGCTGGTGACGACCGCGCAGCGCGAGGTTAGCTCGGTCTTTGAAATCATCATCGTCGACGAGAACCGGAGTCACGCCGGTTTCTTTACACCGCTGGAGCAGGACATCCAATGCCTCGGGATATTTTTGGCGCCCGATCACGGCGCGAACGCCCGGACGGATGATCGCAGCTTTTTCAGCGGCGACACTCGCAATCGTGTTGCCGAGATACTCCTGATGGTCCAGTGCGATCTGTGTGATGGCGACGATCTTTGCGTTGGCGGCGGTGGTGGAGTCGAGACGTCCGCCCAGTCCGGTTTCGAGAATGGCGAGCTCGATTCTCGCTTTACGAAATGCAAGCAGGCAAATCGCTGTTACCTGTTCGAAAAAGGTGGGACGGGCTTCGAGTTGTTCAGAGACATCTTTGACGGTAGTCGCGCAAGCCGCAAATTCTTCGCGTGTGATTTCCGTGCCGGAGAGCTTGATGCGTTCAGTGATCGAGACGAGGTGCGGTGAAGTGTAAAGACCGGTCTTGATGCCTGCGGCGCGACAGATCGAGTCGAGCATCGCGGCGGTCGAGCCTTTGCCATTCGTGCCCGCGATCTGTACTGATGGGAAAGCGCGTTCGGGGTTGTCGAGAGCGTTGAGAAGTAGTTCGGTGTTACGGAGGCCCAGCTTGATAGCGAGAGTCTCATGCCCAAGACTCAGGAGATATTCAAGAGCCGCCTCAAACTTCATAAGAATAGTTAGCCACAAAAAGGCACAAAAAGCACAAAAGCACTCATGGAAAGAACAAGTCAGGAAGAGGGGCTTGCCCCCGCTTGTCCAATCCAAGCAGCGGCGGGGGCAAGCCCCTCTTCCTGACTTGTTCTTTTCCCACTAGTTCTTTCCCATCATCTTTTGTGATTTTTGTGCCTTTTTGTGGCTAACTATTCTTTCAGTTTGGCGGCGCGGCGGGCGCGTTCGATGTCTGACTCGCCGTGGATCTCGGGGTTCATCATGAAGTTCAGGAGCTTGGAGAGGTAGTCGCGCATCTCGCGGCGATCGACGATGTCATCGATCATCCCGTGATCGAGTAGGAACTCGGAGCGCTGAAAATCCTTAGGCAGTTTTTGTCGAATCGTCTGCTCGATCACACGTGGCCCGGCGAATCCGATGAGCGCCTTCGGCTCCGCGATGATCACATCACCAAGCATCGCAAAGCTTGCTGTGACACCGCCCGTCGTCGGATCAGTCAGCACTGAAATAAACGGCAAGCGCGCTTCATCGAGCACCGCGAGCGCCGCGGAGATCTTCGCCATCTGCATGAGCGAGAGCGTGCCTTCCTGCATGCGCGCGCCGCCCGACGCGGAAAAGATGATCACCGCGCTGTGTTCCTTCAGCGCGCGCTCGATCAGTCGTGTGACTTTCTCGCCAACGGCCGAGCCCATCGAGCCTCCGATAAACGACATGTCCATCGCGGCGGCAAGCACCGGATGATCTCCAATCGTGCCGCGCCCGTTGATGATCGCTTCGGGCAGACCAGACGACTCGCGGGCCTGCGTAAGTCTTTCCGAGTACGGCTTGCTATCGACAAACCCGAGCGGATCGATCGAGATCACTTCGCCATCGAGCTCTTCAAACTTACCGTCGTCAAAAAGTAGTCGTAGCCGCTCGCGCGCGCCGAGACGGAAGTGGTAGTTGCAGTGTTTACAAACCTGGAGCGCGTCGTCGAGCTCACCCGTAAACAGGTGCGCTTCACACCCTTCGCATTTCACGAAGACGTTCTGAGTATTTACGACACGGTCTTCGGGTGGAACCGCTTCAATTCGCTTACTTTTCTTGCTGAACCAGGCCATAGGAATGCGAGGAAGGGTAGCACAAACCGAAAATCTGTGGTATCCGCGCGGCTAAAACTCGATCCCCTGCTGCGCGCGAATGCCGGTAGTAAAGGGATGCTTAATCTCCTTCATTTCCGTCACGAGATCGGCTGCTTCGATCAATTCCGGCGGTGCATCCCGGCCCGTGACGACGATGTGCAGCGCCGGTTGTGACGCGCGTATCGTGCGAATTTCCTCTAGCACCTCGGCGATCGGCAACATGTTGTAACTCAGCACGTAGACCAGCTCGTCGAAGACCAGCATGTCGTAATCACCCGAGCGTAACTTCTCGACGCAGAGCGCCCAGGTTTCGCGTGCGGTCTTGATGTCCTGATCGGGATTCTTCGTGTCCCAGGTGAAGCCGTCGCCCATCGTGTGGACTTCGATACCGAGTTTCTCGGCGGAGACATGCTCGCCATAACGATCGTTGCGCGACTTCATGAACTGAATCATGCAGCACTTCAAACCGCGTCCGGCGGCGCGCATCATCAGACCCAGCGCACAGGTCGTCTTGCCTTTACCGTTGCCGGTGTGGACCATCAGCAGACCGCGCGTCTTCTCCTGGTAATCCGCGCGGCGCCACTTATACTTTTTGTCTATCGATGACATAAAAAATAGGTCCTATTCGTCCTATAGGACCTATTTAGATAACTGATTCAGTTTCTTTCAATGCGTCTTCGGTGATGTCGCGGGCACCGTTCGCGCGCTTCACTGCGTCCTGTAGCAGCGCCACGATCGTCGTCTCGGCTTCTTCCCAGCTTCCTTTGAGCGTGCAGCCGGCTGCGTTTCGATGACCGCCGCCGCCGAACTTCTCCGCCACCTTCGCGACGTTGACATCGCCTTTGGATCTCAAGCTCGTGCGATAAACTCCCGGCTCACTCTCTTTGAGCATCGCGACCGCTTCGACTTCGCCAACCGTCAGCGGATAGTTAACAAATCCGTCTGCATCTTCGTCGGAAGCGTGCGCCTGCTGTTGCATCTCGATTGACTGCCGCATACACGCCACGCGCCCGCTTTCATCCCGGCGCGCCGTCGATAGCACCGCGCCCATGAGCTGAATCCTGCTCCACGGGTAGCTTGCAAACACCGCTTCGGCAGTCTTCGCCGGCTTGACGCCGGTCCGCACGAGCTCGGAAGCGACTTTGAACGTGCGCTCAGTCGTGTTCGAGTAATGAAACGATCCGGTATCGGTGATCAGCGCCGTGTAGACGCATTCAGCGATCTCTTTCGTGACGCGGACGCCGGTCGCTTTGCAGAGGTTGTAGATCATCTCACCGACTGCCGAAGCCGTTGAATCGATCCAGTTGATGTTACCGAAAAGCGCCGTGGTCGAATGGTGATCGATGTTGACGACGAACTGCTTCTCGAGATCAGCGAGCCCGGGCCGCGTGATATCGGAACATTCGATCACGAACACTGCGTGGTAAGAAGGATCGACTGCGGGAGTGACGCGCACATCGTTAGCGCCGGGCAGTTGTTGGTAAGCGTGTGGCACTGGATCGCGCATGATCACTTCGACATCTTTATCGAGCGCGCGCAACAACCAGTAAAGACCGAGTGACGATCCCAGACTGTCACCGTCAGGGCGAATGTGTGAGGTGATCGCGAAACGACGTTTTGCCTCGATCAGCTCG
>Ga0105247_10002852_pt1 | contig 11525 bp, 8 predicted proteins | sample KBSS24metaG_FD_81519 | JGI IMG/M metagenome (GOLD analysis project Ga0105247, IMG submission 81519) | Switchgrass rhizosphere microbial communities from Kellogg Biological Station, Michigan, USA - KBS S2-4 metaG | ecosystem: Host-associated > Plants > Roots > Rhizosphere > Soil | place...
CGCCGACCTCGCCGGTGATCTTTCTGAAGCCGTCCACGTCCGTCATCGGGCACGGCGACACGATCCGCCGGCCCGTCAGCGACCGCGTCGACCACGAGGGCGAACTGGCCGTGGTCATCGGCCGTCCCGCCCGTGACGTCGCACCGGAGGACGCGCTGTCGTACGTGCTCGGCTACACGTGCGGTAACGACGTGTCTGCGCGCGACCAGCAGAAGGCGGACGGGCAGTTCACCCGCGCCAAGGGCCACGACTCGTTCTGCCCGATCGGGCCGTGGATCGAGACCGTCTTCGACCCGTCCGACAAGCGCATCACGGTCTCGGTCAACGGCCAACCGCGGCAGGACGGGCGGACCTCGCAGATGATCCACGACGTCGCGCATCAGATCGCGTTCATCTCCAACGTCATGACCCTGCTGCCCGGTGACGTGATCCTGACCGGCACGCCCGCCGGTGTCGGCCCGATCGTCGCGGGCGACACCGTCACCGTCTCGATCGAGGGCATCGGCGAGCTGTCCAACAAGGTTGCCGCCAAGTGACGGTCCGCGTCAGGTTCTGCCCGTCGCCGACGGGGAATCCGCACGTCGGAGCGATCCGGACGTGCCTGTTCAACTGGGCTTACGCCAAGCACGTCGGCGGCACGTTCGTCTTCCGCATCGAGGACACCGACGCCGCTCGCGACAGCGAGCAGGCCTACGACGACATGCTCGCCGCGCTGCGCTGGCTGGGGCTGGACTGGGACGAGGGGCCCGAGATCGGCGGCGCCTACGAGCCCTACCGGCAGAGTGAGCGCACCGAGACCTACCGTGACGTCGTGGCGCGGCTGCTGGCGGCCGGTCACCTCTACGAGTCCTTCTCGACCAACGAGGAGGTCGTGGCCCGGCGCAAGGAGCGTGGCGAGGACCCGCAGTTGGGCTTCGACAACTGGGACCGCTCGCTGACCGACGAGCAGAAGGCGGCGTTCCGTGCCGAAGGGCGTGAGCCGTCGCTGCGCCTGCGCATGCCGGACGAGGACCTGGGCTGGACGGACCTCGTGCGCGGCGAGATCTCCTTCGCTGCCGGGCAGGTGCCGGACTTCGTCGTGGTGCGCGCGAACGGCGATCCGCTGTACACGCTGGTGAATCCCGTCGACGACGCGCTGATGAAGATCACGCACGTGCTGCGCGGCGAGGACCTGCTGCCGTCCACTCCGCGCCAGATCGCGCTGTACCGCGCGTTGATCGACATCGGCGTGACCGACTTCGTCCCGTCCTTCGGGCACCTGCCGTACGTGATGGGGGAGGGCAACAAGAAGCTCTCCAAGCGCGATCCGAACGCCTCGTTCATGCTCTACCGCGAGCAGGGCTACGTGCCCGAGGGCCTGCTGAACTACCTCGCCCTGCTCGGCTGGTCCATGCCCAAGCCGGCAGACGGCGAGCCGCCGGAGATCTTCTCGCTCGCCGAGATGGCCGCCGCGTTCGACATCGCCAACGTCAACGCCAGCCCCGCGCGGTTCGACCCGAAGAAATGCCTGGCGATCAACGCCGAGTGGATCCGCAGGCTCACTGTCGAGGACTTCACCGCCCGTCTCACGCCGTACGTGGAGTCGGCCGCCCTGCCCGTCCGTCCCGGCGTGATCGAGAAGGCCGCGCCGCTCGTCCAGACCCGGTGCCTGACGCTGTCCGACGCGGCAGCCAAGCTCGCCTATCTGCTGAACGACTCGATCACCGTGGACCAGGCCGCCCGAGAGAAGTCGCTCGCGACCGAGCAGGGCCAGGCCATCCTCGCCGCGGCGATCAATGCGCTGGAGACGCAGCAGGACTGGACGGCCGAGCCGATCCACGAGGCGCTGAACGCAGCGTTGCTCGAGGGTGGCCTCGGCCTGAAGCCCAAGCAGGCGTTCGGCCCGCTGTACGTGGCGCTGTCGGGGAGCCCGTCCGCCCTGCCCCTGTTCGACTCCATGCAGATCCTCGGCAAGGAGCTGACCATCGCGCGCCTGCGCGCGATGCTGGCCGAGTAGCGAGGGACGAGCATGTCGAGCCCACTCGACCGGAGGGCTGCGATTCCTCCCCCGGTGATGGCCGGTTTGGAGGACCGACGGGACGTCCGGTAAAGTTCCACGTCGGCCCGAGCAAGACGTTGACCGGGCCGACCACCCTTGGGGTATGGGGTAATTGGCAGCCCAACTGATTCTGGTTCAGTTAGTCTAGGTTCGAGTCCTGGTACCCCAGCGCTACAAGAGAACAAGCACGCCAGCAAGTCCTTCAGGCCCCCATCGTCTAGCGGCCCAGGACGCCGCCCTCTCACGGCGGTAGCGCGGGTTCAAATCCCGCTGGGGGTACCAGAGGAGTGAGAGGCCCGGGTTTCCGGGCCTTTCGTCATTTCTGGGCCGGGGCAGCAGCGCAACCTCGGCGCGTGTGCCCGGGCATCTGCTCGACCAAGTGGGAATTGGGCTGTGCACGCGTACGACGAGGCCCCCGCAGTCAACGACGGACGCCGGGACTGGTGCTCAGGCCACCTTGAAGAGGTAGATCCCTTCGACCCGTCCCGTGGTGGTCGTGCCGGGAGTCTTCGGGCCGAACGGGTCGCGCCGGCTCGGCGCCTCCGCCTCGACGAAGACGAAAGAGGCGTGCTGCAGCGCCCAGCCGGACTCCTCAATCTGGCCGATCAGGTCGGGGGCACCACCGTGCCGATTGGTGCGCGAGACGTCGCCGACCTGGTTGGTCACGGCGTCGAGCATCGCCGACGGCAGCTGGATCTGGAACCAGTGGTCACCGCGGTACCGCGCGCGCTCCGCGAGCCGGACAACCCACGCCCACTCGTCGGGTGTCTGGAATGCGCTCACCACCCTTTTTGTGTCGGCAGGACGGGCGCACTCTTGACGGGGGTGAAAGATTCCGAAGGTGATCACCTCCGTGTGGGCGGTGCCGGTCGACGCCGACCGGATCCAGCATCTGCTCAGCGACGACGACCGCGACCGGTTGGACACGCTGTTCGACCCGGCCGACCGCAACCGTTTCGCGACGGGACGGGCCCTGCTCAGGCTGGCGGTATCGGACCTCACCGGTGTCGCGGCCTGGCGGGTCACGTTCGACGCGACCTGCTCGACGTGTGGCCGCCCGCACGGCAGGCCCGTCCTCACCTCCGCCTCGGGACCGGACGAGCTGCACCTGTCGGTCAGCCATGCCGGTGATCGTGTCGTGGTCGCCGTGAGCGCCAACGGACCGGTGGGCGTGGACGTCGAGCCCTGGGCCAGCACCCGCTTCGACGGCTTCGACCAGGTCGCGCTGACGGCCGGCGAGCGGGCCGAACTCGCCGCACTCGGCGAGGCCGGGGCAGCGCACGCCCGCACCGAACTCTGGGTGGCGAAGGAGGCGGTGCTCAAGCGGCACGGCATCGGGCTGGACCAGTCGCCCGAGACGCTGCACGTCGGCGTCGGTGCCACGAAGGTCGCAGCTCCCGCCGAGGAGAGCCTTGTCGACCTGGTTCCCCTCGACGTCGGCCCCGACTACTGCGCGCGTCTCGCGGTGGTCGGCCGCAACGGTCTCAGCCTCGCCGAGCACACCTTCTAATGTCGCGCTTCATGCGGGTGCGCCGTCCGTTCCCGCAGAGCCCGGGTCGTCACCGGGCGAACGTAGCGCGAAGGGTGTCGTAGGCCTCGAGCAGGGACGGGCCGTACCAGGTGAGCAGGCGACCCTCGATGAGTCGCGTCTCGGCGCCGGGGAAGGCCTCGGGGCCGTCGTCGGCGGTGAAGACGTAGGGCTCGTCGGGCAGGACGACCAGCTCGACGCCTTGGGCCATGATCTCGTCCGGCGTGGTCCTGGGGTAGCGGTCGGGACTGTCGGCGAAGACGTTGCGCAGGCCGACCCGTGCCGCCAGGTCGCCGGTGAAGGTGTCGCTGCCGACGACCATCCACGGGTCGCGCCAGATCGGGATCGCGGCGGGTCTTGTCCCGTTCGGTTCCGTGCCGGCCCACGCCCCGTCGACCTCGTCCAGCCAGCCCGGCGCCGGCCACTCCAGGGCGGCGAACATGCGACGCAGTTCTGCGATCGCCTGCGGCACCGTCCTGATGTCGGTCACCAGCACCTCGAGGCCGGCTGCTTGTAGTCGTTCGACGTCGACGCGGCGGTTCTCCTCGTGGTTGGCGATCACCAGGTCCGGACGCAACGCCTTGATCGTCTCCAGGTTCGGGTTCTTGGTGCCGCGTACGCGGGCAACGTCGAGGTCGGCCGGGTGGGTACACCAGTCCGTCGCGCCCACGAGCGCCTCGGGGCGGGTGGCCGCGATCGACTCGGTCAGGGACGGAACGAGCGAGACGACGCGGGACGCGGGCACGATGTGAAGTATGACGCGTCGACATATTTACTAGGACATCCTAGTATTTTGGGTGTGACCAAGTCCGCACTGCATGTCCCGTCCCGTCCGATCCGTGTCCTGACCGCCGCCGCCCTCTTCGACGGGCACGACGCGGCGATCAACATCATGCGGCGCATCCTGCAGTCGCAGGGGGCCGAGGTCATCCACCTCGGTCACAACCGCTCGGTCCAGGAGGTCGCGAACGCGGCCGTCCAGGAGGACGTCGACGCGGTCGCGATCAGCTCCTACCAGGGCGGGCATGTCGAGTTCTTCGAGTACCTCGTCTCGACCCTGGCCGAGCGGGGCGCCTCGCACATCCGCGTGTTCGGCGGCGGCGGCGGGACGATCGTGCCGGAGGAGATCGCCCGGCTCGCGGCCGTCGGCGTCACGATCTTCTCGCCCGAGGACGGGCAGCGGCTCGGCCTCGCCCGCATGGTCAACACGATCCTCGCCGAGGTAGACGGCGCCCTGACCCGCCGCAGCGGGGCGGTGGACGAGGTCGCTGCCGGTGACGTCGCCGTGCTCGCGAAGGTGATCACGGATCTCGAGGCGGGGCTGCTCGACGCGGACGAGGTGGCGTCGCTGCGCTCGCGGGCGGCCGGGCACGGCCTCGTGCTGGGCATCACCGGTACGGGCGGGTCGGGCAAGTCCTCGCTGACGGACGAGCTGATCCGCCGACTGCGCCTGGACCAGCAGGACAAGCTGCGCACCGCGGTCCTCGCCGTCGACCCGTCCCGCCGGCGCGGTGGCGGTGCGCTGCTGGGCGACCGCATCCGGATGAACTGCCTGGGCGACGATCGGGTGTACTTCCGGTCGATCTCCACGCGTGGCTCGGCGGCAGAGGTGCCGGACGTGCTCTCGGACATCATCGCGGCCACCCGCGCGGCCGGCTTCGACCTGATCATCGTGGAGACCCCGGGTATCGGGCAGGGCGCCAGCGGCATCGTCGACCTCGTCGACCTCTCGCTCTACGTGATGACCGCGGAATTCGGTGCCGCCAGCCAGCTCGAGAAGATCGACATGCTCGACTACGCGGACGTGGTCGCGATCAACAAGTACGAGCGGCGCGGCTCGGCGGATGCCCGGCGTGACGTGGCGCGTCAGCTCGTCCGCAATCGCGAGGCCTTCGGTAAGACCTGGGAGGACATGCCGGTCTTCGGGACGTCCGCCGCGTCCTTCGACGATGACGGTGTGACCGCGCTGTACCAGCACCTGCGTGATTCCCTTGCCGAGAAGGGCCTTCCGGTCGTGGCCGGAGTGCTGCCGGCGGTCGACGTGAAGGCGTCGACGCAGCTCTGGGCGCCCGTCCCGGCCCAGCGCGTCCGCTACCTCGCCGAGATCGCCGACACAATCCGCGGCTACCACGCCCAGACCGAGCGCGACGCCGAAACCGCCCGCAAGCGCCAGGCCGCGCAGCGGGTCGCGGCCGAGCTGACCGCTGGCGCGTCTCGCAGGGTGAATTCCGGGTCCGAAAACTCACCCTACGAGACGCGCGAGCAGGATGCGCTGGAGCTGGTGGACCACCTGGCCCGGGCGGCGGAGGGTGAGTTGTCGGTGGAGGCGCGCGCACTTCTTGCTGCCTGGCCGGCGCAGGTGGAGCAGTTCAGCGCGCCGGAGCGCTACCGCACCACGCTGTCGGGCAACGCGATCCCACGCGTCGCGCTGCCGAGGTACGGCGACGACGGCGAGCTGGTCAGCTTTCTGCGGCGCGAGAACCTGCCGGGCCATTTCCCTTACACTGCAGGGGTTTTCCCGTTCAAGCGGGACAACGAGGATCCCGCGCGCATGTTCGCGGGCGAGGGCGATGCGTTCCGCACGAACCGCCGTTTCCACCTCGTCTCCGAGGGCCAGCCAGCCACCCGGCTCTCCACCGCGTTCGACTCCGTCACGCTCTACGGTCGCGATCCGGACCCGCGCCCGGACATCTACGGCAAGATCGGCACCTCCGGTGTGAGCATCGCGACGCTGGACGACATGAAGGTGCTCTACAGCGGCTTCGACCTGACCGCGCCGACCACGTCCGTCAGCATGACGATCAACGGCCCGGCGCCGACGATCCTGGCCTATTTCCTCAACGCAGTGATCGATCAGGCCCGCGAGAACGGCCAGGACCCGGCGTGGGCGCTGTCGACCGTCCGCGGCACTGTCCAGGCCGACATCCTCAAGGAGGACCAGGGGCAGAACACCTGCATCTTCTCCACCGAGTTCAGCCTCCGGATGATGGCTGACATCCAGGAATGGTTCGTCCAGCACGAGGTGCGCAACTTCTACTCGGTGTCCATCTCCGGCTATCACATCGCCGAGGCCGGGGCGAACCCCATCAGCCAACTGGCGTTCACCCTCGCCAATGGCTTCACCTACGTCGAGAGCTACCTCGCGCGCGGGATGAACATCGATGACTTCGCGCCCAACCTGTCGTTCTTCTTCAGCAACGGGATGGACGCCGAGTACACGGTGCTCGGTCGCGTGGCGCGACGCATCTGGGCTGTCGCGATGCGTGACAAGTACGGCGCGAACGACCGCAGCCAGAAGCTCAAGTACCACGTGCAGACGTCCGGGCGTTCCCTGCACGCGCAGGAGATGAGCTTCAACGACATCCGCACCACGCTGCAGGCCCTGGTCGCGCTGCAGGACAACTGCAACAGCCTGCACACCAACGCCTATGACGAGGCCGTCACGACTCCGTCGGCGCAGTCGGTGCGGCGTGCCCTGGCGATCCAGCTGATCATCAACCGCGAGTACGGGCTGGCGATGAACGAGAACCCGCTGCAGGGCTCGTTCATCGTGGACGAGCTCACCGACCTGGTCGAGGCCGCCGTGCTGGAGGAGTTCGACCGGATCACCGAGCGCGGGGGAGTTCTCGGCGCGATGGAGACCGGCTACCAGCGCGGCAAGATCCAGGACGAGTCGATGCTGTACGAGCACCGCAAGCACGACGGCAGCCTGCCGATCATCGGCGTGAACACCTTCCTGCCGCCGGAGGGTTCCGAGGAGCGTCCCGAACTCGAACTTGCTCGCGGCACCGAGGAGGAGAAGCAGTCCCAGCTGTCGCGGCTCGCGGAGTTCCAGGCCGCCCACAAGGCTGAGGCGGAGGCGGCGCTCGCCCGGCTGCGTGCTGCGGTGCAGGGCAACGAGAACGTCTTCGCGGTCCTGATGGACGCCGCGCGGGTCTGCTCGCTCGGCCAGATCACCGAGACCTTCTTCGAGGTCGGCGGCCAGTACCGGCGCAACGTCTGAAAGCCTTCGAGGCGATCTTCAGAGGTTCCCCGGCCGATAGGCTCAGTCCCGCCTGAAGATCCACGAGGGTGGAGCTACCTGGCGACGACGGCCTCAGCGCTGTGCTAGCGGTATGACCAGGGCGTGCCGGTCCACCGCCCGCCCAGCCGTCCGCCCACCGCTCCACTCCCGATCGTCAGGTTAGGTCACCTGACCTGACATCGGATGAAGGCTCAGCGCAGGTCGATGTGCTCCACATAGCCGACGCCCTGCACGGCCCGTCCGGCCACCTCGCCGGTGTAGTCGAAGCTACCGACGAACCCGGCGCCGAGTCCGTACCGCCAGTCGGCGGCGCCGGTCGCCCTGATGCTCGCGTGCCCGTCCACGTGCCATCCCCACACGCCGGGCAGCGACATCTCGCGCCCGTCCGGGGTCGTCCGGGTCGTGGGCTCGCCCATGGCGTAGCCGATCCCGGTCGTGATCCGCCGGCTGCCCCGGCGGTCGCGCAGGTACGCGGTGCGCAGGGTGCCGCCGCCGGCGACGAGGATCTGGGTGAGCAGCAGCTGGCTGTCGCCGTCCAGGTTGATCACCTGGTACGTGAAGAACTCGGCCGGGACGGTCAGGTGCTTGGCGACAGCCTCCGGCAGCGCGTTCGGACCCGATCCGCTGGCGTACTCGACGTTCGCCAGTCCGCTGATCTGCGTCGTGCGCGTCCCGTCTGTGATCGTCCCGGTGTAGTCGCACATCAGCGACCAGTGCTGGTAGAAGCGCGGGATGTCGATGAACCAGGTGACGGTCGGCGTCGCGGATATCTCCAGTTCCACCGTCACATGCCCGACGCTGCGCTTGAGCGAGTAGCGCGGGTGGGAGCGGGTCAGGACGGTCCAGTCCCAAGCGACGGTGCCGAACCGCACCACACTCCCGTCCGGAGCCAGCTCGCACTCGGACTGCACCGAGTAGGACGCGAACGTGTCGCCGGGCATCGCGTTGGTTCCCGAGACGACGTAGGCGGTGTCGCGGGGCGTCGTCCTGATCGCCCAGTCGTTGGCGAACACCTCCACGCCCGGCGTCCCGACGATCGACATGAGGCCGAAGGCGCGGTACGGCTCGGGCAGCCCCGGCACCATCACGCCGTAGTGCGCCCAGTTGCGATAGCGGCCGGACGGCGGCGTGAAGGGGGTGCGCGGGTCGAAGGGCCGGCCGTCGTGCCTCGAAGACCTGTCGGGAATCGCTAAGAGGCTCTGCAGCACCTGACGAAGGTATCGGTACATGAGCGCTAGGTTCGGAGCCCTATGAGGAGTTGGCTGGCCGCCCTGGCGGTCGTGTTGTGCGGAGCAGGACTGACGACTGCCGCGCTCGCGATGCCGAACGCCTCCGGGACGATCGTGACGGCGAGCCCGTCGGGTGCCCCGTCGTCGACTGCCCCGTCGTCGACTGCCCCGTCGAATCCGCCGGCGACGCCGACGCCAACCCCCACTCCCACCCCCACGACGCCGCCGAAGTTGCCGCCTGCTCCGGTGCTGCGGTCGTTCACGGTCGTGACGCTGCCGACCATTACCGGGGTGCGGCGGGCCGGGTCCGTCCTCACGGCGTCCGCCGGCACCTGGCGTCCTGCCCCGACCAAGGTGACCTTCGGCTGGAAGCGCAACGGCGTCGCCATCGCCGGTGCCACCGGCCGCTCCTACCGGCTGGCTGATCGCGACACCGGTGCGCGGATCACGATCACCGTCACCGCAACCCGCGCCGGCTACGTCCCTAAGGCCGCCGACCGGACCACCAGCGTGATCGGGAAGCGGCCGGTGATCGTGCTGGACCCCGGCCACGCCCCGGTCAGGCACTCGATCGACAAGAAGACGCGGCTGGACGTCTCCGAGTACGAGAACGAGCCGGAGATGCGGGACGTGTACAACGTGGCCCTACGGGTCCGGAAGCAGTTGCAGCACGACGGCTACAGGGTCGTGATGACCAAGCGCACGCTGACCTCACGGGTCTCGCTCGCGAAGCGTGCCAAGATCGCGAACGACGCGCATGCCGATCTCGCCGTCAGCATCCACGACCAGGCCGGCGCCAACGGCGGCATCACGTACCGCGCCGGCAACAACATCGTCTACTACCAGTCCGTGGGCGGCTACCGGACGAACGTCAACGGCAAGCGGATCGTCTTCAAGAACACGCGGGTCGCGGCGCGGAGCAAGCACTACGGACGGATCTTCAAGAAGGCCCGCGCCACGGTGCAGCACACCTCCGTCCGGCTCCAAGCCGGCGTCGACTACAACCTGGGCAGCCGCGGCCTGGCCGCCGGCGACATGTGGATGGTGCAGCTGCTGTCGAAGGTCCCGTGGATCTACAACGAAGCCGGGGGCAACAGCCGCGGCCACGTCGGCCTGGTGGAGGTCGACCGCGCCAACTACGCCGCGGCCCTGGTCCGCTCCATCGAAACGTCCGTCCCGCTCACCCGGGCGGGGTAGGCGACCGGATCCCTTCGACGGTTCTGTGGCCAGGGTGCCGATTGAGCGCTGTCGACGGGCTCGGTACGTTCGTGGGTAGTCATCAATGCCGACGGGAAACGAGGATGCCGTGAGCGATCAAGCCAGCGATGTCGTGATCGTGGGTGGCGGTCCGGCCGGTGCCAGCGCGGCGACGTTCATCGCCCGCGCCGGACTCTCAGCTGTTGTGATCGACAACGACAAGGGTTACACGCGGCGGGCGTTGCTGAACAACCATCTCGGCTTCCCGGACGGGATCACCGGCCCGGAGCTGGTCGATCAGGGTCAGGACCAGGCCGAACGCGCTGGAGCCATCTGGGTCAGCGGCACCGCCGAGACGCTCACCGGGTCGGCTGGTGAGTTCGTCATCGGCACCGACGACGGTCGGATGTTCGCCGCCAAGAGCGTCATCCTGGCCACCGGGTTCAGCCTCACCCTCGCCGAGGCCGCAGGGCTGGCGACCTCGGCCGGCACGGAACCGCACGTGAAGACGGTCGTCACCGTCGACGAACACGGCCGCACCTCCGCGCCGGGGATCTGGGCCGCCGGGACCATCGCGGGGGTGAGCGTGCACACCATCATCACCGCCGGCGACGGTGCCCGCGTGGCGATCAACCTGCTCAGCGAACAGCGTGGCGAGCGCTACGTCGACCACGACGTGCTGCCAGCCGGCTGACACCCACCGTCCGCTCCATCGAGACGCCCGTGCCACTCAGCCGGGCGGGGTAGGGCGTCCGAGCCACCGGCTCAGGTGCGGGTCGTCACGGTCGTCGGGATGTTCCGCACGCCTGGGCCGACCGAGCTGTACACCGTCTCCGCGATCCCGTCGTGGATCAGTTTCACCGGCGCCCCAGGCCTGCCGAGCGGGCCGAAGACGCGCCGGGAGATCGCCCGGTGCACGTCCCGCGTCGTCGTCGTGACGTCATCGAGGGTCGCGCCGAGCAGCCGGCCGGTATCCCTGACCTCGTCCCTGCGCACACTCCGACGGTAACCGCACACCCCCCGGTGGCAAGCTGAACACATGACCGTGTTGCCAGAAGGAACGCCGACCCAGTTGTTCATCGACGGTGCGTCCAGTGCCGGTTCGGGCGGGACGTTCGCGGTGCTGAACCCCTCGACGGGTGAGCCGATCGCGGACGTGGAGCGGGCGGGGCTGGACGACCTGGACCGGGCCATCGCGGCCGCTGCGGTCGCGCAGGCGGGTTGGGCGGCGACGGCTCCGCGGGAGCGGGCCGAGGTGCTGCGGCGCGCGTTCTCGCTCATGATCGAGCGCACGGAGCGGATCGCGTTCCTGATGTCGTTGGAGATGGGCAAGTCGCTGACCGACGCCCGCGGCGAGGTCGCCTACGCGGCGGAGTTCTTCCGCTGGTTCTCCGAGGAGGCCGTCCGCATCGACGGAGCGTTGCGCACGGCGCCGTCGGGGGCGAACCGGATCCTGACCTTTCGCAAGCCGGTCGGGGTCTGCCTGCTGCTGACGCCGTGGAACTTCCC
>Ga0105247_10002853_pt1 | contig 11525 bp, 17 predicted proteins | sample KBSS24metaG_FD_81519 | JGI IMG/M metagenome (GOLD analysis project Ga0105247, IMG submission 81519) | Switchgrass rhizosphere microbial communities from Kellogg Biological Station, Michigan, USA - KBS S2-4 metaG | ecosystem: Host-associated > Plants > Roots > Rhizosphere > Soil | place...
CGGCGGGATAGTCGTTGCCGATATGGACCGGCGGCGCCGGGGGTGCGAAGTCCGTCGCGCGAAGCTCGGCCGGCACATCCTGAAAGTGTGAATTCCCGTCCGGGCCGCAATAGAGCCGTGCGTAAGTGAAACGGGAAGGATCGGTGGATTCCGCCCCGCGCGACGCGGTGGCATGCCCCGACAAGGCGGCAACGGCGAAAACGAGCGCCAGCGTTTCAGTCTTCCAGTTCATCCATCGATTCCTTTTCGCATCCTGATGATCCTCGGCCGCAATAATCGCCATCATGGCTCGAACGAACAAATGTTTGGCCCAGAGTAACAAGTCCGACACGAGGGCCCAAGCGACTAAGCAGCAATCAATCCCATCCCGCAGGAACCGCGCCCGCGTGTGCGCCGGTGGAGGACAAGCCATGACCCTGCAAGAAGCCAAATCGATTGTGCGCCATCTCGGGCTCACCCTGCGCAAAGTACGCTCCGGAGACTATTGCGTGAAGTCTCGCGATGGAACCGAGGCCACTCCCTACTACACCGTCGATCTCGAGGACGCCGTTAATGCCGCGGTTCGGATGGCCCGAACAGCGAGCGTGATGAGCGCATCGACGGCAACGCAAGCCACGCCATTCTCTGGTTGCCCCCAACAAACGTTCGGCGCCCAGGAACAAATCCCCGGACCGGGGCAAAGCGACTAGGCAGGTTCTGGCGATGTTACTGCCGAGGCGATATCCACGCAGCGCGACGGCAACGTGTGGGAGAACAAAACGACACGCAGAGCGGCGGTTGTGTCGGAATGGAACGGCTCGCGTGGCGAACGTCATTTAGAACGTTGGAGCGGGTGAAGGGAATCGAACCCTCGTCATCAGCTTGGAAGCCACCCCTGGCCTCAAGCCAGCCAAGGGCCATTCTGACAAGTTCTCTCTTTCGTCCCCCATTGAACCGCAACGGGAAAGCCGGGCTGTCAGAACGGCCGGGACGGTCTCCTACTCCGAGATTACCCACCTCGTCGGAGGCCAATCGGGCGCGTTCGACGAAAAAGAGCGACGAGCGATCATCGACATCTGCCTCGCGCACGGCGACTTGCAGACGGTTGAAGCGATCTTGGATTACCTTGAAAAGTCCTCGTGCGACTGGTCGCGCTGGCCCGCCGAGCGCTGACGATCAGCATTTCCTGCGGGCCGCCAGGGTGTCCATACTATGGGCCCCTTTTTCACGCCGTCGCCTTTGCCAGCACCTCCGCGTTTGAGGATCAGCGGCGCTGTCATCAACGGTGATGGCCATCACGAAATGTCGGGTTTGGGTGATACCTGTGAACCGGTTCACAACGCCGCCGACAGTGGTGAGCCAGTGTGCCCGCACCAGCGATTGGATGGCCCGCGCTGGCTTAGAAGGACAAAGGGTCTGATCAAACAAAGGAGCAGTAATCATGAGTAAGTACACCACGTTTAAGTTTGTTCCTGTTATCGGAGCCGTATTGGCTTTCGCAATCACAGCGGCCGAGCCAGCACACGCAGCGCGCAACAACGCCTGCGCCACCGCCAGGGCGATCTTTAAGGCTCAAATGAGCGAGGCCCGCTTCTGGATCGGCGTGGCTGATCAGTTCGCGGCTGCCGGGAACGAGGCAAACGCCAATCTTGCAAGTAACGAAGCGAACTTCTTCCTCGGTCAGGCCGAGGCAGCCCTGAACGCCATGTCCGAGGCGTGCTGACGACGCTTGGCTTACCGATTACCGAATTCAATGAACATCGGAAGCACGCCTTGCGACGAACGGGTATTGCAACACGTAATAAGCCAGCCAGCCAGCGACCCCGGCAACAAACCCCGGCGTGTTCTGGCTGGCTTTTTTATGTGTGGCGTTTGCCCCAATCATAGGCGCGCCAGACGCGGTGCATCCGGTTCTCAGAGGTATCAAAACGGATTTCCTTCTCCTCGGGCGGTTCAGCCAACAAGTTCGGCGCGAGGCGCCGTTCGAATGTTTCCATCAGCGACGACATTTCAAGGATCGTCCGCATCTAGCGTCGGCGAGAAGCCAGCGGGCAGACGCGGGCGCTCGTCGGCGGTCTGGTTGCAGGCGGGGCACGGCATGCCCGCGCCGCCGCAGCCGCAAGCAGACGGGCCGTCCCAAGGTTTGGCCGGATGATCTTCGCAGACCCAAAAACTATCTTGGCAGACCATGCATGTGATGGTCATCGTCATCGCTCCGCTGCTGCCAGCGCCTTGCGCCCCGCCTCGGTGATCTTGACGCGTGCAATTTCGATCACGTTGCTACTCCCGCCGCCACGACTTTGCGAACGCTGACATCGCGGCCGTGCGGGTCGCCTCGTAACCGTAGCGTAACGCGGAACGTAACGGATGCAACTCAACGCAGCGTGCTTAGGAAAGCTCGTCCGATGAAGTGAAACAGAACTGCGACGATCATTCCTAAAAGCCAAATCCCACCTTCTTCCACAAGGTGTTGAACTTATCAGAAAACATCGGTGCTATTACGCCACCTACGAAGGCAGCGACTGCTGAACTATTGCAAAAGGTGGCCGCCAGCTTGGCCCACTCGTTGTGCACCAGAACAGATGATGTGGTTATGATGAAATCCAGCATCTTAACCTCCCAATCTAAGCCGATACCGACAGGTCGATCCTACAAGGACTCAAAAGGGTCGCACATCCTCTGTTTGCGGCCCGTAAGCGGCAGTGCGTGCATGTGATGGTCATCGTCACCGTTCCGCTGCTGCCAGCGCCTTCCGCCCCGCGTCCGCGTGATCCGCACGCGCGCGACCTCGACCACGACTACTCCCTGCGCCAACTCCGCGCGAACGCTGCCATTGCTCCCTCGCGAGTCGCTTCGTAGCCGTGCGTCGGCGTGCGATCCTCATGGTGGCCGTAGGCAAGCGTCCACAGCCACGGTGATCCGACCGGCGCTGCTGCCGCCAGCATGATCCGCGCGACCACGGCGTCGTCGGCGATCACGTCGTAATCGTCCTCGCTCCACTGCCCGGATGGACGCGATGCCGATGCGCGCTTGAGGATCAGAGTGGCCATGGAGGTCTCTAGGCAATCTGCTGGTGTCACCGATCAGCCGGAATGGACACAATTTCTCCGAGCAGCAAATAAGTGTTGAGCACCCGCGCCTGTGCTTCATCGATGGTCACGTCGGCATGAACGCCTGCTGAGACGCGGTCGTACAGTGCACCTAGGTTCTTGTTGATCCGTTCGCGTCTGCTACCCGATTTGATTCTTCCGGTCATAAAAGCGCGAATGCGATTCTTCGTTCTCGACCCGCGATCAGGACTTGATTGCTCAGGACGCCGAGCTGATGGCCGCCGGTTGCGCCAAGGTCTTCAAGGAGAAGATCAGCGGCGCCAAGACGGACCGGCCCGAGCTGGCCAAGGTCATCCGCCGGCTCGAGCCGGGCGACGTGCTGCTGGTGACGCGTCTTGATCGGCTGGCCCGGTCTACGCGCGACCTGCTCAACGTCTTGGCTGCCGTCGGCGAGCGCGGCGCGGGCTTCAAGAGCCTCAAGGACGCTTGGGCTGATACCACGACAGCCCATGGCCGGCTGATGCTTACCGTGCTCGGTGGCTTGGCTGAGTTCGAGCGTGAGCTGATCGTGGCCCGGACCGGCGAGGGTCGCCTTCGCGCAAAGGCCCGCGGGGTGAGGTTTGGTCGTCCCCGTACTCTGACCCCCCATCAGCGGCAGGAGGCCATGCAGCGTCTCGCGGAGGGCGAGGTACAGGCCGATCTCGCGAGGTCTTACGGCGTGAGCCAGTCAACCATCAGCCGGCTATCGGGTGATCGCCCTTTCGGGGCAAGCGCGGTCGGCGTGTGAGGAGCACGAGGTGAAAGAGACCTGCAGCTTGTAGAGCAGCAGCACGGCGTCTGGTGGGCCTATCTAACGAGAACTGCCTCCGTCCGAGGCTTTCCAGACCGTCGGCCGCCCGCGCCACCTGCCGATACTCAGGCCGTACGCCTCTCGCGTAATCGCGAAGGCGCTGCTGCGGCAGCAGCATCCGGATCGTCGCGGCGCCAAAGGCTTGGACCCTCTCCCACCCATCAGACGAGGTGCCTAAGTTGCCCACGTCTTACCAATATGTATCGCCCCCCGGCGGCGGCACCGGGGGGGTATAAGGTTTTGCAGGAGTGCAGGCGCATCCGGAAACGATAGAGCGCGTGATCCCCTCCCCCGGAGGAGGGACTCCCTCTACAATGGTGAGTGGCGCATGAGACAGAATGCAGCATTGGCGCATCTGGGGACGCAGTCATCCTGCTCGCCGTCACTGGCTGGTCAGGCGCGGCAACGGCGCAAGTCTATTGCGAGACGATTCCTCCCTCCGTGACGGGCAGGTCGCCGAGGAAGAAGGTGGGTCGACAATAGTCGCGCACCAAGCGATGGGATGCCGGGCAACCGGCCCGCCCGTCTAGCGCGGAACCGGTGTCGCTGGCATCCGGCGGTCGTGGTGGGAAGGACAAGGGGCGCTGAGCTCGGCGATGCAACCGACCAATCCGATCGCACGTCTGCCTGACCTCTGGCGCGGCAAAGTGATTGCCCGCGCTCTGTTCCTCATTGTCGTCGCCGCGTTGCTCGCAGCGGTGGCTGCAGCCTTCGGCATCGCTCTCGATTACGGCTACCTGCACGCGTCTATTTTGACGGGTTCTCCCGGAGGACAGTATCACGTGCTGGCCATGCGCCTCTCCGAGCGGGCCAGACGCGAGCACGGCACCCTCACGGTGATATCGACCGCAGGCTCGATTGAAAACGTGAGCCGGCTTGCCTCTAATTCGGGCCGCTGCAGCGATATGTTCGCCCTCATCCAGGACGGCACGCCGGTGCCGAGCGAGGCGCGGCTCGAGCTCCTTGGCCGGCTCCCGACGCCGGAGTCCCTGCTGGTGCTTGGCCGAGCCGGCCGTGCCTTTCACGCCCTTCCCGATTTTCGCGGGACATCCATCGGGATCGGCCCGCAAGGCTCCGGCACCGCGTATCTCATGCAGCAGCTCTTGGAGGACACCGACCTGCGGGAGCTGGATATCCATCTGTTCCACCACGAGCTAACCGAACAGGCCAAGCTCGTGGCAGAGGGCAAGCTCGATCTCGCAGCCTTCGTGATGCAAGACGACGCGGAATTCCTTTACACCATCATTCGCCAGTACAATCTAGATATCGTGGCGCCCCAGGTCCTCCAGGGCTTGATCGCACGCTACCCATGGCTCAGTCTCGGCCATATCCCGGCCGGCCGTTACGACCTGGTCCGCCCAATCCCCGCCACGGACAAGCAGGTCGTGCGCCTGCGAACGCTTCTGGTCGCCAGCCCGTGCGCCCAGCGCGCCGACCGGATCGCGCTCCTGATGTTGACCGCGGCAGAGTTGCCCAACTTCGTCCGCGACAATCCGCCGAGCTCCACGGCTCCTCCAACGGTGCTGCCGCTCGCTCGCGAAGCGCGTCAATTCTTTCTCGCTGGCGAGCCCGAGCTGGCCGATCGATACTTCCCGTGGCTCGTTAATATCATGTCGCCGGCCTATTGGGTCTATCTGGTCATGGCCGTAACGATCCTCTTCAACATGATGAGGGGATACAGCAAATTCCGCCTCTGGCGGATCGACGCGGCGCGCGAAAAGATCGAGACGGCGCTCAAGCAGCTGGTCGATCCCGCATTCACCCACGCACAAATGCGCGCAATGCCCGGAGAGCAGGTGATGGCCGCGCCGGAACGACGCGCCGCCGCCCAGACCCTCGTGGATCAGCTGCAGGCACTGCGCGCCCGTTGCCAGCGCCAGACGAACTCCTTCGTCACCCCCATGGGCGACGAAATGTATTACCGCTACCAACAAGCTCTCATCGACGAGGCGGCAACGACCCTCGCCGCGCTGCTCCAGCGAGTCCGCCATCCGCACCCGTGAGCAGGCGGGACGCGGACCACTTGGCGGGCGTCGAGGACTTCATGCTCGCCAAGGCTACCTACGACGCGGCGGTGAGGCGTTGGCCCAAATCTCGCACCCGGCTGTGCCAGGAGGCCGCATAGTTGAGGACAGTCAGCAATGACAACGATCACCATGCGCTACATCGGGGAAGCCTTCCTCGCCACCGGTAAGGACATCGAAGCTCGGAAGTTCGAGTCTCGAGAGGCCAAAGACTGGTGCGCAAGTCATTATCCGGGCTCGCCCATCCACGAGATCGGGGCGGACTCCTCCAAACGAATTAGCAGGGCTACGCCGCGGAAGGGACCATTGCTCGCGCGCGGGGCCACAAAATAAAGAACCCCGCCGAGTCGGGCGGGGTTCTCTGACACTCTGTTTTTCGCCCAGATTTTTGGCGGGCATTTCCTCCGGAGTCGTCTGCTTTTACTGCCCCATTTGCATCACTCGTGTCTATCCTGAAAACGCCATCCGCCAACAATTGAGGCACGCCAATTTGTTAGACAGCGAAGCTTAGAAGAAACGGGATGACATGTTTTTAATTATATTGACGATAGGAATCGGAATGACCATCTGACTCGCGGTGCCGCTCGGGCAATCGGTGCTCCCTTTTCTGGGCGACATTAACAAAGCGCCGTTTCGGTCGCGTCGCTTAATGCACGACAGCCGAATCCGTCGTGGCGCGCCAGAACTTCCGCCACAACACGTCCGCAATTGATAATGCACAAACGCAAACCATCAGACACGCCAGAGCGCCGCCTTGAACGCCAGCATAGGCATCGGCGCGGAAAGCGCTTTGAGAACTGGATTAGCGGCATCAACAAGATCGCTGCCCATGGTGACGATGAGAAGAACTCTTTTCTTGAGCGCGCCCTTGAGACCGGCATTCAGCCAAAACCGTATTTGAATCTGATCAAGAGCAGGGCGACCTTGGATAATATTAGACACTGCCACGGCTGATGTGCAGAACCAGTGCCTGCTTGGTGATCGGCAGATGATCGCCCGGGTGTAACGCGCGCATTCGTCGGACCGAATTACCGCACTGCGGCAAGCCCCTGACTTGAAGGTCGCCAATCCGCTATGCTGCCACTCTGGCTAGAGGCAGCGGATGCAATTTGATCAGCTTAGACGCCGCGAGTTCATCACGCTCCTCGGTGGTGCGGCGGCGGCGTGGCCGCTCGCGGCGCGCGCGCAGCAAATGAAGCTGCCGACCATTGGATTGCTTGGCGGGGCCACTCCTTCGGCGCAGGCCCAATGGACCGCCGCCTTTGTTCAACGACTGCGCGAACTCGGTTGGGTCGAGGGTCAGACCGTCACGATCGAGTATCGCTGGGTGGAGGGACGCTTCGAGCGCTCACCCGCGATCATCGCCGAGTTCGTCCGACTCAAGGTCGATGTCATTGTCACGCATGCGACCCCAAACATCTTGGCCGCCAAGCAAGTGACATCGGTGGTTCCTATCGTGTTTCCCTCGGCGGGGGACCCGGTCGGCAATAAGCTCGTCACCAGCCTTGCGCGCCCGGGCGGTAACGTCACAGGCCTGTCGGTCCAGTCATCCGAGCTGGCTCAAAAGGTAGTCGATCTGTTACGCGACTTCCTCCCGAAACACAGCCGCTTGGCGATGATGCACCATATCGGTAATCCCGTCACAGCGCTGCAAACGGACGCGGTTAAGGCAGCGGCCGGCAGGTTCGGCCTCGACGTCGCTATAGTTGAAGTCCGCCGTGCGGAGGATATCGCGCCCGCTATCGAGGCGCTCAAGGGTCGTGCCGATGCACTGATTGTTCCGAGTGAACCCCTCTACAACACCAATCGAATTCAGATCAATTCCTGGGCGCTGAAGGCACAGCTGCCGACGATCTACTTTGACCGGGTGTATGTCGAAACGGGGGGCCTGATGTCCTATGGGCCAAACTGGCCGAGCTTGTGGCATCGCGCCGCCGAGGTCGTCGACAAAATCCTACGCGGAGCAAAACCGGCCGATATCCCGGTCGAGCAGCCGAGGACGTTTGAACTGGTCATTAACCTCAAGACCGCAAAGGCGCTCGGCCTAGAAGTGCCGCCGACGCTGCTCGCCCGCGCAGACGAGGTGATCGAATGAAGCGGCGCGAGTTCATCACGTCGGCGCATCGATGACTGCTCCTAGCGATGACGATTGCCTGGTCGGCGCGGACGAGGCGCTCGCGCGTTTGATGGCGGGCAACGCGCGCTTTCTACGCGGTGAGCCGCGCTTTTTGCGGACCCCGACGGAGGTGTTCGCCGATCTCGTCAAGGGCCAGCGCCCGTTTGCGACCATCCTCGGCTGCAGCGACTCGCGGGTGCCGCCGGAGTTGATTTTCGATGCGAAATTCGGCGACCTGTTCGTCATTCGTGTGGCGGGCAACGTTGTGTCGCCTGAAATCTTTGGCAGCCTCCAGTACGCAGGCACGCACCTCAAGACGCAACTGTTCATGGTGCTCGGACACGAAGGCTGCGGCGCGGTGCAAGCGGCGCTCGCAGCAAAATTCCATGGCGCGCAAGAGCGTTCGCGCATCCGGTTGCTGGTTCAGAATGTGCTTCCGGCTCTTGACGAGGTCGACCCGCAGCTTCCGCCACAGCAAATGCTTGAACGCGCCGTCGAATCCAATGTCCGTTGGTCCATGCGTCAGCTCCTCGAGACCCCCGAAGGAAGCGCTCGAATGGCGGAGGGGCGCATGAAGCTTGTGGGAGCGGTGTGTGAGATCGCGACCGGGCGAGTGCGGTTGCTTGCATAGCGATGCGGCCCGGGGCGCCCGGCCTGCCCCTCGCGGGCGTCCGGTCGGTCATCGCTGACCCCGCCTCGGAGCTTCCCGTGTTGCGTGCGCTTTCCTTGTGTACATGCTGCCGCCACTACCCCGGCGCAGCGGTTGGGCCTATTACTTCGCTGGTTCACCTTCTTGCTAGCCAGCCTGTTCGTACTGAACCTCACCGATGCACGTGCCTGAACGCCTCCCACACGAAGCTGAAAGCAAATCGACGTCATCGCCATGGATAATTTGTACGCTTACTCCCTTCTTCTGGTCATTTTCGTTGGCCTCAGCATAGTCTTAGCCACCAGCGAAATAGGATGGCAGCTTGGCGTGCGCGCTGACGGCCGCGGCGGCAACAACATTTCCGCGTTGGAGCAATCTTTGCTCGGGTTGCTGGCGTTGATGATCGGATTTACTTTCCTCATGGCGCTCACACGCTTCGAGGAACGTCGCGAAGCAGTGTTAAACGAAGCCAACGCAATTGGCACGACGGCGCTGCGCGCTCGCCTGTTGTCCGAGCCGCATCGGACAGAAATCTTGAAACTGCTCCGTGAATACGCGCAGATTCGCATAGATTATATTCCAAGCGGCAAGTCCTTCGCGGAGCTTCCCACTATCATTGGTCGCTCGAATGCAATTCACGAAGCACTATGGCAGCAGGCAAAGGCGGCAGCCGCCCAGGACAACAACATGGTGCCCACTGGGCTTTTTATCCAAGCGCTCAATGATATGATTGACAATCAAGGAAAGCGTCTCGCAGCGCTCCGCCCACAAACTGCCCGCAGTCTACTTCGATCGCTCCCGACGCGTGAGATGGTGGAGATCGGCGGCCTTCTGAGCTACGGCGTCAATTACCCGCGTCTGTATTTCAGGGCAGCCGGGCTGATCGACAAGATCTTCAAAGGCGCCTCGTCCGGCGATCTGCCGGTGGAACAGCCGACCAAGCTCGAGCTTCTGGTCAATCTGCGCACCGCCAAAGCGCTCGGCCTCGAGCTTCCACCGACGTTGATCGCCCGCGCCGACGAGGTGATCGAATGAAACGGCGGGAGACAGAGGCACGGCAATGAAATTTCCCCGCCGTCGATTTCTGAGTCTGGCCGCGAGCGCTGCCGCGTGTGCCGCAACGGCGCTTGCTGCCTGCGGTGTCACCCCGCGCGAGGACCGCAGCGAACGCTCAACGCTCTCGCGGACCTATCCTGTTGAAATGCAAAGCCTGGCCAGTTGCGCCCTTGAGCGGCTCGGCAAGAAATACGGGAAAATTGAGAAGACCGATTTTCCGGACCGCTACATGGTAAAGCTGCGACGAGAGACGGACTTGGTCACGCTGTGGGACGTAGACCTCATCGCGGCTGACCAGGAGAGCACCCGCGTAGCCATAGTCATCCCGCCGAAAATTGGAAACGTGCAGCCGGACCAGCTATTCGCTGACCTCGATACTTGCGCGGTGCCGCCGGGTAGCGGAGCGAGGGCTCCGAGATGATCTTCAGCCGTCGCGGATTGGCACAAGAGTTGGGGTGGCTTTAGAGGACGACGCGCCGCCTACCCGGGCGCGTGACCAACCCCAGCTCCTTCATCTTCGCGCGCACCTCGGACACGTCGCGGCAGAGGAAGCTCGCAGTCTGTGCAATCGTCCGGCCGTGGTCGAGTTCGTTCTTGAGGTCGCTGATATCGGCCTCGGACCAGGGTTCACCTGAGTTTGCGTCCATCGGGTTGCTCCTATCGGACAACTGAGCGTGGACGAGGTGGTTCCGTTATGCTGGAGCCTTTGCAGGGGGGCGGCCAATGGCGCTTGAGTGCACTGACAAGCAGATGATCGACATGCTTGACGAGCATCTGCCCTACGAAGTCTTCATGATGCTCGCGTGCCACAACAACCTCTACCCAGCGGTGCGGGTGGCTGATGACTTCTCCCTCTGCGTCCTCATCGAGAGCTTTTGCGTCCATGCCAGGAACCTGTTCGAGTTTTTCACCATGAAGGATGGCGGCGGCAAGAACTATGCCTTTGCCAAGGCATACGTGCCGACCTTCGAAGCCTTCCGAGAACCGGAAACCGCCGCGTCAGACAGAAACGACCTCTACAAAAAATTTCCGCGCAGATCACTCACCTCAGCTTCGCCCGCGTCAAAGGCGAGGGCAAGGTTCGGACCAATGCTGAGGTGCCCGGGACGGCTACGCTGCTGCTGCCCGAGATAAAGGCCTTCGCACAGGCGCTTGAATGCGGCGAGCATCGAGAAGCTTGGGAGCGAGGCGCGAAAAATGTCGGGCTGGCACGATGGGGGTTCTAACCCCGCGCGCGCACCACCAGCAGTCGCCGCTGCTGGTCGCCAGAAGCCAGCCCTGGGGAGACGGCCAGCACGCAAACTGCGCCAGCCAGTTGCGTTGCGCCATACTGTTAGAGGCTATGTGGGTCGGGGCTAGCCGTAGCCGTCACTGCCAGCTTTCAGCGCATCGTTGGACACAATGACGAAGCCGGCAGCGTTTATCGCGTTTATAATGGACATCGCACCGCTTTCGCCAACGAGTACAGTCATTTTCGTTTCACCCCGTTTATCGGTGCCACCGGGTCCGCCACCGCCATAGCACTCGGTTACTATCGTGAGCACTTCCACGCCTGCGATAATGTCTTGTGCGGTCTTAGTCATTCCGTCCCCCTTGTCCAGCAAGGATACCGCGCCACGATGCGGCGCAATAGCACCCGCCGCGCATCCCCTCAATGATGCGCCAGCCTTCCGCGGCGTTGTATTCGCACACGAGCGCCGTTCGGTTCGTTCGCTCGTTCTCAGCGTTCGCGGCTCTTCTCGGACCACGGGAACGAAAAAAGGGTGCCAATTCGCGTACGCCGGCTGTCTTCAATCACCCA
>Ga0105247_10002855_pt1 | contig 11522 bp, 8 predicted proteins | sample KBSS24metaG_FD_81519 | JGI IMG/M metagenome (GOLD analysis project Ga0105247, IMG submission 81519) | Switchgrass rhizosphere microbial communities from Kellogg Biological Station, Michigan, USA - KBS S2-4 metaG | ecosystem: Host-associated > Plants > Roots > Rhizosphere > Soil | place...
GGCATTCGCGTTGCCATTCTGACCGGCCGCGAGCGCGGGCCTGCCCGCAAGGACATTCTCGATCGCCTGGCGCTCGGCGATCTCGACCTTCTTGTTGGAACGCATGCCCTGTTCCAGGAGGACGTTGCATTCCACGATCTCGCGCTCGCGGTGGTCGATGAACAGCACCGCTTCGGGGTTCATCAGCGGCTCGCCTTGACGCAGAAAGGCGAAGCCGTCGACGTGCTGGTGCTCACGGCGACGCCGATCCCACGCACGCTCGTGCTCACCTATTTCGGTGACATGGATATCTCGGAGTTGCGTGAAAAGCCGCCGGGACGGCAACCGATCGACACCCGCGCCATTCCGCTCTCCCGTCTTGCAGACGTGGAAGATGCGGTCGGTCGCGCGCTTGGAGAAGGCAAACGTGCTTACTGGGTCTGTCCTCTAGTCGATGAATCGGAAAAAATCGATCTGGCGGCGGCGCAGGCGCGTTTCGAGGAGCTGCGCAAAAAATTCGGCGAACAAGTCGACCTCGTGCATGGCCGCATGAAAGGCGCCGACAAGGATGCCGCGATGGCCCGGTTCGCCGCCGGAGAGACACGGCTGCTCGTCGCGACGACCGTCATCGAGGTCGGCGTCGACGTGCCCGAGGCCACCATCATGGTGATCGAGCACGCCGAGCGCTTCGGGCTGGCACAACTTCACCAGCTGCGCGGCCGCATCGGGCGTGGACCTAGCGCGTCCACCTGCCTGCTGCTCTACAAGGCGCCGCTCGGCGAGACCGCAAAAGCGCGGCTTGCCATTTTGCGTGAAACCGAAGACGGCTTTCGGATCGCCGAGGAAGACCTGCGCCTGCGCGGCGAAGGCGACCTTCTGGGCACCCGGCAAAGCGGCTGGCCAGGCTTTCAGATTGCCCGACCCGAGCTGCACGGAAAATATCTCGGCGCCGCGCGCGACGATGCGGCACATATGCTTTCGCGCGACCCCACCCTGTCAGAGACGCGCGGCGAGGCGCTGCGTCATCTGCTCTATATTTTTGGGAAAGACGAAGCGGTCAAATTGATCAGGGCCGGCTGAATCATTCGGCCGCCTCGACCTTGCGCTTGGCACGCGCCGCCTTCGCCTTGATGGCAAGCGCGGCTAAATTTTTCTGTACCTCCCCTTCGGGCTGCACCATGCCGGCGGAAATCAGAAGCGTCATCGCGTTCTCGACCGAAATGTCAAGTTCGATGAGATCCTTGCGCTTCACATAAAAGAAGAATCCGGTTGTCGGGTTGGGTGTGCACGGCATGAAGGCCGACACATGCTCGCCGGATGGCAGCTTTTTGACCAAATCGGCACTTGGTGGCTGCGACAGAAATACCAGCGACCACATGCCCGGCGCCGGGAATTCCACCAGGGCCACTTTGCGAAAACTCGAACCGGTCTTCGAAAACAATGTCTCGAAAATCTGCTTCATTGTCTTGTAGATCGGTCGCACGATCGGCAGGCGATCGAGCACACCCTCGCCCCAGCCGACCAACGTACGCCCAACGAGATTTGCCGTGAGGAATCCGAGCAGCGTCAGTCCGATCACCGCAATAATTAGCCCCGTTCCCGGAATTGGCCACGGCAGATAACTCTCCGGCCGGTAGTCCGGCGGAATGATCGGCCGCATGAAGCCGTCGACCCAAGTAGTGAGCGACCAGATCAGCCAGACCGTTATGGCCAGGGGCCCCGCGACGATGAGGCCGGTCAGGAAATAATTGCGTAGCCGGCTGGCAACGCTCGTATGCGGGGTTGCGACCTTTGGAACGTCCACGGTCAATGGATTGCTGGGATTGCTTGCCGGGTCGGACATGACGTCAGTTTATTCCACCGTGACCGATTTTGCGAGGTTCCGCGGCTGGTCCACATCGGTGCCGATTGCGGCTGCCGTATGATAGGCAATCAATTGCACCGGGATTGCATATACCAGCGGCGTGACCGTCGAGCTCATGTCGGGCAAGGTTATGGTTTCGACGGATGCGATTGCCGCTTCTTTTGCGCCGCGCGGGTCCGTCACCAGGATGATCTTGCCGCCACGCGCGGCAACCTCCTGCATGTTCGATGCGGTTTTATCGAACACATTGTCATAAGGCGCAATCACGATGACCGGCATCGTCTCGTCAATCAGGGCGATCGGCCCGTGCTTAAGCTCCCCTGCCGCATAGCCCTCGGCGTGAATGTAAGAAATTTCCTTGAGCTTGAGTGCGCCTTCGAGCGCGATCGGAAAACTGGTCCCGCGGCCGAGGTAAAGCACGTCGCGGGCTTTCGCAAGATTCTGCGCGAGTTTCTCGATCTGGGGCTCAAGCGCAAGCGCCGCCGCCATCAGGCGCGGCGTCTCGACGAGCGCATGCACCAGTTTCTGCTCATCGGCCGCCGACAGCACACCACGTGCACGCCCCGCCGCAATCGCAAGGCAGGCCAGCGCGCTAAGCTGGCAGGTGAAGGCTTTGGTGGACGCGACGCCGATTTCCGGTCCTGCCAATGTCGGCATGACGACGTCACTTTCGCGCGCGATCGTCGAGGTCGGAACGTTGACCACCGAAAGAATGTGCTGCTTGTTCTCTTTCGCATAACGCAGCGTCGCCAACGTGTCGGCGGTCTCCCCCGACTGGGAAATAAAAACGGCGAGATCGCCGGGTTCAAGCGGCGCGCCGCGATAGCGGAATTCCGAGGCAATATCGATTTCGATCGGCAGATTCGCAAAGCGCTCGAACCAGTATTTGGCGACCAGCCCCGCATAGAATGCCGTGCCGCAGGCCGAGATCGAGACCCGCTTCAGTTTTTTCCATTCGAACGGTAGTGCACCCGGCAGCGCAACCCGTTCGTTGATCATGTCGATGTAATGCGCAAGCGTGTGACCGACCACTTCCGGCTGTTCGTGAATCTCCTTCGCCATGAAGTGCTTATGGTTGCCTTTGTCGACCAGTTGCGCGGATGCCGTGGATTTGAGAACCGGACGCTCGACCTTACGATCCTGTTCGTCGCGAATCTGCACGCCCTTGCGCGTGAGCACCGCCCAGTCGCCGTCTTCGAGATAGCTGATCGTGTCCGTAAATGGCGCAAGCGCGATCGCGTCGGAGCCGAGATACATCTCGCCATTGCCGTAACCGACCGCAAGAGGAGAGCCCTTTCGTGCTCCGATCAGGAGATCGTCCTTGCCGGTAAAGAGAAACGCGAGCGCAAAAGCCCCGCGTAGCTGCTTGAGCGAGGCCGCAACGGCGTCTTCCGGTGACTTGCCGCTTTTCATTTCCTGCGTGACGAGATGCGCCACCGCCTCTGTGTCGGTGTCGCTGGAAAATTTACTGCCGCTTTTGGTCAGCGTCTCTCGCAACTCGCGAAAATTCTCGATGATGCCGTTGTGCACGACGGCAACCAGATCGGTTGCGTGCGGATGGGCATTGTCCTCAGTCGGCCGGCCATGGGTCGCCCAGCGCGTATGACCAATGCCGATCGTGCCACCGAGTGGTTCTCGCTCTAGACGATCTTCGAGCGCGCGGAGCTTTCCTTCGGCACGCCTGCGGCCAAGCACGCCTTTCTCAAGCGTGGCGACACCGGACGAGTCGTAGCCGCGATATTCGAGGCGCTTGAGCGCGTCGACCAATTGGCCCGCAACCCGATTGTTTCCGAGAATTCCGACGATCCCGCACATCCGCCTGGATGGCCCCTTTGCCCACTCGCTTATGGTTTAGCCGCTGCCACCAAGCCCGAGGAAATCAAAACGCATTTCGCCGTGTGACATTGTTCTTCGACAACGGACGCCCAGGCTTCATGACTTTTTTGGCTTCTTCCCTGTCAGGTCCTTGCCCAAGGCTTTCACCTGCCGCAAGCGCTTTGCCCAGCCTTCCTTAACCGTCTGCTTCGTACGCCCGATCGCGAGCGCGCCGGCCGGAACATCCTGGGTCACGACAGTTCCGGTACCGATATAGGCTCCGTCGCCCACTTTGACCGGTGCAACGAGCGCGGTGTTTGATCCGATGAACGCGCCTTTCCCGATCTCGGTACGATGCTTTGCTACGCCGTCATAGTTGCAGGTGATGGTGCCGGCTCCGACATTTGCACCCTCGCCTATCCGCGCATCGCCGATATAGGTCAGGTGATTGACCTTCGCACCAGACTCGATCTTGGCCTCCTTGACCTCGACGAAATTTCCGATGTGCACGTCCTTGCCAAGGTCGGCGCCAGGCCGCAGCCGTGCAAACGGGCCGACGCGTGCGCCCTTGCCGACACGCGATCCCTCAATATGGGAAAACGATCGGATGGTTGCACCGTCCTCCACCGTGACGCCCGGTCCGAACACGACGTTCGGTTCGACGGTGACGTCCTTGCCGAATTTCGTGTCCGCTGACAGAAACACCGTTTCAGGTGCGACCATGGTCACGCCTGCTTCCATCGCGGCAGCGCGCAGCCGCTGCTGCAACACCGCTTCAGTCTCGGCGAGCTGCGTCTTCGTGTTGATTCCACGCACGTCGTCCTCCGAGGTTTCAATCGCCTTAGCCTTCAAGCCCATGTCACGGGCAATGGCCACGGCATCAGTGAGATAGTATTCGCCTTTCGCATTCTTGTTGCCGATCCGGCTCAGGATGCCGAGCGCGTGATTGCCGGCAAGTGCCACCAGCCCGCCATTGCAGAAGCCGATCTTGCGCTCCTCCGGCGAGGCCTCGCGCTCCTCGCGGATTGCGACAAGCTCGTTCCCATGCAGCAAAAGCCGGCCATAGCCCTTTGGATCCGCCGGGCTGAATCCAAGCACCGCTACGGCGGCCCCATCTGCCAGCGCCTGACGCAGTTTCGCAAGCGTCTGCGGTTGCACCAGCGGCGTATCGCCGAATATAATGAGAATATCGTCAGCGCCGCGGGCGATCGCCTTGCGCGCCGAAAGAACGGCGTGGGCTGTGCCGCGCCGCTCGCGCTGCTCAAAAATCTGCGCCTCTGGCGCGATCCGCTCCACCTCCCCGCGAGCGGTATCGTGGTCAGGTCCCACGACGACGGCGATGTCGCGGGTACCTGCGGACTTCGCGGCAGCAATGACATGCGCCAGCAATGTCTGCCCGCCCAATTCATGCATGACCTTGGGCCTGCGCGAATGCATTCGCGTGCCCTCGCCGGCAGCGAGCACAATGGCAAGGCATGATCGACGAGGCATCCGGATTTTGGTTCTCGTTACCGTACTTGACGCATCCCATAGCCGAGGTGGCTGACAGGCAAAAGCCCGATACCAAGACATCGTGAAAGACGGCAAAAGCGGGATTGGGCGGATTCTGTTAATGTTTTCAATGATTCGTCCATCGAGGACCCCATGGCGAGCGAGCCGGCGTCGGCTGAAATCGATTTGCGCGAGCCACGCAAACGCGGGCGCGACTTTTCCACCCTGCTCTGGCTGTGCGGTTGGGGCTTGGCGACGGCCGTTGCGCTGAGCGCGCTTGCAATAACGAGTCAGACCCAGACCGCAACCGACCGTCTGCGCTCGATTTTCGCCTCTAGCGAGCCGAGTGCTGTCGCACAAATGCCTTTCCGCGTCGCTCAGCTTGAATTGGAAACCCAGATGTTGACCGCGCAGGTCCGCGCCTTGAATGCTGACCGTGACCGGCTCGCCGGGCGCATCGCGCTGCTTCAAAGTAGCGTTGACGACATGACAGGGGCCATCAAACGGCAGGCCGCTGCCACTGCGGCCGTCCTTGCCACACGAGCGGCAGCCCCCGCATCACAGCCACAGCCGAGCACTGCCCCACCGGGGGCCACTGCGACGCCAGCGGCGGCTGTACCCGAAGCCAAACTCGACCCCGCCATCACCTCATCTGTGCCTCTGCCGCCCGAACGCGCCGCGGCTGCGCAGGCTTCCGCCGGGCCGGAGCCGAGCACGAACGAGTTCGGTCTCGATCTCGGCGGTGCATTGACGCTCGATGGCGTGCAGCAACGCTGGACAACCGTGAAGGCCAATTTTGGTCCGCTTCTGATCAACTTGCACCCACTGGCAGCGCCTGAGCGCCGCCAGAGCAAAACGGGCTACCGGCTCGTGGTCGGCCCGCTGCCCAACAGCCCGGCCGCCACCGGGCTCTGCGCGCACTTCAATGCCGCACACACGCCTTGCCGCGCAGTCAAGTTTGAGGGCGAACAGATTGCGCAGCGTTGATTGCCGCGGCACTGCACCGCCATACTGACCGTATGAAACTGTTTCTTCCGAGCGCGCGGGCGACAAACTGGCTGCTGATCGTCGGACTTTGCTCGATCGGTTACGCGCTCTACATGCGCTATCTCGCGGTCGAGCAATCGACGGTCGGACTTGCCTGCCAGGCCGGACTAAACACGTGGCTCTGCTTTACGCGCCAGATCACCATCGCGCTGTTCACGTATTCCGCTTTTGGCTGGGCCGCGCTGGTGGTGGCCGCAGTGAATTTGCTGAGGCCATCGCTTTTTTTGTTCGCAATTGCGCTCGCAGCGGCCTGTTTCGGAGTCGTTCTCTATAACGTCGGACTGTCCTCCCTCGCCATCGGCCTGCTGGTGCTCAGCTTTGCGCGTCGCGCACCTGAGCCAGATTGAATGCCAGAGCCACCAGAACCGCGCAGACCCATAGCGACTGCCAATTGGCAAAGGTTTCGTTGAAGACAATGTAGACCGCTGACAGCGCCAGCACGCAGGCCGCAGACATTTCCGCAATACCACGTGTCCCTTTCGCGCGGCCAACAAGAAATCCATGGACGACGAAAGGCAGGGTCGCCGCAGTGAACGGTGCAAAGGGAAAATCACGGTAGCGCGGATCGAACACCAGACCGAGCGCGACAAGGAAAGCCAGCAGCATCACAGCGAGCAATACGGCACCGGCGGCGCGACCGAGCGGCTCGCTCGCACGCTGCTCTTTCGGTCCGAGCAATTGCGCGAAGCTAGGGACGAGACCCTTTTGCATGATCGCCATGCTCAAAACGACCGGCGCCAAGAATGCGACTGCGGCGAGCATCAAGGAACGAGCCCAACCCGCAACGCCGAGGCTCTCGATCGGAATGTTTTCGATCGTCCACCCGATGAGCGCTCCCCCAACGAGCGCATTCGCGCTGACGCCCAGCCATTGCAAAGTGCCGACGTTTTCGTCGCGCACATAGGTCGCCGCGCCGAAGATAATGACGGCAAACAAGATCCCGCCGAAGCCCTGCCATATCCAGAATGGATGATTGGAGACCGGCTGCGCCCAGCCGAATTTCGGCACGCGTGAATAGCCGTCAAGCAATCCCCAATGACCGCCGACCGTCCCTTCGAGAGCGCGTTTCCACGGCTGATCGAAAGCTTCAATGACGTTGACGTGGAAATTCTCACGCTTGCTGAGCGCGAGCACATCCTGGATGACCCTTGCCTGGTTCACCGGCGATGGCAGCGCGCCTTCACGCATGCGGCCGGCGCTCGGCCAGCCGACTTCGCCGATGAGAACCTCCTTGCGTGGAAACGCGTTGACGACCTGCCGGCGAATAGTATCGACATGCGCTCCGGCCCGGCCGGCGGAAATTGGAAAATCCTCCCAATAGGGCAATATATGGATGGTGACAAAATCGACGGCATTGGCGATGTCGCTGTTGCGCAGCCAGAACTCCCAGACGTCGGCATAGGTCACGGGCACCCGGACGCGTGCCTTGATCGTCCGGATCGTCCGCGCGAGGTCGGTCGCGGTCATGTCGCCGCGCAGCAGGACCTCATTGCCAACCACGAGGGCGCGGATGGTGCCTGGGTATCTGTTCGCAAGCGCGATCGCGGTCTCGATCTGGTAGTTGTTTTTCGCGGGATGGCTGGACAGCCATAGCCCCTGCATAACCTTCAGGCCGTATTTGGCGGCAATTCCAGCGATCTGGTCGAGACCAAAATCGACCGAGTATGTGCGGACGCAGTCTGTGATTTCCGATAGCCGGGCCAGGTCGTCGTCGATCTGGGCCGCCGGGATCATGGTCGACGGGTCAAGGGGCGTCTGCAGCCCGCGAAACGGCGTGTAGGACACGCAATAGAGCTTTTCCGCCCGCCCCGCCTGGGGGTACGGCATGAGAACCGGGCTACCCAGCCAAACCCAGACACCGGCAATCGCCATCGCCACAAGGGCGAGGCAGGTGAGAGCATGACGCATCTGAAGCCCGAACAATGAGGTCGATGGTTGCTGCCCGACTTATCGCGCGTGGCCGCCCCTGCCAAGGCGATCGGTCTTAAGCAAGGTTTCTGGTTACGCTGGACAAAGGCTCCGGGTTGAGGCCAAGTCTTGGAACTTGGAATTCAGGTTAATGCGCGCCGTCAGTGCACGCGGGGCAAATTCATCAGAGAAAACACCGCCGTATTAGCGTCCCAATCCGGTTGCAAACAGGGCGCGAGGGACGGCGTAAGACCAAGTAAAAACACATCCGACGGGGACAATGCTGTTTTCTTTCGAGTTGCGTCAGGTTTTTGCCGTGCTTTGCTGTGCGGCCGCTCTGACTATCTTCGCTCCGGCAGCCTTTGCGCAAAGCGGGAACGGCAAGCCACCCGAGCCGCAGAAACCGGCCACCGATGCCGCGAAGGCCGATACCGCGAAGGAAGGCCAGAAGAAGATCGACGAAATCGCCGAGGCTTCCCGCGCCTTGAGCGGGCCGGCCGGCAACCCGGAATGCGTCTGGCTCGGCCGCCGCGTGGTTAGCCTGCTCTGGCGCGACGACCTCGATACGGCCTTCCGGCATCTCGACCTTTACGACCGCTTCGGCTGCCCGGGTCCGCATATCCAGGCCACTTTCCGCTGCCTGGTCCGGCAAGGAAACATCGATCCGAAGCAGCAGGAGACGCTGAACGGCCGCGTTCACGGGTGCTGGCTTAACCCTAATCTTGAGCCCGCCCCTGCCACGGCTGCCGCGCCGCCGGCCCAACCGCCAGCGGCCACGTCGGGCGGAACCACCCAGCGCTAGCCGGCGTTTTCCCTAACGACTGAATTTCATCGGGGCGCCATGCAAGTGCCTAGGAATTGCCATGTCGGCTAGTTACTTGAATCGTCACCTTATGCCGCGCTACGTTTTGCTTGCGCAGACGGAGTATCGGCTGAGCCCAGGGGACGGGCTCAGGGGTCTGCCATCCTGCCCCGCTTGGTTTTGAGTTCTATGCGCACCGTCGCTGCCGTGATCGCCCTTGTGGCGTGCGTGCATGTCGGGTTGTGGGCGTTAATGCGCGACGAGGTTCGCGCCCCCAACTTCGAAGGGCAGCTCGCGAGCGTTTCCTACGCGCCGTTCAAAGGATCCGCGCATCCTGATTCCGGCACCACGGCGCAAGCCGCCCAAATCCGTTCCGACCTCAAGCTTCTCGCGCCTTACACGCGCGCAATCCGTACATACTCGGCGACCAGCGGTGTCGAACTCGTACCGGGCATAGCTTCGGAATTCGGGCTGCGCGTTACAGCCGGCGCATGGATCGACAAAAATCAGGATCGCAACGAGCGCGAGATCCGCTCGGTGATCGATCTCTCAAAGCGTCACAGTAACGTCAACGGTATCATCGTCGGCAACGAGACGATCTACCGCGATGAGCAAAAGGTCAGCGACCTGATTCAGATGATCCAGCGCGTGAAGCGCTCGACCAGCGTTCCGGTCACCACCGGCGAAATCTGGCACGTGTGGATCGAGCACCCCGAGCTCGTTTCCGCCGTCGACTATATCGCCGCGCACATTCTTCCTTACTGGGAAGGCTTCTCAGAGACGCAGACGGTCGATCAGACCGTCATCATCTACGACAAGCTGCGCAAAGCATATCCCGGCAAGCGGATCGTCATCGCCGAGTTCGGCTGGCCGAGCGCCGGCTACAATATGCATCGAGCCAATCCCGGCCGCATCGAGCAGGCCGTCGTGCTGCGCGACTTCGTGGCGCGCGCAGAAGCCTACGGCATGGACTACAACATCGTCGAAGCGATCGACCAGCAGTGGAAGACGAACGAAGGCGGGGTCGGACCCTATTGGGGAATTTTCGACGCGTCGCGCCATCCCAAATTCAGCTGGACCGGCCCGATCACCGAACCCGATCATTGGAAGCTTGCGGCGATTGCCATTCTCGTGAGCGTGCTGCTCTCGCTGCCGCTGCTTGCGATGAGTGCCGTCACGTTGTGGCAAGCCACAATTCTCACAGGCGCCGCGAACGTCGTGGGCGCGTGGTTCGCCGCGGTCTTTGCGTACTGGAACGGTCACTATTTTGTTCCGGGCGCTGCGTTTGCGCTTGGCCTCGGCATAATTCTCCTGATCCCGTTGATCATCATTGCGCTTGCGCGCATCGAGGAAATTGCCGCCATCGCTTTCGGCCGCAAGCCGCTGCGCCTGATCGGTAGCCCGGCGCTCGTCCCTGAGGCCTATCTGCCGAAAGTTTCGATCCATATCCCGGCGTATAATGAGCCGCCCGAGATGCTCAAACAGACGCTCGACGCGGTCTCACGGCTCGCCTACGCGAATTTCGAGTGCATCATCGTCATCAACAACACGCCCGATCCGGCCATGTGGCTGCCAGTCGAAGAACATTGCCGACTACTCGGCGACCGCTTCAAATTTGTGCGTGACGACAACCTCGCTGGCTTCAAGGCAGGCGCATTGCGTCTCGCTCTGGCGCATACGGCCGCGAATGCCGAGGTGATCGGCGTCATTGACGCTGACTACGTGGTGCAGCCCGACTGGCTCAAGGACCTTGTGCCGCTTTTCAACGACTCGGCGGTCGGCCTTGTCCAAGCGCCGCAGGATCATCGCGATGGCGAGCGCAGCGTCATGCACCACGCGATGAACGGCGAATACGCCGGATTCTTCGACATCGGCATGGTTCAGCGCAATGAGTTCAATGCGATCATCGTGCACGGCACGATGTGCCTGATCCGGCGCCAGGCGATCGAGGCGGCCGGTGGCTGGTCAAGCGACACAATCTGCGAAGACACAGATCTTGGGCTCACTCTTCTCGAACTCGGCTGGAAGACGCATTACACCAATCGTCGTTACGGTCACGGATTGCTGCCGGACAGCTTCGAGGCCTACAAGAAACAGCGCAACCGCTGGGCCTATGGTGGCTTCCAGATTATGAAGAAGCACTGGCGCCGATTCCTGCCTGGCGCCAGCCGGCTCAACCGCGATCAAAAGCGCGAATTCGCGCTCGGCTGGCTCAATTGGCTCGGCGCCGAAAGCATCGGTGTCGTGGTGGCGATCCTGAATATCATCTGGGTGCCAGTCGTGGCGTTCCTCGACATTGCGGTGCCCGACCGCATTTTGACGACGCCGATCATCGTCAGCTTCATCGTCTCGGTCGTGCATTTTGCCACGCTCTACCAATTGCGCGTGCGGCCGCGCATCGGTCAGCTGCTCGGATCAGTCTTCGCGGCGATGTCGGTACAATGGACGGTTGCCCGCGCCGTCGGTTTCGGCATGATCAAGGACCGCCTACCCTTCGTGCTTACATCGAAAGGCGGGCTGCGCCGCACCACGGACTTCCACGCATTCTGGTAAGCGGTGCTGGCCGGGTTGCTGATACTCGGAGCGATCGTGCTGGTCTTCACGAACTACAAGGAA
>Ga0105247_10002856_pt1 | contig 11519 bp, 7 predicted proteins | sample KBSS24metaG_FD_81519 | JGI IMG/M metagenome (GOLD analysis project Ga0105247, IMG submission 81519) | Switchgrass rhizosphere microbial communities from Kellogg Biological Station, Michigan, USA - KBS S2-4 metaG | ecosystem: Host-associated > Plants > Roots > Rhizosphere > Soil | place...
ACGCCCGTGACCCCAGTCCAAAAACTGTAAGTAAATTCATTTTTTTTAATCTTTTTGCCGTATTTTTTAATCTTATTGCGGCATTTTTTAATCTTTTCGTCTCACTTTTTAATCTTTCTGCGGGATTTTTTAATCTTTCTGTCTAACTTCTTAATCTTCTAGCCGCATTTCTTAATCTTTTTGACTTATTTTTTAGTCTTTTTGGGTCACTTTCATGTGAAACAGCGGCCGAAGACCTTCGTTATTAGAGAGCAGTTTGCGTTTTTTATAGCGGCGGGAAATTTTACGTGTGCTTACCACCAAAGGTGAAGCGGCATCCTACGATCATCTTTATCAAGAGATGGTCCGTACTCGGTGTAACTCCTACCCCGACGCCGAAATTGAACTCCCATTTTGGCGAGACGTTCAGATCGATCGCGGGGACGGACTGATGCTCCTGTTCGCGAAGATGATCGAAACCAGAAACGGGTCCAACAGCACCGTAGACTTGACGTCGCAATCTGGCCAAAAAGGTCATCTGGACAGTTGCACTAACTATGCATGGGATAATATATATACGGAAAACAATTTTATGGCTGACGATCCGAAATTCGAAACTGACGACGCAACCTGGACAGAGGCTTTTCGCTCAATGTCGGATGAAGAACAGATAGAGTACACGCGAAATGTTATTGACAAGATTCGAAACGACCGCGAGAGCTTTCCCGGCGTGTCCGCGGAAATGATCGAGGAGATGGAAGAGAAACTTCGCAGTTTTGAGGAGAGCGTGGAAAACGAAAGGGTTGCTTTGCGTCGCGAGGCCGAAGCCATTGCCAACCTCGAGCGCTCAAGTGACGCGTATCTCGCCACCATAAAGTTCGCAGACGACAAGAGCGGACACTAGACTGGAACGCCCGCTGAGCGCTCTGATAGGGGCCGGCTCAAAACGCTCTATTCGTTGTGCGCACAACTCTACCGCTTTTTCAGTACTTGCAGCATAAGCGGTCCGCTGACAACAATTCTGGTTTTACCGCCGACGGTATGCCGCTCCCGTTCTACCTTCCGCACGAGCCAGTCATGTGACGGCAATTTACCTAGTTTGACGGAGTAGTCCAGCCATTTCTGAAACTCATTGAGACTGTCCATTAACCGTGAACAGGGAAACTGCTTTCGCTGGTCGGCCATAAAGAAGCCTTCCCTGATGACATCGGCGACAGCACGATCTGCGGCCCGATCGTCATCAAATCGTTCGCGCATGATCCCGACCGGTAGTAAGCGCTCGCCCTGGCGAAGTCCGACGCGGCGATGTAAAGCCGCAGGACGCAGGTCGATCAGGATACCATTTGGTTTAAGAACGCGATGAGCTTCGTGTAGGGCATGGACCATGCCCTGATGGGACACTCATCACAGAACCCAGGAGAAGACTACGATATCGAATGTCTTGCTCGCGTGATTTAGCTTTTCGGCCTGGCCTACGCGAAAGCGGATGCGCTTGGCAAAGCTCCTCGGGACATTCCTTTTTGCCTTTGCAATGAGGCCCGCATCGGGGTCGTTCGCGTGTACGATCGCACCGAGGCGCGCGAGCCGACGTGTCAAACGTCCCTCACCACAACCGATCTCAAGAACGAGTTTCTCATGCCAATCGATGACGGCTTTTAGTGCACGGACCTCATTCTTTTCGGGATCAACGCGTAAAGACATTTTATCAATCCTCCCGTCTCATTTCTTCCTGACAACTGTAATCGTGACCTCTGCCGGATACTGTTTTGAATGATGGACGGCGTTATGGGCAACCACTCCTTTTGTTTCGTCGTAGTTGTTGCCGCCGGTATTTAGATTGCGGTCAAACCGCGGGAAATTACTGCTTGAGATCTCAATTCGAATTCTATGACCTGCCGCGAAATAATTGCTTGTGTTCATGGGCTGAAATGTCACCTTATAAACCTTTCCCGATTCCATCCATACAAGCGGTTTGTCGTAGCCTCCGCGGTAACGCATTCTCTGAATGGTTTCATCGAGATTCCACGCCTTTCCATTCTCATCTACATCGATCAGCTTAATGGTAAAATCGGTGTCCTTTGCGTCTGACGAAACATAAAGACTTACGTCGATCGGTCCGCTCAATTCTATTCCGTCTTTGAGAACATCCGAAGTGTAAACAAGTATGTCGGGACGGTCTTCCATCTTGCTCTGGTCCCATGATCCGCCGGTGACCGCATTTCCCGTGCAGCAAACATTTCCGCCAAACGAAGGAACAGGATTCATCGGATCGTAGTCGAAACTGTCGGGCGCATCCGTCGGTGGCGGTGCGGTCGTTAACATCCCGTCACCCTTTGAGCTGTTGGCCTTTCCATTGCTGGAGAGGTAAAACTTAATCGGCTCGGCACCGGCAGGAGGCCATGTCTCAGAAGCCTGCCATTTGTTCATGCCCATAGTGAAATACTGGACCTTTGGCCGTTTAAGCACGTCGTTGTTTTCGCCCTTGAGGAAATGATCAAACCAATCGTAGGTCATCTTGTTGTAATCGAGTCGGGCGTCACCCATATGACGTTCCCCAACTACTGTATCCTCGGTCGCCCGGGTATAGCTGCAATGAAGTGTCGGGGCGATCACAGCATACTGCTTGTCCGCGATATCAGGACGCGCCGTTTTGCGAACATGGTTGTATAGTGCGAGATTGGGGCCGACCGAAACGTCGTACCACGACATAAACCAGAAGCCGGGGATATTGATCTTCATGTTGTCATGAAAAAGACCGCCTTTATACCACGCGGGATCGTTGGGCGTGCGTTTGATCATTGCGCCGCCCGTCGTGTTCGGCATCGCATCTGCAAAAATACCGCGCGGACCATCAACGGCCTTGATAATATCCATCTCCGGCAAATATCGAAGTGCTTTTGACCAGTCAACAGGAGGCTGCTGCTGTGCGAGATCGAACGATTTCGAGATTCGTATCAGATCCTCTTGTGACGTATCTGCAGGTAACATCGGACGCACCTGGTTCTGCTCGCCATTAAGCCAAGCGATAAAGAGCATCTGGACGGCTCCGCCGCGATACCAGTTGCCTTGTTCGTAATATGGCCCGACGCGGCCGACCCCGGCACCGAACCCTTGGGCGATCATCGTTGTAAAGCCCGGCACGCTTTGGGCAGCAACACCCATCTGCCATTCGGCGGTAGAAGAACAGCCAATTGTGCCAAGTTTTCCATTTGACCAGGGCTGTGACGTCATTGCCTTCATAGCATCTTCTCCGTCTGTAGTTGGCGGGCCGAGAATGTCGTAGTTACCCTCAGAGAAAAAATGACCGCGCTCATTCATCACGACATAGGCGTAGCCGCGTTTCACGGCTTCGAGAATCGTCGTCATGTCACGGGGTGCACCTAGTCGAACGTCCCAGAAGTTAAAATTGTAAGGAGTCCGCGAGAAGATGATCGGGTATTGTTTGGAATTATCCTTAGGGCGGTAGATGTCGGCGGCCATCCGTTTGCCGTCGCGCATCGGTACCATGACCTTTCGGTAGATCGTCGCAACCGACTCGAGCTCGCTTTCGATCGCATTTCTTTTGGTGATCGTCTCCCGATCCGTCGCGTTGCGGTTTTGAGTGAAAACGCTCGAAACGAAAACCGCCAAACAGGCCACCGCTAAAACAAAGTTCCGCACAGAACTGATTATGATCATCTTTTCTCCTTTTTTTGAAAACGACGGCCGGAATGCTATCGCCATTATGGATGAAGATAATTCTAACGCGGAATACAGAAGTTTTCTATCGCGGAGCGATCTGTGAACGGACTTCGTTCTATTCGGCCGTTGCCAGTTCCTTTTCTTTCCAAAGCCGATACCAGCTAAAGACCCCGACCATTGCAAGGCAGAGAAAGATAATGAACTCGATGGCGATCAGTTTTACGCCTTTCACGGAATACAGACCGATGCTCGTAACATCGACAGCTACCCACAACACCCAGGTCTCGAATATGCGCCGGGCTAGGAGGATCGTCGCGAGAATGCTCGAGATCGCGATAAAAGTATCGATATACGGATAGGTGGCCGGATGATCAAATATCTGGGGCAATATCAAATGTATTTGAGAGATCAGCGTACCGATCAGGAGCGTTACCGTAGCGATAAGCATCGCTAGCCGAAGTCGGTCTGCGTTGCTCAGAGTTCGGATCGCGCTTTGTTGGTGTGCCGCCCAGTATTTCCACGAAAACCAACCATAAACACCCATTCCGCAAAAATACATTTGCAGGAACATGTCCGAATAGAGGTGTATTTGGAAGAAAATGACGAGGAAGAATATTGCGTTCAATATCCCCGTCGGCCATGTAAAAATGTTTGCCCGTGCCGCCAAAAAGACCGAGATCAGGCCAAGAAGTGTCCCGATAAACTCGACATAGCTGACGTTGTTTTCAAAAACCGTAAAGAAAGTCTCTTTAACATCAAAGAGTGCGGAGACGGATGAAAGATCGGGCATGCGTTTATTGAGTACCTGTTATCCGGAAAACGAATCGCTATAATAACCTTATTCACGAAACATTTATATTCCAGCATATTCCGGCCGCGCATTTTACCTTACGTTTAATGTCTTTTCAGCTCACTTTTTAAATGCTTTTTGCCTTCTTTTTGATCGAATCGATGGTTTTTTGCGTGAATTGTCGATTTCTCAATGGAATCAGCAATAGGGAATAATGTCCCACAATGTCGGATGACGTCCCTAAATACCACATTCCGCTAAAAGAATTACCCAGATCAAACCTGTCAACCTTCAAAAAAAACTTGTTTTTGTGGGGTTATTAGTGAGTTTCATAAAAGGAGCTGGTGGCCTGATTTTTGCACTATGAATTTGGCCGGTGTCCTACGTCCGCGAGCATTTTGCCGGATTGTCATTGAAGCCTCCCGTCAGCATCACAATCCCCGGCCGGTTCGCATCGAAATCAATGGTCATATGGTTTCAAAGACCAGGTTGACCTTTTGTCAAGACGATTAAGAACCCATCCAGACGGCAAATCAACAGTGAATAAATAGTCGCTCATGCGATGCCAGCAGGATCATGCCCCCGCAGTGGAGAAAAACTAGACTCTTTTTTATATCAATAAAAAGGCATGACGCAATTACATGAAGATCAGCCATAAATTAACGCTAAGTTATCTGCTCGTCGCTTCGGTGGCCAGCATAACTATATTCTTCACGCTGAGATCCTACAGTGAGATCAACAAAACATTTGAATCACTGATGGACGATTCGACCAAGGCGATAGAGATTCTCAATGGTCTGAAACAATCGGCAGGACGAATAATCTCTTCTACAAACGAAATTGGTATTATCCACGTTGAAACCAACGGACAAGCGGTCGAAGAAATCGCTGAGGAAGAAATCCAGTTGAACGAATCGGGATATCAGGACTATGAAACCAATTTGAAACGATATGAGGTCATGGTACGGACCCTTCATCCGGATTTTGCCAACACCTTCGAGGTTATCCGAGCATCGGGCCATAACCTGATCGAAACGAGCCACCAGTTGGTCGAGCTAAGGAAACGAAATATTACTGGCACACAACCCGCGCTAAAAAGGCTTGAATTTGAAACCGATGAAAGGGTGTTTCTTACATTCATAGATAAGGCCTTAGAAAAAGAATCCGAGGAACAGCTCCAAGCTCAAGCAAGTGTCAATGAGAGCATCACATTCGCCACACGGGAATCGCTAACGGTTACGGCATTGACGTTCATCGTGGCATTGTTTTCCGGCCTCTACATTTCCTTTTTGATCTCCCGGCGCGTGATCAAGCTTCAAACCGCGATACAACGCGTTGGAGGGGGTGAACTCGAAACTCAGGTCGAAACTGCGGCGAAAGACGAGATCGGCGATCTCGCACGTTCGTTCAACAGAATGGTGGGCGACCTCAAGGGCGCGAGCGAGACACTGCGGGAATCAGAAGAACGACACCGAAAGCTCTTTGAAAGCAATCCATTTCCCATGTGGGTCTATGACCGCAAGACCTATGTATTCCTTGCCGTCAACGACGCCGCGATCGGGCATTACGGATATTCTCGTGACGAGTTTCTAGCCATGACGCTAAAGGACATTCGCCCGGAGGAGGACGTTCCTGTCTTGCTGGATCATCTGGTCAGCATTTATTCGAGCGAGACCCCAACCAGCATTTGGAGACACCGGAAGAAAGACGGAACTGTATTTGACGTCGAAATTACTGCCTACGGCATGTATTTTGGCGGACGTACAGCAGCGCTTGCTCTCGCAAATGATATTACCGAAAAACGCCGGCTTGAAGCCGAGTCCCGCACTATCTCGAAGATTATCCACGGTGTTACAACTACGCGTGACCTGGAAGATCTTCTCGCGCTGGTTCATCAGTCCATCGGAAAAATGCTTTACGCAGAGAATTTTTACGTAGCTCTCTACGACCCCAAGAGCGGGCTCCTAAATGTTCCATTCTGCGTGGACAAGCACGACGAAGTTGCTCCTCCTGCAAGCTTGGGTAAAGGACTTACTTCCTATGTCTTTCGTACCCGCGAGCCGATCCTGATGACGCCGGAGGTAATTGCAATGCTGGTTGACGAAGGTGAGGTCGAGGTCGTCGGAACGCTTCCCGCGGTCTGGATGGGCGTCCCCCTCGGGACCGCAAACGGTACCACCGGCGTGCTAGTCGTCCAGCATTACGAAGACCCGAATGCATTCGGCCCGCAGGATCTAAAGTTCATGACCGCCGTAGGTGACCAAATTGCTATGGCGATCGAGCGGCAACGTTCGAACGATGCTTTGTCCGACTCTGAAGAACGCTATCGCGAACTGATCGAAAACGCTCACGACATCATTTATACCCACGATTTCGACGGCAAGTACACATCCATAAACAGAGCCGCGGAATATATTACTGGTTATACCCGTGACGAATCGCTCGCGCTTAACTTCGAACAAATTGTTGCTCCTGACTACATAGAAAAAGCCCGAGAAATGATCACAAGGAAGGTTGCGGGCGAAATCACCACTGCTTACGAATTGGAGGTCATTGCGAAAAACGGCGAGCGGGTGACTTTGGAGGTCAATTCGCGGATCGAGCGTGAAAATGGAATTCCGGTGGCCGTCCAGGGCATTGCACGGGATATCACCCAGCGAAAACGTGCGCAAAAAGAGCTTGAGCGGCAAAAAAATGAGTTGAGAGTTTTGTTCGATGTGATGCCGGCCAAGATCTGGTTCAAGGACACCAAAAACGGAATAGTCCGGATTAACAAACACGCAGCCCACAGCATAGGGATGACCGTCGGCGAGATCGAAGGAAAACCTGCCGCGGAAATATACCCCGATATCTCTGAGAGATTCTACGCTGATGATCTTGAAGTAATCCGATCAGGAAAGGCGAAACTGGGAATCGTCGAAACGGTTTGGGATGAAAATGGACATGAACACTGGAAGGAGATCGATAAAGTTCCTTACCATGACGAAAGCGGAGAAGTCCTCGGCCTTGTAGTTGTTGAAAGGGATATTACAGAAGGCAAGCTCTTAGAACTTGATCTCCAGCATAAAGAAACCCTTATCCGCATAGCGGGTCGAGTGACGCAGACGGGCGGCTGGACGATCGATCTGCCGGGCAATAAAGTGAGCTGGTCCGATGAGGTCTTTGACATTCTTGGATACACGCACGGTGATGCCCCGCCGCTCGCGGACGTGCTCAAGCTTTACCCCGAGGAATGGCGCGGCATCGTAGCCGCGGCGATCGAGGAATGCTCGCGCAACGGAACGCCATTCGATCTGGAGTGCGAGGTGTTAACGGGGAGGGACGAACGGATCTGGGTCCGAATCTGCGGAGAGGCGGAGATCAACGCGGACGGTTCGGTCAAGCGTCTGCAGGGTGCTTTTCAAGACATCACTTTGAGAAAGCTGGCGGACGAGGCGTTGCGGCAAAACGAGGCTAAATTCAGGGACCTCTTTGACAATGCACCTGTTGCCTACCACGAGCTTGACACCGAGGGTCGTTTTACCCGTATCAATCACACGGAAGAATTGCTGCTCGGTTATACGAATGACGAACTAAAAGGGCGACACCCGTGGGAAATAATTGTTGAGAAAGTTTCCCACGACGCTACCAGGGCGAAACTTAAAGGAAAGGAGCAATTAAAGGCGGTCGAGCGCACTTTTATTCGAAAAGATGGAACGCATGTCTCGGTTTTGAACGAAGACAGAATGATTCTCGATCCAGATGGAAACATCCTCGGTATCCGCTCAACTCTTCAGGATATTACCGACCGCAAGCGCCTTGAAGAGCAATTGACCCACCAGGCTCTGCACGACCCTTTGACCAAATTGGCCAATCGAGTCTTATTTCGGGATCGTGTTGAGCATGCCCTCAGTCGTGCAGTTCGAAAACAAACTCCCCTAGCCGTTATGTTCCTCGACTTAGATAATTTCAAAGCCGTTAACGACTCACTCGGACATGCCGCGGGCGACGAACTGCTTGTTTGCGTAACGGAGCGTCTGAACGCATGTTTGCGGAGCAGCGATACGCCCGCACGTCTGGGCGGCGACGAGTTTGCGATCCTTGTTGAAGATATGGCTCAGGCCGACGAAGCGGTGTTCATTGCCGAGCGAATCCGCACCCTTCTTCGAACACCTTTTATCATTAACGGCACCGAAGTATTTGTCGGCGCCAGCATTGGCATCGCGACCGCCGGTAACAAACGGCAGACTCCAGAAGAACTGCTCCGTAATGCTGATGTGGCAATGTATATGTCGAAGAGCAACGGTAGAGACAGGTTCACGGTTTTCGAAGACAAAATGCATGATGTATTAGTTAAGCGAATCCAGCTCGAGACTGACATGCGGTCAGCCATTGAAAAACGCCAGTTTGAGGTCTATTACCAACCCATCGTCGACCTTCGGTCCGAAAGAATTATGGGCATGGAAGCTCTGGTACGCTGGAATCATCCGGAGCATGGCCTGGTTCTCCCGCTCGATTTTATCCCGGTAGCAGAAGAAACCGGACTGATCGTGCCGCTTGGAGCATGGATCCTAAACGAGGCCTGTTCACAGGCCAGCTCATGGCAAGTCGAGCACGACCTCGGCAACAGCCTGTCAATCACGGTCAACATTGCCGGCCGTCAATTTCAGGAAGTCGGATTAGTGGACACCGTAGCAAATGCCCTTTCGAGATCGAAGCTGCCGCCGCAAAGTCTGATCCTGGAAATTACCGAGAGTACGATGCTTTTGAACACGAACGCTACGATCGAAACATTAACGGCGCTCAAGGCGCTTGGGATTGGGTTGGCGATCGATGACTTTGGCACGGGTTACTCGTCGCTGAGCTATTTGCAAAAGTTTCCCGTGGACATCCTCAAGATCGACAAATCGTTCATAGATAAGATATCGGCGGGAAAGGAAGGAGCGGCCGTAGCAAAGGCGATTATTACAATGAGCGACACCCTGCAACTCAAGACTATTGCCGAAGGTATCGAAAGCGTCGGACAGCAAGCCGCCCTTCAGGTACTGGGCTGCGAGCTTGGACAAGGCTATCATTTCGCCAAGCCGCTCCGGGCAGCGGACATGAATGAATTTCTGCTGGCCTCTTCCGCAACGCGAAGCAACAGTGAGATGAATCCTGTTCGGACCGCGGGTGAGGCCACCAAAAGACACCCCGTCATAGCCGGGTAAAAGAACGACGAGATATTTCCCTTTCCTCTTCTTCAATCCACGGCGGTCACGTTCGTGATACTCACTGTCGTTCCGTCGCGCGTTACGCGTATTTTCAATTTTGTGGGGTGACCGGTGTTCGCTATTGTGTCACCTTGATAGGTAACGAAATAGGCGGTGCGAAGCTGTTGGACTATGTCGTCGTAGGCAGCCTGAATCTGAGAGATCTGGCTGATCGGGTAGTAGCTGCCGCCGGAAACTTTCGCGAGGCGTCGGCCTTCGCCTTCGGCTTTGGAGGTCAGTCCCATGTATTTTGTCCGCAAAGGGTCAACCGACGCGTTCGCGTCATTGTTTGCAGAAGCAGCGATCAGGCCCGATGGAACATATAGCGGATAGATCAGAGCGCCGCTTTCCTGGATCGTGCCGGCCAGCGAGTCGAACGCAAGAAATGAACGGTTGTCGTCCCCGTCTGTCAATACAACGATCGCTGTACGGTCACCTTTGAGCGGACGCAATGTGTCGGACAGCGTGTAAGCCAAAGCGTCGTAATACGCCGTGCCTCCGCCTGCGTCGAAAGTATCGAGACTGGTCGAGAGCTTTTGTTTGTCGGTAGTGAACGTCGAGAGGACCTTAACGTCGTCGTTAAAAATTACTATCGATATTCGGTCATTGCGGTCAACCGTATCGACAAAATTTCGCGCAGCCTTTCGAATAAAATTGACATAATTCTCGACGCTACCGGAAACATCCAGGAGCAGAACGAGATCGACTGGTGACGTTACTGTCCGAACAGAAACTACCTCGCGTGGCGCACTATTTTCGGTGACCTCGAAATCTTTTACCTCGAGTCCAGACACTGTTCGGTTATCACCGTCGGTAACACGTATCAAGGCCCTCTTGACCCGCGCGGCCGGTATGTCCGGTCCGGCAGGTTTCGCCGAAAAAGCAGGTTCACGCTTGAACGGCGGAAGGGTGCGCAAATAATCGCCAAAATATTTCGGACTGGCCCGCCGGATCGCATCCATCAGCATCGAATCGCCGCTGCGGATTATCGCCTTCGCAGCATTCGTCAGCGGACGTTCGCGCAGATCACTCGAGACTTCATTTGGCGGAACATTGAGCAGCATTATTCCGCGGGCAGACGTAAACCGCAATTCGATGCCTTCGCTCACTTTGTGTTTTTTCTTTTTCTTTTTTACGTCAGGTGGATCATCCGCTGCAGGTAGATCGGACGTTTCAGCTGGCGGATCGTCGCCGGCATTTTCTTTTGCAGCTACGGGATCGTGGATTTCCCCCTGGATCACAAATCTACCCGCCGCCTTTTCTTTGATCTTCTTCAATTCGATGTCGCTTACGTAACGCGGATGCGATTCTGTCCACGTCAGATCGTATTTCAGATCATTTGTCGGGATATCGACGGCGACAGTTCCTGTAACTGTCGTGGTATCGATCAAGGCAAGATCGCCGGTCACCATCACCGCACCGTCCAGCGTCTCCAGTGAAACAAGCGAGCGCTCGGGCAGCTTTAATGAAACATCGATACGCTTTTGGGGATCCGTGGGCTTTATCTCAATGTCGACGTGCCGGCCCTTTGTCGAGATGGAAATCTCTTTTGGAGTGACTAGTTTTTTATCTGAGGTCGCGTTGATCTGGCCTTTTCTATCCGTCGTTCCCGCTTCAACCGCAAAGGCCTCGACATCGATCCGGCCGTAACGATTTACAACCGAAACGGTCGTACCTTCAGGAACCGACAATTCCTTGCTGAGGCTCTGAGCTTCAGTAATAAGCGCCGAAAGAATTAAAAGAATTGGCGGGAGGAAAAAATGGCGTACATGAAGCTGCATCGCTTAAGACTTGCTTGTGACCCTTCCCGATTGTATCAGACGTTGGCGAACGCGTTC
>Ga0105247_10002859_pt1 | contig 11513 bp, 9 predicted proteins | sample KBSS24metaG_FD_81519 | JGI IMG/M metagenome (GOLD analysis project Ga0105247, IMG submission 81519) | Switchgrass rhizosphere microbial communities from Kellogg Biological Station, Michigan, USA - KBS S2-4 metaG | ecosystem: Host-associated > Plants > Roots > Rhizosphere > Soil | place...
CCCGGCGGCCCCAGGTGCCGGCCGGCCTGGGACGCGCTCAGGTGGTTGAAATACCCGGGCGGGCGGGAGAGGGACGCGAGCGGGTGACGACGTGCCGCGTCCGACGCCGTCCGAGGCGATGGATCGTCAGTCGGCCCACAAACCGGCGAGCTCGATCGCGACGGCGTCGAACGGCTCCGCGCGGACGACCGCGTCGTCGCGCCACACGGCGAGCGCGCGGTACGTCTCGCCGTCGAGGCGGAAGACCTCGAGCGTGCGCACCAGCGGATCGATCAGCCACACGTGCGCGACCTGCTCGCGCGCGTAGATCGGCATCTTGTCGGCGCGGTCCGTCGCCGCCGTCGCCGGTGACAGCACCTCGCACGCCCAGTCGGGCGCCAGCTCGAACGCCGCAGCGTCGCGCGGCAAGCGCGGCATCCGCTCCCGCCGCCACCCCGCGAGGTCGGGGACGAGCACGTGGCCGGCTCGCAGATGGAGCTCCGGCTCGTCCAGGATCAGCCATCCACCGGGTCCGCCCCGGCCGCGGTCGAACGGGCCGTCGAGCTCGGCCCCGAGCCTCGACGACGCTCGGGCGTGCGGCGGTGCCGGCCGCGGGTGCGTGACGAGGGTGCCGTGGATGATCTCCGCGACCAGGTGATCCGGCACGGCGCGCAGATCCTCGTAGGTCGCGCGTCTCCTCGCCGGCTCTCCCATGCGCTCGAATCTAGCATCGACTCCGCGCGCGGGCTCTGGACCATGGCGAGAATGCCTCGGTCGCGCGAGGGCGGCGGCGGCGCGCCTCTTGGCAGGCGCCGCGGGGCGAACTTCGTGACGTCAGAAACGCGGACCCCCGCGCGCCGTCGGCGCGATGGTGACGAACCCCTCCTGCACGAAGACGTCGAGTATCCCGTAGATCGCGTCGAGCGCCGCCTCGGTCGCGCAATCGTACTTTTGGCACATGGCGGCGGCGAGCTGCTCGACGTTGCTGCGGCCATCGATCGCGCACCAGAGGAAGTCGGGCACCTCGTCGAGGACGGCGTAGTAGTTGTTGAGGATCAAATGGATTTGATCGGCATAGCGGCGACGGCGAACGTAGATGCTGGGGATCGGGACGGCGCTCGGGTCGAACGTGCTCATCCGATGATCGCGTTCGTGATTCGATGGGTCAGCTGGATGCAGCTCTTCAGGTATGCTTGGTATTTCTCGCGCGAGCTGCGCAGCGCGTGGCCGTCCGCGAGCTGAAGAGCCCAGAACGCCTCTCGGATCTCGTCGGCCTGCCCCTGTCCGCGCGCGCGCTCGAGGATCCGGCTCCGCCACTTGCGGCGAATGTTGGTGTTACCGAGGTGGTGGAGGTACGCGTCGCACGCCGTATTGAGCAATTCGCGCGCGCACGGGATCGCGAAATCAGCGTCGTGGACCTCGAGCATCGCGTAGAGATCCTCGAGCCCCGCGTCGATCTCGTGCATCGACGCCTCCGCCAGGTACCGCGCGACCTTGCCGAAATCGAACGCGGCCCGCAGCCGCTCGAAGCGGTCCGCGTGCAGGATCGGGACGCCGGCGCGGACGCGGTGGATGAGCAGGAGCTCCGGATCGTCCACGCGATAGCGGAACATGACCGCGCCGCGCTCGCCCGCGTTCGCCAGGCTCAGCGCGTCCACCTTCGCGGCGACGGCGCGCATCGCGTCGTCGGTCCAGAACGCGTAATCGAGGCGCCGCTCGCCGATCGCGTGCGCCGAGTAGAGCTGATCGCCGAGGCGCTGCGCGTGCGGCCCGGTCGGCTCGGAGCTGCCGACGACGAACACGTCGATGTCCGAGAAGCGGTTGCCCATCCCCTCCATCAGCGACCCGGCGAGGAACACGCAGCCCTCGTCGGCGCCGGAGAGCCCTTCGAGGTCGAGGATCTGCTGCGGGGTGATGCCGGTGCCCGCGAGCGCTTCGATGGCGGCTGTCGTCATGGCTCGATCTCCAGGTGCTAATTTCGAACGCTGGTCAGCGCGCCTCGGAACGGCCGGAGCAGCGCGAGGATGGCCAGCTCGCGCCGCACGGTGAACTCCGCTTTTCCGGTCATCCCCGGCCGCAGCCGCAGCGGCTGAGCGGCGCGCGCGGCCGGCGCGACGAGGCGGACGCGCACGGCGTATTTGGGGCTCCGTGGCCCGTCGATCGCGGCCCGCTCGGAGTCGTCGGCGACGCGCGCCACCTCGCCGTGCACGACGCCGAAGTCCTGAAACGGGTACGCGTCGAGCTTGACGCGCACCGGCTGAGAGTCTCGTACGAACGCGATGCCGTCGGACGGGACGTCGACGTGGACCATCAGGTCCTCGCCCTCGGGCACCACCCGCGCCACGATCGCGCCGCTCTCGAGGACGTCTCCTCGATCGTGCACCTCGAGGCCCTGCACCACGCCGCTCCGCGGCGCCTGGATCTCGAGCTCGATGGCCTCCACCTCGATCTGGGCCAGATCCCCGTCGACGCGCTCCTTCTCCGCGCGCACCGCCGTGACGCTCGCGCCGTCCGAGAGCTCGGCCAGCGTCGAGTCCTTGCTCGTGCGCTCGACCTCGAGGCGGAGGCGGTTCGACTCGGATTGGAGGCGCTTGATCGCCGCGCGCGCCGCGTCGGACTCCGCCTCGGCGACGCGCGCGCGCAGCGCCGCGTCGTCCAGGTCGGACTTGGCCTGGACGTCGCGCTCGACGAGGTACTCGGTCTTGGCCTCGTTCCGGACGCGCAGATCGTGCTCGCGCTCGCGCGCGCCCAGCATCGCCTGCGCCGCGTCGAGCTGCGCGGCGACCGAGACCCGCTCCGCCTGCCGGATGCTCTTCTGGAGCGCGAACGCGTCGGAGCGCGGCGATCGGATCGACTCGAGCAGCGCGAGGCGCGCCGCCAGCGCCTCCGACTCCGCCTTCAGCACGCGCCTGCGCGTCTGGAGCAGCGCGCCGTCGAGCCGCACCAGCACCTGCCCCTTGACGACGTGGTCCCCTTCCCGCGCCAGGATCTCCTGCACCACGCCGTCGCGCCGGCACTGGACGCGCGCCGTCTCGCCGGCGGGGACGATCACGGCGTCGCCCGTGACGACGATGTCGACCTTGACCGCGGCGAGCGCGATCAGCGCGGCCGCCACGCACGAGCCGACGGCGACGTAGAGCCTCCGCACGAGCCGGCGCGAGCCGACGAAGTCGACGCCGGGGACGAGCTCGCGCGCGACCTCAGGCAGCGGCATCGTCCGTCACCTCGCTCCGCTTCCAGTTGGGCGTCGCGTTGGCGAGCGCGCTGTAGAGCTTACCGCCCACGGCGATGAGCGACTCGTGCGTCCCCACCTGGGAGACGCCGCCCTCGTTCATGACGATGATGCGATCGGCGTGGCGCAGCGTCTGGATGCGATGGCTGATGATGATCGTCGTGCGGCCCTTCACGATCTCGCGCAGGTTGGCGTGGATGCTCTGCTCCGACAGGGGGTCGAGCGCGGCCGTCGCCTCGTCGAAGACGAGGATGCGCGGGTCGGTGACGAGCGCGCGCGCGATGACGATGCGCTGGCGCTGCCCCCCCGAGAGCGGCAGCCCGCGCTCGCCCACCAGGGTGTGGAACCCGTAAGGGAGGGCGCTGATGAACTCGTACGCGCCGGCGAGCTGCGCGGCGCGGACGATCGCCTCCTCGGTCACCGCGCGCCCGCACTGGATGTTGTCGAAGAGCGTCCCCGAAATGAGCTGCACGTCCTGAGTGACCAGGCCGATCTGACGCCGCACCGACTCGGGCGTCACGTCGCGCAGGTTGATCCCGTCGATCGACACGCTCCCCTCGGTCGGGTCGTGCATTCGCATGAGCAGGCGCACGAGCGTGCTCTTGCCGCAGCCCGACGGACCGACGAGCGCGACCACCTCGCCGGCGGCGATCTCGAGGTTCACGTTGCGCAGCGCCGCCCCCTCGCGCCCGCCCTGGTACCCGAAGCTCACCGCGTGGAAGCGCACGTCCCCCGTCACGGGCGGGAGCTCCAGGACGGCGGTGCTCTGCATCTCCTCGCTCTCCATCGACAGGAGCGCTCCGACGCGCGCCAGGCTCGCCCGCGTCCTCTGGAATTCGCGCCACTGCGTGGCGATGCGCACGACCGGCGCGCCGACCTGCCGGGCGAGCATCGTGAACGCCATCAAGGTGCCGATGCTCATCGACCCGTCGAGCACCCGGCGCGCCCCCGCCCACAGGATGAGCGCGCTCCCCACGAGATCGAGCGCCGTGGAGAGCGCGCCGCCGGTCGCGCCGTACACGAGCGTCCGGAACGAGTGCTCGAGCGTCGGGGCCACCATGCGCTGCATCGTCCGCGTGAACGGGATCTCGAGGCCGTGCGACTTGACCATCTCGAAGGCCTTGAACGAGTCCATCAAGTGGGTCTGGTAGTTGTCGTAGTAGTTCAGATACGCGGCGGTGTGATCGCGTATCCAGCGCCCCACGAGCGACGCCGCGGCGAGCTGCACCGGCACCAGCGCGAACACGAGCCACGTGAGGCTCGGCGAGTACGCGGCCAGGATGACGGAGGCCCCGAGGATCATCACGAGATCGATCGTGATGGTGACCGCGTTGTCGATGATGAACGACCGGATGAGCGACACCTCCAGGAACCGGTTGAGGACGTCGCTGGTCGTGAAGCGCTGAAACAGCCCCGACACGCCGCCCATGATGCGCCGGTACAGCGTCTCGATGACGTCGCGCTCGATCTTGGTCGTCGTCTCGAGGACCAGATACGCTCGCGCGTAGCTGAACGTGGCGATGGCGACGGACGTCCCGAGGAGCCCCGCCAACAGGACGTCGAGGAGCTGCGCGTCGGCGCGCATGAGCACCCGATCGACGACGATCTGACTGCCGATCGGGAACGCGAAGCTCAGGGCCTGGAGGATGAGCGAGAGGACGACGATCTCGACGATCGTCCGCCGATAGGGGCGCACCAGCGGGAGCAGGCGACTCCCTCTCTGGCCCCTCTGGTCCGGCTTCGGCGCGAGCTCCTTCGCCCGCGCGCTCAGTTGATCGGTCGGCTTGAGGAGGAGCAGGACCCCTTTCCACGCGCGCTCGAACTGGTCGCGCGGCATCGTGCGCGTGGCCAGGCTGGGGTCGCCGATCGTGACGCTCTTCGCCGTCACCCGCCACACGACGACGAAGTGGTGGCGGTCGACCAGGTGCGCGATCGCCGGGAGCTCGATCGCCGAGAAGGTGTCCCAGTCGGCGGAGATGCCGGTGGTGATGAACCCGAGCGCCTCGCCCGCGCGCGCGAGGTCGAGCAACGACGTGCCGTAGCGGCTCACCGCCGCGAGCCGGATGAGCGCGCTGTAGTCGAGCTCGTAGCCGAAATATCGCGCGATCATGCGCAGGCACGCCGCCCCGCAGTCCATGTGCTCTTCTTGCCGGGCGAACGGCAAAGGCCTCCAGCGCGGGATCGCCCGCGGCGCGTCCGGGAGCTCGAAGGCGTCCTCCTCGGGGCGCGCGTCGTCGGCCACGGCGTCGAGATCGGTGTGGACGACGTTGGGGAGGCGCTCGAAGACGACGTTGCGGCGCGCGACGCGGCGGTGGAGGGCGAGCTTCAGCCGCGGGAACTGATCGAACAGCCGCGTCAGGGCGCCGTACGAAGCGGCGAGGACCGTCGTCGGGCCGCGCGCGATCGCCGGCGCCGGCGCCGGCACGCGCAGGAGGAGCGCGTCGAGGCCGAGGTCTTCGCCGGCTCCCACCGACCGCTCGCCGTAGCGGACCGCTCCCGCGTCCACGAGGCACCACTCCGTCACGATCGAGCTCGTGGCGAGGATGATGGATCCGTCTCCCACGCGACGCGCGGAGAAGCATCCAGCGACGGCCAGCGCGGCCTCCGGCTCGACGTCCTCGTGCTCGAAGGTGGCGATCAGCCGGCGAACCGCCGGGTTCAAGAGGCCGGCGAGCCCTCCCGTCGCGTCGAGCTCGAGGGCTCGGGCCAGCGTCCGTCCGGGGATCTCGAGCAGCTCGGCCCCCTCGCCCAGCGCGAACACGTCGAAGGCGTGGGTCGCGCCCTGCCGGCGCGCGTGCGTGCCGAACATCGCCCCGCGCCACGCGTACGTCGCGGCTTCGAACCCCGACGACGCGTCGTCGTAGCGACCGAACGCGAGGGTCCCCCGGAGGAGCACGAAGGCCGAGTCGCAAGGCGAGCCTCTGCGCACGATGCGCTCCGCCGCGCCGACCTCCCGAAGGCGAGCGGCGCGCGCGATGACGTCGGCCGCGTGGCGAGGGAGGATCGATAGAATATAAAGGTCGCCGAGGGCGACCTCCGGCGGCGACGGCTCGACTCGTCCTTCTGTCGCGACGGTGACGGCCATCGGCGCTCCGCTACGGTCGTCTACGGTCGTGAGGGACAGCTCAGCTCTCCACCGTGTAGAACAACGGCCCCTCCGCCGGTCCATACCAGTCGACGATCTGCCTGTGCGTGTCGAGGGCGAGGCGCGCGTACGCGAGGAGACGCTGACGGACGCGCGCCCGCTCGGCCGCGTTCAGCGGCCCGCGCTCCGCGAACGCCTCCACGCCGAACGACTCGTGGTTCTCCGCGCAGTCGAGGAGGTCGTGCTCGCGGAACGGACCGTAGACGGCCTCCTCCAGCACGCCGTGGCTCGCGAATCGATCCCAGAAGCGGGTAAAGACGTCGATCGAGCTCTCTGCTCGTTCGGTCACGCCGATGCACACCGCGTACGCGAGGGGGTCACTCACCGCGAGCCAGCGGAGGTGGTTGATTTGCCCGAGCATCGGCGGGAGCGGGAACGCGGTGTCGAAGTCGCTCTCCTTCATGCCGGCGGCGATGAGCCCGCGACGGAGCCACATCGAATGCCAATATTCGCTGGAGAGGTGCTCGCTGCACGCCGTCTTGAGCCGTTCGGTGGGCATCGTCGCCACCGCGGCGCCCTGGTGGCTCGAGGCCGCGGCGGCGAAGTGATACGTCTCGATCAAATATCCCAGCGCGAGCCGGCGGCTGACCGGGCCGGCCCACAAACGACGCATGAGCGGCGAACCGCCCCACCCGAGGACCGCGAATTTCATTGTCGAGCGCAGGTGCTCGTAGAAGGCGCGGGCCGGGAGGTCGCCGCCGCCGACGTCCTCCACCACGCCGGCGTGGAACAGCCGCTGCACGAGCTCGATCACCTCGGGCAGGTCTTGACCCGACGCGCGCGCGATATCCTCCGCGCTCTGCGCGCCGTCGATGCGATCGATCACGTCCCACACCTGGGTCACGGTCGGCCCCTCGAAGCGGAAGACCTCCCAGGGCTCGTCGGCCGACGAGCCGCTCCCTATCACGATCTCCCGTCGACGCAGCGACGCCGGGTCCACCCACTTGACGAGCTTCGGACGCACGGCGCTCGGGAGAGGAGGGACGGCCGACGTCGTAGGGGTCCACGCGCGCCCGATGTCCGGGAGATTGCCGATAGACATACCTCTCTCCAGTCTCTCTTCGTTTCGGATCGACTCTGATGGCGAAAACACACGGCGAAGACCGCGCGATACGAGCGCGCGGCGGACGAGACGGCGAGCAGCGTGAGCGAAGCTCGCGGGGGGCGTGCTTCAAACGAACAACAGCTCGGAAAAAGCACGCCCCCTCCCCGAGCCCGCACCGACGATCACCGGCATCCATTCGCAAAACGACTATGGAGCTCGTGCGCCCGTAAAGAGATCACGGCCCCCAGTCGCGGCGACCGGGCGTCGACGACCGCGCTGCGACCGAACGTCCGTCCAGGCCCGCGCGCTGGATAGCACGCGGCACAGGCTCGCGACGGTCGCCTAGACTACAGCGCCATCATGACGAGGTCCGCGAGCTGGGCGCTCGCGGCCTGCACCGGACGGGCGGCGAAGCCGCCGACGACGCTCTTCATCTCCGTCGCCGACAGCTTGACCGCGATCGCGCGGGGTTTCTCGATCTTCGTGTTCTCCATATGATCACCTATCGTGAAAATGCTGCGTTAACTGCAAAAAGTTACTACCGAGATAGCCTGTAACGAATATTTAAAAGGACCCGGCGAGCGTCACACGATGGAACGCTGCGCCCGCGGCTCGCCCTCCGAGCTCCAGGATCCGCGCATATCGGCCGCGCGGTGCTCGCGCTCCCTCGCCGCCTCTCGGCCTACTCCGGCGCCTTTCCCCTGGATATGAGCCGCGCGCGCGGGTGGCCGCGCGCTCGGCCCATCGGCCGGGTTGGTGCGCGATTGATGTGCGATTTGTGCGCGATTGGTGCGGCGATCCAACCTCGCCGTCAGATCGCTCCACTCTCGGGTGCCCTCATGTTTCGACGAAGAAACCGATACCGTAGTTCATCGGCCTTGTCCAGGGCGCTCAAATTAAATGTATCGACGTATTTAAAAATCGACGTATTAAGACGATCTTGCAGGGCGTGTTGACGTGAGCTCGAACGGTGGAGTATCGATACGGGTCGATTTGCGTCGATCCGAACGTATAATCGACTGGCCGCGACTCGTTTCGCAGACGATGCAACGCGTCAGAAAGGTGCATTCGGAGCAGATGGCCATGAACTTGAACGGCGAGAACGGGGCGCGCTCCAGCGCGGGACACGTATCGCGCGAGGCGCCGTCACGAACCGAAGCGCAAGGCGTCCCCAGCGCGGTCTCCAACACGATCTCCGGCACGATCTCCGGCACGATCTCCGGCACGATCGATGCCAGTTGGACAGCCAGCCAATTGGCCGATTGGCTCCGCCAATCCGGCGTTGGGATCATCCCTTGCAGTCCATCTCATGCAGAGACTCATGCAGAGACTCATGCAGAGACTCATGCAGAGACTCATGCAGAGACTCATGCAGAGACTCACGAGGCGACGTCGGGCGCCGCGCGCTGCTACGAACAGTGCCACGACGCGCTGTTCGAGATCGGCCGCGCGTCGATCCCGTTCGGCATCGCCGCCTGCATGCACATGTACATGCTGGCCGCGATCGCGCAGTTCCCCACCTCGGACGACGCGCTGAAGGCGCGGCGCGACGCGTTCCTCTCGCTCGTCCGATCCGAGCGGCTGCTCATCGCGAACTCCGGCTCCGACGCGGTCGGACGCGCCGACAACACGCGCACGTCGAGCACGCGCGCGGTGCGCTCCGACTCGCAGATCGTGATCACCGGCTCGAAGTCGTTCGTGACGCTCGCGAGCGAGGCGGACCTGCTCGTCTTCACGGCGATGGACGCGTGCGGGACGATGCTCTCCCTCTTCACGCCGCTCCGCGGAGTGCCCGCGATACGCATCGGTCCGTCGCCGTTCGGCGGTCTGCTCGGGCAGACCGCGACGTCCTCGGTGTCGTTCGACGGGCTCGTCCTCGGAGCGGAGAACGTCGTGGCCGAAGCCGGCGGCTCCTTCGAGGCGGGGCACCTGTTCCAGCGGACGTGGTTTCAGGGCCTCATCGGCGCCGTATACCTCGGCGCGATGAGCGCCGCGCTCGATCACGTCGCGGTGTTCGCCGCGACGGTCGACGTGGGCGGCTCGCCCCTGGGACAGCTCGACGGGTTCGTCCAGGACCTCGGGCGTCTGAGGATTCAGATGCTGTCGGCGCTGCAGCTCAGACACGGCGTGAGCGACGCCCTCCGCCGGATCGCCGCGCGGCCGCGCGAAGAGAGCGCGTTCGCGGTCGCGAGCGAGCGCGCGAGCGTCTACAAGTACACGGCCACCAAGGTGGCGGAGGAGGCGGGCCCGAGCGTCCGCAAGCTCGTCGGCACCAGGGCCTTCGCTCCTGCGTCTCCTCTGGTCCGGTTCTCGTCGGACGTCATGTTCGGGCAGCTCCACCCGGAGCTCGCGCCGTTGTTCGAGCGTGCGCAGGGGCAGCGCGCCCTCGGCCGCGCCTGACCGAAGCGGACGGATCGTCGTGAAGCTCGTCTCGCACCGGGGCATCGGGACCAACCTGAGTGACAACTCGCTCGAGGCGTTCGACGCCGCGGTGAGGGCGGGGGCGTCCGTCCTCGAGGTGGACCTCAGGACGACCTCCAACGGGGAGATCGTCCTGGTCCACAACAAGCGCCACCCGAAGATCGCCGACGAGGGGCTCGTCATCCACGAGACGACGTTCGAGCGCCTGCGCGACGCGGCTCGCGCGTCGGGCGCGTCGCTCGCGACGTTCCCCGCGTTCCACCGCGCGTTCGGCGACCACGAGCTCATCTTGGACATCAAGTGGCGGAGCGGACCTGCGACGCTGAGCGCGCTCCGCGCGTGGGCGTCGGCCGAAGGAGCGCTCGCGCGGCTCCAGGAGCGCGCCTTCTTCCTGGTGTGGCTCCCGGAGCACGCGGCCCTCGCGAGGGCGCTCTTTCCACGCGCGCGGATGGTCGCGAACCGCGCCGACAGCCTTCGCTGCGTGGCCGCCGCCGCCGTCCGGCCGGTGCCGTTCGAGCGGCACGGCTTCGCCCTCGTCAGCGTACCGTCGGCGGTCTTCCGAGCGCCGGGGCTCGCGCGCCGCGTCGCCGAGAACCTGCGCGACCCGCGCACCGAGCTGATGAACTACCTACCCGGGAGCGCGGCCAGCGTGGAGTGCAGCCGAAGGCTGGGCGTCGATCTCGTGATGACCGACCACGCCGAGCTCTGGCCGCGCATATCGGGCATGGACTCCGCCGCCCCGCCCCCCGCCGCAGCGTCGAAAGGACACCGACCCTCGCATGATGCGAATCCTCGTCAGTAATTGCCACACGCGAATGGGGTACGCGGTGGCGAAGAGCCTCGCGGCGCGCGGCCACCGGATCGTGTGCGCCGCCGCGCGCGTACCGACCATGCCGGGTCGGCTCGACGGCGTGCTGGGCGAGGTCGCGTACCCCGATCCGTTCATCGAACCGGACCGCTTCGTGGCCACGATCCGCGACGCCGCCCGATCGTGGTCGGTCGACGCGATCTTCCCGGTGCACGAGGAGACCTTCGTCCTCGCGCGCCACCGCGAGTCCCTGGGCGGCGCTCCGCTGATCGCCCCGACGTTCCGCGCGCTGCTCGCGGCCCACGACAAGCTCGCGTCGTACGCGCTCGCGCGCGAGCTCGCGATCGACGCGCCGCTGACCCGCTCCGCCGCGAGCCGAGCCGAGCTCCGGGACGCGGCGAACGAGGTGGGGTTCCCGGCGATCCTCAAGCCGCGCTTCGGCTCGGGCGCCAACAAGGTGCGGCGGCTCCGGAGCGCCGAGGACGTGGACCCCGCGGTCCGGAGCTGGGACGACGGGCCGAGCCAGCCGATGCTCGTCCAGCGATTCCGCGCGGGGGTCGGCGTCGGCTACGGCGGCCTCGTGTGGAAGGGAGCGCTCCGCGCGGGCGCGGGCCACGTCCGCCTCCGAGAGGTCCCGATCGCCGGCGGCACGAGCACGGCGCGGCGCACGTTCCATCACCCCCGGATCGCGAAGGCCGCCCGGGCGCTCCTCGAACGGAGCGGGCTCGACGGCGTGGGGATGGTCGAGTTCCGGTACGATCGAGGGTCCGACTCCTTCGCGTTCCTGGAGATCAACCCGCGCTATTGGGGCGGCGTACCGACGGCGATCGAGTCCGGCGTCGACATCCCGGCCCTCCACCTCGCGTACGCTACCGGCGCGCCG
>Ga0105247_10002862_pt1 | contig 11506 bp, 6 predicted proteins | sample KBSS24metaG_FD_81519 | JGI IMG/M metagenome (GOLD analysis project Ga0105247, IMG submission 81519) | Switchgrass rhizosphere microbial communities from Kellogg Biological Station, Michigan, USA - KBS S2-4 metaG | ecosystem: Host-associated > Plants > Roots > Rhizosphere > Soil | place...
CCGAGCGCGCTGGCGGCCCGCTCTCCAATTCGGCAAGATCGCACTAACTTCGGCGCGAGCAAGAACCGCGAGAAAGCGATGAAGGCGTTCCTCGACGACAAGAAGTTCAGGCCGGGGCTCGAGCACTTCAAAGAGACGACCTGACGCGCGGACGAGCTGCGCGCGGGCTATGGGGGGAACATGGCCAGAGCTCGGACACGAGGCGCCTCGCGCGCCGATCGCAGCATGACCCGCTCCGCCGCGCGCGATGCTCGCGCGGTTGGCCGCGCTGTGTGCGCTGCGGCGAGCGGAGCGCTCGCCGCGCTTGCGTGCGTCGGCGTCGTGCACTCGGCCGAGAAGGCAGCCGCGCCGCCGATCACGGTCGCGCCCGCGTTTGCGCGCGACGCGCTCGTAGCACCTCCTCGGCGCGATTGGCCGACTAACGGCGGCAGCTGGCTCAACCAACGCTTCTCACCGCTCACCGCGATCGACCGCGGCAACGTGGGCTCCCTCAAAGGGATCTGGCGTGCGCGGCTCGGCGGCTCGGGCGTCGGCACGAAATACTCGGGCGAGGCGCAGCCCCTCGTCTACGACGGCACGATCTACATCGTGACAGGCGCCGACGACGTGTTCGCGCTCGGCGTCGACAGCGGCGAGATCCTCTGGTCGTACAAAGCGAACCTCGACGAGTCGAACGACGTCGTGTGCTGCGGCTGGACGAGCCGCGGCGTCGCGCTCGGCGCAGGCAAAGTGTACGTGGGCCAGCTCGACGGCAAGCTCGTCGCGCTCGATCAGAAGACGGGCAAGGTCGAGTGGTCCGTGCAAGCGGAGCGCTGGCAGGACGGACTCGTGATCACGGCCGCGCCGCTCTACTACGACGGGCTCGTGATCGTCGGCTTCGCGGGCGCCGAGTTCGCGATTCGCGGACGCGTGAAAGCGTTCGACGCGAAGACGGGCAAGCTCGTGTGGACGTTCTATACGGTGCCGGGCCCCGGGGAGCTTGGGGCAGACACATGGCCGCCAGACAACGCTGTCTGGAAGCACGGCGGAGCGTCGGTATGGCAGACGCCGGCTGTCGACCCAGACCTCGGTCTCATCTACTTCTCCACCGGCAATCCGGGGCCCGACTACAACGGCGCGGTTCGGAAAGGCGACAACCTGTTCACCGCGTCGATCGTCGCGCTCGACGCGAAGACCGGGAAATACCGCTGGCACTTCCAGCAAGTGCATCACGACATCTGGGACTACGACGGGCCGAGCCCTGTCGTGCTCTTCGATCTGGAGTACGGCGGCGTGCTCCGCAAGGGCATCGCGGAGGCGAGCAAGACGGGCTGGGTCTACATCCTCGACCGCACGAACGGCAAACCGCTCGTCGGGATCGACGAGAAACCCGTGCCGCAGGAGCCGCGACAGGCGACCGCCGCCACCCAGCCGTACCCGCGCGGGGACGCGTTTGTGCCGCACGAAATCGAGATCCCGCCCGAGGGCGTGAAGCTCGCGAACGGCGGACGCATCTTCACGCCGTATTGGACGGAGGAAACGCTCGCGATGAAGCCGGCGATCAGCGGCGGCGTGAACTGGCCGCCGAGCTCGTACGAGCCGGCGACGGGGCGCCTCTTCGTCTGCGCTCAGGACCGCATCGGCACTTTCCGCGCCGAGGCGATCGAGCCGACGGAGCCCCCCGGCGGCAAGCGCTACGCGGCCGGAATCTTCGGCGCCTCTCCGCTCGGCAAGCTCGGCGTGTTCGCCGCAATGGACCTGCGCACCAACACGATCGCTTGGCGGCAGCATTGGCCCGAGGAGTGCTACAGCGGCTCGGTCACGACGGCCGGCGGCCTCGTGTTCGTGGGCCGCAACGACGGCCGGCTCACGGCGCTCGACACGCGCGACGGCACGAAGCTCTGGGAATTCCAAACGGGCGCCGGCATGAACTCCCCCGTCACGGTGTTCGAGCATCGCGGCAAGGAGTACGTCGCCGCGTACTCCGCCGGCAACCTGTTCGCGGGTTCCCCGAAGGGCGACAGCGTCTGGCTGTTCAGCTTGGACGGCACGCTGCCGCCCGCGCAGCCCGGCGGCGGTGCGATGCTGTTCTCGCGCGACTTCGAAGGCACCGCGAATCCCGACGCGGGCAAGACGGTGTACGACAACGCGTGCATGTTCTGCCACGGCGAGCGCGGCGAAGGCGGGCACGGTGGCGGCAAGCCGCTCGTCGACGCGCGCAGCGCCGAGCTCGTGATCCAGACCGTGAGCGAGGGGCGCAAGGACATGCCGCCGTTCGGCGCGGCGTTGACCGGGGCGCAGATTCGCGACGTCGCCGCGTACGTCGCGACACGGTTGCCGCATTGAACGCGCAGATCGTCCGCGCGATCGTCGCGCTCGTCGTCGTGTCCGCGAGCGTGCGAAGCGTTGCTGCACCGAAGCCGAGCGCGGACGCGGTGAAGCGAGCGAACGCCGCGAAGCCCGCACTCGTCGAGCTCCCTCGCGACGGTTGGCCGACGAATGGCGGCAACTGGTACAACCAGCGGTACTCGCCGCTCACGCAAATCGATCGCAGCAACGTCGGCAAGCTCAAGGGCGTCTGGCGCGCACGGCTCGACGGCTCGGCCGTCGCGCCGCAGTTCTCGGGCGAGGCGCAGCCGCTCGTCGTCGACGGCACCGTCTACATCGCTACGGGCGCGAACGACGCGTTTGCGATCGACGTCGATAGCGGCGCGATCCGCTGGCGGTACAACGCGAATCTCGATGCCGCGAACAAGTCCGTCTGCTGCGGCTGGACCAATCGCGGCGTTGCATACGGCGACGGCAAGATCTTCATGGGCCAGCTCGACGGCAAGCTCGTTGCGCTCGACGCGAACACCGGCGCAGTCGTCTGGTCGATTCAGGCCGAGCGTTGGCAAGAAGGCTTCACGCTCACCGGCGCGCCGCTCTACTACGACGGCCTCGTGATCGAAGGCATCGCAGGGGCCGAGCTCGGTGTGCGCGGCCGCGTGAAGGCGTTCTCAGCGAAGGACGGCAAGCTCGTCTGGACTTTCTACACGATCCCCGCGCGCGGCGAGCCCGGCAACGAGACTTGGCCGCAGAACAACGAGATCTGGCAGCACGGCGGCGGCACGGTCTGGCAAACGCCGGCTCTCGATCCCGCGCTCGGACTCATCTATTTCTCGACCGGCAACCCGGGCCCCGACTTCAACGGCTCGGTGCGCAAGGGCGACAACCTCTACACGTCGTCGGTCGTCGCGGTCGAAGCGAAGACCGGCAAGTACCGCTGGCACTTCCAGGAGGTCCATCACGACCTCTGGGACTTCGACGGTCCGAATCCGGTCGTGCTGTTCGATCTCCCGATCGACGGCACAACGCGCCGCGGGCTCGCGCAGGCGAGCAAGACGGGCTGGGTCTACATTCTCGACCGCACGAACGGCAGGCCGCTCGTCGGGATCGACGAGCGCGCGGTCCCGCAGGAACCGCGTCAGGCGACGGCCGCGACGCAGCCTCACCCGCGCGGCGACGCGTTCGTCCCGCAGTCGCTCGAGATCGCACCCGAAGGCTACACCCTCACGAACGGCGGCCGGATCTTCACGCCGTACTGGACCGACTACACGGTCGGGAAACCCGGCATCCTCGGCGGCGCGAATTGGCCGCCGAGCGCGTACGACGTCGCGACGGGCTACCTCTACGTCTGCGCGCAGGACCGCGCGAGCTCGTATCGCGCGGCCGAGATCGACGACACGCGGCCGCCGCCGGGCGAGATGTACATCGGCGGCAACTTCGGCGCGCAGACGCTGCCGGCGCTCGGCACGCTCACGGCGCTCGACATGCGCACGAACAAGATCGTCTGGCAGCAGCAGTGGGCGGATCAGTGCTACAGCGGCGTGACGGTCACTGCCGGAGGTCTCGCGTTCGTCGGGCGCAACGACGGGCGGCTCACGGCTCTCGACGTGCGCGACGGCAAGAAGCTCTGGGAATTTCAAACGGGCGCAGGTCTCAACGCACCGGTGAGCGTGTTCGAGCGCAACGGCAAGCAGTATGTCGTCGCGTACTCGGCGGGCAACGCGTTCGCGGGCTCGGTCAAAGGCGACAACGTGTGGCTGTTCGCGCTCGACGGCACGCTCGGCTCCGTCCCTCCAGGATCGACAACCGGCACGTCCGCGCCGTAAGACGCTTTCTACTTCCGCACGGCGACCATCATCGTGACGCGCGGGAGGCCGGTGTCGCCCGCGTAGAGGTTGCCCTGGCCGTCCATCGTCATGTAGGTGGACTCGTAGAACTGACCGTCGCCGTCGCCAGGCCCGTTGCCGATCGCGCCGAGCACGTTACCGTCCCAGTCGATCTTGAAGATCTGGCCGTCCTGACCGGTCGCGAGCCAGAGCTGCTTGTGCGGATCGACGTAGAGCGCGCACGTGAGATTGCGCATCTGGATTGTCCGCACGAACTTGCCATGCGCGTCGTACACGACGAGCCGGTATTCCTCTCGATCGCCGATGTATACGTTGCCGTTGTCCGGATTCACGGCGATGCCGTGCACCATGCTGAAGTGGCCCTGCCCCGCATGATTGCCAAACCATTGATCGATGAACTTGCCGTTCTTGTCGAAATGCAGGACTCGAGCGGCGCCGATGCTGTTCGTCGCGGACTTGTCGACGTCGTTGGGGCTCTCGTTCGCATGGCCCTCGCCGATGTAGACGTCGCCGTTCGGCGCGAACGCGACATGCAATGGTTGCCAGAGCAAGCGCTGGCCTTTTGCCTCGTCCCAATCGCCTCGCTGCCCGCGGACGCCGATCGTCATCAGCAGCTTTCCCTGCGGGCTCAGCTTCATCACCGTGTCGCCGTTCTCGTCGCAGATCCAGATGTTGTCCTCGGCGTCGATCGCCATGCCGTGCGCTTTGTTCTGGTGACCGATGACGTCTTCGCCGATGGCGCGCACGAGCTTGTGACTCTCGTCGAACTCGAACAATTGCGGCTTGCCCGCGGCGTTGCGTTGAAACGCGAACAGGTGTCCCTTCGAGTTGATCGCGACGGCCGAGACGCCGCCACCGCCTTCGGGCAGAGCGAACGGGTACGCGAACTTGAAGCCGAGATCGGGGGTGCGGACTTCGTGGGCAATGGTGTTGCGCTCGCGGCTCCACGCACAAATGGTCGAGCCTTTGCAGGGCTCCGCGCCACCGACCCCCTGGACGCCTCCGCTCTGCTGAACGACGGCTTGCGCCTCGGCTGGAGGAAGGACCAAGTTCGAGCTCACGAGCGCGGTCATCGCCGCGCCGAGGAACAGACGTGCTCTCATCTTCGCTCCTATGTGGTTGACGAGCTCGCGGGATCGCTACTTGAGCGCAGCCGTCCAGTTCAGCACGACCTTGTACGGCGGCGCCGACACGCCCCTGCCGGTCGGCACCGAGATCAAGAAACGCTCGCCGTCCGCAGAAACGTCGAAGTAGGCGATCTCGGGCGCGATCTTGAACAGCGCCTCAGGCCGGCCGGTGGGGCTGAATGTGGGTTTGGTATCGATCTTCACGGACATCAGCGTGCCATCGGGCGCGAGATAGAACAGCTCGCTGCTGTCTCGTCGCCATACGGCGCCGCCGCGGTTGGCACCGCCTTTGGACACCATGACCTTGCCGCCGGCCGAGAGCGGCGCGCCGGTCGCCGCGTTGCCGTCGAACGGGCGCACGTAGAGCTCGTACGTGCCGGACTCGTTCGAGACGTACGAGAACCATTTACCGTCGGGAGAGAAGGTGGCGTTGACCGCGGCGAACTCGTTCACGACGACTGGCAACGGTTCACGCGCTTCCCTCACGCGCGCAATGTCGACCGTCTTCAACGTGAACGGGGGCACGAGCTCCGTATAGAGCGCGTACCGTCCGTCCGGCGTGATCGTGGACGGGACGCCGTTGACCGGCAGCCTCATCAGCAACTCTTCGTCACTCGCGAGATCCGCGGACTTTCGATACCACTCCGTAGTCCCGTCGCCGACCATCCGCGTGAAGATGATGCTGCTGCCGTCGGGCGACCAAATGGGCGAGATGTCGCGCGCCGGCGAGAAGGTGAAGCGGTTGTTCACGCCGCGCGCGAACTCGAACAGATAGATGTCGAGGTTTTGCGTCTGCGGGTCCGACTGCTCCACCGCAACGTATCGGCCGTCGGGAGATAGCCGCGGGATGCGCAGGATGCCGGGGTCGCCGACGGTGGATAGAAGCGTGCCGTGGCGATCGAACCACGTGAGCTGACCGGTCAGAATCCCCGGTATTCCGACCGGGACCCCGCTGGTATCCGAGCTGTACACGAGCGCGCCGGTGTCGGAGGCCGAGAATCCGGTCACGCCCTCCGCGATCGCGACGGGATCGCCAACCAATGCCAAGGAGCGCGGCCGAATCTTCTGCGCCATCAGCGTGCCCCTGCCGTTGAAGCCGACACGCCCGCTGCCACGCAGGAACAGGATGTAGCCGACATCGGGGTCCGGTGAGGGTGCGTATTGGACCCACGAGGTATCCGACAGGAGTTGACGCGTCTCGCCGCCAGCCGTCGCGGCATGGATCCCGAAGCCGCCGCCGACGCACCGGCAGAAAACGTAGCTGCCCCCGGGAATCGGCGACGGTCCTATAGCAGAGTCATTTTGCTTCGGATCGAGAGGCGCGGGGACGGGGTTGCCGCCCGCCGAGGGAACGTCGTAGAGCCCGCTCCCCCAAACGGCATAGCGAATCCGCTCGCCGCTGAGCCAAAGGCCGCCCACCAGAAAGCCGGGCAAGTCCGCGAGCACTTGCGCCGGCCCGCCGGCCACGTCGACCCTGCGGAGCTTGCCTCCGTTGGCGAAGGTCAGCGAGCGGCTGTCCGGCGACCAGAATGGCCGACCATCGACTGACCCGGTCCCCGAAATCGGCCGGGCCTCCTGAGTTTCCAGGGAACGGACCCAAAGGCGGCCGAGCTCTCCCGGTAAGCTCGCCGCGTAGGCGAGTTGCCGGCCGTCCGGCGAGATCAGCACCCAGTTGGACGACGCCACCTCAGGGGGGCGAGCAATCTCGAAGCGCAGCGCGGCCGCGGCGACCGGACTCGCCGGGCGACGCTGATAAAGGAGCGCGACGATCGCTATCGCGACGACGATTCCGACAGCGCCGGCAACCGGCCAGAGCCAGCGCGGTCGAGCGCCGCTCGAGCCGCCTCGCGACGCTTGCGCGCGAACCGGGTGCGTGAGCGAATCCTGGACCTGAATTCGCACGTCACCGATATCGCGGACACGTTGGTTGCGATCCTTTTGCAGACACCGCTGCAAGAGCGCGAGCAACCCTTCCGGCAACGGCGGTAGCGCGGACCAATCCGGTTCCTGCTCCATGACGTGAACCAAAACGTGCGAGGTGGACTTGCCGTCGAACAGGCGACGCCGCGTGAGCATCTCGAACACGAGCACTCCGAACGACCAGATGTCCGTGCGCTTGTCGACGGGTTTGCCTTCGGCCTGCTCGGGGCTCATGTAAGCCGCGGTGCCCATCACCATGCCTGCCTCGGTGCTGTCACGCGCGAGCGTGTCCTCGCCGCGCACAGGAGCGGACGCGGCCTCGCCGAATGCTTTCGCGAGACCGAAGTCGAGCACCTTGACCTTGCCGTCGGGCGTCAGCTTGACGTTGGCGGGCTTGAGATCGCGGTGCAGGATGCCCTTCTCGTGCGCGGCCTCGAGTGCTGCAGCGATCTGCGTCGCGATGCCGATGACCTCGCGCACGGGAATCGGCCCGGTGAGCATGCGGTCGTCGAGCGTCGGTCCCTCGACGAGCTCGAGCACGAGAAAGCGAACGTCATCCGCATGCCCCAGCTCGTAGATGGAGGCGATGTTCGGATGATTGAGCGACGCGAGCACGATCGCTTCCCGCTCGAATCGCGCGAGGCGATCCGGCGAGCTCGCGAATTGCGTCGGCAGAATCTTGAGTGCGACCTCGCGCTTGAGCTTGGTATCGCGCGCGCGCCAGACCTCCCCCATCCCGCCCGCGCCCAATGGAGCGAGAAGCTCGTAGTGCGCCAACAGCATTCCCGGTCGAAGACTCATCCGCGCCCCCCGGCCCGAATTCAGCAGTGCGGATCTTAGGTTCAAACGAGAGAACGCGCGAGCAAGAACGGACGCTCTGCCGGCACCACGACCCCACCGGCCCTGTTCCAACCCCGTCAGGAATGCGAACATCCGCCGCGAACCGCGGAGGGGTCGCCGCACGAGCCGTGGCGACGAAAGGGGACTCATGACTCGACGTGACGAAAGATCCTACGCTAGCGCGACGTTCTGCCGCTCGCTGCCCGCGGCATTCGCCGCTACGGCACTTCTCGCAATCTGCGCGCCGGCGACGTTAGCGCAAGCCCAATCGATCAAACGCGCTCCGCCCTTCGCTGGCACCGCGCTCGTTGCGCCAACCACCGACGCATGGGCAACCAACGGCGGCGACTGGTACAACCGCCGCTGGTCGCCGACCATGGCGTTGAATCCCGGCAACGTCGCGCAGCTCAAGGGCGTCTGGCGCACGCACCTGCGCGGCTCGGGCTTGGGACCGCAGTACTCGGGCGAGGCGCAACCACTCGTCTATCGCGGCATTGCATACGTCTCGACGGGCGCGAACGACGTGTTCGCGGTGAGCATCGCGTCGGGCGAAATCCTCTGGGAATACCGCTCGAACCTCGATCCCGCGAACAAAGCGGTCTGCTGCGGCTGGACGAGCCGCGGAGTCGGGCTCGGCGACGGCAAGGTGTTCGCGGGCCAGCTCGACGGCAAGCTCGTCGCGCTCGATCAGCGCAGCGGCAAGGTCGTCTGGTCGGTGCAGGCGGAACGCTGGCAGGAGGGCTACTCGATCACGTCGGCGCCGCTCTACTACGACGGGCTCGTGATCACCGGCTTCGCCGGCAGCGAGAAAGGCGTGCGCGGCCGCGTCAAGGCGTTCAGCGCGAAAGACGGCAAGCTCGTGTGGACGTTCTACACGATCCCGGGCCCGGGTGAAGTCGGCCACGACACCTGGCCGCAGGACAACGAGATCTGGCAGGACGGCGGCGCGCCGGTTTGGAACACGCCGGCCGTCGATCCCGAGCTCGGACTCATCTATTTCGGCACGGGCAATCCGGGCCCCGACTACAACGGCTCGATCCGCAAGGGCGACAACCTGTTCTCGACGTCGATCGTCGCGCTCGACGCGAAGACCGGAAAATACCGCTGGCATTACCAGCAAGTGCATCACGATATCTGGGACTACGACGCCGCTTCGCCCGTCGTGCTGTTCGACCTCGAGTACGGCGGAGTCACACGGAAGGCGCTCGCCGAGGCGAGCAAGACGGGTTGGGTCTACATCCTCGACCGAACGAACGGCCAGCCGCTCGTCGGCATCGACGAGAAGGCCGTGCTGCAGGAGCCGCGCCAAGGCACCGCGCCGACGCAGCCCTATCCGCGCGGCGACGCGTTCGTGCCGCAATCGATTCCGATCGCGCCCGAAGGCACGACGCTCGTGAACGGCGGCAAGATCTTCACGCCTTTCTGGACGACGCCGACGCTAGTGAAACCCGGCCCGCCCGGCGGCGTGAACTGGCCGCCGAGCTCGTACGACTCGAGCCGCGGAAGGCTGTTCGTCTGCGCGGCGGATCGTATCTGGTCGTATCTCTCGCAGGAGGTCACCGCGGAGAGACCGGCCGAGGGCGCGAATTACATCGCGGGCGGCATCGGCGGCTTCCATCTGCACGCGCTCGGCGTGTTTGCGGCGCTCGACATGCGCACGAACAAGATCGTCTGGCAGCAGCACTGGGCCGAGCCGTGCTACTCGGGATCGGTCGCGACCGCGGGCGGGCTCGTGTTCGTCGGCCGCACCGACGGCCGGCTCACCGCGCTCGACTCGAGCGATGGCCAGAAGCTCTGGGAGTTCCAAACGGGTGCGGGTATGAACGCGCCCGCGACCGTGTTCGAGTACGAAGGTAAGCCGTACGTGATAGCGCTGTCGGCCGGCAATCAGTACGGCGGCTCGGCGCGCGGCGACAGCCTCTGGCTGTTCGGCTTGGAAGGCAAGCTCGACCCCGTGCCGGCCGGGGGCGCGGTGATGACGTTTGCGCCCGCGGCTTCGGGTCCCGCGGACCTCGCGGCAGGCAAGACGACGTTCGACACGGCGTGCATGTTCTGTCACGGCGAGCAAGGCGAAGGCGGCCACGGGGGCGGGCCGTCGCTGCAAGCGATCAAGAGCGCGGCCGTCGTGATGCAGACCGTGAGCGAAGGTCGACGCGACATGCCGGCATTCGGCGGCACGTTCACGCCCGCGCAGATCCGCGACGTCGCGGGCTACGTCACGCAGAAGCTCGCGACGAAATAGCCGCCGCCCCTTTCACAACGCTGGAGCGCACTGCACACTTCTCGTCGTCGAGAGGAACGAGCCGACAACAACCAGCACACTCGCGAGGCGCTCGATGAAACGCTTGCTGATCGCGTGTTCGACGGCCGCAATCGGCGTCGCAAGCACGCTGCACATATCCGCGCATCATTCGTTCACGGCGGAATACGACATCAAAAAGCCGATCTCGATGACGGGCACGGTCACGAGCGTGGAATGGCAGAACCCGCACACGTGGTTCTACATCGACGTGAAGGACGACGCCGGCAACGTCACGAACTGGGGCATGGAGCTCGCGAGCCCGAACCTGCTCGTGCGCAACGGCTGGACCAAGTCGACGCTGAAAACCGGCGACCTTGTGGACGTCGAAGGCTACGGCGCGAAGAACGGCAAGAACATCGGCAACGCGCGCACGATCGTGATCAAGGCGACCGGCCAGCGCCTCGTCGCCGGGTCAAGCGCCGGGAGCGCCCCATGAGAATTGCAAGCGCCGCAGCGGCCACGATATCTCTCGCGCTCGCGATGCATGCGTCCGCGCAGTGGCAGAAGGTGCCCGACAAGAACGTGCCCATCGAGGCCGGCAAACCGAACCTCGCGGCGCGCGCGCCGCGCGTCAATCGAAGCACGCCCGACCTCTCCGGCGTTTGGTTTCCCGACCCGGATCCGAACGGCAAACCGGGCGGTCTCGAGCAGATCGTGTTTCCGCGTTACTTCGTCAATGTCACCGCCGACTACCAGCCTGGCGCCGTCGTTCTGCAGCCGGAGGCGGACGCGACCTTCAAGAAGAGGCTCGCGAGCGAAGGCAAGGATCAGCCGGCGGCCTACTGCAAGCCGGACGGCGCGCCCGCGATCAACTCGGCGCCGCTCCCTTTCAAGATCGTGCAAACGCCGAAACTGGTCATGATCCTCTACGAGAGCAACACCGACTTCCGGCAAATCTTCCTCGACGGGCGCAAACCCGTCGAAGACCCATTGCCGCGTTGGATGGGCTATTCGACGGGCCGCTGGGACGGCGACACGCTCGTCGTGGATACGGTCGGCTTCGTCGACCATCTCTGGCTCGACGCGATGGGGCACCCGAACACGTCGCAGTTGCACGTGGTCGAGCGCTTCCGCCGCCCAGACGCCGGACACCTCACGATCGAGACGACGATCGACGACCCCGGCGCGTACGTGAAGCCGTTCACCTACACGCAGCCGTTGAC
>Ga0105247_10002864_pt1 | contig 11503 bp, 9 predicted proteins | sample KBSS24metaG_FD_81519 | JGI IMG/M metagenome (GOLD analysis project Ga0105247, IMG submission 81519) | Switchgrass rhizosphere microbial communities from Kellogg Biological Station, Michigan, USA - KBS S2-4 metaG | ecosystem: Host-associated > Plants > Roots > Rhizosphere > Soil | place...
CAAGGCGAATGGAAGTGAGTTACAAGGAATAGAACAAGTCAGTTGAGATAGAACAAGTCAGTTGAGATAGAACAAGTCAGTTGAGATAGAACAAGTCAGGAAGAGGGGCTTGCCCCCGCCGTTGCTTGGATTGGACGGGCGGGGGCAAGCCCCTCTTCCTGACTTGTTCTATTCTTCCTGACTTGTTCTATTCTGACTTGCTGACTTGTTCTATTCTGACTTGTTCTATTCTTTGGCATTTCGCTTGCGCTAACCTCTCGAGCGAAACAAATTGTGATCTGGAACAGAACAGAGGACAGGAGTCTGTGTGATGCTCGATCAGGAAGTTGACGACAAGGGTACTGACCAGGAAGACGCCCAACACATGCTCGGGGCGCTGCGCGATCAGGGTTTCGATTCCGACAACGAGAAACTCGCCAAAGCGCTCGGCCGCACCATCGAACAGGTTGACGGTATGATAAATGGCGCTGAAACAATCGACGATGACGTCGTTATGAAAGCGAGAGGAATCGCCCTGAATCGTGGTATCAAAATCGAGTAGAGGAGCTCAACAATTGAAGCGCGCAACAGCGACCGCAACCGCGGCGTGGTGGTGGTTTGAAAGCGGCACCGAGACCTGTTCGACGTGTCAACAGTCGTACGCATATCAAACAGGCGCATACTGTCTCGATTGCGACAGTAACCTTTGTCCATTATGCATACAGGAATCTGAGACAGGCGACGCGCGGTGTTCCGGTTGTTGCGACGAGTAAGAGAGTTGTTATGGCAGCGCGAGCTATCTGGAAAGGCGAAATCAAAGTCGGTACGACGAAGGTGCCGGTGAAGCTCTATTCCGCCGTGCAGGATCGCACGGTGCGTTTTCACGTGCTCGACGATCGAGCAAAGAAGCGCGTGAAGCAGCACATGGTCGATCCTGACTCCGGCGAGGAAGTGCCAACTGAAGAGATCCAAAAAGGCTACGAGATCGAGCCCGGGCGTTACGTGATTCTTACCGCGGAAGAGCTTGAAAAACTTCAACCGCCAGCGTCGCGCGATATCGAGATCGTGGAGTTTGTGCCGCAAACAAAGATCAGCGAGCAGTGGTACGACCGGCCTTACTACCTCGGACCTGATGGCGATGAGAAGGATTATTTCGCACTCGCCGAGGCACTGCAGAACAAAGAGTCAGAAGGAATCGCGCACTGGGTGATGCGCAATAAGTATTACGCGGGCGCGCTTCGTGCTGTTGACGATTATCTTTTCCTGTTTACGCTGCGAGATGCGAACGAAGTCATCCTAGCAGACGATCTCACGAAGCCGTCGGGCGCTGCGCCAACGCAGAAAGAGCTCGCGATGGCGAAGCAGTTAGTCGAGATGCTGCAAGGTGAATTCAATCCCAAAGAGTACAAAGATGAGTATCGCGAGCGCGTGATGGAGTTCATCGAGAAGAAAGCGAAGGGACACGCGCCGCGCTTGAAGGCGGTGAAGCCGAAACGCCAGACTGCGGCGCTCGACAACGTGCTCGCGAAGAGTATTGAGGCGCTGAGAAAGAAGGAAAAACGTGCCGCCTAGAAGTAGTCGCAGGAGCGCAGAACCCGAAGAAGAGAATGCCGGCGGACGGCCGTTCTGGTCGGGAACGCTGACGTTTGGACTCGTGAGTGTGCCGGTGAGTTTGTTTCCGGCAACGCGAACGGTTCGTACGTCGCTGCGCATGCTTGGACCAGACGGGCAGCCGCTCGCGCGCAAGTACTACGCTGAGAAGACTGGTAAAGATCTCGATGCGGATGAAGTCGTGCGCGGCTTTGAGATCAATAAAGAAAAATTCGTGATCGTTACTGACGAGGAGTTGGAGAGGCTCGCGCCGGAGAAGACGCGCGACATCGATCTGAAGCAATTCGTGCCGGCGGAGTCGATCCCGCCAATCTATTTCGAGCGCGGCTACTTTCTGACACCGGCGGCTGGATCGCAAAAAGCTTACAAGCTTCTGGCTGAGACGATGGACAAGAGCGGGCTCGCAGGCATCGCCACTTTCGTGATGCGCGGCAAAGAATATTTGGTGGCGATCTTTTCGGATAAAGGAATCCTGCGCGCGGAGACGATGCGGTTTGCGGACGAGCTGCGCTCGCCGGCTGATGTTGGATTGCCGAAGAAGAAGGAAGTGGCGAAAGCGAGTGTCACGAAGTTTGAGAAGCTGATCGCGAATAAGTCGAAGAAGCAGTTTACGCCGGCGAAGCTCGCGGACAAGCAGACCGATTCGTTGTTGAAGTTAGTGAAGAAGAAGCAGTCGAAACGCGAGAACGTGGTGAAGGTTGAGGAGGAGATGGATACGGATCACAAGGTGGTCGATCTCGTCAAAATCCTCAAACAGAGCCTGGGTGGGAAGAAATAATTTACTCCACCGATATAGTGCGCCATTTCCCTTGCCTGAACCGCACGATGCTGAGGACGCAGCGCGTTGCGTGACCGGCGAGGATTGCGAGCCAAATGTCGATCGGATCGAGCTTTCCCAGCTCCTTGATCACGAAACAAATCCCTAAAGGCACGATCACTTGCGAGATGATCGAGATGTAGAGCGGGCTACGTGTGTCGCCGGTGCCTTGCAGTCCGCCTGTGTAAGTGAGCGCCACAGAGATCAGCAAACCCGAGACACTCAGCACACGCAATAGTTGAACACCGAGATCCACGACTGTCTGATCGTGCATTCCAAACACCGCTAGCAATTGTCGCGGGAAGAATAAGAAGAAGATTCCCACGAACGCCGCGCCCGCAAATCCGAACCGTGCCGCCGCGTGTACCGCCGCGTCCGCGCGATCGGGCTGACCAGCGCCGAGATTCTGACCAGCCACAGCCGCCGCCGCGCCCATTAATCCAACTGAGGTCCACGTGATGAGCGAAAAGAGCTCGGTGTAAGAAACCGCAAACGCAGCCTGTGCCGCAGCGCTCTGCGCGAGGGATCCGATGAACGACAGCATCAGCACGCCGCCAATATTCATCGCGATGCCCTGCACGCCCGTCGGCAAGCCAAACTTGAAGATCGACTTGATGATGGACCAGTTTGGACCAAACCCGCTTTCGCGCGGAAACGATATTACCCACGCTCGGCTCCACATTCGCTGCAATGAATAAAGCGCGACGAGGCCGGAAGCGATGCACGTTCCCATCGCAGCGCCTTTGGTTCCGAATGTTGGAATGAGCAACACGTTCAGGACGATGTTCAGCACCGTCATTGAAATGCCGAGCATCATCGGCGTCCGGGCATCGCCTGCCGAACGCAACGCGCCGCTGAACATAAAGAAGACCATCATGCCGAAGCTGAACATAAACATGATGCGCAGAAACGGTAACGCTTCGGCTTTGACGTCCGGCGCGGCGTTGACGAGGTTGAGCAGCGACGGCGAAACGAGATATCCGATCGGCGCGAGTATCCCGAGTGCGATAAAGATCGCGGTGAGGAACGCCTGGTAAACGGTGCGATTAACTTTCTCCTCATCGCCTGCCCCCGCGAAACGCGCGACGAGCACGCTCATGCCCGTGAACAACGACGAGATGAAAACGATAACGACGAGAAAGATCTGCCAGCTCACACCGATCGCCGCGTTCGCTTTGAACCCGACGAGGCGACCGACGAGCACGTGGTCCACCATTCCCTGCAAGCCGCCGATGACATTCGTGAGCATCGACGGCCACGCAATTTTCCACACCGCGGAACGCAGTGGCCCTTCAACAATTGATCGATCGTAGCGGCGCTTCGCGGGCGCCACAGTAGCTGCACTCATAATTAATTAGCCACGAAAAGGCACAAAAGACACATAAAATAAACCATTTGAGCGCGTAGATCAGCTTATGTGATTTTTGTGCCTTTTGGTGGCTTAAATCGTTTTTCTAGTTTGCGGACGCGAGTCAATAAACGTGCGCTTCCAATCTTCTCAGCGACCTCAGCAAACTCCGGTGTGGCGCCACGCCATTCAAGCTCGTCGACATTTTTAAAAAGCGGCGCGTCTGTACGCAACGTGGCGAGATCTTTGAAAAGCAGCGCCAGCGCACGGTTCTGTTCATTCAAGACCTCGGGACCAAACTTCTCAATTGGTCCATAACGATTGATCAGGGTCGTCGCCGTCTTTGGTCCAAGGCCCGCGATTCCCGGATAACCATCCGCAGAATCGCCCACCAAAGCGAGATAGTCCGGAATAAACTCCGGCGCCACTCCAAACTTCGCACGCACAGCGGCAGCGTCCCGAATCGCATTACCGCGCCGGTCCACTTGTACCACACGGTCATCGACGACGCATTGTGCGAGATCCTTATCAGGCGTCCAGATGCAAACCTTCTCCACACGCTTATCCTTCGCTGCCAGGTATGCGGCAGACGCGAGCGCGTCGTCTGCCTCAAGCTCGACCTCGGGCCACACAACCACGCCCATCGCCACGAGCGCCTCTTCCAGTGGAGTAAACTGCGCTTTCAACGCCCGCTCAACTCCGGCCCCCGTTTTGTAACCCGCCCACAGATTATTGCGAAACGACTCGATGATATGGTCCGTCGCCACCCCAACATGCGTCGCGCCGTCCTCGAGTAACTGCGCGACTGTCGCCAACACACCAGACACAGCGCCGAAAGGCGGATCAGTCTTCGTGAAGCGCCGGATGCCGTAGAAGTGCCGGAAAAGCTCGTAGGTGCCATCCAGAAGGTGAATGATCATTGTCCGCGAATGTTAGCATTAAAAATCTTCTTCTTAGATTGTCGAATCAGCGCGGGTTCGTTCGACTTAGCAGTAGAAGGGCGAAATTAAAGCTCAAAAATAAATTTTTAAGGAGAAATTAAGATGCGAGTCATGGTCATTATCAAGGCGAATGAGAAATCGGAAGCTGGCCAAATGCCGAGCGAGAAGGTGCTTGCGGATATGAGTAAGTTCAATGATGAACTGGTTAGCGCAGGTGTAATGCTCGCGGGCGAAGGGCTTCACGCGAGCTCAAAAGGTAAGCGAGTAAAATTTTTCGCCGGCAAGCGCATTGTCACTGACGGTCCATTCGCCGAAACGCGCGAGCTGATCGCAGGGTTCTGGCTCTGGAAAGTGAAGTCGATGGACGAAGCGGTTGAATGGGTCAAACGAATTCCCTTTGATGAGGAGGCAGAAGGCGAGGAAATCGAGATTCGCCGGGTATTCGACGCAGAGGACTTCGGCGCGGAGCTCACTCCTGAGCTGCATAAACTGCAAGATCGCATCCGCGCCAAAGCCGAGGACTAAAAGAAACGTTCCGGAATCGTCTCCGGGCAGCCACGGCTAGAACCCAAACCGAACCTGGATCTGCATTCTCCGGTTACCTGCATTGGAGCCTGGTCCACCAAAGCCACCGGCGCTCGAGATCGATTGCCCGAATTGCGGTGAGCTCAGGTTTCCGATCGGATTCGTCAGGTTAGTGTGATTCAAAAGGTTCTGAATGTTGATAGAGAACGTAACCGTGTATCGCTTTTCGGGAGTTGGACCATTCGCCGGACTATTAGCTGCTTTGGTGGCTCCCGATTGCGCCGGTTGTGGCGCCGCTGCTGCCGCGGGTCCGGGTACATCGCCAAACGAGATCGATCGACTGATCCCAAGATTCACTGAAAAGAACCCCGGCCCCATGCCATAATTTCTTGGAATCAACTCCTGCCCGGGCGCCGGCGCCAGATCGAAGTCTCCAAAACGAGTTTGTCGCAGATTCGCCGGATCGGTTTGCGCAGTGGCAAACGCCGGACGTTCAGTGAACACGCCATCGCCATTCGTATCGCGTCCCGTGATGATATTGAACGGACGTCCAGTCGAATAGATCACGAACGGATTCAAATTCACTTTCAGCCTCGGAAGTATCAACGTGCCGCCCGCAAAGAAATTCGCGCCGGGAATGAAACCCACTCGCGAGTACTCACCGCTCACATCATATGAATCGGCCGGAAAACAATTCGCGATCGATCCGAAAATGCAATCCGTGTCAGTCATGCCGTGACCGGTGCCGAAGTTTGCGAACACCGAAAAGCCCTTGCTCATCTGCCGCCTGACGCCGCCGAAGAAGCGATAGTCGTTAAACTTCGCGCTCGATTCGTAATAATAAATGTCGCCGATGTTTCCGAACGGGCGCACGGCGGTGTCTGGATTCTCAGGGTCGTAAGTTCCGGGCAGCGGCGCGTTGATGTTGCGGACGCGCAGCAGGTGCTTGCCGCGATAGTTAAAAGCGACCGCAAACAACGTGAACTTCGACGGCAACTGTCTCTCGATATTGATGGCCGTCATGACAAACGTCGGCGCCTGAAAATCGTCAGCAACGCGCCGCACGATCTGCGGCGACGCAAACGCTGCGAGCTGTTCGACGGTAGGAACATTCGTCACGCCGTTGAGTGAGAACGTCGAGAGATCAAGCGTCGCCGGATTGAACACTCGGAAATCGAGTTGATTGAGACCATTGAAGCGCGTCGAGAGCAACGTCGCTCTTTCGCCAAGACGATCGTAGAAGACGCCCATGCCGCCGCGAATCACCAGCTTCGGCGAAGAGCTCGGCGGCGCATTCGGATTACCACCGACGCTCGTGCCACCCGGCGCCCACGCAAAGAACAGTCGCGGCGCGAAGTTGTAATTACTGCTGATGTTGGTTTGTCGCTCGTAACGCATCCCCATCGTGAACGTCAGGTTCGGACGAATACGCCACTCATCCTGCAAAAATGCGCCGAGATCCGTTTGACTGACACTTGCTTCCGGATTGCCGCCCGCGATCGAAAACTGCGTCACGCCGCCGCCCAGCTCGCGCATGTTCGCATTGCCCTGGAAGAGCAACGTGCGGCGATAACGCTCGAGACTCGTGATCGGAACGAGCACCGGATCGCCGTGCGAATCGAGCACTACCTGATTGTTAGCATCGAGCTGCGGCGCGTCGCCACCGGAAAACGTGAATGTCCCGCCGAAGTTCTGCGGCGAGAAGTCAGTTATCTTCACGCCGCGCAGGCGCAGGCCGTAACGCAGGATGTGGCGTCCCTTGGTCCAGGTCGAATAGTTCTGTAGCTCCCAACGATCTTCGTTGTTGTGCGCGAGGCCGATCTGCGAGCCGCCGGAAGTGAAAGCTTCCTGGACCGTGATCGTTGGAATCGTGTTGTCGCCATCCTGCTGCGAGCGGTTACGAATGTATTGAAAGCGCGTCTCGTTCATCAGCGTGGGGCTGATGATCGCGGTCTCTGTGATTTGAAACGTTTGCGAGTTGTTCGATCGATCGTACGCGCGCTCTGGCAGAGAGAAATCAGACGCGCCAATGTTGTTGGCTTCGTTGCGCGTGTAGGAATAGCGCGCGACGAGTGTGTTGGCCGGATTCAACTGATAATCGAATCTCGGACTGAACGAAAAGAACTTGTTTGGCGTCACTAAAGCGACGACGAACGGAGTCGGAACCAGCGCTGAATTTAGAGTCGTGGCGTTGATGATCGCGTTATCGTCCACCTCGCGACGGTTGACATCGAGAAAGAACGACGACTTCCCTTTCTTCAACGGCCCACTCAAGCTGCCGCCGAAGTAACGCACCTGGAACGGCGCACGACTCGGTGCAAACGGATTACGCGAGTTAAGACTCTCGTCGGCGAAGTTGTAGAACGTGCTGACGCGAAGTTTATCGGCGCCGGGCTTCGTGAAGATCTCGATGTTTCCGAAACCGATGCCGTTATTCTCGGCGTTGAAAGGGTTCTGGTTGACGCGCACTTCGCGGATCGACTCTTTCGGAGGCATGCGCCCGCCGGTGAAGCCGTCGATAAAGATCTGTCCGCCGTTTGGTCCGGCGGATGGACCAGCCATCGCCTGCACGGCGGATGCGAGCGCGTCGGGATCGTCAGGAAGTACGTCGAGATCCTGTCCTTTCAAGACGACAGCGTCGGCGTTGTTGGCCGGATCGGTGTTCAAGCCCTGTTCTTCAGTGACCGTGATCACTTGCTTTTCGATTGTGACGACGAGGCGCACGTCGTGAGTCGTACGTGGTCCAGCAGCGATTACTATTTCTGTCTTCTCATACGGAGTGAACCCCGGCGCAGCGATAAGGATCGTGTACAGGCCGGGTGCGAGTGAATTGAACGTGTAAATTCCCTCGGCGTTTGTGACGGCCGTCTTTTGTGTTCCATCGGCGTTCGTGAGAGTGACAGTCGCGCCCACGACGAGCGCTCCAAGCTCATCACTCACCTGCCCACGCAGCGCTCCCGTCCTCTGCTGCGCCACAGCCGTGTAAAAACAAAAACAGACGACGAGAAAACTCTTCCAGCTCAATCGAAACATTTGTATCTCCAGTGTTGCTACGACCCGGTCGCTACCGCTCACGGTACTGACTAAGGTCCACCGAGGCTCATCGCGCCGAGCGAGACGGCCGTCGCGCGTCGTGTTTGGCTGTTCTGCAACAAAGGTCCGACGCCGCTCACGACCGCAATCGCCGTGACGCGCGCCGGGTCCGCACCCTTTGTGCTCGAAATGAGGATTGCATCGCCGGGTTTCAACTCCTGCAGCGTAAACGCCGGAAGCTTATCGAACATCTCCTGCAAATCGCCGCTTCCCTTCGCCGGCGCCGACAACGCCGCGACCATCTCAGGCGTGAGCCGTCGCATCGATGAGTCTTTACTTAACGCTATCGTGACCGGGTGGTCTTTGATCTTGATCTCTTTCTTCTCAGCGTCGATTTCCGTGATCGTTCCACTGATCGTTTGGAACGATCCGGTCACGATCTCTTCCGGTGTGAAACGAGCGCCGTCAGCACTCTTCGCGCCGAGCGCGCGAAGCTGATCGCCGACTTTCAGATCTGTGAACGTGCCGGACTTCGCATCATCGAAGCGCACCGAATCAGGCGCGTAACGACGAAACTTTGTCTCCGCAGTTGTAGCCACAACGATCGGCTTGGGACCTTCCGCAGCTCGCGCCTCGACCGTGATCTCTTTCGTCTCGGCGTTGACGGCGCTGATCGTTCCGGCGATGCCACGCTTGCTCCACTCGCCGCGCTCACGCTCGCGCTTCTCCGCGATATCGCCCTTGCTCATTACGTAAAACTCGAGCGCGGGCATCGTCTTTCGATCCTCAGACAGGCGGCCACGAGCAAACACGCTGTCGCCCAACGTGAAATCGGTCGGCGCGATCTTGATGAACTTGTCCTTCGTCTTTTCGCCGGGCGGGATACGCATGAAGACAGTGCGGTCACTCAACGTGACGGTGACCTGAGTGCCGGCAGCAGTAGTGACGACGACCTGTCGTGTATCAGCTTTGAGATCAGAAACAACCCCCATCACGCTCAGCGCAGTGATAGCGGGATCGGTTGGATTAGCAGTTTGTGCTTTGGCGCCGGCGAGCAACACAAGCACGCACAGCACACACGGGCCGAAGTGTCTCACGTGAGATAGACACCACGGTGTTTGCGGTTTGTGACAGGAAAATTAGCCACAAAAGGCACAAAAGCACATATACGTGTACATGGTTTCGTATGTGCCTTTGTGCCTTTTTGTGGCCCTATTTACCGAAGGAATAGAGCGCGCTGCGGGTGCGGATGTAGATGCGCCCGTCAGCGATCGCAGGTGTGGCGTAGCATTCGTCATCGAGCTCATTGACCGCGAGCACTTCCCACTCACCTGCGGCTTTCAGAACCGATACCTGTCCACCTTGACCGATCAAAAACACTTTATCGTCAGCGGCAACCGGCGAGGAGAAATACTTGTCGATCGCGCCATGCAAACGTCCCTGCTTGATCACGTTACCAGTCACGGGATCAAACGAGATGAGAATGCCGCTGTCATTGATCATGTAGAGCACCTTCTGGTAAAGCAGCGTCGACGGCACTTGCGGCACCGGCTTCGTGTAGCGCCAGCGAATCGCATTCGCAGTCTGATCGCCCTGCCCGCCCATTTTGATCGCGAGCAAGCCGTTCTCTGACGCCATCATCGCGCGAAACACTTCCCAATCTTTGTCGTTCAACTTCTCATCGCGATTCATGTCAAACGCTTCGAACGCGGCGACCAGCAGTTTGTCCATCTGCGTCGTGCCGCCCGCACCCGAGATCTCAGCTTTAGTGATCAACCTATCTTTGTCTTTGTCGTACGCAGCGAGACCTTCCTCCCACGAGATCGTCGGCACCTGTTTCCCGGGTTGATTCTGCGGGAAGCCCCAACCGTTGATGTAGAGATACTCATCATCGTGACTCGCAATCGACTTCATCTCGCAGGCAAGACCACGAACCCACCAGACTCTCTTGCCGTCCGCAACCGAATACGCCGAAAGCTGAAACGACTCAGGGATAATGATCTGCTTCGCGCCCGTTTTTGGTTGATACACGATCGGCGTCGAGTAACCGGAGATCACAACCGGGCGCTCGACTTTCCAACGCAGCTTGCCGCTGTTTTTATCAACCGCGATCAAATACGACGAGGGATTGTCCTGATCGACAGGCAGGATCACCTTGTCGTCAACCAGAATGGGCGACGCGCCAAAACCGTAGAACATGTTGAATGGACCAAGCGGAAGTTTCCAACGCTCCTTGCCGTTTGCGTCGTACGAGAGCATTCCGAAGTCCTGGAAGAAAACGTAAACGTTCGAGCCGTCAGTCACCGGGCTCGGCGATGCTGGACCATTCACGTTCTGCAAACGGCCGGCATGCGCGCGCGGCACTTCACGTTGCCAGAGGATCTTGCCCGTCTGTCGATCGAGACCGATCACGTACAACTTATCTTTGTCGTGCGCCGTGACGAAGATCCGATCGCGCGTCAACACTGGCGATGAATGACCAGCGGGAAGCGGTGTTTTCCAAATGACGTTCTTGTTTGGTCCAAACTCCGTGGGCAAGCCTTTGGTTTCGGAGACGCCCGTGCCGTTTGGTCCACGAAACTGCGACCACTCGTCCGATGCAGCGATCGCCAGGGGAGACACCAGCAGGAGAGCAACAAAAAGTGTGATGATTTTTAGCATTTTGACTAGCTCCGTCTTGAAGTAAGCAGATAATATGAGCAGCAACAAAAAGGCACAAGACGGCACAAGATAGATGAGGACCCGACGGCCATGAAAACCCTGATTCTTTGTTTAGCTTTGATTTCGCTCGCGGTGGCGCAGAAGCCCATGATGCAAAAGGACCGGCAGGTGCTTTTCGACTTTCGTGCGGACGATGAGACTACGCCGGCGAAGATCGCGCCGAGTATGCAGCGCACGATTTTGACGAAGGTATTTCGCCGGTATCTGACCGACGCGAATAAGTGCAATTTTCCGGCTGATGCGGGCGAAGATTATTTAGCCGCGGCGCGCAAGGCCGGGCAGATGGTGCCGTCGATCGCCGATGTGGAACAGGGAAGTTTTACGGCGCCGGGGCAGACGCAGACGCTCTATGTGATTGATGTCAGCGAGTGTAACGCGTCGCATGCTGATAATTTTGGCACTAAGCGCGTCGCGATCTTTTCCGGGCAACAACTCGTCGCCGATGTTGATGCCGACTTCGCGCGGAGTGTTATCAAGAAGACTGATCTGAATAGTGATGGTGTCGATGAGGTGTTGATGCTGACCGGC
>Ga0105247_10002865_pt1 | contig 11500 bp, 10 predicted proteins | sample KBSS24metaG_FD_81519 | JGI IMG/M metagenome (GOLD analysis project Ga0105247, IMG submission 81519) | Switchgrass rhizosphere microbial communities from Kellogg Biological Station, Michigan, USA - KBS S2-4 metaG | ecosystem: Host-associated > Plants > Roots > Rhizosphere > Soil | place...
ATCGGCCTCGGCTTCGGGGCAGAAACCGACCTGATGCCGTACCTGATTGCGCATTACTTTGGGTTAGCGTCATTTGGCAGAATTTTCGGATGGATCTATGGTGCCTTTGCGCTTGGTGGGATGTTAGGGCCGCTCCTCATGGGCAAGACGTTCGATGCCACCGGCTCGTACCATCTAGCACTCACCATCCTTATTCCGGCGACCATTCTCAGTGCGGTGTTTATGTTGGCCCTTGGTATTCGGCACGTGCCGGTGAAAACCCGGGCAATTGAAGCATAACGCACAAGGCGGGCACGGCCTGCCCCGTCCACTGCAACTCATGCGAAGGAGGATCACGATGGCAGTCACTTTACTCGAACAACGGCAGATTGAAGCGAATGTCCTTGTTCCTCTTATCAAGGCGTTCCAAGCTGAGTTTGGTGTTGATCGTGCCAATGCGGTCGCACGCAAGGTCATCACCGACATCGCGCGCAAACACGGCGAAGCCTTAGCGAGCCAACAAGGCGAAGGCAACCCGATCGAAAAGATGGTCTCGGGATTGTCACGTTTTTCTGCCGGCGGCGCGCTCGAAGTCGAGGAAGTTGAACGTACTGACGATCGTTACGCGTTCAACGTCACACACTGTGGGTACGCCGAATTTTACAAGAAAATGGGTGTGCCGGAACTCGGCTTTCTGTTGTCATGCAGTCGCGACTTTGCGCTCACCGAAGGCATGAGCCCGGATATGGAACTGACTCGCACGCAGACCATCATGCAAGGCGCAGCTCATTGCGATTTTCGCTTTCAGTTGAAAAGGATGGGGAAAGGCAAATGAAGACTTGACAGCCTTCGGCATTGACCCTCACTTTGGCTATTTTACAGTCCACTAAAAAACAGCCATCCCCCTGCTCTGCCATTTCCCAATGGTTCTCTTTGCCGGAGTTGCACCGCTAGGCTACGCCGGATAGATAGGGAGCAGCTCGTTAGACAATTCTATCTCGTGTGAGGAGGAATGACATGAAATTCTACAATTCACTCGGTCCAAACCCGAGGTGTGTACGCATGTTCATGGCTGAGAAAGGCATCACAGTGCCGACAGCTGAGATCAATATTCTTGGCGCAGAGAATCGCAAAGCTCCCTACACCGATAAGAATCCTGGCGGCCAGATGCCCGCCTTGGAACTCGACAACGGTAGCACACTCGGTGAAACTGTGGCCATCTGTGAGTATCTCGAAGAAAAGAATCCTAAACCGGCATTGATCGGCGCGACTGCGGAGGATCGTGCTGAGACCCGTATGTGGCAGCGTCGTATCGAACTCAACATCACTGAGCACCTGTACAACGGCTTCCGCTATGCCGAAGGCCTACAAATGTTCAAGGACCGTATGCACTGTTTGCCAGAGGCGGCTGCGGGTTTGAAGGCAATTGTGCAAGAGAAACTCGCGTGGTTGGATAAACTCATGGACGGTAAGCAGTTCGTCGTCGGTAATCGTTTCACGCTCACCGACATTATCCTGTTCTCGGCCCTCGACTTTGGTGTTGGCGTTGGGCAGAAAATTGATCCCAGCTTAAAGAATCTGACCGCGTGGTTCGACCGCGTCGCTGCTCGTCCGAGTGCAACCGCAAGTTTATATCCTGCAGACAAAGCGGCTGGTATGCGCGGCGTGTAGATCAACGGAAACGGGGAAAAGATGAAATGACAGGAGGCGAAAAGAGATAGAATGGGGGGTACTGTCTTCTTCCGGTCTTCCTTTTCGCCCGTCTTGTGTCGCTGTTTCTAAAAAAGGGAGGACTCGATGGATCGCAAAGTCACCTTCTACAGTGAAGGCACACCGTGTGTTGGCATTGTCGGAGTACCGGACGATTACAAACCTGGGGATCAATGCGGGGCTGTGATCTTCTGTCAGGGATTTACCGGCGTGAAAGAAATGTATTTGCCAGATAACGCGAAACGGCTGCAGGCTGAGGGGTACATTACGTTGAATTTTGATTATCGCTATTTCGGTGAGAGTGGTGGAGAACCGCGTTGCCGACTGATCCCAATGGCGCAAGTCGCCGATATTCGTAATGCGATGACGTACATGCAAAGTCTTCCGGAAGTGAACCCCGATCGTATCGGTCTCTACGGAACCAGCTTTGGCTGTGCCAATGTTGTTTATGCGGCGGGCGTCGACGAGCGGGCGAGATGCACGGTCGCAGTAGTAGGGCCGGGCGACTGCGAGCGGCAGTTTCGCATGGGTCCGAATTTTGACGCGTTTATGAACAAGGTTCACCGCGCCAAAGCAGAGTTTGTCGCCACCGGAAAAGTCGCCTACATGCAAACGGCACGGATGATGGCTCGTGATCCGGACGTCGTCGCCGACCTCGAAAAGGCTCAGAAAGCATTCCCCCAATGGCGACCGGAAGTAACGTTTGAATCACTGGCAGACATCATGGAGTTCAAACCCGAAGCGGTGGCAGACCGTATTTCTCCTCGCGCTATCCTATGGATTCATACGGACAAGGATAAATTAGTCCCCTTATATGAAGCGCAGAGCATGTACGCGAAGGCTCGCCATCCAAAGAAATTGGTGGTGTTGGAAAACATGATCCATGAAGACGTCTATCGCGGTGATGGGTTTGAACAGGTCGTCCGGCACACCAACGCGTGGTTTAAGGAACATATGCCGGCGCGATAACTCGGTTAGGGTTGCAGTCATATAATTGTCCCTCGAGTCTGTCATTCTGGGCGAGGCGAAGAATCTCTCAGATTAGCCTTGCGACGCCGGGAGAGATTCTTCACTCCGCTACGCTCCGTTCAGAATGGCATTTCCTTGCTGAAGGACTATTCCGCATGCCCATACAAATTGTTCACACCACCTGCACAATGGACTGCCCCGATACCTGCGGACTTGAAGTCACTGTTAGCGACGACAAGATCCAACGCATTCGCGGCACGCAGGATCACCCTACAACCGATGGATTCATTTGCGACAAAGTCTCACACTTTGCGCGACGCGTGTATCACGAAGACCGATTGCTCCGTCCGATGCGACGCGTCGGCAAGAAGGGAGAGGGAAAATTTGCGCAGATCTCCTGGAACGAGGCCATTGCCGAGATCACGAATCGTTTCAAAATGATCATTCATCAATGGGGAAGTGAAGCGATCCTGCCGTATCACTACGGTGGGTCAAACGGATTGCTGGGCGACGGGTTCATCGACGATTTCTACTTCGCCACGTTAGGCGCTTCGCGCATGGCAAAGACTCTGTGCGCGGCACCGTCGACTGCCGTCGGGCGAGACATGTACGGTCGCATGCCCGGAGTGGCGTTTGAAGATTATCTGCACGCGAAATGTATCATTATCTGGGGCGCGAATCCCAAAGCGACGAATATTCACCTGGTACCACTCCTTCGGCAGGCGAAAAAGAACGGGGCATTCATTGCCGCCGTCAATCCAGTGAAGACTTTTTCCGACCACGAGATTGATCTGCATCTCCCAGTCTACCCAGGTACCGATCTCCCAGTTGCTCTCGCCATGATCCGTTTGTGGCATGAAGCCGAGCGATTCGATCTCGCGTTTCTCCGTCAACATGCCGACGGTCTCGAACCACTCGTACAGCAGGCGCGGGTATGGTCAGTCGAACGGGCAGCCGAAGAGGCGCGAGTTTCCCCGCAAGCTATTCGGACCTTGGCACAAGTATATGCCGAATCGACCCCGGCGTTAGTCCGCACCGGTTGGGGAACGGAACGTAATCGTAATGGGGGACAGGCGCTTGCCGCGATTCTCGCCATGCCCGCACTGCTCGGCAAATTCGGTGTGCGTGGGGGCGGGTACACGATGAGTAATAGTGGCGCAGCGCAACTCGATGTCACCAAAGTCTTTGGTTCGTTCCCCTGGCAGACACGCATCATCAATCAAACACAACTTGGCGATGTCCTGAATACGAACCTCCAGCCCCCAGTCAAAGGTCTGTTTATCTACAATTGTAATCCTGCCGTCACTACCCCGGATCAAAACGCGGTCCTCCGCGGACTCGCGCGGGAAGATTTGTTCACTGTCGTTTCAGAACAAGTGATGACTGACACCGCTAAGTATGCCGATATTCTTTTACCGGCAGTCACGTTTCTCGAACAACACGAGGTCAGACGTTCCTACGGAAGCTATGTGGTTGGTGGGGTACAACCAGTGATTCCCCCACAAGGCGAAGCCAAGCCGAACGAAGAAGTGTTCGCTCTGCTCGGACGTGCTATGGGTTGGCAACACGAACCATTTTATTGGTCCACTGAAACGTATATACAGAAGATCGCTGAAACACTAAAACTCGGTCGCCGGTCCGCGGACTTCTCGCTGTGGCAAGCCGGAAAAACGCAGCGCTATGATTTTCCTGGTGAGAGGCCGATTCAATTTGACACTGTTGTACCGCGCACCTCGGATGGAAAAATTCACCTCACTCCTGCGGCACTCGGAAAGGTTCCGTTCCGCTATCAGGAAGTTAAGGATGCGCGCTTTCCGCTCGCACTCGTGAGTCCCAGTAACAACAAAATGATCACCAGTACCCTTGGTGAATTCAATTATCCCGAATTGTGGTTGACCCTTCACCACGAGGATGCAGCAATGCGCGGAATCTCTACTGGAGATAGCGTACGGGTGTTCAACAATCTCGGCGAAGTGCATTGCCGTGCGAAAGTGAGCGCAGATATCCGTCCCGGTGTCGTTCATATGCCGAAAGGAGCCTGGCAAAAATCTTCTCGCAACGGATTCACCTCGACCGCGCTCTGCCCGTCGCACGTTAATGATGTTGGTGGCGGAGCATGCTTCAACGATGCGCGGGTCGAAGTCGAAAAAGTTAGGTAAGAAGGAAACAGTCAAACAGGGAGAAAGTAGTCAGTAGGCAGAATAACGCAGAATGCTGAACGATGAACGGGAAACCCTTCCCTTCTTCAGCATTCTACCTTCATCATTTGAAGTATAGGTTTCAGCGCCCAAGCCGATTCTTTTCTCGCCGGGAAAGTCAAACGAGATATCGAGCGCGGTAATCTGCACCTGCTTCTGCAAAGAAATGTCGTGCTTTGTTCTACCAGTGCTTGAGAAGGCAGTAGAACCCATGCTTTAATAGGTCGGCTACGGTTCTTTCGTGAAGGTGGGGTATTTGTACATGTTAGGAAGTTACCAATTGCGAAAGTATGCTGCTTCGGTCGTCGGATACACACGCTGGCATCGACAGCAATAACAACACTCCACTCGATCTGTAAGGACAGCGGACGAGAGTCATTGTTTGACTACTTCGTCCCTGGCGGACTTTCCGTAGGTTTCCAAAAAACTCAGGAGGATCCTGCTGCTTGGACGACTACCTCGCCCAGTTTCATACTTTGACATTCGGTAATCGCCTCCGTGGAAGATGGTATCGGTGGAAACAACACCTCACTGCAGTCTTCTACGTAACGAAGCTCTTCATGCTCACTTACCAGAATATTCTCGTGCTGCGTCACTTTCGCCACTGTCGTGCGCTTGAGCCGTCCCAGAAAGGCAAGCGACCTCGCTTTCACTATGTTGCGTTTTACAAAGAAACCTTCCAGCAAAGCCTCCAACTCTTCTCGCCACTCCGGACCTCGCGACAATCCGCAACTGAAGATTGCAAGAACGAGATCTCTCAGAAGGCCCCTATTGCAACACTACCCCCGGTGTTCCACCTTCGCCCCGAAGAACACCTCACGCCCTTGCTCCGACCGACGCGCAAGAAAGGATGGTGCAGGATTCCAGGCTGGCTCCTGCGGCTACGACAAACTCCGTATCGTCTCGGCTGGAAGTGGAAAAGTTTCTGGCAAGAGCGCAGGTTCAGAGCCAAAGTTCGTGCCCTACGTCGCCAAGAACAAACAATCTTCATTCGTGAGCAACACCGAATTGCCGCCTCAGCTCAGGCGGCACTGTTCCTCTCATTAGCAAACACGATTGACTTAAAAACGACCAAAGAACTTGCGGTACTCTGCCAGCGTGTCAGTAAGCAGCGGCGACGTAAGAAGATGACGACCGAAGACCTCACGTGCTTCGACCAAACTTTGGGTGAGATCGATAATAATTACGCGACACTACTGACAACCGTACAGTAAGAGAGTTATCCTCATGACTGAAAAAAGCGAACTTCTTGTTCCCGCAACGCTCACAGACACGCACACCGCCGAACGGACCAAAGGGTCTGACGACATAGGGTCGGAGATGCGAGTCAATGCACCGAGCCTCGACTCCCTCCCGCAAATCCTCGAAAACGATAAAATTCCGTGGCTTGATAAAAGGAGAGCGACTAAGGAGTTTCTCCGCAAAGAACTCACGCTCCTCAAAGAACAAATGGATCGCGCAGTTAAAGTCGAAAAGACGCGCCTTGATCTCGCCACGGAAGCAGAAATTGGACGGTTGAATACCCTTTTTGCGTTCGAGGCGCTCCGCACCCAAGCCACGATCCAGAAGCTCTTTCAAACCCTCGGGATGGAAGTCATGGAGAACCTTGAAGTCTTCATGATCGACTATGCCAAACAGACAACGCGGCATAAGCGGGAAATCAAGAAAGCCAAAGACATTGAAGGGCCAATGAAAAAGCGGCTGCTTGATAGAACCGACAAATCGTTTAATCATCTCCTTGGCACGATAGAAAAAATTGTTGATAACCTCTTTGCGAAAATCGAGAACGAACAAAGCCGGCCCAAGCCCAAATGATGCAGACCGGGGTGTGTTTGAAACGTATAGCCCCCCGTCGTTGCGAGCCAAACGAAGCCTGTCCTGAGCCCTTCGATTTCGCTTGTCGTGCGAGTATTCGGCGATAACCCGCAGAGTCTCGACACCCAGGTATTGTACTTTTCTTGTGTGTGGTTACCGGTTGTATTAGTCACTGTCGCGATTTCAGGTCACGTAATTATTACACGTAAGCTCTTAGCGCTTACGAGGGCTTGACCTTCGTCCGCGGCCGACTACATGCTGCAGGCGGCAAAGTCCGATCCTCATTCTGGTTATGTCACTTCGCACCCTTGTCCTCTCCTGTCGGTGTGTGTGATAGTTCCAGCCTAAAGGAGGATAATCCTATGCGTGTCAATCAATTGAAGAAGACTTTAAAGTCTGGCGAAGTCGCTCTCGGGACATTGGTGTGGGGTACCCACGGGCGTGGGGTCTTGCATACACTTGCGCAAGCCGGGATGGACTATGTGATGATCTGCACCGAACACTCGGCATATAATCTAGAAACGGTTGTTGATCTCGTCGCTCATGCACATGCCGCAGGTATTTCACCGGTCGTTCGTATTCCTGATTTAGAGTATCAGTATGTGACAAGATTGCTGGATAGTGGCTGTCAAAGCCTCATCGTTCCACACGTCAAAACCGGCGCTGAGGTTCGTCGCTTCATCGAGATGGCGAAATATCATCCCGAAGGAAAGCGCGGGATGGCGATTCTCATGGGAGCTAATACGGACTATGAAGACGTAGACCCTGCCGTCGCCATGAAACACGCCAATGCCAATACCCTGCTGGGCGTCATTGTTGAGACAAAAGAGGCGCTAGAAAACGTCGAGGAGATTCTCGTTCCGGGGATCGACCTGGTACTAGTGGGATATCAAGACCTCGCTCAAAGCCTCGGTGTTCCAGGCCAATACGACAATCCGGAGTTACGCAAAGCACAGGCCCATGTCCTGCAACTCTGCAAACAACGCGGGCTCGCCACCGCGGGGGCAGTGAATCGCCCTGAAAATATGAAAGCTGTCGTCGAAAGTGGGGCGCAGTATCTACTCTACGGTACCGATTTGATTCTGATGCGTCGCGAAGCACAGCGTGCGGCTGAAGCACTGGCACCGTTGAGGAAACGGTAGGCCGTCTTAGAGTCTTGGGGTCCAAGAGTCTGAGAGACTATCAAAATTTGTGACTCCTAGACTCTGCAACTCTCAGACGCCTAGACGCCCAGACTCTCGACGTTTAGGCACCGAGCCCCTGAGACACGAAAATGTCTTTCCTTGGACTCTTTTTAATCTTGATTGCTGCCTCGCCGACTTTTGCGCAAGCTATTTCCCCGGACGTTCGCCCTACCCCACTGGTGCGCCTTACTGGCACCCTGGAGATAGGCAAGGACGCTCCACCCTCAGCGCTCCCAGTGCTCAGGGTATGGATCGATGATCACCCGCACATCTTCCGGGTATCGCACGTTGAGGCAGTCTTCCCCGCTTATCGCCCAGAAGAACAACTGCGTTACGTCTCTGGTTTAGGATTACGTTTCCTTGCCGAGAAGAAAGTGCTGACGTTGTTACAATCACCAGATATGCACGATCGTCCAATTGTTATTGAAGGCTGGCTCCAACCAAAGAGAGGCATCCTGCGAGTGCGGTCGGTACACGCGGTCGAACAATAAAGAGGGAAGCCGGTGAAAGTTGATTTCCGCCCTCTTTACCCTGCCGTACGAAATGCGCTAAAGCAGAAGAAAGTTACTCGCTTTCAGTTGTCCGTTGTCAGTCAGAAAAGAAGGGTTGACGGCTAAAAGCTGAGAGCCGATGGCTCATTACCAAAGGAGGACGCTATGAAATTCGGCATTTTTTACGAACTTTCCGTCCCACGCCCGTGGGATCAGGAAGCCGAGCGCAAAGTGTACCTGAATGCCCTTGAACAAGTGCGCCTGGCCGACGAACTGGGTTTCGACCAAGTCTGGGCAGTGGAGCACCATTTCCTCGAAGAATACTCGCACTGCTCCGCGCCAGAACTATTCCTCACTGCCTGTGCCATGCAGACGAAGAATATTCACGTCGGGCACGGCATCGTTATTTGCGTGCCCGAGTTCAATCATCCGATTCGCATCGCCGAACGTGCGGCTGTGCTGGATATTCTTTCTGGTGGGCGTCTCGAATTCGGTACTGGTCGCTCTGCTACCTGGACCGAGCTGGGCGGATTTCGCGCCAATCCTGATGAAACGAAAAAGAGTTGGGACGAGTTCGTCCACTGCATCCCCAAAATGTGGATGCAAGAGCGTTTCAGCTATGAAGGTCGTTATTTCTCGATGCCCTCACGTGCAGTGTTACCAAAGCCATACCAGAAACCCCACCCGCCGATGTGGGTGGCAGTCACCAGCCCTGGGACTGAACTCGACGCCGGCGACCGTGGCATTGGTAGCTTGGGAGTCACCTTCACGTCGTTTGCTGAGCAAGAAGCAAAAGTGAAGGAATATCGTCGTCGTATTCAAAACTGCAATCCGGTTGGTGGCTTCGTCAACAACCAAGTGAACACGGTGAACTTTCTCTACTGCCACGAAGAAAGTGAAACTGGGACGAAGATCGGTATGCGCATGATTCAGTATTTTAATTATCTGGCGGCGCAGCTCGATATGGCTAAAGAGGCAGTGCCAACCAAATCCTACCCTTCCGCTGGCCTGCTCCCTTCACTGCGACGACAAGCAAGTAGTCCAGGGGAACAAGCAAAAGCCCCGGAAGGTATCGCGGTCGGGAACCCGGCCCACCTCATCAACGAGTTGAGGAAATGGGAAGCCTGTGGTGTTGATCGCGTGAATTTCCTCCTCAACGCGGCTGAGAATATTCCGCAAGAGCAGGTGCTCAACAGCCTCCGGCTGTTTGCGAAGGAAGTGATGCCGGCCTTTGCCGATTCACGTGCTCACGCCGCAGCAGGAGGAAGCCGCTAATGCCGATCTTCGGAAAACAAGATGTGCAGACTGCTGCGACTCGTGCCCCACTCATGAGCGGGTTCGACACCGACGTGTGGGAACTGAAGAATGCGGAAATTCTCCACCTGGCATTCGAAGTCGTCGAAGCACCGGCTGAATGGCTGGTGCCACCGGCCTTCCATCCTAGTATTCCGCCGTACGCGGCACTCTCAGTTGCTCGCTTTCCCGCCAGTCCGGTCGGCCCGTTTATGTTGGCTCAAGTCCGCCTCGTCGTACGGGCAGGTATCCGCCCACGTGGGTATTTATTGGGGGCGTATACTGATTCAGAGAAAGCCGCAAGTGAACTGCGAGCACGATGGGGCTTCACCGTCGGTGTCGGCACCCTCACGCTGCAATCACGGCACGACCGCGTGATTGGAACAGTGGCGCGCGGGGGACAAACGATTCTCAATATGGAACTGGAGAATCCCGAACAGGTCTCTGGGAGCGACGTCACTTACCTCGACAGTTTGCATCTCGCGCGCGTTGTCGAGAATGGTAAAGAGACTTCGCTCATCGTGCAGATCGATCCAGAGTATGTCTTCCATAGTGCCCAACGTGGGAAACCACACTTGATCTCCCTACAGTCAGACGCATGGGGAGCTGATGGGAAGTTGCAATGTACGAATCCCATGCATGCCACGATCTGTCGGTGTGACACAGACCTGCCGAAGTTACGCTTCGCAATGGACCCGCTAGTACCGGTCACGCAAGGCAGCCGGCGCCTCGCGGCGTAGTTTCCGCATGGTGTTTATCTCAGCGGGGTGCGCTAAACAGTGCGCCCCGCGCGTCTATACGTCGGACTCGTCTATAACCTGTTGCTGACGTCGAGCCACAGTCGCACGAGTAGGCGTGCTTCGCCGTCCGCCACGAATGCGCCTGAACCAGTCGGCTCGCTCTTGCGTGGAGACCTGATCCCACCCTACAGGCATAACGGCTTGTGAATTACAGAGCGGACACACTCCAGTTGCGAGTGTCGCAATCTGTTGCTCACAGTTGGTACAATAATAGAAACTCTTACCTTTTCCGTCCGCCACTGCAGCCTCGCTTCCCTCTGCGGAAGATTCTCATCCCCCTAAGCGCAGAATCTTTTTTATCATATCGTAGGTCTGACAAAAATCTGAAGAACAGTCAGCAGAAATTTCTATGCTTTTCGCACAACCCATATTTGTTCGCCACTGTAGCGGAAAGGCCCGCGTTGGAAATCCCCGTAGAGGGCTTCGACTTTATATCCACTCAATTCCAACAGATAGCGCATTTCGTAACGGTGAACGTAGCGAAGAGTGAGGGGATTATAGATCTTCTGGAGAACTCTTCCGTTGCTATCAATTTCTTCGAAGATGAAATAGGCATTGAGGAGTTGAATCTCAGGGTCATATTGACCACTGTACCACACAATAACCTGATTGCCTGTCTCCGGGTGGATAAATTCCGAGTCGCGTTTCAAGCTTGTACCCCCCAGACCGAGGGAGGAAACGATCATATCCAGGCTAGGGTCGAAAATATTGAAGATCAGGCGTCCATCATCAGCCAAGTGTTCCCGGATGCATTCCAACGCTTGACGTTGTGCCTTCGGCGTCAATAGGTGCAAGAAGGCTCGGTAGGGAATCGTAATCAGACTAAAGTCTCGGTCCAACGAAAAGGCACGCATGTCACCTTCAACGAGTTCGACGCGCGCTTGGACCTCGGGCGCAAGTTTGGCAAGCTTACGCCGCAAGATAGTTAACATATCCGGGGAACGGTCGAGACCGACCACGGCACTTCCCGCTTGGGCAATCGGTAAAAGAATACGTCCGGTACCGCAGCCGATTTCCAGGATCGGGGTATCCGCTTTACGTGCTTCCTCAAGGTAGAACTG
>Ga0105247_10002868_pt1 | contig 11494 bp, 7 predicted proteins | sample KBSS24metaG_FD_81519 | JGI IMG/M metagenome (GOLD analysis project Ga0105247, IMG submission 81519) | Switchgrass rhizosphere microbial communities from Kellogg Biological Station, Michigan, USA - KBS S2-4 metaG | ecosystem: Host-associated > Plants > Roots > Rhizosphere > Soil | place...
CGAACTATTACACCGAAGCGGTGCATCAACTCAGAGCGGAGGCGGGCGAGAGCCGGCAGGTGAAGGACGCCAAAACCGCGCTGTTCGGAATCGGCAGCTTCTTCCACGACCCCGCCGCCATGCCATTCCGGGTGGACTAACCGCGCCAAGATCCTCCCCGAGAGGACGTCTGGCGGTCGCCCTGGAGCGTCAACGTCGTACGCGGTTCGCTAACGCAGCGTCAGGTAATGGCCTTTCGGGTGGTCCGAATCAAACACTGTGCCGGTTCTTGGACTGGCCGGATGCAAGACGCGGCTCAACAGTAAGACCGGGCGCGCCCACGTCCGCGGTGTGCTCGTCGAGCGGCCTGGTCAGCCAGCCGGGCACCGGGACCGCTGCGCGCGTTCTACCAGCGGGTCAAAGCCCGCCGCGGATTCCAGAAGGCCGTCGTCGCCACCGCCCGCAAGATCACCGTGCTGGCCTGGCACCTGGTCACCAAAGACCAGGACTATGCGTTTGCCCGACCCAGCCTGGTCACTCACAAACGGCGCAAGCTCGAACTCGCCGCCGGCGCGCCGTCACGGCGCGGGAACTATCGCGTGCCTGGGACGGCCTATAACGACAAACAACGACACAACGAAGAGAAGATCGTCGACGAGCAAGCTGAGCATGCCTACGAAGTTCTGGTGGCTCACTGGCAACCCAAGAGATCAAGCCACGGCATGATTCATACGAAAGTCAGGAGAGCCAGAAGTCTGGGCGTCTTGGCGCAAGCTACCTTATGATAAACTGCAGTTTTGGGCAAAATGGTCCGCAAGAAATGGCGAGGACGCTCATATGGCAAGGCTTGACGGAAAAGTCGCGATCGTCACCGGAGCGGGTCGACCCGGCAATATCGGGCTCGCGGTCTGCGAAGCCTATCTAAGAGAAGGCGCGACTGTGCTCGCGACCGACCTCCGCGATGAGTTTAGACCGGAGATCGAGCAGAAGCTGGCTTTATATGGTCAAGATCGTTTTCGTTTCGAACACCACGATGTCACATCCGAAGCGCAGTGGGCGAGGATTGCCGAAGTCGCCAAGTCAGCCTTCGGACAGCTGGACGTGCTGGTCAACAACGTCGGTATAGGCGCGAATGGCAGCGTCATGACCACGAGCCTGGCGGACTTTCGGCACCTGATGGCGGTCAATCTTGATTCCATGCTCATCGGCATGCAGACATGCGCGCCCTTGCTCGCGAGCGCTCGCGAGCGCTTTCGCGGTGGATCCATCATTAACACGCTGTCAATGGCATCCTATTTGCCGAAAGGTGTGAACATGGCATATCAGGTTTCCAAGGCGGCCGGCAGAATGTTGACATTATGCGCAGCGGACGAGTTTGGCCGGGACCTTATCCGCGTCAATTCCATTCATCCCGGCGTTACCGAAACGCCCTTGCTCCGCGAGGGCTTTGACAGTTATGTCCAGCGTGGCGTTTACAAGTCGACGGACGAGGCCATGCGGCTTCTGGTCGACCGCGCCCCGCTGAAGCAGGCTGGTACACCTGACGATTTGGCGCATGCTTATGTGTATCTGGCGTCCGACGAGTCAGCGCAGGTGACGGGCGCCGCTCTCTACCATGATGGAGGAACAGCGCGTCGGTACTAAGTTGCCGGCGCACAAGCGAACTTTGCATTGCCTGGTCAGCTCCTGTTGGATTCGCCGCACGTGCGGCGAGTCCGCTCAAATGCCCCGCCCACATCGACGACTACGTCCTGCACCTGCTCGACCGTCGCGTGTTTCGCGCGAACGAGTTCCACGAGACTGCGATGGGCAGTACCGACTGGCCCCGGCGCTTGCGCACCAGCTCGCGGACCCGATGCCGCGTTGGGGTGAGCAGGTCGGACCGCACGCAGCCCACGCCTGATCCGGGAAATCATGCTGCCGCTGGAAGCTTGCGCTTGCTGGACCAGGCGCACGATCTGGGCCAGGACAGTGTCGCGTCCCATCTTCGTGGCCCGCAGGGTGAGCGCTCCCGTCTGGTTGACGGTGGCACCGATCACGGAGTCGCCGACGGCTTTGGTCACCGGCATGGATTCGCCCGTGACCATAGACTCGTCGACGCTGGAGGAGCCGTCGATCAGTTCCCCGTCGACCGGGACCTTCTCCCCCGGCCGGACCAGCACCTCGTCGCCGATGAGGACTTCGTCGATCGGTATCTCCACCTGCTCTCCGTGGCGTAGGACGCGGGCGCTACGGGGCTGCAGACCGACCAGGGCGCGGATGGCCTCGCCGGTGCCGGCCTTGGCCCGCGCCTCCAGCAGCATCGCCGCCCGCAGCGACACCAGGACGGCGCCGAAGCGATCGAGCGGCAACACCCGCCGAATGGTGTCCCTGCGCGCCGACGGCGTGATCGCCATTCTGTGCCCCGTCCTCTCCGACACCACAGCCGGCATCGCCGTCATGACCGTGCCCGTCGAACAAGCCCACCAGATCATGGCCCAGGACCCCTGCGTCCGAGCGGCCATGATGACCTACGAAGCCCACTCCTGCCTGGGCTTCCCCGGAGACTCCCTACCCGGCAGAGCTGAGCCATCCTGAGCGTCGTCCCTGGCGGACGTGTACATGTACAGCTGTCTCGTTCTGGGGCCGAGGAAACACGGAGCCGCGCCCAGGATCGCCGTCGGCACCGTCACCAACAGCGCGGGACCACCGCTCGGGCTTGAAACCGAATCTCGGTCCTCGGATTCCAGCGTCCACCGATGACCGGCTCGATTGTTGGATCCCGGAAAAGCCAAGGCATAGGTGATCGACAAACGCGTCAACCTCACGGGTCGCCCCGAGTTCCCCCGTCAGGTCGCGAGCGAATCTGAGAACGTCAGTGCAGGTCACAGGATCTGACACCTGTCGCAGAATCGGTCTTCACATCGACGAGCCCTACGCGCTCCAGGCAGTGCTCACCGAGTCGTTCGAATCCTTCTGCCCCAGCATTCGCGGCGGCGCCGGCTTCGCGGAAGTGACCGTAAGACCTCCGATGCAACCGACGTGCAACGCCATCGTCGTCGTCGCAGCTTCGGTCAAACCGACCGGAAGAACGATCGGCTTGCGGTCGGCGCCACCGGCATCGGGCGACACGAACGGCTATTCGCAACACGGCATGCGCTCGGGTTGGTGTCGCACAAGAAAGCCCGGAACCATTGTCGCTACAGTGATTCCGGGCCCGCTGGTGGGCGATACTGGGATTGAACCAGTGACCCCTACCGTGTCAAGGTAGTGCTCTCCCACTGAGCTAATCGCCCTTATGCACCCGGTCTCCCGGGATTGTGTTACGAGGTGGCGACGGGATTTGAACCCGTGTACACGGCTTTGCAGGCCGTTGCCTCGCCTCTCGGCCACGCCACCGTGCTGGCACTGCGTTGCTGCGACATCCGGGCGAAGGCCCGGATCATCGAGCAGAGCGGATGACGGGATTCGAACCCGCGACCCTCACCTTGGCAAGGTGATGCGCTACCAGCTGCGCTACATCCGCATGGTCTTTCGGCAACGTTCACCGTGCTGTGGACCGAGGAGCAACTCTACTTGATGCCCGCACCGGGTTCCAAACCGCCCCACCCCTGGACGCCTCACTGCCGGAACTGCAGCCGCTCCCAGACGCCGTCGACCGCCACCGTCAGATCCTCGAGCGAGCCATCGTTCTCGATGAGCTCGTCCGCCACGGCGGCACGCTGTTCGTCGGTGGCCTGCGCGGCCATCCTGGCCAGCGCGTCGTCCCGCCCCATGCCCCGACCCTCCAGCCGGCTCAAGCGGGTCTCCAACGATGCCTGGACGACCACCACGACCTCGAACGCACCGGCCATGTCGCTCTCGACCAGCAGCGGCACGTCATAGACGACGACCGCGTCGTGAGGTGCCGCGGCCAACAGCTCGGTCACACGCGCACCGACAGCGGGATGGACGATCGAGTTGAGCCGCTCGCGATCCCGGTCCGAGTTGAAGACCCGGGCAGCGAGCGCCGAACGGTCCAGCCAGCCGTCGTCCCGCACGATCGACGGCCCGAGCCACGACACGATCGCCTCGTACGCCGGCCTGCCCGGCTCGACGACCTCGCGCGCCACCGCGTCCGCGTCGATCACCACCGCTCCGCGCTCGGCGAGCAGCGCCGCCACCGTGCTCTTGCCCGACCCCACGCCCCCCGTCAGCCCGACCAACATGCGCGTCACCGTACCGGTAGGGCCCTGGACCTAACTGATTCACAGGTACGGCACCCGTCAGCCATGCGGGGTTCACCGGTCGTCCAGCTAAAGGTGTGCCCCGTGCAGTGCTGCGGCCAGACGATCAGCGGGCAACCGTCCTGGTGAAAGGAAACCCATGCTCAAGCAGATCCTCTTCGGTGCCGCAGCAGTCGCGGCGGCGGCCGCACCCTGCGCCGTCGCTTCGGCCGACTCCGGCAAGCATCTCGGCGCCGGCGCCGCGTTCACGTACGCGATCTACGGCGATGCCCCGTACGGCAAGTCCCCCACCGACACCAGCGAGACCGACGCGACGCCGGCATTCATCGATGCCGTCAACGCCGACCCGGACGTCTCGAGCGTCGTGCACGTCGGTGACATCCACTCCGGCTCGCAGTACTGCACCGCGGCGTACGACGAGCAGGTCTACGGTCTCTGGACGAAGTTCGCCGACCCGCTGGTCTACACGCCCGGCGACAACGAGTGGGCGGACTGCCACAAGAAGAAGGAGGGTGGTGGCGTCTACGACGCCACCACCGGGACGATCAAGTACGTACTCGGCACGGACGGCCTGCCGGTGAACTACGCGAACGGCAACCCGGTCGCCAACCTGGATCTGGTCCGCTCGATCTTCTTCGCCACGGCGGGCCAGACCCTCGGCGGCGGTCTGGCGGTCACGTCGCAGGCGACCGCATACGACCCGGCCCACCCGGAGGACGCACAGTACGTCGAGAACGTCCGGTGGGAGAGGCACGGCATCGTGTTCGTCACGGTCGACGTCCCCGGCGGCTCGAACAACGACGCCGACCCCTGGTACGGCACACCCATGGCGACCGACGAGCAGACGCAGGAGCGCACGGCCCGGACCGCCGCCGACCTGCGCTGGCTCGACGCGTCCTTCGACTACGCGGACAGGGCTGGTGCCGCCGGCATCGTGCTGCTCACCCAGGCCGACATGTGGGACCTGGACGGCGCCGCGACCAATGCGCACCTGAGCAACTACGAATCGCTGATCGCGAACATCGCCGGCAACACTAAGGCCTTCCGGCACCCGGTGCTCTTGCTCAACGGCGATTCGCACATCTACCGGTCGGACAACCCGCTGCAGCAGGCCTCAGCCTGCGTCGGCGACAGTGGCGTCTGCGCGTACGACGCCTGGACGAGCCACCCGAGCTACGACGTGCCGAACTTCCACCGCATCGTCGTGCACGGCAGCACCGTCCCGCTGGAGTACCTCAAGCTCACGATCGACCCGAGCGCGCACAACGCGACGACGGCGACCAGCTTCGGCAACTTCAGCTGGAAGCGCATCACCGAATAGTCCGTCGAGAAACGACGATCGCCCCGGGGCCTGAGCCCCGGGGCGATCGTGTTGTTCGGTGAGGACTACCGGCCCGCGAGCTTCTCGCGGAGTGCGGCGAGCGCCTCGTCGGACGCGAGCGAGCCGCTCTCCTCCTCCTCGGCGGACGAGGAGTAGGTCGACGCCTCGCCGGCCTCGGCCGCAGCCTCGGCGTCGGCCTTCTGGGCGTCCTCGAGCTGCTTCTTGTGCGCCTCGAAACGCTCGCGGGCAGCCGCGTAACGCTTCTCCCACGCCTCGCGCTGCTCCTCGTAGCCCGGCAGCCATTCCTGGGTGTCGGGGTCGAAGCCCTCGGGGTAGATGTAGTTGCCCTTGTCGTCGTACTGGGCCTCCATGCCGTACTGCGCCGGGTCGAACGAGTCGTCGGCCAGCGCACCCTCGTTCGCCTGCTTCAGCGACAGGGAGATGCGGCGACGCTCGAGGTCGATGTCGATGACCTTGACCAGCAGCTCGTCGCCGACGTTGACGACCTGCTCCGGGATCTCGACGTGACGCTCGGCCAGTTCGGAGATGTGTACCAAGCCCTCGATGCCGTCCTGGACACGGACGAACGCACCGAACGGGACGAGCTTGGTGACCTTGCCGGGGACGACCTGCCCGATCGCGTGGGTACGCGCGAACTGACGCCACGGGTCCTCCTGCGTCGCCTTCAGCGACAGGGAGACACGCTCGCGGTCCAGGTCGATGTCGAGAACCTCGACGGTCACTTCCTGGCCGACCTCGACGACCTCGGACGGGTGGTCGATGTGCTTCCAGGACAGCTCAGAGACGTGCACCAGACCGTCGACGCCGCCCAGGTCCACGAACGCACCGAAGTTGACGATGCTCGACACGACACCGGTCCGGACCTGGCCCTTGGCCAGCTTGTTCAGGAACTCGCTGCGCACCTCGGACTGCGTCTGCTCGAGGAAGGCCCGGCGGGACAGAACGACGTTGTTGCGGTTCTTGTCCAGCTCGATGATCTTCGCCTCGAGGGTCTTGCCCACGTACGGCTGCAGGTCGCGCACGCGGCGCATCTCCACCAGCGACGCCGGCAGGAAGCCGCGCAGGCCGATGTCGATGATCAGACCGCCCTTGACGACCTCGATGACCGTGCCCTCGACGACCTCGTCGTTCTCCTTCTTCTGCTCGATCGTGCCCCAGGCGCGCTCGTACTGCGCACGCTTCTTGGAGAGGATGAGCCGGCCTTCCTTGTCCTCCTTCTGAAGGACGAGAGCTTCGATCTCATCGCCGACGCTGACGACCTCGTTGGGGTCGACGTCGTGCTTGATGGAGAGCTCGCGGGAAGGGATGACACCTTCGGTCTTGTAGCCGATGTCGAGCAGGACCTCGTCGCGGTCAACCTTGACGATGATGCCTTCGACGATGTCGCCGTCATTGAAAGGCTTGATGGTGCCGTCGACTGCGGCGAGAAGCTCCTCGAGGGAGCCGATGTCGTTGATCGCGACCTGCGGAGTGGTCGGGCTTTCTACGGTGGACGTCATTGAGTAGGTGGTTCCTGACAGTTGGTAGTAGGACGTAGGACAGGCCAAGGCTACCCGCGAACCACGGAACCCCCAAAAAAATCGGACCTACAGCTCCAGGAAGGCCGTCGCGGCGGCCGACACCCTAGACACTGCGTCACGTGAAACGCCCCAGGGCTCGTCCACGCCTCATCCACCGCGCGCGACGGCATGCCGATGCCCTGCCCGTCCCGCATCGCGGCACCACAGCAGCGCAGCCACTGGCGCGGCCCCATCTCGATCTGCTGACGCGGTTGCCACGGACACGTCTTCCAGACGCCTCCGGCAGGACGAGCCGGTCCACCGCCCTGGTCGTCCGGGACAGGTCGGGACGGGCGCGCTTTCTCATATCGGACGAAGCGTAGGACCCCTACGCTGTGGCCATGGCGTGGGTCGTCGGGATAGTGCTCATCCTCGTGGTGGTCGGACTGGTGGGTGCCGTCGCGAACAGCGGAACCGGCAAGAACCGCAAGCGTGCCGGATGGGACGGGTGCGGCGGAGGTGGCTGACCTCCCAGCCGTCTCGGAGATCTCCCGCGGCGAGCAGGACGCCGAGCGCAGCGCCCGGGCCAACCGTCGCTGGTGGGACCACGACGCGGACGAGTACCACGCAGAACACGGCGAGTTCCTCGGCGTCGCCGACTTCGTCTGGTGCCCCGAACGACTGCGCGAACAGGACGCGCGCCTGCTCGGCGACGTCGGAGGCAAGCAGATCCTCGAGATCGGCAGCGGCGCCGCGATGTGCTCGCGCTGGCTCGCGGCCCAGGGCGCGAGCCCGGTCGCGTCGGACATCTCGGCCGGCATGCTGCGGCACGCCCGCGCAGGCAACGCCGCCTCCGGCTTGGACGTCCCGCTCGTGCAGGCCGACGCCCAGTACCTGCCCTTCGCCGACGACGCATTCGACATCGTCTTCACGTCCTTCGGCGCCATCCCCTTCGTCGCCGACTCCGCGCAGGTGATGCGCGAGGTCGCGCGGGTGCTGCGCCCGCGTGGCCGCTGGGTCTACTCGACCACCCACCCGATCCGCTGGGTCTTCCCGGACGATCCGGGGCCGGACGGGCTCACGGCGACCATGTCGTACTGGGACCGCCGCCCGTACGTCGAACTGGACGAGGACGGGCAGCCGATCTACGTCGAGCACCACCGCACGCTCGGGGACCGGATCCGCGAACTGGTCACTGCCGGATTCGCGGTGCAGGACATCGTGGAGCCGGAGTGGCCGGCCGATCTGCAGCAGGTCTGGGGGCAGTGGTCGCCGCTGCGAGGATCGCTGCTGCCGGGGACGATCATCTACGTCTGCGAACTGCCGAACTGAGATCGCGAGCCTCGTCCCTAGACGGTCAGCGGTTCGCGCTCTTGGGCCGGGACGGCCGGTGGCTTGCGGCGTCCGACGAACCAGGCCACGGCCACCATGACCACGCCGACCGCGAGCAGGATGGCCGGGATCCACCAACGGATCAGGGCGATCTTGTTCTTCTGGTCCTTCGCGAAGTCGGCCTGCTGCTGCTGCGTCTTGTCGGTGAACGTCACGGTCCCTTCGAAGACCGGGGTTCCGCCGAGCCTCTCGGTGATCTGCTGGACACCCTTGACGATGACGCCAGTCGTCGGCTCGACCCAGACGGAGCGCTTCGAGTAGTAGGTCGCGGGAGCGCCGATGATCGTGACCGCAGCGTCCGGCTTCACCTCGGTGTCAAACTTGTAGGTGTCGACACCCTTGATCGATTCCTCGCCGGCGAACGTCGCCTCGTAGGCCTTGCCTGCGTTCGCGTCGAACATCTTGTACGTCTTCTTCTCCGTGGCCAGCGGGAAGGTGTAGTCGACACCCTCGTGCGTCACGGGCCTGCCGTTGATGTTGGCGTTGAACTTCGTGTCGTTGACGGCCTCGGCGCTCTGCCGGTCGATGGCGACGCGGTCGGTCGACTTCAGCGGCAGCGAGTCGGGGATCGACTTGGCCGCGCAGCCGTCCTTGTCGACCTTCTCGGTGGCGTTGACGAGGCAGAGCGTCTCGTCCCAGACGGCGACGTCGCCGGTGCTGGTCTTGTCGTCCTGGACGACGGTCCGGGTGGCGACGACCTTGATCTTGGCGCCCAGGTAGGTGGCATCACCCTCGGAGACGGTCACCGACGGGTCATCCAGGGAGATCTCCACCAGGGCGGGGGCCGCCACCCACTTCACCAGGACCGCGGCCAGTACAAGAAGTGCGCCGACCGCGCCGAGCGCGATCTGCAGGCGGCGGGCCATGATGGCAGCCTTTCGTCAGGAAGGTTCACAAATGTGACGACCAGCATACGGGAAATTTACGGGCGCGTTACAACCGGCAAAGCGGGTCAGTGTGCCGCCTCGTGCCAGGTGCGGCCGAGGCCGACGCTGACGTCGAGCGGGACGTCGAGTTGCTCGGCGCTGCCCATGTGCTGACGGACGAGTGCCTCGACCTGTTCGCCTTCGCCCTCCGCGATCTCCAGGACGAGTTCGTCGTGCACCTGCAGCAGCAGACGCGACCTGAGCCCGGCCTCGGCCAGGCCCTGGTGCACGCCGAGCATCGCGATCTTGATGATGTCGGCGGCACTGCCCTGGATGGGTGCGTTGAGTGCGGCCCGCTCGGCCATGTCCCGCAGGTTGCGATTGTCGGAGTTCAGGTTCGCCAGGTAGCGGCGGCGGCCGCGGATGGTCTCGGTGTAGCCGGTCTGCCGGGCCTGCTCGACGACGGAGTGAAGGTAGTCGCGGACGCCGCCGAAACGGGTGAAATAGGCGTCCATCTGCCCCTGCGCCTCGGCAGCGCTGATCTTGAGCTGCTTGGAGAGCCCGAACGCGGACAGGCCGTAGGCCAGTCCGTAGGACATCGCCTTGACCCGGCGGCGCAGCTCGCTGTCGATCTCCTCCGGCGGCAGGTCGAAGGCGCGCGAGGCGACGAAGGTGTGCAGGTCCTCCCCCGTCGTGAACGCCTCGATGAGCCCGGCGTCGTGGGACAGGTGCGCCATGATGCGCATCTCGATCTGGCTGTAGTCGGCGGTCATCAAGCTCTCGTACCCGGCGCCGACGGTGAACGCCTCGCGGATGCGGCGCCCCTCGGCCGTGCGCACCGGAATGTTCTGCAGGTTCGGGTCGGTGCTGCTCAACCGGCCGGTGGCCGCGATCGTCTGGTTGAACGTCGTGTGGATGCGGCCGTGGTCGTCGATCAGCGGCAGCAGTCCGTCCACGACGGTCTTGAGGCGGGCGACCTCGCGGTGCTGCAGCAGCAGCGCGAGGATCGGGTGGTCGGTCTTCGCGTAGAGGTCGGTGAGGCTGTCGGCGTCGGTCGTGTAGCCCGTCTTGATCCGTTTGGTCTTCGGCAGGTTGAACTGGTCGAACAGGATCTCCTGCAGCTGTTTTGGCGAGCCGAGGTTGAACGGCCGGCCGACGACCTCGTGCGCCTGCTGCTCGACGTCCTTCACTCTGCCGCCGAGCTCGGCCTGCAGGTCGAGCAGCGCCTCGGCGTCGACCGCGATGCCGACGGCCTCCATGTCGGCCAGCACGTAGGTGAGCGGCAGTTCCAGGTCGGTGAGCAGCTTGGTGGCGCCGCCGGATGCGAGTTCGGCGCCGAACGCGTCGGCCAGGTCCTTGACGGCGATCGCGTCCAGGGCGGCTGCCTCGGCCTGCGCCTGATCGGCCTCGTCCTCCCCGCCGAAGAGGCCGAGCTGACCATTGTCCTCGGCGTTGGTGCGCAGCTCGCGCTTGAGATAGCGCAGCGCGAGGTCCGCCAGGTCGAAGCTGCGCTGGTCGGGACGCAGCAGGTATCCCGCGAGCTGGGTGTCGCTGGTGACGCCCGCGAGCGCCCAGCCGTGTTGCCGGAGCGCCAGCAGCGGCCCCTTCACGTCGTGGGCCGCCTTCGGGACGGACGGGTCCGCGAGCCAGCTCGCGAGGGCCGTGTCGTCGGTCGGCGACAGCGCGATCGGGTCGATATACGCGGCTGGACCTGCCGCCGTGGCGAGGGCAAGGCCGGTGATGGTCCCTGTGCCCCGTCCCCACGTACCGCGGAACGCGATGCCGACGCGATCTCCCGTACAGGCGTGCGCCTGCAGCCAGGAGGCGACCTCGTCGGTCCCGAGCCGGGTGACGGAGACGTCGAAGCCCTCCTCCGCCTCGGCCCCTCCGTCGCCGGCCGCCGCGACGTCGGCGAAGAGCCGCTCGCGCACCTGTACCCCGAACTGGAGTTCGTCGAACAGCTTGTGGATCTCGTCCCGGTCCCACTGGCCCCGCTCGAGCGCGACGGGCTCGACGTCGATCGGCACCGTCCGGACCAGCTCGGTCAACTGCCGGTTTCGGATGACGTTGGCGAGGTTCTCCCGCAGCGCGACGCCCGCCTTGCCTGGAACCGAGTCGACGCGCGCGACCAATTCGTCGAACGAGCCGAACTCGTTGATCCACTTGGTGGCGGTCTTCTCCCCCACGCCGGGGATGCCGGGCAGGTTGTCG
>Ga0105247_10002870_pt1 | contig 11489 bp, 7 predicted proteins | sample KBSS24metaG_FD_81519 | JGI IMG/M metagenome (GOLD analysis project Ga0105247, IMG submission 81519) | Switchgrass rhizosphere microbial communities from Kellogg Biological Station, Michigan, USA - KBS S2-4 metaG | ecosystem: Host-associated > Plants > Roots > Rhizosphere > Soil | place...
ATCACGCCCGTCATCTATCTCTCCCTTCACCGTCTTCAACGGAGAGGCTCGCAGGAAGCACAAGCGCTTGTGTTCTCGCAAGAGCCGCAGACCCTGGTCAATACCATTCAAGCCTGATCATCGAAGCCTTACTCGGATGTCGGCTGTTTTCGGTATCCATCTTTGGCGCGAAAGGGCCGGAGGCTACGCACCGGGCAAGTGGGTTATATTGACCCTAGTAAAGATGCGACTGTAAATTCTTCTCAAGTCCGCCATCCCAGCCGAATTGCCGCAGGTTTGTCCACGGCGTCGCGTATGCGTTTTTGAAGCTTCTCTGCGAAAGGTGATTGGAATATGCGGTTATGGAATACTCCTGGTTCTTGCCTTCTTTATGTTGTGTTTTGCGGATTGGCTTTGCGAGGAGCCGCTCAGGTTCCTGCGCCGATCACCGTGCTCGGACACAACCCTGGCGATGACTATTACCTGGCAAATTACGAAGAAGAGATTCAGTATTTCCATGCGCTGGCGTCTCATTCAGACCGCATCAAGATGTTTACCGTCGGCAAGACTTCACAGGGCCGCGACATCGAGATCGCAGTGATTTCGTCGCCCGAAAACCTGGCCAAGCTGGACGAATACAAGGCCGATACCAAGCGCCTCTCGATGGCGCAAGGACTCGATGATGCATCTGCAAAAGCGCTGTCGCAGACGGCGAAAGTGATTGTGCATATCGACGGCGGTCTCCACGCCAACGAAGTGGCCGGCCCGCAGCATTCGATGGTCCTGGCGTACAAGCTGCTCTCGGCGCAGGCTGATCCGGAGATCGACAGGATTCTGAGCAACGAGATTCTTTTGCTCTATCCGACATTAAATCCGGATGGGCAGGATATGGTGGTAGCTTGGTATCGCAAAAATGTCGGGACCCAGTACGAAGTGAGTCCGATGCCGTGGCTCTTTCAGGAGTATGTAGGGCACGATAACAACCGTGACGGTTACATGCTCAACATGAAAGAGTCGCAAGTGGTCACGAAAACTGAGCTCGAATATAGTCCGGCAATCTTCTACTGCCAGCATCAGACGGCTCCGTTTCCGGCGCGCATCTGGATACCGCCCTTCTCCGATCCGATTTCATCCAACATCAGCCAGTATGTGCGCAGCTGGTTCAATGTAGTGGGTACAGATATGACCGCATATCTCAACGGGCACCAGATGCCGGGCGCGATCAGTGAGTCGCAGTTCGATAACTGGTATCCAGGTTTCGTGGATTACGCAGGGTCGTTCCGCAACGAGATTTCATTCTTCACCGAGACGGCGCTCTATCGCTATGCGACGCCCCGGTTCTACACGGTCGACGAATTCCCTAAGGACAGACAGGACCTGAAAGCGCTGACCATGTACACGACCCCATGGCAGGGTGGATGGTGGCGGCTCAAGGATGCGGTGGACTACATGGTGGCAGGGTCGATGTCCGTGCTCGACACTGCGGCGCGTTATCACGAGACACTGCTCTACAACCAGTATCAGGCAGCGCGCGACAACATCAAGAGGTATAGCCAGGAGCCTCCGTTTGCGTATGTGATTCCCAGCGTGCAAAGAGACGTGCCGGAGGCCGCGCAACTAGCGCACATTATGTTGGAAAACGGGCTTCAGCTTCATGCGACAACGGCTGACTTCAAGGCCAATGGACGGGAATACCCGGCAGGGTCGTGGGTCATCCTGATGAATCAGCCCTACGCAGGATTGGCCAAAGAACTATTTGAAGTTCAGCGTTATCCCGAGGCCATGGCAGCCGGCACCGCAAAGGCGGTCGATCTGCCGTATGACGTGACAGGCTGGACGCTGCCGCTGCAGATGGGCGTGCAGGTGGATGCTATTTCAGATCCGATTACGGCCGAGCAGACAAGCAAACTAAAACCGATTACACAGATTGATCTCCCTGCGGCCAAAGTAGAGGGCACGGGTACGGAGTTCGTGCTCAGCCACCAGGCAAATGCGAGCTTTCGTATCGTGAACGACGTGCTGGCAAATGGCGGTTCAGTAGCCTTCGACGACGACAAAGTCAAGACGCCAGGAGGCATGGAAGCAGGATCTCTCTTGGTAAGTGGAGTGAGCCGCAGTGCACTCACGGAGCTGGCCGGAAAATATGGGGCCTCTGCTTCGGCTGTGGAGAAAGCGCCAGCGCATAAAACGGAGATTCATCGGGCACGCGTAGGTCTTTACAGGCCCTGGCAGGCTTCAATCGATGAAGGCTGGACCCGATGGATTCTGGAGCAGTACGGATACAAGCCTGTCAGTCTGTATAACGCGGATATGCGCTCTGGCGGCCTGAAGGATCGCATCGATGTACTGATTCTGCCGGACATGCACGAGCATGCGCTGGTGAGTGGCTTCAATGTCGGGATCGTGCCCGGCGAGTACGCGGGCGGTTTGAATGACGAGGGCTTGGCGAGCTTGCGCGAGTTTGTGCGCCAGGGCGGCACGCTGGTTGCCTTCAATCAGACTGCCGCAGCGTTGATCCCTCTGCTCTCACTGCCGGTGAAGAACGTGCTCGAAGGATTGAAGAGCGACAAGTTCTTCTGCAGTGGTGCGCTGCTGCGCGTCGATCTCGAATCTCGCGAACGGCCTGCCACCTTTGGATTGCCCAGTGAGCTATCGGTGATGTTCGAGCAGGGACCTGCCTTCGAGACGCAGCCGGGCTTTAAAGGTGCGGTCCTGGCGCGTTATCCAAAAGAGACGAACCCACTGGAGAGCGGCCTTCTCTTGCATCCAGAGGCGATCGAAGGAAAGATCGCAGCGCTTGAGGTTCCCTATGGGCAGGGTCGCATTTTCCTGTACGGATTCAAGCCCCAATGGAGAGGCCAATCGCACGGAACGTACAAATTCTTCTTCAATGTGCTGTACAAGTATGAGCAACCCCCGTTTGCGACGGAAAAGCAAGGCACTGAAAAGCCGGCAACAGAGAGACCCCCGCATGCAGTGCCAGACAAGGAAAAGCAGGCGGAGTAAAGCTGCAGCCGCTTAAGAATGTGCCAGCCTGGTCTCTCGATCTACGGCGTCGTATGGAGCTTCAAGTACGGCCTCTGGATTAAAGATGAGCACGGGACATTGCGCTTCGGAGACAAGGCGATGTGTGATGCTTTCTGATAGAAGGCTTGATCCAGTTGAAGGGTTGGCTGAGCCAATTATTACTAGATCTTGCGGCATTGAGCCGGCTTCACTCAGGATGGTCTTTGCCGGTTCCCCTTCGCGAACTAGGAGGAGAGGCTGGCTTCCGCAGCTCATTCTATTATGAGTTAATGCGAATAAATTTCGTTGAGCTGTTATCAGGGCGCTTTCTCTTTGCTGCTTGTTTATGCGATGAGTGTCAAGAACATGCAGCAAGGTAATAGGCGAGTGATTGAACTCTGCAACTGCGCATGCAAAGTTCACCAACAGTGAATCGCCCCGATGAAACGAAGTTGCCAGGAGAATACGCCCCAGCGGGGTGTTGCCCGCGGCGCCGGGGCGCGCACGACGACCGATGACGCATACAGGCACGTCCAGAGCCGACATCAGCTCCTGCGCAACTGATGGTCCAATCAATCGGGCGACGCCCGTCGTGTTCCTGGCTGCGACGATCACTCTGTCGGCGGATTGCGACCGAACGAATATTGGTATCTGCTCTCCAGGAAAACCTCGCAGGATGACAGGTTCGCATAAGATACCTGCACGCCAAAACTCCTCAGCTTCTTCCTCCAGTTTTGTTTTTACGGTTGGCACCTCAGGGCTCGGCAGAGAGAGTGGTGATCCGTTGCTGGTTTGAGTGTGCGTATGTGCGGGCGGAATGACGTGCACAAGCAACACCTTCGCGTTGCTTAGGCTTGCCTGGTAGATTGCGTGGAGCATCAACCGATAGCCTTCGAATAGATTCGTTGCAACAACAATCAGTTCAGGCTTACTCCAACGGGCGATTGTGCTTCGGGTCATCGGATACCTCAACGTTTCAATATGTCCTCCACTTTGGAGCGATTCCGAAGCGGCCGGACATGAGATGTAGGCATTTCAGGAGCCAAACGCTAAATGATGCATTTGCAGAATTTCGATGACGTTGAAGGGCGCACCATGCCGCTGTGTGTCAAAAGATTCGGACAAGCTCGCACGAAAATTTGTACGCGAGCCAAGTCTGGTATTTCGCCCCTCCATAAGTATCAGCAATTTAGCGCATCGCGCTGTTTGGATACCCAGATGCTTCATTCAGCGGTGTTGTGCCATAAGAGCACACAGAGGAGGAAACATGAAACTTCAATCAATGCTTCGCAACTTCGGTGGTGCTATGGCCTTAACGCTGGTTTTGGCTACGGCATCGCCTAACACATGGGCGCAGACGGCAGATTCAGAGGAGATTTCGAATCTCTTGTCGCAAGCAAAGAGCCATGCAGCTCTAGCGGACGATGATGCAGGAAGGCTTGAGTCCTACACTCGATCGAAGCTGGCGTGGCGAACGCATGCCATCAAGCTCCAGGAGATCAAACAGCATGTCAACGAGCTTCTCAAGGTAGACGCGCAGCTCAATGATCTGCGTGCTCAGGGGTCTCCGTGGCAGCAGGATGCAATCAATCAGATCGATGTGCACCTGAAAGAGTTGGCGGCACTTCTGACGACCACCATCAATCACTTGAACGACAACCAATCGCATGTTCATATGCAAGCTTTTCGTGACTACGCAGAAAGCAATCACGATCTGATTGCCAAAATCTCGGCAATGATCAACGACTACGTGGACTACGACAAAGCCAAGTCAAAGGCCGAGTTGCTTGAGCAGAAACTGGAGTTGCCCGCACCCTCTGGGGCTGAATAGATCACCGCGATTGCATTTGTCGCAACATTCAGCAGCTCCCAATTCAGTGGCGACCTTGTGCAAGCGTAACGCGGCTTTTCTTGGTACGCCTGCACTGTCAATCAAAATTCAGAACCGTAATCGACAAGGAGAGATTGCGATGAAAAAGACACGAATCAGTTTTGCTGTAGCGTTGGCGCTTTTGAGTGCCATCCCAATTCTGAACACGCCTCGCGTGTTTGCCAACACGTCGATTCAGGAAACGACCAGCGACCAGCAACTTGAGATGGAATTGACCAAGCAATTCAACAAGAACCGATTCAAGAATGTTCGGGTCGCAGTAAACGGTGGACTGGTCAATCTTACCGGCACTGTCGATCTGTTCGCCGATAAAGAGGAGGCAGAAAAGAAGGCGCATCGTGCCAAAAACAGCACTGCCGTTCGCAATGAGATTCGTGTGACAGGGAACCCAATCTCTGACCAGGATCTGCGGACAAAGCTGGTGCAGAAGCTGGCCTATGACCGTGTGGGATACGGGACAACTACCTTTAACGCGATCAGCGTGGATGTGAACGGCGGTGTGGTTACTCTTGGTGGACATGCGTATAGTCCAACTGACAGGCTTTCCGCACTGGCCGCCGTCTACTACACACCCGGCGTGCAGGATGTGATCGAAGAGATCGCGGTGGACCCTGCATCTCCGATGGATGACAACATCCGTGTGAATGTGGCGCGAGCTGTTTATGGCTATCCTTCTCTGAACAGATATGCCCTCGACCCAGCTCGTCCGATTCGCATCTCAGTGCAGAACGGCAACGTGACGCTGTTTGGAGTTGTCGATACTGCGGCAGACCGGGATACGGCCAATATTCGAGCGAACGGTGTCCCCGGTGTTTTCAAGGTGACAAATGCGCTGCAGGTTGAAGGTAGTCACCCTGAAGGCGAATGAATATTCGCTGTATACGCGGCTCCGTCCTCCTTTCCTGGAGGGAGCCGCGCCTTGTCCCGGAAGCCGCTGTTGCTCATAGCACCGCGCTAGAATCGTAGGATCGTTGTGTGCCGCGATGTGTACCCACATTCGCAAGGCAAACAACTGTATGTTGTGCTGCAAGCCAACTCGGATCTTAATTGACATCGGATCAGAACTATACAAGGAAGCGATGACAGTCCAAGCCGCACCTCTCGACAAAAACATCCAGATCGAAGGTCTGAGCAGGCAGATATCTGTTTTCAGCGTCATCACCCTTCTTGTGGTTGCGATGCTGTTGGTGCTCCATGCTCTCTTTGCTTCAATTCTTGGCGAGCCTTCATACGCAGTAATTGGGCTATTGGGTCTGGCCTTTGTGTTGACGATTATGAAATTGTTCTGGTTGAGCAGCCATGGGCGAAGATTGACGGAAAGAGCTGCCAGGATCGACAGTTATGTATCCATTGCAGCTATTTTTATGCTCACCGCGTTTCTGACTTATGTTACGAATCGAGATGAGAGTCCGTACTTTGTCTTGTTGGCTATTCCAATCCTGCAGTGTGCGTACATGTTTGGATTGCTCGCCACCATCCTGACCATCGCTGCTGCTGATGCCATGATCATGTTGTGGATATGGCATTTTTTTGTTCTTCATCCACCCGCCCGGATAACCCAATACCTTGACGGAGGGATGCTTTCCGTCGTTTTCATCTTGATGGGCTTGCTGGTGTGGCTTCTGGTGGACCAACTAAAGGCAAACCAGTTGAAACTTACAGAGAGTATCGCGGTATTGCAGGCTACACGTGAACAGTTGATTCGCGAAGAAAAACTGGCCGCGGTAGGGCGCCTGGCGAGCGGCGTTGCGCACGAAATTCGTAACCCGGTAGCAATGATCTCAAGTTCCCTTGCGACAGCGCTCTATCCAGGAGCGGGGGATGAGGATCGCGAAGAGATGTTCGCAATTGCCGTCCGTGAATCGAAACGGCTGGAAGCTCTCACCTCCGACTTTCTCACGTACGCGCGTCCTTCTCAACTAAACCGTTCGCCGGTCATCATAAGAGACATGCTCTCCTATATCGCCAGCGTTACCAAGGCACACGCATCGAGCCGATCGATTGCCATTGCAACCGAATTGATTGAAGATGTTTCAATCGAAATCGATATTCCACAGGTGGAGGGGGCGGTCCTGAATCTAATTCTCAACGCTATCGACGCCACCCCTGAGGGTGGGGTGGTCGAATTGAAAGCAGCGTTGGAAGCGGAAGCGCTTCGAATTGACATCCAAAATTCAGGGCCGTGCATCCCAGAGTCCAATCTCGATCAGATATTCGAGCCTTTTTTTACCACGAAGGCTACTGGAACTGGGCTGGGACTGGCGATTGCGAGAAGCTCTGCCAGAGCTCATGGTGGAGATTTATGGTTGAGTAAGAATCGAGATGGATGTGTGACATTCTCGATGACGCTAAAAAATCTCCAATGATTGACGATTGCAGGTGAGGGTCAATGGGCAAGGTGTTGATCGTCGACGACGAACCAGGGATGAGGCGAATCCTCAAGGCCAATCTTCGCCTGGATTCCCATGTGTCGGTTGAGGCCTCGGATCCAGCAGAAGCCATAGCGATTCTTTCGAAAGAAGATTTTGACGTTGTCATTACGGACCAAAAGATGCCGGGCGGGTCGGGCCTGGATGTTCTTCGCGCGGTTCAGGAGAGCGATCCTACAACCTCAGTGATCTTCCTCACGGCGGTTAGCACGGTTGAATTAGCTGTCGAAAGTATGCGCCAGGGCGCATTTGACTTTCTCACCAAGCCGTTTGTCCTGGACGTGATGCGAGCCACGATTCGACGCGCTGTCGAGCGGACGGAACTCCTCCGCGAAAATGCAGTGCTCAAGACGACTGTACGCAAGCTTGAAGGTGCAGACGAGATCCTGGGAGAGAGTCCGGGCATCCGCACCGTTCGTGAGCTCATTGCACGTGTGGCATCCACAAACTCGACTGTCCTGATCACAGGAGAGACCGGCACGGGTAAAGAACTGGTTGCACGCGCTATTCATCGCAACAGCACAAGGGCGCAGCGAGCGTTCATCGCAATCAACTGTGCCGCGGTGAGTGAGACTCTTCTGGAAAGTGAATTGTTCGGGCACGAGCGTGGCGCCTTTACTGGTGCAGACAAAGCCAGAGGCGGTCTTTTCGAAGCAGCTCATGAAGGCACAATTTTTCTGGATGAAATAGCAGAAATGTCCCCGGCCGCACAGGCAAAGCTCCTGAGAGTCTTGGCAAATGGAGAGATTCAACGTGTTGGCTCGACGGCCACGCGTAAGGTCGATGTGCGAGTGTTAGCGGCAACGCATCGTGATCTTCGGACGCGGGTCCACGAAGGGGCTTTTCGAGAAGATCTTTATTATCGGCTGGCAGTGGTTCCAATTCAATTGCCGCCTTTGAGAGATCGAAAAGAAGACATAGAAGAGCTTTGCCAGATGCTCTCCGCCAGAATTGCGCAGGAGATGAAGGTTCCGGCTAAACGGCTCAGCCAAGATGCAGTAAAAAAGCTCATAGCCTATGCTTTTCCAGGTAACATCCGTGAACTCGCGAACTTACTTGAGCGCGCGTTGATTCTGGGCCACCAGACGGAGTTACAGCCGGAAGATTTTCCTCTTCAACCTAGCGTTGCCCCTGACGGTCCATCACATCGGAAGCTGACGATTGAACAACTCGCTACACAGCTTCCCGAACAGCTGGATCTTCGAGATGTGCTTGCACAGCTAGAAAAGAATTTGATCGTGCGAGCGATCAGTTCTTCCGGTGGGGTGCAGGCAGAGGCTGCCCGGCAGTTGGGCCTCTCACGAAGCGACCTCGGTTATAAGGTGAGCAAGTACTCGATATAGTCTCGCGAGAACATTCCCGGATGGGGACAGGCCCATTTTTTCTTGTAACGTTGAACTGCGGGCCAAGCCCGCTCTTGGAGTGGACCAGGCATGAATAGACCAGGATTAACCTTCGCAACCTTCGCAATGGCATGGGGATGGTCAATCTCCGGTGCTGCGCAACCAGCGCCAGCGGCTCAACCAGTCGTGGTGGCTTCGCCCGATCACGCGCTCTCACTTCATTTCGCCGTCAAGCCCAGTAAGACATCAACGGAAGGAAGCGGCAATTTGGTCTACTCTCTCGAGTTTCATGGAAAGCCGGTGCTCGACGACTCCGGTCTCGCATTGGAGCTAGGCGGGTCGCAACCGCTCGGATCGGATGTCCACATTACCGGGGTTGAATCGGGACAAGGTGTGGATGACTACGCACTTCAGTTTCAAAAAGTGAGCAAGGTTCATGATGCGTATAACAGTCTTGTCCTGCACGTAAGCGAAGGCGCAGGTGAGCATCGAACGATGAGAATCGAGGCGCGTGCATACAACAATGGCGTGGCTTTTCGTTACGTGGTGCCCCAGCAGAATTCAGGCAGCGTGATGCGCTTGGAGCAGGAGGACACTGAATTTCGCCTGTCCACCGACGCTACAAATTGGCTGCTGGCCTTGCCGAACTATCGCAGCAGCTATGAGAGCGAATACGTCAAACTGCCAACCTCGGCGCTTAGCAACCAAGGAGGCGTGTCCAGCAGCTTCCTCATTGGCCTCCCGCTGTTAATGCATGAGCCGGGAGTCGCATGGATGTCGCTGACCGAAGCGGATATCGAAGGAAGCACGTCTCTCTACGTGACGAACCCCTCGGGTAACTGGGCTGGGCACTGGTTCGTCTCAAAGCTCGCCCCGCGATTTGATCACTCGGATGTTGCGGTAGAAGGCGCACTCCCCTATCACTCCCCATGGCGCGTGCTTGCCGTGGCAGATGATCCGGGGAGGCTGGTGGAGTCCACGCTTCAATATGACTTAAGCCCGCCGAGCCGAGTCCAGGATACGAGCTGGATTCAAGGTGGCAAGGCATCCTGGAATTGGTGGGTCAACGATGTGGACAAGGACGGGCATCCTACGTTCACAACGGAGAACATGAAGTACTATGTCGACTTTGCGGCGGCCTCCGGCTTCAAGTACATGGTGCTGGATGCAGGCTGGGCTGTAGGCCGTGACATCACAAAGATGAATGGCAAGATTGATGTGCCGGAACTGGTTCGATATGCGGCTACAAAAAACGTCAAAGTGTGGATCTGGCTCTACTCTGAATCGGTGATGGAGCAACGCAGCGCAGCCTTCCCGCTGTTTGAGAAGTGGGGGGTGGCTGGAGTCAAAATAGACTTTGTCAATCGCGACGATCAGCAAGGTGTTCAGTTCTATTACGACACGGCGCGTGAAGCCGCCGAGCATCATCTTATGGTCGACTTTCACGGCACGCGCACGCCGTGGGGGCTGGAGAGAACCTATCCGAACGTACTGAGCTACGAGGGCGTATTGGGTCTTGAAAATAACAAGGTGGGCCGAAGGGACAGCCCAGTCGACCGCTCGGTATTTCCGTATACGCGCCTGCTGGCGGGGCCCATGGACTACACGCCTGGAGCCTTCAACAATGCAACTGAAGATGGATATGTCGCACAGAATACCAATCCGATGGCCATGGGTACACGGGCCCAGCAACTGGCCCTGTACGTGATCTTCCAGACGCCGATCCAAATGGTTTCTGACAGTCCACAATCGTACGCAGGACAGCCGGAATTTCAGTTCATCAAGGATGTTCCTGTTACATGGGATGCTATTCATGTCTTGAACGGTACCCCAGGAGAATTCGTCACAATTGCGCGCAGACATGGAGACGAGTGGTATTTGGGCAGCATGACGAACTGGACGCCTCGCACGTTGGAGGTGTCGCTAAATTTCCTCGACCAGCGCTCATATACCGCGGAGATCTACGAAGATGGAGCCGATGCGGATGCAAACCCCAAACACGTTCGTATTCGGAAGGCGACGGTTCACAAGGGCGAGACTCTTACCCTAAAGCTGGCTTCGGGCGGTGGTTGCGCGATTCGATTTGTGCCGGCGGGCAAACGTTGACGATGCTGAAAGCGTCAAGCGTGTCAGCCCTCTGCCAGCTCTGATTCGAATTCCTCGTCGGTATCGGGAATGCGGTTCAAGAAGAGCGAAAGATTGCTGCGAAAAATGACGTGAGGCGCGAGCCGTATGACTGAATGCGGCTTGTCCTCTCGCAGAAGATACGCCAACAGACTCTCAAACGCCATTTTTCCTTGCGTGTACGGACGTTGATACATCGTGGCCAGAACCTTTCCAGTTTCAATCATGGAGACCAGTTCCTGAAAGAGATCGGTTGCCACAACCTGAGTTTTGCCAAGCAAGCCAAGCTCGTCGAGCGCCTTCAGCACTGGCATGCTGTTGGCGGTGCTGAGATAGAGCCCTTCGGGCCGATCCTTCGACTGCATCAATGTGACAGCTTGCCGGTAAGCCTCCTTCGGCCGTTCATGACTTTCAAGCGCCGGCAGCAGAGTAAGATGAGAGGCTTGCGCTGCGATCGTCGCTGCAAAACCTCGCAGTTTCTCCGCGTGATCCAACGCAAACAGCTCACCGCTGAAGACGGCGACATTCGCCTTGCGCGGCAGCTTATGTGCAAGTAGTTCCGCCGCAATTGCGCCGCTTACATACGCATGTGCGGCGACGGACCCAACGCGCTCAGTATTCGGCGCATCGCTACCCACGCACATCATTGCAGTACCGTTGCGAGAAAGCTTACGGATAAGCGGATCGAACTTGCGTGTATCGCCCGGCAAAAAGATG
>Ga0105247_10002871_pt1 | contig 11489 bp, 11 predicted proteins | sample KBSS24metaG_FD_81519 | JGI IMG/M metagenome (GOLD analysis project Ga0105247, IMG submission 81519) | Switchgrass rhizosphere microbial communities from Kellogg Biological Station, Michigan, USA - KBS S2-4 metaG | ecosystem: Host-associated > Plants > Roots > Rhizosphere > Soil | place...
CCCGGGATCGAGCTGCCTGTTCTGGAAACGCTGATTGCGGCCGCGAAACGTCCGCGCACGGCGGGCGCCACGTCGCCCGCGCAGCGCTTCGTCATCTACACGTCGAGCATCTGCGTGCTCGGGAGAGCGCCGGAGCCGGTCGCAGAGGACGCGCCGATCAATCCGATTCCGCTTGCCGCGTTTCGCCCCGACCACGAGAAGCTGGTGCTCGACGCGAACAGCACTCATCTGCGCACGATGGTGGTTCGTCCCGGCTTCGTCTACGGCGGCGGCAACGGCATGGTGGGCGACATCTTCAAGGCCGCGAGCAACGGTCTCGTCCGCGTCATCGGGGACGGCAACAATCACTGGCCGCTGATCTACGAGCGCGATCTCGGCGACCTCTACGCGCGGCTGGCCGCCAGCGCCGACGCCTCTGGCGTGTACCACGCCAACGACGAAGGCGACGAGCGCGTCAACGACATCGTCAGCGCGATCAAGCCGTACCTGCCGGTGAAGCCGGATGTGCGCTACGTGCCGATCGAGGAGGCCCGCACGAAGATGGGGGCCCTGGCCGAGGCGCTCGCGCTCGATCAGCTCGTCCGCAGCCCGCGCGCCCGCGCGCTCGGCTGGACGCCGACACTGCATTCGGTGGCCGGAAACGCCGCGCGCCTGTTCGAAGAGTGGCGCGCCTCCCGCGATTAAGCCTTTCCTACCGTCCGGAAATGCGCTCCGAGCCTTCCGGCCCATCGGTCCTGGTGGACACCGCCGGCCGCTCTAGCGCGGCCACGCTCTCCAGGGGGGGCGTCGCCGCGGGCGTTTCCGCCTGCACCGGCTTCGGCTGCGGCAGCTCGCCGGCGACCACCGCGTCGATCAGGCCGTAGTCGAGCGCGCCTTGCGCGTCGAGATAGAAGTCCGTGCGTTTGGTGTCGCGGATGATCTGGCGCAGCGGCTTGCCCGATCGCACCGAGAGGATTTTGTAGATCTGATCCTGCATCTGCTTCAGCCGCTCCAGGTGCTGCGCGGCGGCGCTCGTGGACTGCCACCCGGCCCACTTGGCCGGTTCGTGGATCATGATCCACGAATGCGGGAAGGCGAAGCGTTGCCCGTCGCTCGCCGCCTGCAGGACGATCGAACCCATCGAGTAGGCCATGCCCTGGACGATGATCTTGATCTCGATGCCGCGGCTGATGATGTGCCGGACGGCGTCGTGAATGGCGAGGCCGTCGGTCACGTTGCCGCCGGCGCTGTTGATGAAGAGCGTGATCGGCTTGTCGTTCTCGTTGGCGAGCTCGCGCAGCCGCTCGATGCAGGCGCGCGCGGTGTCCTTCTCGATGTCGCCGATCAGGTAGACGTCGCGGACGCGATCGCCAGCCTCCCTCCGCAGTTGCGCGCGCACGGCGTCGACGAGCTCGGCGATAAGGCGTTCGTTCAGCTCTCCCATCGGGGTCGATTATCGCATCGACACGGTCCGGTGGGTGTCTGGCTTTAGAGAGCGCTTTTCTCTTGTCTTTAGTGGCGCAGCTCTCTTGTCTTTAGTGGCGCAGCCCTTTAGGGCTGCGAAGCCCGCAGGGCTAAAGCCCTGCGCCACGGTTGTGAAAAGCGCACTAGCTCCGATGGTCCGGCCCAGCGGACCAGCTCAACCGGGTTGCGGCACGAAATAAAAGGCGAGCGCGAGGATGAGATACACGCTCAGGAGCTGCAGGCCCTCGACCCAGTTGCTCTCGCCGTCGGACACCACGATTTGCGTCGCCAGCACGGAAAGGGCGATCGCCGCGATCTCGAACGCGTTGAACAGCAGCGACATCGGCCGGCCGATGGCGAAGGAGTACAGCACCAGCGCGGGCGCGACCAGCAGCGCGATCTGTGCGCTGCTGCCGACCGCAATCTCCACGGCCAGCGTCATCTCGTCGCGGCGCGCGGCGGTGACCGCGGAGTAGTGCTCGGCGGCATTGCCGATCAGCGCGATCACGATGACGCCGACGAACAGCTCGGTGAAGCCGAATCGTACGAGGGCCGGCTCCATCGCCCTGACGAGGATTTCCGCCTGTACGGTGGTCAGGATCGTGCCGGCTGCGAGCACCGCGATCGCCGCGCCAGTTGAGAATGCCGGGCCGTCGTGCCCCGTGTGCTCCGGGCGGAACAGGTCGCGATGCGCGGTGAACGCGTAGATCAGGCTGCCGCCGTAGGCGCCGATCAGGATCAGCGCGCTCCAGAAGCTCAATCGATCGAGCGCGGCCGGATGCGCGGCGAGGTTGCCGTAGATCGAGAGGTCGAAGACCGCCGGCATGACGAGGGCGACGACACCGAGAAACAGCATCGCGGACGTGTTGGTCGCCGACATGCGGTGGAACTTCTGCGAGCGCCGGCCCAGGCCGCCGACGAAGAAGGCGAGGCCGAGCACGAGCAGCAGGTTGCCGATGATGCTGCCGGTGATCGAGGCCTTGACCAGCTCGATGTGCCCGTTGCGCAGCGCGACGATCGCGATGATCAGCTCCGCGGCGTTGCCGAACGTCGCGTTCAGAAATCCGCCAAGCGCGGGTCCCGATCGCCGGGCCAGCTGCTCGGTCCCGAGACCGATCAGGCCGGCGAGTGGAATCAGCGAGGTCGCCGCCGTGATGAACACCCATGGGGACTCGGGCGAGATCGCGGCCAGCGCCCACGAGATCGGGGCGGCAACGAGCAGGATGTTGATCGGCGACGACGCGATCGCGCGCAGCATCAATCCCCGAATTTCTCGAGGTCCTCGTCGTCAGCGCCCGGGAGCAGATCGAAGAACGCGTCGAGGCTGCGATCGAGCGAGCGGCGAAGCTGGGGGATGGTGCCGTCGAACGTGTGAAGCGTCAGGCCGGCCGACGAGCCGTCGGCAAGCTTCAGCGTCGCTTCCTCGACCCCTTTCAACGTGCCTTCCGGAATGAGCCGAACGCCGTAGACCAACGTGTATCGCGCCATGGTGGGATTGTACAGGGCGGGTGGCTTGGCTAGGGCAGGTTGAGTGTCGGGTCGGTTACGCTGGTCCGATGAACTGGCGCGCCGCATCGACTGCCTGTTCCAGCGTGGTGACCGTTCCGTCCATCTGCTGTTCGTAGATCGCCCTCAGGATTTCGCCGACGCGTGGCCCCGGCTTCAGGCCGAGCGCGAGCAGGTGACGGCCGAGCAGGATCGGCTCCGGCGGACGATGCTGCACGCCGAGCGCGCGCGCCCGCTCGAGAAACCAGTCCATCGCGGTGCAGTCGAAGTGTCCCGGCTGACGGCCCTCGCAGTCGGATTTCGCGACGCGCGCCAGCAGCTCGAGATCCACCTTGTGTGCGAGACGGCGGAAGGCGCCGTCGCCGACTTCGTCACGCACTTTGAACCACGATCCCGGCTTCAAGTGCTGCGCCGTGATCCCCAGCACCTGCCGGCGGACGTCGTAGCCGTCGAACGCGTTCACGTTGAGGCGATCGAGCAGGGCGCTCGCCGGCGCGACGCCCTGTTCTTCGTGATCCAGCGATCGGATCCGTCCGTCGATGAACTGCGTCGTCGCCGGCTTGCCGAGGTCGTGGCAGACCGCGCCGAGCATGACGGCCAGCTGCTGCGGCCGCGGCAGATCGTCGATCCGCGTCCGCGCCCGATCGATCACCTGGAGATTGTGGACCCACACGTCGCCCTCGGGATGCCACTCGGGCTCCTGCGGGCAGCCGGCGAGCGCCTGCAGCTCAGGGAACAGCCTGGCGATGACCCCGAGCTCCATCGCGATAATGAACCCGATCGACGGCTTCGGCGCGAAGAGCAGCTTCTCGAACTCGCCCCACACGCGTTCGGGCGGCAGGTCGTCGAGCGGGATCTCCCGGCAGAGCGCGGCCGTGGACGGTTCGACGTCGAGTGCGAACCGCGCCGCGAACTGGACGCCGCGCAGGACGCGGAGGCTGTCGTCGCCGAAGGTGTGCGGATCGACGACGCGCAGCAGGCGCCGCGCGAGATCGGCGCGGCCGTCGAACGGATCGAAATACTCTTCGGTCAGCGGATCCCACGAGATCGCGTTGACGGTGAAGTCGCGGCGCCGCGCCGCCTCGGCGATTGACATGTCGGGATCGCCGGTGACGACGAAGCCACGGTGCCCGCGTCCGGCCTTCGAGTCGCGGCGGGGCAGCGACACGTCGATGTCGCCAATCTTGTAGACCTGAAAGCTTTCACCCACCGCTTCGACGCGGCCGAACGTCTCGAGCAGCGCGCGCAGGCGATCGCCGGGGACACCGAACACTTCGAGGTCGACGTTGCTCGAGTCGGGCAGACCGAGCAGCTTGTCGCGTACCCAGCCGCCGACGATCAACGCGCGGCCGCCGGCGTCACGCACCGCTGTGGCGATGTTGTTCACCATCGACATCGCCATGTCAGGCAACGGAGGACATGGAGGCAACCGAGTTCACACAGAGAAACGGAGAAACGGAGCACGAACGGAGATCGGGGATTGCGGCGCGCGACAGACCCGCGACGCGGGTCACACTAGGGAAAGAACGGCGGAAACGCAAACACCGGACCGGCTGTTCGTTTGCGTTTCCGCTGTTCTTTCCGTAGTGTGCGGGGCCGGCTGCGCCGGCCCGCTGTCGCGCACCTCTCTCCGTTGTTCTTCTCCGTTGCTCCGTTCCTCCTGTGATTTCGGTTCCCTCCTTCATCTCTGTTCCCCCCGGACCGGCTTGCGCCCGAAGCGCTTCACGACGCGATCGGTGAAGCCGGGCGCGAACGCGTTGAGGATCACGAGCGCCCGTGACTTGGCGTGCGGATAGATTTCAGGGATCGGCCGGTGGATTGCGCGCGCGATCGCCTCGGCGACCGCCTCAACGCTTTGACGGGGGCCGCCGGCGCGCGTCACCTTCGTTCCGGTCTCGCGCGACATGACGTCGAAGAACTCGGTCTCGGTCGACACCGGATAGACGACGCTGACATGGATGCCGGTGCCGGCGACTTCAGACCGCAGGCATTCGGCGAGGCCGACCTGCGCGAACTTGGTTGCCGAATAGGCGCCCATGTAGGGAACTCCGCGCTTGCCGACAATCGACGACACGATGATTACGTGCCCCGAGCCTTGACGGCGGAACAACGGCAGCGCCGCGCGCGTCGCGTGATACGTGCCAGTGTAGTTGACGTCCATGATCTTCCGCATCTGGTCCGGCGCGATGTCGTCGATGGCACCGGCGATGCCGAAGCCGGCGTTGCACATCATCACGTCGAGATGGCCGAAGCGTTCCACGGTGCGCGCGACGAACAGGTCCATGTCCTCGACGCGTGTGACGTCGGCGGTCATCGACAACGCCTGGCCGCCGGCGGCCACGATCTCCGCCGCGATCGCGTCGAGGCGGTCGGCGCGCCGCGCACAGATCGCCACCGCCGCGCCTTCGCGCGCCATGCGCAATGCCGTCGCGCGGCCGATGCCGGCGGACGCGCCGGTGATCGCAATCACTCGCATCGCTTCAGCTTACCGCGAGCGGTACCCTGACCACGAAGCACGAAAACACGAAGAACGCACACGCGGGCTGCTGAGTGCTGATAGCCGACAGCTGTAAGCTACAGAGCCATGGATCCCGCCATCCGCTTGTTGCGCGAGCTCGTCGCTGTGAACTCGGTGAACCCGACGCTGGTGCGCGGCGCGCCGGGCGAGCGCGAGATCGCCGATCTCATCGCCGCCGAGATGAGGCGCGGCGGCCTGGATGTGTCGATCGAGACCGTGACGCACGGCCGTCCCAATGTCGTCGGCGTCCTCGAGGCAGCCACCAAGGGACGGACGCTGATGTTCTGCGGTCACACCGATACCGTCGGCGTGACGGGGATGATCGATCCGTTCACGCCGGTGGAGCGCGACGGCCGCCTCTACGGCCGGGGATCCCAGGATATGAAGGGGGGCGTCGCCGCGATGATCTCGGCCGCGACGTCCATGGCCCGGCGCGGCGATCTCTCGTCCGGGCGGCTCGTCGTCGCCTGCGTCGTCGACGAGGAGCATTCGAGCATCGGCGCCGATGCGCTCGTGAAGTCGTGGCGCGCCGACGCGGCGATCGTGACCGAGCCGACCGATCTTCAGATCGCCGTCGGTCACAAGGGCTTCGCGTGGGTCACCATTGTTGTTGAAGGCAAGGCGGCCCACGGCAGCCGGCCGGCGGACGGTCAGGACGCGATCCTTCGGCTCGGCCGCGTGCTGGTCAGGCTCGAGGCGTTGGATCGGACGCTGCAGGGTCGGCCGCCTCATCCCCTTGTCGGCACCGGATCGCTGCACGCGTCGATTGTCGAAGGGGGGCACGAGCTCAGTAGTTATCCCGATCGCGCGTCGCTGCAGATGGAGCGGCGAACCCTGCCGAGTGAGGACGAGGCGACGGCGCTGCACGAGGTCCAGCAGATCCTCGATGCCCTGGCCGTCGAAGATGGGACCTTCCGCGCTGAGGCGACGGCGGTGTTCAGCCGTCCGGCGTATGAGATCGCGGCCGATCACGAACTACCGGGAATGCTGTCGGCTGCGCTGGCGCATGCCGGAGGACAGCCTCGGATCACCGGCGCAAGTTTCTGGACGGACGCGGCTGTCCTGGGGCACGCCGGGATTCCATCGATCCTGTTCGGACCCGGGGGAGCCGGCCTTCATTCGACTGAAGAATATGTCAACGTCGGGGACGTGCTCGTGTGCCGCGACGCACTGGTCGAACTGGCGCGGCGCTTTTGCTGAGGCTTGCTTGCGAAGGGTCCGCGCCCGGGGCCGCACCTTCAACGATCGAAGATGCGGGGGCCCGGCGCGTTATGCTCGATCTGAACATTTCGTGCGCAGCGCGTGTCGCGTTTGACTACGCGATGCGGCGCGCATTGATCAGCTGGGGCCGCGGCAGCGCATGTCGTCGCGCATCGCCGCGAACCGTCACTGTCGGTGGCGCCTCGTTCAGCTCCCAGCCGGGCGTTTCGTGTCCGCACGAGACGCAGCGCAGCGACATGCGCTCTTCTTCGAAGTGCAGCAGCGCGTCGTGACCGCCGAGGCCGCAGACCGTCTGCTGCAGCCACGTCGTGACTCGCTCGAAACCACTGACCCGCTCGGTCCCGACGGTCCGTCGCAGCCCCTGGTGCGCCGCCATCGGGTGGGGATAGTTCGTTACCATGATTACCGCTCCTCCTGCCGGCCTCCCTTTGTAGGACGCTCCGGCTGTCCCTGCGGTTCAGGTCATATCAAGAGACGTGCCGGGCTCGTAACAATCGTGTAAGTGTCAACTCTGGTTGAAGTTACGAACGGTGTTTGGTGAAATGCGGCTGTGAAAGGAGCCGATGTGGCAACGGCCGATGCGGAAGCCCGAAGGAACGGTCCAGCCGTTTGGAGATCCGTGGAAGCCGGTTACCCACCCTCTCGGAGGATGCCCCGGATCACGAAGAGGATGTTCGCCGGGCGCTCGCCGAGCCGGCGCATGAAATAAGGAAACCATTCGCGTCCGAACGGGATGTAGACGCGCACACGGTAGCCGGCCTTGACCAGCATCGCCTGCAGATCGCGGCGGACGCCGTACAACATCTGAAACTCGAATCGGTCCGGCGCGATCTGGTGCTCGCGCGCGACCGTCCGCGCCAGCTCGATCATCGCCGGGTCGTGGGTCGCGATGGCGGGATCGTGGCCGGCGGTGATCAACGTCTTGACCATGCGGGCATAGGCGGCGTCGACGTCGGCCTTCTTCTGGTACGCGACCGCCTTCGGTTCCTTGTACGCGCCCTTGACGAGACGCACGCGTCCGCCGAGCGCGTTCACCATCTGCAGATCCTGCTCGCTGCGGTACAGCGCCGACTGCAGCACGACGCCGACGTGGTGGTAGCCATGGCGCCACAGCGTTTCGAAGATCTCGAGCGTCACCTCGGTGTACGGCGAGTTCTCCATGTCGACCCGGACGAAGAAGCCGGCGGGCTCGGCCCGTTCGAGAATCTTCCGCAGGTTGTCGATCGCGCTCGCCTTGTCGACGTCGAGCCCGAGCTGCGTGAGCTTCAACGAGATGTTGCGGCCGACGCCCGCCGCGATCATCGCCTCGACGACGGCGATGTAGTCGCGCGTCGCCGCGTCCGCCTTGGCCAGGCTCGTGACGCTCTCGCCGAGCAGATCGAGTGTGACCGCCATGCCGCGCGCCTCGACGGCGCGCGCCGCCTCGATCGCTTCCGCGACGGTCTCGCCGGCGATGAACCGGCGCGCGAAGCTCGAGGGCTTGCGCATCCCGTATCGCGATGCGAGCTTCTTCAGGGTCTGGCTTCGGGCGATGAGGTGGAAAAAAGTCTTCGACGCGCTGTCGAGCATCAGTGCGTCCGGCCGGTCGTGACCAGCAGGTGCTCGATCGTCCGCGCGTAGTACTTCAGCACCGTGCGCTCGCGCACGCGGAAGCGGCCGCGCTCGGCGACGACGATCCCCCGCGTCTCGAGCGGCTCGGCGGCTTCCTCGATCGCCTGGCGGCCGCTGGTGACGGCGAGGTTGGCGTGGCGTGCGGCGAGCTCTTCAATCAGCCGATCGATCCGCGACTCGAGGTCGCGCCGCGTGATCGACGGCCGCATCGCCGCGGCGAACACCGCGGTCGGCAGCACCTTGTACAGCAGGCCGGTGCGCGCCCGCACCAGCCGCGCCAGCTCGAGGACGTCGCTGCGGGAATGGATATCGCGATCGCCGGCGGTGATCGGCGCCCCGAACGTCACGAATGCGCGCGAGCGGTAGCCGACGGCGTAGCGCACCATCTCGGCCACCTCGCGGCCGAACGGCCGCTGCCGCTTCTTGAGCGCCTGGTGCGCGAGGATGTGATCTTCGAGCACCAGGTCGTACGCGACCGCGACCGGAATAATCACGAGGTTCGGCCGTTCGGCGCCGAGCGCCGCGTTGAACAGGCCGGTCTTCGACGCCTTCAGCTCGCCGCTGTAGCTGCGTCCGCCCTCCGGATAGAAGAACAGGTCGTGCTTCTTGAGGACCTCGGCCACGTAGGCCTTGAAGATGATCAGGTACGCGGCGTCCTTCGTCGCGCGCCGGATCGGGATGGCGCCGGTCACGTGTTTGTGGATCAGGCCGAGCGGCCCGCCGAACAGGTTGATGCCCGCGACGATCAGCGGCGGCCGGATACCGTTGTCGTCCAGGACGAGCGGCTCGACGAGATAGTCGCAGTGACTCTTGTGGTTCGACGCGTAGACGATGCGGTGGCGGCCGACCGCGTTGGCGACGTGATGCAGGTTCTCGTGCAGGCGTTCGATCTTGCGGAGAATCGGATACAGCGGGTGCTGCAGCGCGCGGTAGAACTTGTGGCGCTGGGTCGTGCGCAGTTCGTCGAGGTAAGTGTTGATCTTCTCGCGCGCCTGCGCGCCGGTGTCACCATATCCGCCGCGGAGGTACCTGACGACGTCCTCGTTCGCGAGCACCGCTTCGGAGATGTCATCCTGCATGGAGCAAACCGTCTCGGACTATAGCACGGACACGTCACCGCAGAGCCCGCGGAACTCGCAGAGACAAACCATCTTTATTCTCTGCGTCCTTAGCGTGCTCCGCGGTTAAAGCGCCCGGCACACGGCGTCCGCGAACTCGAGCGTGGACGCCGTGCCGCCCAGATCCCGGGTGCGGACGGTCCTGGCCGTCAGCACCGCACCCAGCGCCTGCATGATGCGGTCGGCTGCCGCCCCCTCGTCGATGTGCCGCAGCATCAGGACTGCCGAGAGCAGCAGGGCGGTGGGGTTCGCCAGATGTTTGCCGGCGATGTCCGGCGCGCTGCCGTGCACCGCCTCGAACACGCCGATATCCGAGCCGAGATTCGCCGCGCCGACGACGCCGAGTCCGCCGACGAGGCCGGCGCACAAGTCGGACACGATGTCGCCGTACAGGTTCGGCAGCACGAGCACGTCGAACTGCTCCGGGTACATCACGAGCTGCATGCACGCGGCGTCGACGATCCGTTCGTCGTACGTGATGTCGATGTACTCGCGCGCGGCGCGCCGGACGCAGTCGATGAACAGCCCGTCGCTGAGCTTCATGATGTTGGCTTTGTGGATCGACGTCACCTTCCTCCGCCCGTGCTTGCGCGCATGCTGAAAGGCGAACTGCGCGATGCGCGTCGACGCCTTCTCGGTGATGATCTTCAGGCTTTCGACGACGCCGGGCACGACTTCGTGCTCGAGCCCGGCGTACAGATCCTCGGTGTTCTCCCGGACGATCACGAGATCCACGCCCTGGAAGCGCGAGTCGATCCCCGGCAGGTTCGACACCGGCCGCAGGTTGGCGTACAGATCCAGCGCTTTCCGCAGGCCGACGTTGACGCTCGTGAACCCCTGGCCGATCGGCGTCGTCACCGGGCCTTTGAGCGCGACCTTGTTGCGGCGGATGGAGTCGATCAGCTCGACGGGCAGCGCTTGACCCGTCCGCTCGAAGGCGACGAGACCGGCGACATGCGACTCCCACTCGATCGAGACGCCGGAGGCCTTGAGGATGCGGACGACCGCTTCGGTGACTTCCGGCCCGATGCCGTCGCCGGGGATCAGCGTGATGGTGTGTGTCATTCGCGCACGTACCAGATCAGCAGGACGAAGCCGAGAGCGATATTGGTGGTCAACAGCACGCTCGACGCCTCACGCGGCGCGACGAATGCCGCCGCGAGCGTGAGCGCGAGCATGAGCAGGGCGATCCCCGCACGCCACACGAAAGCGATCGGCGGCGGCCCCATGAACTTCAGCACGAACAGGCCCACGAGCACCACGCCGCCGCACGCCAGCGGCAGCAGCGGGACGCGGCGCAGCAGATCGCCGAACTGTTCGCCGACCATCGCCCCCAGCCAGATCACCAGGGCCACCAGCGTCGCATATCTGACGACGATCATCTCGTCATTATAATTGGGGTCTTGCAGGATCCCTGTGCGGCCGAACTGGACGCGATCGCGGCGCGCGCCGCAGACGCGGTCGCACGCGACGAGCTCGTGGACGCCGCGGTGCCGGCGTTTCTGCTGCGCCGCTATCTCGGCACCGACGTCACCGAGCTCCGCGACGCGCTTGGACTGGCGCTCGCACAGGCGCTGACGCTCGCGGCCGCTGACACGACCGTCCTCGGCCGCTCGGCGTGGCTGACGTTGCTGGTCGAAGCGACCGCCGTTGCGGATGACGAGCGGATTCTGCCGGCGGCGCTGGAGTTGATCGCCGCATTGCGCGCGGCATGGCCCGCCCAGTCGCGGATTGACGAGGCATCGGCGTCGGTCGACGCGTGTCTTCGCGCCGCCGAGCTTCTCGATCCCGGCGGACTGGTGCAGGACTCAATCGATCAGCTCGAGCGCATCGTCGGCGGCAGCTACCGTCCCGGTGACGGACTGGTCCGCGAGCGCGGGGGCATCCGCGTGCGCGGCAGTCTGGACGATCACGCGCGCGCCGCATCGGCGCTGCTGACGGCGTTCGATATCACGGGGCGCCTGCCCTATTCGATGCTGGCGGAAGAGCTGATCGTGTTCGCGCGTCGCCAGCCATCGCTCGACGCCGGTCTCGCGATTCATTGCGCGGCCGCGCGCGTGCTGTGCCGTCTC
>Ga0105247_10002873_pt1 | contig 11477 bp, 6 predicted proteins | sample KBSS24metaG_FD_81519 | JGI IMG/M metagenome (GOLD analysis project Ga0105247, IMG submission 81519) | Switchgrass rhizosphere microbial communities from Kellogg Biological Station, Michigan, USA - KBS S2-4 metaG | ecosystem: Host-associated > Plants > Roots > Rhizosphere > Soil | place...
CCAAATCATGATTCGGACTAATGCCTGAAATGTCTCATTCCTGTTATCACCATTACTAATTTATTTTCTATACAATAATCAATTGAATCTTTATCCCTGATAGAGCCGCCGGGTTGAATGAATGCAGTGATACCTGCTTCATGTCCCATTTTTACACAATCATTGAATGGAAAGAAAGCATCGCTTGCCATTACAGCTCCATGCAGATCAAAATTGAATTGCTTTGCTTTTTCAATAGCCTGACGTAATGAATCAATACGACTGGTTTGCCCGCAACCTTTGCCAATGAGCTGTTTATTTTTTACCAATGAAATTGCGTTTGACTTTAAATGTTTACAAACGAGGTTGGCAAAAATGAGGTCTTCTTTCTCGGCCGCTGTTGTTTCTCTTCCACCTGCTTCTTTCCATTCAGCATAATTGCCTTCATCAGTTCCCTGTATTAATACCCCATTTAATAATGACCTATACATGTCTGCCTTACCCTTTGTGCCTTGTGTCTTGTACTTTAATAAAATTCTGTTCTTTTTTGATTTTAATATGTTCAAAGCATCTTCATCAAAAGCAGGAGCTATTAATACTTCAAAGAAGATCTCATTGATAGCTTCTGCCGTGTTTTTATCAATGACATTATTACAAACCAGTACGCCGCCAAATGCACTTTCGGGATCACCCGCAAGGGCGGCATCCCAACTCTCTTTCACTGTGTGTCGTTGAGCCACACCACAAACATTGGTATGTTTAATAATAGCGAATGTTGTATCCCTGAATTCGTTTATAAGCTGAATGGCAGCATCTATATCAACAATGTTGTTATAAGAAAGTTCTTTGCCATTTAATTGATCAAATAATTCATTTAGATTTCCAAAGAAAACAGCTTTTTGATGCGGGTTCTCACCATAGCGCATTGTTTTTTCTTCTTTATTAAATGGTGTAGCTACGGATAGCAGGTGAAAATAATTTGAAATAGCGGTATCATAAGCCGTGCAAACGTCAAATGCTTTAATGGCAAATTGTCTTCTTTGTTCAAGAGTCGTTTCTCCTTTTTGTTCTTTCAAAATATTTTCCAGCAATGAATAATCTCTTTTATTAGCAACGACTGCTACATCTTTATGATTTTTTGCTGCCCCACGGATCATGGAAGGTCCGCCGATATCAATTTTTTCTATGATAGCTTTTTCATCAGTAGTAGAAGCAACTGTTTCTTCAAAAGGATAAAGATCTACTATGACCAGGTCGATCTCCGGTATATTATATTGCTTCATTTCTGCAACATGCATAGCGTCATCTCTTTTACCCAATATGCCGCCAAACACAGAAGGGTGCAATGTCTTTACTCTACCTCCTAAAATGGAAGGATAACTTGTCAATGACTCTACAGGAATAACTTTTATTCCAAGCTTTTCAATGAATTCCTGTGTGCCACCGGTAGAATATATGGTGACACCAAGCTCCGATAACAATTTTACTATTGGTTCCAGGCCGTCTTTATAAAAAACTGAGATAAGCGCCGATTTGATATTTTTGTCCATATACTGAGTTGAATAAGTATGCCATACCTTTTCGGTATGGCATCTATGTTAGAGTTGCGCCGCAAAAATAACTTAATTGAGATTCATCACAAAAGCGCCTTTGGCAGTTACATCATAATATGGAATATGAAGTGAATCGCAATCTTTTTTCCAATAAGCTAACTTCCGTGTTGGATTCGATCCGTCAAACACAATTTGTTTTATATCAATTTTGTCAGCAAGATCTTTCATAAAGATCTTCGGATTTTTTGAAATGATCAAAAGATCAATAGCAGGTTTTACAGGCGCCTTTAAAAAGGAAACCGACCTATCCAGTAATAAAATATTTTTATTATAAAAAGTAATGTAATTGTTATCAACATACAAGTTTTCAGTATCAAGCTTAGGTTCAATCCGATGTAATATTCTCGATGGCTTTAAGTGAAAGTTCCGGATAAAATCATCTGCAAGCAGATCGCTATCCCCAATAAAAAAATAATTTCTTCCATTTATAAGATCAATAGCTCGTCTTTGCGGTACATTATATACAATAATCTTTTGTTGCCCATTAACTGTAAAAAAAGAGTAGGAACGTAATACAACAAAACATAGCAAGGCAATAATTCCCAACTTTACCCCAGACTTTGATTTTTCCATTAACCAATAACTTATACCGGTAGCAAATGCAATCAAAAATACCATTTGCAAAAAAGTTATCTGCAACCCATCCCATAGTGAGAAAGGCATTGATTCAATCCTCTCAATATAAGAGTCCATAATCCAGATAAGCCAGTACAATAGTTTACCAACGAGTATGGCGACAACAGGAATGAATGATACAACACAAAGCAAAATTTCTCCCAATACGATCAGGCTTGATAAGGGCACGGCAAGAAAATTAGTAAGTATAAAATAAACCGGGAACTGGTGGAAATGATAAATGCTTAACGGTGTTGTTAAAACCTGGGCAGCTAATGTAACAGCTGTCAGCTTCCACATAAAATCCATAGCCTTATTAGGGAAATAAAACCAATTATAGACTGGCTTCATAAAAATTATAATGCTTAACACTGCCGCATAAGACAATTGAAAGCCGACATCCCAAAGCCAGTAGGGATTGATGCAAAGAAGTATAAATGCCGAAACTGCCATTGTATTATAAATGGAAGTTTTCCTGGAAAAACTTTCTCCTAATAAGATGCAGGTAAACATTACCGCAGAACGAAGTACTGAAGCTTGCGCACCTGCTAACAAACTGAATAACCAAAGACCGGCAAGGATGAGCACAACTCTTAACCATCTTAAGTTTTTTCTTTTTTTCAGTGGTTTAAAAAGACGGAGCAGTAACCAATAGATCAACCCTAAATGAAGTCCCGATATGGCTATAATATGGACAACACCGGTGTTGGTGTATGATTGTACCAGTGTTTGGTCAAGGTCATCTTTATAACCTATCAATAATGCTTCTGCTAATCCAAGTTCCTTTTCACTTTTAATATTTTTACGAAGAATGTTTAAAACCTTTTGCCGGGTTTTATATAAAAATTTATCAAGCCAGCTTTCATCTTTATCTTTTAATACAATGAACTCATCCGGTTTAAGGTAAACCTGGTGGGTAATGCCATGAAATAAGGAATAACGTTTGTAATCAAATCCGCCGGGATTTCCTGCATTTTTTATTTCCTGTAATGGTTTTTTGAAAATGATCCTTGACCCATATATAAGCTGATCTACTATCGAAGAATCTGCTTGCCCGGCAGGCAGATCTTTTTGAAAGTATAAAATGATCTTTCCTGCAACTGGAATTTGTTTTTCATTTTTGATGATGTAAGAAACAGCGGCGTCTGATTTAATAGATTTTGTTTTTTCTATTGGAGGCTCATTCAATGTGACTAGTATTTCATCGGGTTCTTTATAAAAATTTCCAAACCAGCCATGATTGTGTCGTATATCTTTTTGCCATACAAGCATTGCCCCGAATGAAAAGAACAATAATGAAATCACCAGACCATTAAAAAAGGACAACCGATAGCGACTAAGAAAAGGAATAAAAAAGAAGGAAATGATTAACGTAATTTCAACGATCAGCAGTATTTGCCAAACTGAAATGTCCACCTGGAAATTCCATTGAACAGCAATACCGGCCATCGTGGGCAACAGCAATCGTATAAACGGATTTTTTTTCCAGAAATATGAACCATAAGCAGGCATTATGAAAAGTTAGTGTCTGATAGTATTGTCAGCAATACTACTTTCTGGTGATTTTATTTGATTGTTAAGGATGTTCTGCATGTCCCTGAACAATCGGCAGGTTGTATCTTTAATCTCTAATCAATGATCATGAGAAAATTGTTGTTTAGTTTTATCCTTTTCTGCATTACATTTTTTGCAACAGCCCAAACTCTTCAGCAATTAGAATCAAAACGGGTAAAGCTTTCGAATGGCTGGAGTCTTACACCTGCAGGCAAAAGTTTTTCCCTGGGTGATTTGCCTTTGAATATCGCTTTGTCTTCCTCAAAAAAATACATGGCTGTAACAAACAATGGACATGGCATACAGACGATACAGCTTATTGATGTAAAAAAGGAAAAAGTGATCAGTAGTGTAGTTATTCCTGTGGCATGGTATGGACTAAGGTTTACAGCTAATGAAAAAAATTTATATGCTTCGGGTGGCGATGATAACAGGATATTGCAATATGCGATCATAAATAATAAACTTGTTTTGAAAGATAGTATCGTGCTTGGAAAAAAATGGCCCGAGAGAATTTCTCCATCCGGTATCGATATTGATGCTCTGAAGCAGAAGCTCTATGTGGTGACCCGGGAAAACAATTCACTTTATATTATTGATCTGAAAACAAAAAATATAGCCAAACATTATAGCCTGCCTGCTGAGGCATACAGTTGCTTACTGTCTCCCAATAAAAAAGAATTATATATCAGTTGCTGGGGTTGTGATAAAGTACTGGTATTTGATATTGGTAAAGAAAGTATCTCAAGTGAAATTCCTGTTGGAGATAATCCCAATGAACTTTGTCTCACAAAAAAAGGAAGCTATCTTTTTGTAGCGAATGCCAATGATAATTCGGTCTCAGTTATTGATGTAAAAAAAAGAAAAGTCATTGAAACGCTTAATGCTGCTCTTTTTCCCAATGCCCCAGCCGGCTCCACTTCTAATGCTGTTGCGCTAAGTGAAGATGAAAGAACTTTATACATCGCTAATGCTGATAATAATTGTCTTGCAGTTTTTGATATATCTCATCCGGGATTCAGCAAAAGCAAAGGATTTATTCCTGTCGGTTGGTATCCCACCAATGTAAAAGTTGCAGGAAAAAAAATATTTGTAAGTAATGGTAAAGGGTTTTCATCAGTGGCTAATCCATTTGGCCCTAACCCAACAAAACAGGAAGGTGAATTACTCTGGCATGGATCCAAAAGTTCAAAGGAGAGTTACATCGGTGATCTGTTCATAGGTACAATGAGCATCATCAGTGAACCAACAGAAAAGCAGTTAGGTATTTATTCGCAAGCAGTTTACCACAACACTCCATATAATAAGGACAAAGAAACAATGAGCAGCGGGGAAACCGGAAACCCCATCCCAATGAAAATAGGAGATAAGTCGCCCATCAAACATGTTTTTTATATTATTAAAGAAAACAGAACTTATGACCAGGTGCTTGGTGATGTGAAAGAAGGAAATGGAGATTCTTTACTTGTTTTGTTTGGAGAAAAATATACACCCAATCAGCATAAGCTGGCAAAAGAATTTGTGCTGCTTGATAATTTTTATGTGGATGGAGAAGTAAGCGCTGATGGGCATAACTGGAGTCTTGGTGCTTATGCAACAGATTATTTAGAAAAACACTGGCCGACCAGTTATAGTGATCGTGGAGGCGATTACGATGCAGAAGGCACAAGGGCTATCGCCAACAATAAAATTTTTATATGGGATCAATGTAAAAAGAATGGCATCACCTACAGAACCTATGGTGAGTTTGCTGATGATTATAAGCCTAACCTCCCGGTTTTAGAAAAACATTTCTGTCCCTATTTTACAAGTTGGGATCAGAAAGTAAGAGATACAACCAGATTCAATCAATGGAGAAGAGAGTTTGATTCATTGCTGGCTGTTAATGCCGTACCGCAATTCAATTCGATTCGTTTTATAAATGATCACACGGAGGGTTTGAAAAAGGGCCGACCCACACCTTTTGCGCATGTGGCCGATAATGATTGGGCTGTTGGTTTGTTTGTTGAATATTTAAGCAAAAGTCCGATATGGAAAGAAAGCGCTGTGTTCATTGTTGAAGATGATGCGCAGGACGGGCCGGATCATGTGGATGCTCATCGCACTACGGCTTATGTTGCGGGTGGGTTTGTAAAACGGGGATTTGTTGATCATACCATGTATTCTACTACTTCTATGTTGCGTACTATGGAATTGATACTCGGTATTCCACCAATGACACAATATGATGCTGCTGCCGAGCCGATGTGGCGATGTTTCTCCTCTTCCTTAAATCTTACACCATTTGTTTCTGTTTCCCCGAAAATTGATATCACTGAAAAAAATATAGCGATAAATGAATGGCAAAGGCGTTCAGAAAAATTTGATCTCAGCAAAGAAGATGCAATACCGGACATGGAATTTAATATGGTATTGTGGTATGGAATAAAAGGGAATGATGTGCCCATGCCTGCGCCAAAAAGAGCCGCATTTTTAAAAGTGCGGGCTGATAAGAAAGATGATGATTAAATAATCAGCCCAGTAATTTCTTTAAATAAGCTATCTGCCCGATGTGATAAATATTATGCTGGATCAATCCATTAAGAAGAAACCGAACGGTATATTTTCGAAAATCAACTTTCTCTGAAAGAAACTCATCATCTTTATCTTTTATCGCTGATATGATTTTTTCATGAACTGATTTGAGTTCCTTCAATCCTTTCTCCCAGCTATGAATAGCAGGATCAATCGTTCTCCAATCCAGTTGTTCAATAGCCCTTATCTCATCCTCACCAGCTTTTTCCAGGCTTTTCAAAGTAAATGCTGCCCAGGTAAGCATATGATAAAGCAAATCGGCTAACGAATGAGAATTTTCATCAGGCTTTATATAAACTTTTGCAGTATCAATTTCATCCAACAGGCTATATACTGACCTGCCAAACCAAGGCTCTCCGCTGAGTACACTTTGCAGGTTGCGAATTATAGATTGGGTTTCTTTATTCATATATTATCCGATTATCATCATGCAAAAATAATTTCCTGGAAATTAATAAAACAACTTAATTCAGCATAGTGATCTGTATTAATAAAGACAACCGGGGATTTAAAATCTGTACAGAAGAGTATTTAAAGTGAATCAGTTTGTTGTTGGATAAACAAACCCCGTTTCTTCTTCTTTCATTTTTATCGGCCTGACCTCAATACTTGCAGATGGGACAAACTCAAATTCAGGATTGTCTTTAGCTATTGCAATTGCTTCTTCCATATCGTTTGCCCTGATGTGGTAATAGCCCACCTGTACTTCTTTGGTTGGATCAACTGCAGTTGTTGTCCAGCCACTTGCATTCTTTGAAAGAATAAAACCCTCCCGAACGATGGGTTGTGCAGCAATTAATTTGTCCTCTGCTTTAAGTCGTCCGATATAAACCTCACATTGTTTTATAAATGCTAAGTGTTCATCTGCTGTCAGGGCAGCTTTCGCATCACCAGCATTGCGGATGTAGAGCATATATTCTTTCATGGAAATGTGTTTTTAATTAAACTTACTATGATTGAAGTATTGCTGTGAAATCCAATACTTGAAATTTTCTTCAATCAAAACGCTAACAACGGCGTAAGATTTTTTTTCAGTTTGCCAATTGGGAGCCTTTTATATTACTAACACAAAAGCTTAAATTGGGTTTGACTGAGGCTATAAAAACTTTTTAATTTAATGCCTTATTTTTTATCCATCTAAACCCATCGCCTTTTGTAATAAGAGCAATATCAACAGGCCCGCCCACAGTTTCAACATCAGAACTAGTTTTACGCTTTAATGAGGTAATATTTACTAATGATTCAGCAAGTTCAATTAACCCTTCTTTATTCAAATAGCTTACAGTGCTTACAATCGGGTCAACATGTTTTCTATTTCTAAAATCATATAGTTTTTTACCAATTGATTGATGAGCTTTTTCAAAAAAAGGGGACAAATTTTTTTCTTTTAAGGAGAATTTTTTTGCTATGTCTTCAATCAATTTTTTAAATTCAAAATCAATAATATAAGACAATCTGCTTAGTAGATTAGGGGCTATTCCCTGAAAAAAAGTATCAACCATATCCCTTTGCGCATATGGACGAATGATTGCTACTTTATTATTATCAATTTCGCCTATTTTTCCATTTTCAAGTCGCAACTTGTTTTCAAAAAACTCTCCTAATTTAAAATCAATGATTTTAGGAAATATCTCGTCGTCTCCAAAACCGGCAATAACTATTCCTGTATAATTTTCATATTCGTTAATGGAATAAGTTATTTCATAGTATAAAAGGTGAATAAATTTTGTCGTAAAAGTAGGTGGTAGTATAATCTTATTATCTTTTTTAAAATTATCAATAATGGTTCTTATAGTGCGGCTATATTTTGTTTTAAAATCATTGAATCTATAAGTTTTATATTCCAATAGGGTCCTTTTCGATTTTTTTCTATCATCAACAATTCCATTAAGTAAACGAATCATTCTTTTGGAAATTTCACTTAATTCTGCGGCTTCACTTATTGGTTTGGGCAAAACTCCATTAGCAATTTCTTCCTCAAGCAACTCAGCTGCCAAAGTTATAAACGACTCCATATTTTCATGGCTTTTAGCAGTAATGAGTTCTTCTTGACTTTTAGCAGTAATATATTTTGTTATTGAATTTCTTATATAGGTAACAAAACTCTCTTTATATTCTTCTATAGTTGCATAACTAATTTCATCAATTTGCCTGTTATATGTTTTAATTATTGTTTCTAACGGGATGCCCATCCAATTAGCTTGATTATAAATCATTATACCGACCGTTCCGTTATTTGTTAATTTAAAGATTTTATTAGCGGTGTTATATACTTTTTTCCCATCGCCTATTGTAACCGCACTGTCTCCAGCTAATACAATAGCAGTTTTATTAAGAATACTTATTTCTGCAGTCATTTAAAAGGTTTTAAAATTAGTTCGACGCAAAATTACATAACCTGACTTTTGCAAAGTAAATAACAAGTTTTATTCATTGATGCCATGGAAACGGAACCCTGAAGTGAGTGACACAACAGGCGATGCCCAATGAACGGAACGCTTGAAAAATAATATCCTAGAAATCTTTTAATCCTATTAATCTCAGTTCTGACTTATCTACTCAAATACATACTCCTATCCTTATACAATTGCCGGAAATAAGGATCACGAAGATCTTTGATAAAGCGAATGGCTTCGCCGGTTGATTTCATTTCAGGACCAAGCTCACGGCTTACACCGGGGAATTTTTCAAAACTGAAAACCGGCTCTTTGATAGCGAAACCTTTCAATTTTTTTTCAAACTTGAAATCTTTGAGTTTGTTGGCGCCTATCATCACTTTTGTTGCAACATTGAGATAAGGGATCTGGTAAGCCTTTGCAATGAACGGCGTAGTGCGGGATGCTCTTGGATTAGCTTCTATCACATATACTTTACCATCTTTGATAGCGAACTGAATATTGATAAGGCCTTTTATTTTTAATTCCCTTGCAATTTTTTCTGCATATTCTTCCATTGTATGTACAACAAGTGGTGTAAGATTGAATGCAGGAAGCACCGCATTGCTATCGCCGCTATGAATGCCTGCAGGTTCTATATGTTCCATCACACCCATCACATGAAAATCTTCACCGTCGAATATTGCATCTATCTCTGCTTCCTGGCAGCGATCCAAAAAATGATCGACCAATATTTTGTTACCGGGAATATGCTTGAGCAAACTCACTACAGCTTTTTCTACTTCTTCATCATTGATAACGATACGCATTCTTTGTCCGCCTAATACATAAGAGGGACGAACAAGAACAGGATAACCAACTTTATTGGCAACAGCAACGGCTTCATCTACATCCATTGCAGTTCCATAAGCAGGGTAGGGAATTCCTAAATCTTTCAAGCGATCACTGAAGCGGCCACGATCCTCTGCTATATCCATGCTATCATAAGATGTGCCGATAATCTTGATTCCTTTTGCATGTAATTTTTCAGCAAGCTTCAATGCAGTTTGTCCACCCAATTGAACAATCACTCCTTCGGGTTTTTCATGATCGATTATTTCCCAAAGATGTTCCCAGTAAACCGGTTCGAAATAAAGTTTATCGGCCATATCAAAATCAGTACTCACTGTTTCGGGATTACAATTGACCATGATCGATTCGTAACCACATTCCTTAATAGCTAGCAAACCATGCACACAGCAATAATCAAACTCAATTCCCTGCCCGATACGATTAGGGCCTGAACCAAGGACTATGATCTTCTTTTTATCCGAGACTTTGCTTTCGTTGCTATGACCTTCTTCAAATGTGGAATAGAAATACGGCGTTTTTGCTTCGAATTCGGCTGAGCAGGTATCTACCATTTTATATACTCTTGTTATACCAGCCGCTTTTCTTTTTTGATATACGTCTTCTTCATCTCCGTGTTCGGTGATGCGGCTGATCTGCTCATCGCTGAAGCCATTTACCTTCGCTTCTTTTAATAATTCTATTGGTAACGTATCAAGATCATATTTCGCAATCTCTTTTTCAATATTGCAGATCTTTTGTATTTCGTATAAGAACCAGCGATCAATGCCCGTAGCCTTTGCAATGGTATTCACACTTACTCCCATCATCAATGCATCTTTGATACGGAAGATGCGATCCCATTTGGGAGTTTTAATATGTTCCAGTATCTCTTCCGCATGTAACATGCTTTTTCCGTAATAGCCTAATCCTACTGCATTATTCTCTAAACTCTGACAAGCCTTTTGAATCGCTTCAGTAAAGCTTCTTCCTATTGCCATTACCTCGCCAACACTTTTCATTTGCAATCCCAACGTATCATTAGCGCCTTTGAACTTATCAAAATTCCATCTTGGCACTTTTACAATTACATAATCTAATGCTGGTTCGAAGTATGCTGAAGTTGTTTTAGTGATCTGGTTTTCTAATTCATCTAATGTATAACCAATCGCAAGTTTGGCAGCGATCTTAGCGATAGGATAACCAGTTGCTTTGGATGCAAGAGCCGATGACCGGCTTACTCTTGGATTGATCTCGATAGCAATGATCTCTTCCGTAGTTGGATTTAATGCGAACTGCACGTTACAACCACCGGCAAATTTTCCAAGATCACGCATCATCATGATCGCAGTATTGCGCATCAGCTGCATGGCCGTATCACTTAATGTCATTGAGGGAGCAACAGTGATTGAATCACCGGTATGAACACCCATCGGGTCAAAGTTTTCAACCGTGCAAATAATACAAACATTATCGGCTGAATCACGCAACAATTCCAATTCAAATTCTTTCCAACCTAATACAGCTTTTTCAACCAACACTTCATGTATAGGTGAAGCCTGTAAGCCCCGGTTCAATGCTTCATCCAATTCGTCTTTATCATATACCAATCCTCCACCAGTGCCGCCTAATGTAAATGAGGGACGAATAACTAAAGGAAAACCTATTTGTTGTGCAAATTCTTTTCCTTCTAAAAAAGAGTTCGCTGTTTTTGCCTGCGCTACCGGTACACCAATCTGTATCATCCATTGCCGGAATTTTTCACGGTCTTCGGCTTTGTCAATTCCTTTAATATCAACTCCAATCAATCTTACATTGTATTTCTGCCAGATGCCAAGGTCTTCCGCTTCTTTACAAAGATTCAATGCCGTTTGTCCACCCATAGTTGGTAACACTGCATCGATCTTATTTTCTTCCA
>Ga0105247_10002875_pt1 | contig 11473 bp, 11 predicted proteins | sample KBSS24metaG_FD_81519 | JGI IMG/M metagenome (GOLD analysis project Ga0105247, IMG submission 81519) | Switchgrass rhizosphere microbial communities from Kellogg Biological Station, Michigan, USA - KBS S2-4 metaG | ecosystem: Host-associated > Plants > Roots > Rhizosphere > Soil | place...
CGTCTTGGGCCGGGGGAGCTCGACGTCGCGGATCTGCACAGAATCGGGGCTCGCCGGGGCCCGGAGGCGGAAGCGTCCGATCGCGTACGGGTCGGCAACCCAGGCCTGAGCCTCCCCGGCTCGGGCGTCGCGGCACCCAGGCCGTGGCGGACGAGTCGGACGACCGGCGCGCAGGAAGGATCGCGTGGTGGCCTTGATCCGGCCTGTGCGGGGGGTGGATACTCAACTGAGCAATGCGACCGTGATGCTGCGGCACGTCTGGTCCCGTCGAGCGAGAAGCGCCTCGCCGTGGGCCGCCGCGCAGTGGCGAAAGAGGAGCCATGAAGCCTGCCCTCGCGCAACGGGAGCGGTCTCCGCCCGGCGTCGCTATTCCACAAGCCATCTCATTCCGGAAGGCAACATCATGCGCATCAAGCTCGCGGTCGCAGCACTCGCGGCCTCCATCCTGGCGCTGGGCGGCGTGACGCTGGCCTCCGCCAACTCGTCCGGGTCCTCCGGCGACAACGGCGCCCGGGAGATCAAGCTCTTCGCGTTGACCGTCCAGATCGACTTCCCCGATCTCGGCGCGAACGGCTTCAGCCTTGGCGACGAACAGGTGTTCTCGGATGATCTCTACGACAAGAGCGGCGGCACGAAGCTCGGCTTTGACGGTGGTGTGTGCACCATCGTGCGCGTCGCGGATGTGAAGCGTGCCTCGGGGTCGGCCCAGTGCGTCGTCACGCTGTCACTTGCAGAAGGGCAGATCACCGTGCAGGGGCTCGTGACGTTCGTGGGGAACGAGACCCCGCCGCCCTTTGATCTCGCGATCACCGGTGGCACCGGCGCGTTCAAGAACGCGCGCGGCTCCGTGACGGTCGAGGAGACCAGCGACACCGAGGCGAATCTGACGGTCGATGTGTTGACCGGTCACAGCGACTGACCCTGCTGGAGGTGCCGCCCGCCAAGGTCTCGGCCGACTCGCCGTTCGCGGGCGGCACCTTCGTGGTCCCAGACGAACAGGCCGCCACCGAGCACATCTACCTCGCCATCATGCGCGCCCACGCCAGGTGGCAGAAGAACCGCAACTGGACCGCGCCGCGCGCCGCCCTCAAAGATGCGCCGGTACGTCAAGGACGGCGCGGCGCCGGACCCGGCCGTGCTGTTCTTCCACGGCGCCGGCTACATCTTCGGCTACATCGACCTGTTCGACCGGCCGGTCTCGCGCTCCATGTCCGTCAGCGGCGTCTCGTTCCTCTCGGTCGTCTAGCAACACAACGACACACGGTGCGTCGGAGGCCGGCTCGGTCCCCGCGAAGCATCCCGCGCGGAGCCCGAGCCTCGGAAGGGCATGCGTCGCGCACGACCGCGAGCGAGGGCTGGGTTATCCGCGTTCGCGCGAGGCGCGTCGAACCAAGGGCGGGGTCCCACGGGGTGCTCCGGCTGCTGGTCGCGCCTGACGGCGATGTCGCCGCGCTTGCGCTTCCACGCGACCATCAGCAGTCCGCGCCGCGGGCCGTGGTTTGGATGCTCCCGCTCGCGACCAGGCCACAACCGAACAGCCGCGTTCCCCGAGCTCGCGGCGCTCCATGACGCCCTCGCCGGGCATGCCGTCCTGCACCACAACGGCATCTTGCCGCTGCGCGAACGCGAGGAGCCGCTCAGCGAGCTGCTTCCGCGACGCGGGCCCGGCTGTCGTGTGGCCGAGCCGCTCGACACGAAGGTCCGAGACGGGCTCGCCGTGCTCGCAGCCCATCAGCTCGAGGGCCTCGTCGCCAGGCGCGTCGCATCGCGCTGGCAGCCTGGCCGGCGCAGCCCGCGGGGGCGCAAGCACAAGCTCCGCCGCCGCCGCCAGCTGCGGGTCGCAGCCTCGCGTCCCGGCGACGGACCGCGCCCCGAGGCGCGGTACGTGCGCCACCGCGACGGGTCGCCCGCCGGCCAGGTAACGATGGGCATCGCGAGCGCGCCGATGCCTTGCCGACGCGCTCGCCGCCCGCGGCACTTCGAACGCGCCGACGGGCGCCGGCACGTCGGGTCGCGCCGGGCGTTGGCGCGCCATTGTCGTGCAATGTGGCTTTGAGGCTCGTCTCCCCCGCGGCGTGTTCGAAAGGATCAGACGCGCTGGAGCGCGGCGGGGAGATCACTTGCTCGCGGTGCGGCGGCCTCGCAGTCGCGCCAGCTCGTGCTCGACCAGGCGCTCGCGTTCGCGCTCGGCCGCGTGCGCCTTCCGCGGGCTCCAGCGCCCCGTGAGCAGGAACACGGATGGAACGAACGCGAGCTGCGCGGCGAAGCAGATCCACCACCACGTCTGCCACTGGCCCGGGTTGTCCTTACGCGCCTGCGCGACACTGGCGCCGTTCATGGCCAGGAAGGCCCGGTCGGCCGGCGTTCGCTCCTGTGGGTGGCGCTCGACGATCGCGGCCACGCGGGCCCCCTTGTCGGCGAGTGTCGTCGTGGCCGGGACGACCGCGGGCAGGATCGCGAACGAGATCGTCACCACGACGCGGACGGTCCAGCCCCAGATCGCCAGGCCGGTCGCTGTGGCCGCCGGGTTGTGCTTCTCGATGGTCTCGGTGAACGCGGCCATCCACGCCACGTACGCCAAGCCGATGCCGCCGGCGATGACCACGAAGTAGCCGGTAAACGTGTGATAGCCGGTGGCCGGGTTGGTTGCCGTGACCGCGAACAGGGCGGTTCCCGCGAGGCTGATCGCCGCTCCCATGACCATGAACGGCTTGCGCACCAGCAGCCGGTCGGAGAGCACGCCGGCGACCACGAGCGCGACCGCGTTCGTGATCCAGTACCAGTTCGCGAGGTCGTTCGCCCGCGCCTCGGTGTATCCGAAGACGGTCGCGAAGTAGATGACCTCGAATGCGACGAGCATGTAGTAGATCAGCAGGAACACGCTGACCGCCAGCGCGGGCGCGACGATGTCCACACGCAGCATTTGTCGCCACGGGTGTCCGAGCAGCCGCTCGGTGTCGATCCCGGCGGCGCGCGCCTCTATCAGCGCCCGGTCGCGCATGCTCACCATCAACTGGTCGCGCAGGCGCGGCGTCAGCTCGCGCAGCCCCACAAACGCGATCACGAACACGATCAGCCCGACGGCGCCGCACACGTGGAACTGGTACCGCCAGTCGGGGTGGGTCGGCAGCGTCCGGCTCGACACCTGCGTCACCACCAGGCTGCCGAGAACGGGCCCCATCGTCCAGAACGCCATCGCCACGGCTCGTCCCACCTGGGGGGAGAAGTCGCGTACCAGCGCCGGCGTGGCCACGAGGACAGCGCCCTCGACCATGCTGACCAGTGCGAAGGCCGCCGTGTACTGCGCCTTGCTCGATGCGTTGGGCATCGCGAAGGCGATCAGCAGGCCGCTCAGCAGCAGGCCGCCGACAACCAGGTTCGCGCGGCCCCAACGATCGGCCAGCCCGGCGCCCAGGGAGGCAAACGCGCCGACCGCGTTTCCGATCACGATGGCGAACACGAACTGGCGAAACGTGAAGCCGAGATCGCCGATGATCTGCGTGGCGACCGCGCCCTGGATGTACAGCTCGTAGTACAGCGTGACCGTCGCCAGGACGGTGATGCCGAGGTACAGCAGCCGCCGCGCGCCGTCAGGGTACGACGCCAGCTGGCGGTTCCAGAGCCCGCGACCCCGTGGGGGCCGGACTCGCAGCGCGCCGATCACCACGCCCGTCTCCTGACGGCACCGCGCGCCAACGTGAACAACGTTCGGGGAATGTCCGATCAAAATCCTTGCGCGGCGGCGCCCGAGTCAAGCCGGGTGGTCAGGCGCCGCTCGAGAGAGGACTCGACAGTGCCATGAGTCCTCTCGTCGCCACCGGATTCGTCGGCGCGGGGCGGCCTCACCGGGACCCGCGCCGCGAGCTGCGGCACCCCTCATCAGCGCGGGCGGCCCCGTGCACGCCAAGGGCCGTGCGGGTCACGTCCCTAGGGTTTGGCGTAGGAGGAGCGGCTCGAAGCGGTCCACATTGACGGGTCAGCGCGCCACGCTCGGCCTGGCGAGCAGCGCCTCGCCGGGCCAGTCGCCTACCGGGATGAAACCGCCGGTCGCCGGGCGTCCCTTCTGTCGCCGTGGGTGAAGCGGTCCTTCTGGAGGTCGGCTTCGATCTCCTCGAGGCTGCGGCCCTTGGTCTCGGTCACCAAGGTCTTGACGAACAGCAGCGCGAGCACGCCCATCGCGGCGTAGCCGAGGAAGACCGGTCCGGGACCGAACGCGGACAGCAGGATCGGGAACGTCTGCGCGACCGCGAAGTTCGCGGCCCACTGCAGGCAGACGGCCACACCCATCGCGGTGCCACGGACGCTGAGCGGGAGGACCTCGGGCAGCATCACCCACACGACCGGTCCCCACGTGGCCGCGAAGGAGGCGATGAACGTGGCGAGACAGACGAGGGTGATGATTGCCGCGGGGTCGCCCGGATGGTGCGGCTCGGGCAGCACCGAGAGCGAGACGCCGAGAACGAGCAGGCTGGTGACCATGCCGGCGCAGCCGGCGAGCAGCAGCGGCTTGCGGCCAACTCGGTCGACGAGCCGGATAGCGATGATCGTCATCGCCACGTTGACCACGCCGATGACGAGGTTCGCGTAGATCGCGCTGTCCTTGCCGAAGCCGACGTTGGTCAGCGTGGTGGGCGCGTAGTAGATGATCGTGTTGATCCCGACGAGCTGCTGGAGCACGGCGAGCCCGATCGCGACCACCAATGCCGGGCGCAGCCACTTCTCGCCGAAGACCGCTCGCAATCCGCTACCGCTCTCCTCGTGCTCGATCTCGCGGATCTCCTCCACGCGCTCTTCGGGGCGCTCGTCCCCCGGAATTGCGTCGATCACGTCGCGTGCCGTGTCCTCGTCGCCGATGTGCACCAGGTGGCGCGGCGTCTCAGGCATGAAGATCATGCCGATGAGGAGGGCCACTGACGGCACCGCGGCGAGTCCGAGCATCAGCCGCCAGTTGCCCGACGACGCGAGGATCGCGTTGACGACGAACGCCAGCAGGATGCCCACCACGATCATCAGCTGGTTCAGCGACGAGATCGCGCCGCGGATCTCGGTGGGGGCGATCTCGGACAGGTAGAGCGGCACGACGAGCGCTGCGCACCCGACCGCGAGACCGAGGATGAACCGCGCCGCGATGAGGACGCCGACGCTCGGGGCGAGCGCGGCCAGCAGCGCGCCGGCCGTGAAGATGACGCCGGCCGCGATGATCAGCCGTCGGCGGCCGAGGCGGTCCGTCAGCCGACCGGCAAACGCCGCTCCGAACATCGCGCCGATGAGCAACGCACCGACGATCGCGCCTTGCAGGAACGGCGTCAGCTTGAAGTCGTCCGGGATGAACAGCAGGGCTCCCGAAATGACGCCCGTGTCGTAACCGAACAGGACCCCACCGAGGGCTCCGAAGAAATAGATCCTCCGGCCGCTGACTCGCAATGCACCCATCGCTTCTCCTCCCGAGGTTTCGGGAATGAACTGCTTGGCGAGGCGGTTCCCGGGTTTCCAAGCGCCGAAACGACTCGTCGCCGAAGTGAGTTCGCCCAGGACTTGTACGGCGTCGCCGAGTCGGGCGACGGCCACGACCGGTGATCGCGGTGCGTGGCTCGGCACGCGGTGTCTGGCGGGCCGGCCGGGCAGTGACTCGAGCAGACGCCGCCATCGCTCGCGATCGATGAGGAGTCCGATCCACCGCGAGCCCGCTACCGCTTGGCGCGAAGAGCACGCGGCGTCGGTCCCGGAGGGCGCGTTGACAGACTGCGCACGGCTTCGTCCATGAATTGCTGCGGCTGGGGCGCATCGGGCGGCGCGGGGCTGGTCAGGGTCGGTGGCGCGTGAGCCAGCCGACGGCGAAGTCGACTGCGTCGCGTTGGCGGAGCACGTGGGCGGTGGCCGCGCCGACGCGGCCACTGCGTGTGCGACCCGTTGCATCGAACGCGGCGCCGAGGGCCTCGAAGTCGCCGGCGTCGAGATCGACGTCGTCGTAGTCGATCCACGCTCGGCCCGACGACGTGTTGACGGCCGCGGCCGTCCGATGGCGCCGCGGTGTGGGCACGCGGTACTCGGCCAGGTGAAACGAGCTGTTGCTGGCGTGGCCGATGCCGAGCAGCAGGATCTGCGCGTCGAGGTCGTAGAGGCGTCCGAGCGGTGAGTCCTCTCCCATCCCGCTCTCCAAGGCGTGGCCGGCAGTGATCCGCTCGGCGTGCGGGCCGACCGCGGCAAACGACGTCTGCGGGTGTTCGCTGCGCATGGCGCCCGGCCAGGTGCGGACGAGCTCCGCCACGGCACCCATACCCGACGACGGGGTGAGCAGCGGATCGAACGCCGGCATGTGCTCACGGACCGTGGCCCACCAGCCCTGCGGGATCGGTGGGTTTGCCCAGGCGGCGGGATCGGAGTTGCCGGTCGTGTGAGTCGGCACGACGAGCGTGCCTTCGGGCGCGAGCGCGTCGAGCAGGGCGCCGACGACCGCGACCGCGCTGCCGCACACCCAGCCCAGACTCGACAGCGAGCTGTGAACGAGCAGCACACCGGACTCGGCCAGGCCGAGAGCACGGAGGTCGGCGGTCAAGGACGTCCTCGTTCGCGGCGTGTCGCTTGCGTCGACGGCGGCCATCTCGCCCACGCGCGCATCATGCCGCGCGGTGCGACGATCGGAGCACGCCGCCTGCGTTCGCCGCCGGCTCGACGTCCGAGGACTGCATCATGGCGCGAGAGCTGCGACGTCCGTGCGCGCTATGGACGGCCAAGCTCGTAGCGGGGTGTGCCAGTGCGCGCCCAGCTCGAACCTCGCGGCCAGCTCGACGTTGCCGCGCACCGCGGCGCTGTCCGGCGCCGATGCCGAGAAGCCGAACACCGCGACGCCGTCCTCGAGCTCGACCGCGTCCGCGCGCGCCACGCGACCGATCCGCGCGACGGTCCGCTCGTCGAGCGGCTCGACGTCCGGCTTCGCTTGCAGCAGCAGCTCGATCCGATCGGCCATGCCGTCACCATGCCACGGGGCGCGCGCGGCACGAAATGCATCGACAGCATCCGGTGGCGCATCGACAACACAGACGCTTGCGCTCTGCGCGACATGGGGCTGCTCGGCCAAATGCCGCAGATCTCCTCTCGTATCTTGAAGACCGCGTGTAGGGTCGGGCCCGGACCATGCACGTTGGCCGGGGGGAGGCATGACATGGACACCGCGGAAAACAAGGCGCTGATCCGGCGGTTCTATGCGGAGATAGATGCCGGCAACATCGACGCGATGGATGAGCTCGTCGCCGAGGACTACGTCGATCACAACCCTCCGCCGTTCCCGGGTCTGCCCGCCGGCCGGGAGGGGCTCAAACAGGCGTTTCGGATCTTCTGGGAGGCGACCCCCGGTCGCCACGAGATCAACGATCAGATCGCTGAGGGCGACAAGGTGGTGACCAGGCTCACCGCGTACGGTCGCCACGAGCGCGATCTCCCCGGACCGCTGGCGGCGACCGGCACGGAGATTCGCGAGACCGCCGTCGCGATTCACCGCATCACCGGCGGGAGGATCGTCGAACACTGGTCGGACCGAGACGACCTCGGCTTGATGCAGCAGCTCGGTGTGGCCGCCCCGCGCGGCGGGTGAACGAGGCGGCCGCGCATACGGTCGAGATCGTGCGGCCGCCGCGGTGAGACGGTCACGACCCCGGCTGAGTCCCGTCGGCGGATCGCTGCGTCTGACGGACGACTGCGCTCGGTCAGCTGGCGCCGTCGACTTCGGCAATGCGCGAGGAGGAGCACTCCGCCAGCGAGGCCCGTCGCACAAAGCAGCCGCGCGAACGCCGGCGCGGAGAGCGCGCACCGCTCCTGGTACGGCTTCGGCTTACGACGACTGGACCGACGGATCCCGCAAGCTGCGCTCGCCGGCCTGACGGAACGCCGCACCCTCGGCGTGCGACTCCATGTCGGGCCGTGTCGATGCACGCTCGGCGGCGCGCTGCCGACGTTTCTCCCGCCATCTCCGGAGGCGCTCGCGGAGGGTCGGCTTCGCATGACTGTCCGACGTCGCCATTCTCGGTTCCTCGCGTTCCTGCGCCGTCGCCGACGGAGAGTGCGCCTGTCGGCTGAGGTTGCCATTGGCGAGTCATCCTTCCTCAGCGGCGGCGTCCTGCGGCTCGGGAAACGGGAGAGCTCGACGACTCGCGTCCGAGCAGTGGCGCGTCGTTTGCCCTCGCTCGCGAGCGGAGCGCGCGCTATCGCGACGGACGGAGGCTGTCGGGAAAGTCCGCGACGCCCGTGTGGCGACCGGCGTGCCCGGTCGGGTGAAGAAGGTGCGCGGGGCGCCGCCGGCCGGGTCTTAGGCCGTTGCGGCGGCGATGCGGTGGCTGTGGAGCTTGAGGAGGTTGTGGGTGGCGGCGATCAGTCGCCATTCCGACCGGCAGGCGGCTCTCCCGCGGCGTTGGAAGCGTCTGATTTGGCGGTTGAACTTGATCTGGCCGAAGACGGGCTCGATGGTCACCTGCCGCTGGCGGTAAAGGCCACGCCCGGCGGGCGTGGCGAGCACGCGGCGCATGAAGTCATAGAGCCCGCCGGTCCAGCCGGGACGAGGGCCGGTGCGAAGGCCGGCGTCGGGCGGGACGAGGACCTGGATGCCGTCGCTGACGACGGCTTCGATCTGGCGTCGATGCCAGTAGCCGGCGTCGCCGAGCACGACCTCGGGGTCACCGAGCTCCACGGCTGCAAGCTCGCGCCGGGTGGCACGGACCATCGGTTCCAGGTGCCCGAAGTCGGGCGACTCGGTCGTGATCTCGGCAGCGACGACGACCTGCTGGTCGGTGACCGCCATCTGCGCGTTGTAGCCCTGCAGCGGCGGCTGGCCATGTGTGCGCACGACCCGCGAGTCGTGGTCGGTGACGTTCATGAGCCCCGTGGGCGCCAGGACCGGCTCGTGCGGCTTGAGCATGCCGGGCGCCATCCGCCGCGAGCCGTCGGCGGCGATCCCGCGCGCCCGCCACGCCTCGTAGGCGGCATGCGCGGCGTGCTCGAAATCAAGTTCCTCTTCCAGGCGCCGGCAAGCCTCGAAAAGCCGGTCGGTGCGGTCGATGGGGATCGGGCGCGCCTCGCGTTCGCGTTGGCCATCGAGCGCGCGTCGGCCCTCGCGCACCCACGCCCGCCGTCCATCGGGGCGCGTGACGAAGTCGGCCGGATCAAGCTGCACGGCGACCGGCGCGTCATCGTCGGCCGGCGCCTCGGACGCTTGGCCGCGCTCGCGCTCCAAGCGCTCCTTGGCCTCGCGCAGCGCCTTGCGCCGCCCCTCCCGGGTGCGCAGGTGTTCGGGCAACTCATCGCCGCGCTCGGCGCCGTAGAGCTCGTCCTCCCGGGCATCGATCTCCGCCGCCTCGGCGAGGATCTCGCGTGCGATCTGCCCGAAGTCGCGATTGGCGTTGATCGACGCGTTGGCCGACATCTTCGTCCCGTCGATCGCCACCACGCCGACCGACACAAGACCGGCCCGCGCGCACAAGCCCAGCACTCCGGAGAACACCTCTCCCAGCGCCCGCTCATGCCGGCAGCGAAATTCCGCGATTGTCGAGTGATCTGGCGCGACGTTGCCCGCCACGACGCGATAGGCGACGTCCTCGACGCACGCGCGCTCGATACCCCGCGACGATCGGTTCCCGCGCGCGTACGCGTAGAGCAACAGCGCCACCATCATCGATGGCTCATACGCCGGCCGGCCATGCCCATCGGCCCGGTAGTCGCCATAGACCGCGGACAGATCCAGCTCACCCACCGCGTCAAGGACCGTCCACACCAAGTGCCCCTCCGGCACCCAGTCACGCACCGACGGCGGCATCAGAAACACCTGCTCACGATCGCCACCGATGAACCTCGCGCCCATACCAAGAAGGCTCGCGAGGCGACCGGACGTCAGCCCTTTTCCCGACAGCCTCGACGATGACCGGCAGCGATTCGACGACGAGTCGAATGTCGGCGATGCCGTTCCAGCCGAGTCCGGCATGCCGGACAGTCCTTCAGTGTCGGGTCGCGGGTCGCCGGTGCATGACCGCAACGACGACCGCGCCGACGACGACTCCGAGCATCGCCGAGGCGGCTGTGTTCGTGAGCCAGGCGCCGATGCCGCCCGCTGGGCCGAGGGCGTGCCGGACGTCCTCCTCGAGGTGGTGGACGGCGTCGTAGGGCGCCGAGACGCCGAGGTCGTCGAGGCCAACGAGGAGGATGTGCCCGCCGACCCAGAGCATTGCGGCAATCCCCACCGTCGACAGCACGGACATGACGACCGGCATCGCGCGGACCAGCCCGCGCCCGAACGCCGCGGCCCGCCCGTCGCCGGTCCGCGCGATCCGCACGCCGACGTCGTCCATCTTCACGATCAGCGCGACGGCGCCGTAGACGACCGCGGTGATCGCGAGCGCGACGACAACGAGGATGAGCGCCCGCGCCAGGAGCGGCTCGTCGGCGACCTCGTCGAGCGAGATCACCATGATCTCGGCCGAGAGGATGAAGTCCGTCCGGATCGCGCTGGCGACCAGCTCGTCTTCGCGTTCGGGGCCGGCGGCGCCGGCCGGCGTTTCCCGGCCGTGGTGGTGGGGACCGATCGCCTCCCAGATCTTCTCGGCGCCCTCGTAGCAGAGGTACGCGCCGCCGATCATCAAGAGCGGCGTCAGCAGCCCGGGCAGCAGCTCGCTCAGCACGAGCGCCGCCGGGAGGATGAACAGCAGCTTGTTCCGCAGTGAGCCAACGGCGATCCGCCGGATCACGGGAAGCTCGCGCTCGGGCCGGAAGCCCTCGACATAGCGGGGGGTAACCGCAGTGTCGTCGACAATCACGCCGGCGGCCTTCACGCTCGCGCGGCTCGCACCCGCGGCGACGTCGTCCACCGACGCCGCGGCCATGCGCGCCAGCGCGGCGACGTCGTCTAGCAGCGCGGCGAGACCGGCGCTCATCGCCGGCCATCATTGCGCGAGCACGGCGAGCGCGGCGCCGACCCGTGGGCTAGGCGTGCCCCCGCCCACGGCCGCCCAGCGCAGCGCGAGCGCCGCGAGCACGGCGATCGCCAGCACGGCGATCGCGACGACGAGGCCGACCTCGACGGCGGGGCGGGCGGGTTGTGCTCGCCTTCTGCGCCGAGCCAGGAGACGACGACGCGCTTCCTTGCCGACCTCGGGGCGGCGGCCACTCTTGCCGCCGCGCACGAGCAGCGAGCCAAGGTCCGCCTCCCCGAGCGCCAGCGCTTTGTGGGATCCGCAGCCCCGCGCCACAACACGACCCGGCCGGCGGGTCGAGGGCGCGACGCCGCCGTCGAGGATGGCGAGGCGTGGCTGGTCCGGTACTGCATCAAGCTCGCCGCCGACTGGACTACGCGCAGCGCGCGGGTCGTTGGTCAGTCGGCGGCCGTTGTGCGCGAGGCCACCCTCGAGACCGATGGAGATTGCCGCTGGCGGACCAACGGCGTGGCGGCGCCCGCACTCGACGGGTGCCTCGACGTGGATCTCGAATCATCGGC
>Ga0105247_10002880_pt1 | contig 11453 bp, 6 predicted proteins | sample KBSS24metaG_FD_81519 | JGI IMG/M metagenome (GOLD analysis project Ga0105247, IMG submission 81519) | Switchgrass rhizosphere microbial communities from Kellogg Biological Station, Michigan, USA - KBS S2-4 metaG | ecosystem: Host-associated > Plants > Roots > Rhizosphere > Soil | place...
CGTCGCCGATGCGACCGGAAACTGGGTCGACAGTCTCGCTCCGTCATTCGCCCGACCGTATCTGCGCCTTGCCCGCCTGGACCGCCCGATCGGGTCATGGCTTCTTCTGATGCCATGCTGGTGGTCGGTCGGTCTCGCTGGCATGCACAACGATCGTTTCCCGAATCTGTGGCATATCGTGCTGTTCTTCGTCGGGGCATTTGCCATGCGCGGCGCCGGCTGCACGTGGAATGACCTAGTTGATCGCGATCTCGATGGACGCGTCGAGCGCACGCGCTCTCGGCCGATTCCATCTGGGCAAGTCACCGTGATGCAAGCCACGATGTTCATGGTGGCTCAGGCCCTCATCGGCTTTTTGGTTCTGATCCAATTCAACCGCTTCACGGTTGCGACCGGCATCGCGTCGCTGCTGGTCGTCGTCATTTACCCGTTCATGAAACGCATCACCTACTGGCCCCAGATCTTCCTCGGTCTCGCATTCTCCTGGGGAGCTTTGATGGGATGGCCAGCCGCTTTCGGACGCCTCGACTGGCCGGCGATCGTGCTCTATATCGGCTCGATATTGTGGGTGATCGGCTATGACACGATCTACGCCCATCAGGACCGTGACGACGACCTGCTGATCGGCATCAAATCAACCGCGCTGCTGTTCGGTGAACGCACGCCAACGATGCTCGCGACTTTCTATGCGGGCGCAATCGTCTTTATCGCGGCGGCGGGTTTCATGGCCGGCGGCGGAATAATTTTTACGATCGGAATCGTCGCCTTTTCCGCTCATCTCGCCTGGCAAGTGAGCCGACTTGACATCGACGACCCCGCCCATTGCCTCGTGCTGTTCAAATCCAATCGCGACGCCGGACTTATTCTGTTTGCCGCAATGCTGGTCGATGCCGTCGTGTGAGACTCAGTGTGTTGTGAGCTTGTCGACTGGCGCTTTGGCCGATCGCGGTTGCCGCGAGGATTGCGTCCGCGCCTCCTCGGGAAGAATTGAACCGGTAGCATCGTCGAGATCGAGGATGTAGCCGTCTTCGCCGGGTACTGCCGCGCGTGCGCGGCTCACCTTGACGGGCACCGAACCCGTATAGGCCGGCCCGCGATGTTTCGCGTAGAGGGCTCGCGCTTTCGCTGCCGCCATTTCGCCGGTCATTGCTTCGGGCCTGCAGGGACGATCCCCGCTGGCGCGGCGCATCAGGTCGACGTGGATGTGATTGTAATGCGCGGCATTGTAGCCGGGCGCGAGCACCGTACTGAAATTGTCGCAAGCGGCGAGGTGAACATCGCGCAGAAATCCCTGCTCCTCCGGCGTGCCATGCCACCCTTCCTGCACGGTGATCCGACGTCCATCGGCCAATGTGAAGGCCGCGATATCGAGCGCGTTGCCGAACGCGTGTTCGGAAATGCCCGAGCCACCTGAGCCGACCATGCCGCGGCAGGAATAGGACGAGATTTGCTTGATCTCGACGACTTGCGAGCGGAACCAGCGCATGGCGGCCGGCTGCACCCCATCGCTCATCCATCGATCGAGCGCAGAAACCAGCGGACACGCGAGTGTAGCGGCCGGCGTCAAGGTTGCAGGCGAAGCGACAGCCATTTGCGGCGCCCGTGCCGGGCCGAGCGCCGGCGCATTGCGCTGCGATGGTTGATAAACCGGAGCGGCCTGTTGCGGCGGCTGATAGACCGGCGCGGGCTGGGCACGTTGCGGCGGGTAATTCCGATTGGGCAAAATCGCATCGTCGGGGATAGCGTCATCGTCCGGTAACGGTGCCGCACTTGGCGTAACACCGGGCGCAATGCCGGTTGGACTCAGCTCGACCGGTCGTCCTGCCGAGCCCATCGGCGCGGCACGTTGCGCTGGCGGCGGACCCGGCACCCAACGCATCTGCGGCTGTCCCGCCTGCGAGGGCATCGGCTGAACATCCACGCGGTCAATCGATGCCGGCGGCGTGTATCGCGGTTCGTTGACCGGCCAGTTCGGCATTTGCGAGGCATTCGGAATCGATCCTGGCGGCCTCAGATCGTCACCGTAGCCGATGGCGGCAGCACCTTCTCCCAACACTGCGACCTTGAGAGGAAAATCGGCACCGCACATGCCGGGGCCTTCGATCGGCTCCATGCGCACGACGCCGGCGCCGAGTTTCACGGTGCCGGATTTCATGCACTCGACTTCTGCCTGATGCCGCCACGGCGCGCGCTCACCCATGAACATGCTGCGCCCGCAACCGGCGAGCGCCAGCAGCGCGCCTGCCCCGACGATGTAGTACGTAACGCCACCCTTCATGCCCGCAAAAATGCGAGCAGTTTCTTTAACGGGGTTTCAACGCTGGCCGGCGGCGATTTCGTTAAGGATAAGGATTTCTTGCCGCCGGACAGCTGGGCCGGAAACGGTCCCGCAACTCAATCGCTCAATGGGCTGTTTTCGCGCCGATCGTCTCGCCGGACGGTGGCCGGGCGCCAGACGCCTCAGTCGAGGCCGGCTTGATTCCCAGCGTGTCACCGATGCGTTTGACGGTCTTGAGCTGATCGTCCATCGCCTCGGCGAACTCCACCGAAGTGCCGGGATTGAAGACCTGGCCGACCGCGCTGAGTTTCGAATCCAGGTCGGGATCGGCGACGGCGTCCCGCACGTCGGCCGCGATACGGTCGCGGACGGCTTGCGGCATCTCGCGAAGCCCAAGGATACCGTTGAGCCCGTCAAATTCGAGCGACTTGTAGCCCGCTTCCGCGGCCGTCGGGATATCGGGCAGGATCTTGGAATGCTGGCGATTGGTCATCGCGATCAGCTTGACCTTACCCGCCTGTACCTGTGGACGCATGATCACATAGGCCGCAACAAAGGCGTGGATGCGGGATTCCGCGAGATCACTGATCGCCTGAACGGCGTTCTTGTACGGCACCCGCTCCATATTCGCGTTTTCGGTCTTCAGGAAGGCCGTGAACAGCAGATCATTGGCGCCGGTCACCGACGCGTAGTTCAACTTGCCAGGTGCGGCTTTTACCTTCGTGATCAGTTCCTCGATGCTCGATACATGAAGGTCGGTGGGAACGCCGAGCACAATAAGCGTATTGGCCACGCGCGCTATCGGGGTGAGATCCTTCGGATCGTACGGGAGCTTGCTGTGCAGATAGGGGTGCGCGCTGAAGGTAGAAACCGGCGCAAACAGCAGCACGTGATCGTCGCGCGCGCCGAGCACGGCCGTAATTGCGAGCATGGCGTCACCGCCCGGCCGGTTCTCGACGACAACCGGCTGACCCCATTTCGCCGCAAGCCTGTCGGCGATTGCGCGGGCCGTGAGATCGACGCCGGAACCGGCGCCAAGCGGAACGATGAAGTGCACCGGGCGCTGCGGCCAGGATGCGTCCGACGATTGTGCACGTGCATCGTGTGCAACAGCGATCGCAGCAACAAGAGCGAGAGGACAAAGCAACACGTATATGACTCTGTGCAGGGATTGCATGATCATCACCCGGATTGAAATTGCGAATTTGCGGAAGTTGGGTGAAGCTTCGCAGATGATGGTGCATCTCTGCGTGGTTGCTGAATACCGAGACAAATTTTTTATTTGCCGGAGAACAAACGTCGCGTGATTAGCGTTGAGGTCGCGCGAGTGTGTGCGCCGCGGGATCGAAGTAAATTTTCCTAAATTGACCGTGAAAAAATCGGCCGCTTGTTGCGGGCCGATTCAAATTGCCTTCAAACACGCGCACCCTGATGGTTGGCGTTTGGTCCTTGAATCAACGGGTTCCTTGAGGTCACATGACGCGGGGGACTGGGCTTGGACGACCTCGCTCGGGGGTCGTGCCACCAGCAACACACGTCGAAGGTATTTCATGGAGGCAAGGGCAGATTTATTTTCCCGATTCTCATCAGCGCGTTGATCGTCTTCGTGGTAAGCGCCGTCGTCACATTCACCAACATCGCGTCGATTTCGTGCCACGTTGGTTCAAGGCTTTCATCACGGGCTGGCCGGTAGCCGCCGTTCTTGCATTTTTGGCGGTCCCGTATGTGCGGCGCGCGACCAAAGTTATCGTACGTTTGATTGAGGACTAGATTTCTTTCGCAGTGAAGCCAGCGGAACCTTCCATGCGAGATCGATGGTATTTGCCGTAAATTCGCCATGAAAAATTTGGCGTCCCGCGAGTTTTGCACCGTCAATATTTCCGGCCTCTCGCTTTTTTTCAGGCGCACGATCAACTGCTTGTCCATCGCGCAGGTGCGGTAAGCGATTCTACCTGTCAAAAAAGCCGCGCTGGTAATGGGCGCCTTCGGCGTCCGATCGTTCCGTGCTAGCCTTCAGGCGTCAACAAGGGAGGCACTTGCCGTGGACCTTGCCTTGAAGCTCAATGTGCTGGCTGTGTGCGCCGTGTTTGCATTCGTTGGCGCGATCTTGCTGGGGGCATTCTGAGTTCAGGAGGCCGACGACGACGCCAAACAACAATATCGGACTAGATCCGGGGACAGTTACAGCACCGGAGAGCACGCTCTCCGGTGCTTGCGTTTGGGAGAATGTCACGCCGCCACGATGCTTGGTGAGGCGTGCACATCATAGTTAAGTATGGGAGCGAGCCATCGCTCGCACTCGGCGACGGTCCAGCCCTTGCGCCGCGCGTAGTCCTCGACCTGGTCGCGCTCGATCTTGCCGATGCCAAAATAGGCGCTCTGCGGGTGGCTGAAATAGAGCCCGCACACGGCCGCGCCCGGCCACATCGCAAAACTTTCGGTCAGCTTGACCCCGATACGCTCGCTCTTGAGTAGCTTGAACAACGTGCCCTTCTCGGTGTGGTCCGGCTGCGCCGGATAGCCAGGCGCCGGCCGGATTCCGCGATATTTCTCGGCGATGAGCTGCTCACTGGTTAAAGCCTCATCGGCCGCATAGCCCCAGAATTCCTTGCGCACGCGCTGGTGCAGCCGCTCGGCGAATGCTTCAGCCAGACGGTCCGCCAGCGCCTTCACCATGATCGCCGAGTAATCGTCATTGGCACGCTTGAATCGCTCGGCGACCTCGTCCTCGCCAATGCCGGCGGTGACAGTGAAGCCACCAACATAGTCGGCGAGTCCGCTCTCGCGCGGCGCGATGAAGTCGCTCAGCGCTCCGTTGGCACGGCCTTCGCGTTTCGACAGTTGCTGACGCAGCGAATGCAGCACGGCGATCGGCTCGTCGCGCACCTCGTCGGCATAAACAAGAATATCGTCGCCTTTTGCGTTCGCCGGCCAGAAACCGAGCACGGCATTGGCCCTGAACCAGTGCTCGTCCACGATCTTGTCGAGCATGGCGCGCGCATCCTCGTACAAGGAGCGCGCGGCCTCGCCGAACTTGGCGTCGTCGAGGATGGCCGGGAATTTCCCCGACAATTCCCAGGTCGAAAAGAACGGCGTCCAATCGATATAGTCGATCAGTTCCTTGACCGGATAATCGTTGAGCACCTCGGTTCCGATAAACTTCGGTTCCGGCGGCTGGTAGGCGCCCGACCAGTCGAGTTTCAGCGCATTGGCGCGAGCGGCTGCAAGCGGCAGCCGTGCCTTGTCTTCCTGCGCACGCGCATGCGCAGCCGCGATCCGGGCATATTCGCCGCGCAGCTCCGCCACATAGGCGGCGCGCGCATTGACCGACATCAGCGTCTGCGCCACCCCGACCGCACGGCTCGCATCGTTCACGTAGACCGTCTGCCCGCGCTTATAATTGGGGTGGATTTTCACCGCCGTGTGCACGCGGCTGGTGGTGGCCCCACCGATCATCAGCGGCAACTCGAAACCCTGCCGCTCCATCTCGGCGGCTACGTGGCACATTTCGTCGAGCGAGGGCGTGATCAGCCCCGAAAGCCCGATGATATCGGCTCTTTCCGCGCGCGCGGTCTCGAGGATTTTCGCCGCGGGCACCATCACGCCGAGGTCAACTACCTCGTAATTGTTGCATTGGAGAACGACGCCGACGATGTTCTTGCCGATGTCGTGCACATCACCCTTCACGGTCGCCATTACGATCTTGCCGTTCGATCCGCCGTGCTGCCGTCCATCCTTGTCCTGCTCCATAAAGGGCATCAGATAAGCGACCGCCTGCTTCATCACGCGCGCGGACTTCACGACCTGCGGCAAAAACATTTTTCCCGACCCGAACAGATCGCCGACGATGTTCATGCCCTCCATCAGCGGACCTTCGATCACCTCGAGCGGGCGCTTTGCGCGCAGGCGTGCCTCTTCGACATCGGCGTCGATGAAATCGGTGATGCCATGCACCAGCGCGTGAGCGAGCCGCTTCTCGACTGGCTGCTCGCGCCACGCCAGATCAGCCTCCTTACTGCCCTGCCCGGCGCCCTGAAATTTCTTCGCCAGATCAAGCAACCGCTCGGCCGCATCGGGACGGCGATTGAGCACGACGTCCTCGCAGGCTTCGCGCAGCTCGGGATCGAGATCGTCGTAGACGGCGATCTGCCCGGCATTGACGATACCCATGTCCATGCCGGCCTTGATGGCGTGGAACAGAAATACTGAGTGCATCGCCTGGCGCACGCGCTCGTTGCCGCGGAACGAAAACGACAGGTTCGACACGCCGCCCGAAATGTGCACGTGCGGCAGATCGGTGCGGATCTGGCGCGCGGCTTCGATGAAGGCAAGCCCGTAGCTGTTGTGTTCCTCCATGCCGGTAGCGATCGCGAATATATTCGGGTCGAAGATGATGTCCTCGGGCGGAAAGCCTATTTTGTTGACGAGGATGTCGTAGACGCGCTTGCAGATCGCGACCTTCCGATCGAGCGTGTCGGCCTGCCCTTTTTCGTCGAAGGCCATCACGACCACGGCGGCGCCATAGCGGCGCACCTTGCGCGCGTGATCGATGAAGGCCTCCTCACCCTCCTTCAAGGAGATCGAATTCACCACCGATTTGCCCTGCAGGCATTTCAGACCCGCCTCGATCACGGAAAACTTTGACGAGTCCACCATCACCGGCACGCGCGCGATGTCGGGCTCGGCGGCGATCAGATTGAGAAACGTGGTCATGGCGTGCTCGGAGTCGAGCAGCCCTTCGTCCATGTTGACGTCGATCACCTGCGCGCCGTTCTCCACCTGCTCACGCGCAATCGACAGCGCCGCGGGATAGTCGTTGGCGCTGATCAGCTTGCGAAACTTGGCGGAGCCGGTGACGTTGGTGCGTTCGCCGACATTGACGAAGGGGATCTCCGGAGTAAGTGCGAAAGATTCAAGCCCCGACAGCCGCAGCTGCCGCGTGATCTCGGGAATGGGGCGCGGCTTCTTGCCGGCGACGGCTTTTGCAATGGCGGAGATATGCTCGGGCGTCGTGCCGCAGCAGCCGCCCACGACGTTCACCAGGCCGGCCTCGGCGAATTCGCCGAGCAATTCGGCCATATATTCGGGGCTTTCGTCGTAATAGCCAAATTCGTTGGGCAGGCCGGCATTCGGATAGGCGCAGACGAAGGTGTCGGCCAGCCGGCTGAGCTCATCGATGTGCGCCCGCATCTCACGCGCACCCAGCGCGCAGTTGAGACCGATCGTCACCGGATTTGCGTGCTTGACGGAATTCCAGAACGCGCCCGGCGTCTGGCCCGACAACAGACGTCCGGAGCGATCCGTGATGGTCCCTGAGATCATCACCGGCACGTCGGCACCCCGCTCTTCACAGGTCTTGGCAATCGCAAAGATCGCCGCTTTGGCGTTGAGGGTGTCGAAAATCGTTTCGATCAGGAGCAGATCGGCACCGCCATCGATCAGCCCGCGCACCTGCTCGCCATAGGCGGCACATAATTGGTCGAAGGTGATGGCGCGGAAGCCGGGATTGGCGACGTCCGGCGAGATCGATGCCGTACGGTTGGTCGGCCCAAGCGCGCCAGCCACGAAGCGGCGGCGCCCGTCTTCCTTCTCGGCGCGCACAGCGGCTTCGCGCGCGAGCGTCGCGCCAGCCTGATTGAGCTCGTAGGCGATCCCCTCCATGCCGTAGTCGGACTGTGCGATTGAGGTCGAGGAGAAGGTATTGGTCGAAACGATATCGGCGCCCGCCTGGAAATATGCGAGGTGAATGTCGCGCACTGCGTCCGGCCGGCTGAGATTGAGCAGATCATTGTTGCCGCGCACCTCGCGGTTCCAGGCGTCGAAGCGTGCCCCGCGATAGCCTTCCTCGTTGAGCTTGAGCCCCTGAATCATCGTGCCCATGGCGCCGTCGAGCACGAGGATGCGCTGACGCAGGAGATCGAGAAATGCGGTTCGGGTGCCGGTGTGGGGCGCACTCACGGTGATGACTCCGGATCAGCTGACGGTTTGCACCGCGGGACGCAGGCCCAGCAGATGGCAGATCGCGAACACGAGATCGGCGCGATTCATCGTATAGAAATGGAATGTGGTGACGCCGCGGTCGACGAGGTCGAACACCTGCTCCGCTGCGACTGCCGCGGCGATCAGCTTGCGTGTCGCCACATCATTGTCGAGACCGTGGAACCGTTCCGAGATCCACGCCGGAACCGAAGCGCCGCAGCGCTTGGCGAAACCGGTAGCCGCTTTGAAATTCTGAACCGGCAGGATGCCGGGCACGATCGGAATGTCGATACCACGTGCCCGCACGCGGTCGAGATAGCGAAAGTAAAGGTCGTTCTCGAAGAAGAACTGGGTGATGGCACGGCTCGCGCCGGCGTCCACCTTGGCCTTGAGCATATCGATATCGGCCTCCACCGTCGGGCTGTCCGGGTGTTTTTCCGGATAGGCCGAGACCGAAATCTCGAAATCGGGCGCAATGCGCTTGATGCCGCCAACGAGGTCCGCAGCGTTCTGGTAGCCGCCCGGATGCGGGGCATAGCGTTCGCCCGCGCCACCGACCGGATCACCGCGCAAGGCGACGAGATGGCGCACGCCTGCGGCGCGATAGTTGCGTACGATTGCGTCAATGTCGTCGCGCGTCGCCGCGACGCACGTCAGATGTGCCGCAGGGGTTAGCGGAGTCTCCGTGAGGATGCGCTTGACGGTCGCGTGGGTACGCTCGCGTGTCGTGCCGCCAGCACCATAAGTGACCGACACGAAATCGGGAACGAGCGGCGCGAGGCGCTCAATCGATTCCCACAGGATCTTGTCCATCTCATCGGTGTTCGGCGGAAAGAACTCGAATGACACGCCCATGCGGCGTTTGTCCCCGCGCGCGAACCGGCTCAAACGCACGGGACTGTTCATCACGCCACCTCGCGCCGCAATGGCGTCGCCATCAAGGCGCGCGTATCACGCGCGAGCCAGAGCGAAACGGCGATCTTGCCCTCGGAGCCGGGCTCGGGCGCGAGCGATTTGTGCATCACCGGATCGAGGCCGGACGCCGTGATCCACTGCGTCACCGTCTCCGATGCGAAGCCGAGGCGCCGGTGCGCGAATTGTTCGCGCAGGAATTCCTGCTCGTGCGGTGCAAAGTCGACGACGAGCAGACGCCCGCCAGGTCGCAGCACGCGCGCTGCCTCACGGATCGCCCGAGCGCCGTCGTCGAGGAAGTGCAGGACCTGATGCAGGATGACGACATCGAAAGAATCGTTGGCGAGCGGCAGATCGTAGATATCGCCCTGCCGGACGCTGCAGTTTCGCAAGCCCGCCCGTTCGAGCCGGTCGCGCGCAAGCAGCAGCATGTCGAGCGAGAGATCGAGTCCCAGTCCGCGTTCGATGTCGGGGCCGAACATTTCGAGCATGCGACCGGTGCCGGTGCCGAGATCGAGCAGTGAGCGGAACGGCTTGTCGGACAGTGCCGCGCGGATCGCGTCTTCCACCGCCGCGTCGGCGACGTGGAGTTTGCGGATGCGATCCCATTCCGCCGCATGGGCACGTAAGTAGGCCTGCGCAGCGGTGGCGCGCGCCTGCCGCACCGACGCGAGCCGTTCATGGTCGCGCTTGACGGTCTGATCGCCTGGGTCGAGACGCTCGATGAGCGCCTGGGCGACGTCCGCTCCCGCACCATGTTCGGCGAGCCGGAAGAAGGCCCATGTGCCTTCCCTGAAACGCTCCACCAGCCCAGCTTCGACCAGCAGCTTGAGATGGCGCGAGATGCGCGGCTGGGACTGACGCAAAATGTCCGTGAGGTCGGAAACGGTCAACTCGGCCTCGGCCAGCAGAGCCAGCACGCGCAGGCGCGTTTCTTCGCCGGCCGCCTTCAGCGCCGTATTGAGAGCATCGAAACCCAGCTTGCCGCCGCCGCTCATGGACCGCCTATGGCCTGTTCATGGGCAAATTCCCACCATATAAGGATATCTTTATGCCTTTAAGGAGACCTTAGCAAGGTCATCGAAGTGGGCGCTGGCGGCGTGGTTTATAAAAGGCGGGGCAGGCGACCGGAGGCACGCAAATGGCCAGTAATGATTTCGGTGTCTGGGAGGGCGAGAAGACCGTCGATCTGCCCGCCAGGCCGGATGCCGGCCTCTATTACATCGGCCGGATCCATACGCCCTGGAAAGAGCGCAAGGATTGCCCAAAGAACGCCCGGGAATCCGAGGCCGTCTGCGTCATTGAGGTCGACCCGCGCTGGAGCGAGGGCCTCAAGGACGTTGAAACCTGCACTCACCTTGTCGTGCTGTACTGGATGGACCGCTCCCCGCGCGGTCTGGTTTTGCAGGTGCCCGGCCATTACGGCGTCCAGCGCGGCACCTTCGCCTTGCGATCGCCGGCGCGGCCAAATCCAGTCGCCATGAGTGTGGTCAAGCTTATCGGCGTGGACAATAACCGGCTTTCCGTGGTCGGCCTCGACTGTCTGGACGGCACACCACTGCTAGATATCAAGCCCTACTTTGCGTCCACCGACAGCGTCCCGGATGCAGTGGTCGGCTGGCACAAACACAAAGAATAAGACTAAGAATTCCCAAATCCAATTTTCGCCAAATCGTTCCCAAGCCTTAAGCGTTTTTACCGCTTCGCCTTCAGGGAACCTTTCAACCTATTCGTTCATTTTCCCACTGAAGACGGGAGGGTGTACCGACGAGGGTGTCATGTCCAAGTCAGTTACGTTTGCCGCGATGGCAACCGCTGCCGCGTTGACGTGCAACGTTGCTAACGCCGAACCGCTCTTCGCTTTCCTCACCCCGCCCGCTCCAGCTCAAGTCGCGCCGCAAGTCCAGCAGCCCACTCCGGCTGACGAAAGCGACGAGGCCCAGCTTGATCCGCGGTTGCAGCGCCAAGTCGTCAGCTACAGCGGCCGCGAAGCGCCCGGCACCATCATCATCGATACACCGCACACGTACCTTTACTACGTGCTCGGCGGCGGCAAAGCGATCCGCTACGGTATCGGCGTCGGCCGCGAAGGCTTTACCTGGTCCGGCGTGAGGTCAGTCGAGCGCAAGGCCGAATGGCCGGATTGGTATCCGCCGGCGGAGATGCTTCACCGCCAGCCTTATCTGCCACGCATGACCGCCGGCGGCCCCGGCAATCCGCTCGGCGCGCGCGCGATGTACATTGCCGGAACGCAATATCGGATTCACGGCACCAATGCGCCGAG